>Ga0187771_10001197_pt1 | contig 17150 bp, 11 predicted proteins | sample 0116_SJ02_MP15_1_FD_133139 | JGI IMG/M metagenome (GOLD analysis project Ga0187771, IMG submission 133139) | Tropical peat soil microbial communities from peatlands in Department of Meta, Colombia - 0116_SJ02_MP15_10_MG | ecosystem: Environmental > Terrestrial > Soil > Wetlands > Peat | place...
CGTTCGCGCCGCAAATGGCGGCTCTCCGGTCGCCTACGGCTCCCTGCGAGCCGCCATTTGCCCCAAGGGTTTCGTGATGTACACTCTCTCACTCACCGTGGTACAAAAACTCGGGCTGGTCAGCCGCATTTGCGACAGTGTGCGGCAAGGCTCAAGGCTCTCTGTCGCGGGGGAACCGACCGATGGAGCTGTCAAGAACCCTCAAGCGCAAGGGTTCCACAAATTCAGGGCCGGCAAGCGGGGTGCCTCTGAGGCGCTTCCTCCGGGCCGAGAAGCGCAGCCAATCGGAAAGGCCCGGATAAGTGTACGTGGCTGACCGGCGAGTCACTGTGGACAATGGCATGACGGTTCCATCTTCCAGCTTCCCAAGGAGCCCTTCGACTGCAGGGAGACTGTCCAAGATCGCTTTGTGGCCGATGTAATGAGGTGAATCCGTGCGAGGATCTACATCTGCGGGACCTTGCAGAAAGGCTTCACCATCGTCGTAACCATCGTTCATACGCAACACGGTATAGCCCAGCATGCTGAGATCGAGATTGTGGATAGCCCAGAAAGGGGCATAGAGCCCTTTGTATTCGGGAGTGATACCCTCGTGCCAGAGGAAGCAACCAAGACGAGGAATGGTGCGCAGGGTGCGTCCGAAGTAGTCATTGGTGCATACGGCCATGATCAGGTCAGGCCTGCGTTCTCGAACGAATTGAAGGACTGTCGGAGAGTTGATGTTGTCAGCAAGGATGGAGTCGCCCTGCCACTCCGGCCAGCCATGGCGCCTGACGTAAAAAGCGATTAGCCTATTTTGGTTATTGGCGTTCGCGGCGGAGTACAAGTACTTGCGCTGGAGCAGAAGGTAATAGAAAACCTCGTCCGTCATTTTCAACAAGCCGACGCGATTCAAGCGTTTTCTCGCAAACTGGAGACATCCCTTCAAGCTCCGGAACCAATGGGCGGATGAGGTGTGCACCGTGCCCCGGAGATCGGTATGCATCGAAAGCCAGTGCGTCAATAACAGGGTGAAACGGTTTGGTGAACCAACAAAAACAGAACGAAGCATCGCCTGGCCCCGGTGGTAGTAAGAGAAGGGCACGGTGAGGCTAAGAGGATCGCCCTGGCCGTTGGTTAAAGGGAAGTTTAATTCGGTTGAAAAACAGGCCCGCCGAAGGAAGGACATACTTTGGCAAGTATGATACCGTTCGCTGCGCTTTGGACTGGTTTAGGCTAGCGGACCACGTTGCGGCGCAGCGTTTTGTCGCACATTTCGCTTGGCCGTCACGAGTCTGTAGCATAAGTCTGGTTCTACGATGCTAGGAGCGCTGTGGCCGTGGCTGCTGTTCAGCAACATCCTTGCTCACGAACCGTACTGACTCCTCGTTAAGCGAAGCACAACCTCAGGGAAGCACGGGGAGGTGAGGAGAGGGCCATGATTTCAGGGAGTCGAGAGGATGGTCAGGCCAGTCTCCGAATCCTGGAAGCAGCCAACGAATTCCAAGAGCTTCGAGATGACTGGTCTGCCTGGAGCGACAGCCCAGAAACCGATCTCGATTTCTTCTCGATTCACTTGCGTCATAGGTGTGGGGTCGTTCAGCCCCACGTGATGGTCGTTTACCGAAGTGGCCGCCCGGATTGTATGCTTATCGGCTGGTTGTATCAGGGATCAGTAGCTTTCAACGTGGGTTATTTCACTCTCTTCCAACCCGATGCCCGCATTCTCCATTTTGTCGAAAGGGGGTTTCTCGGGAATCAGTCTCTGGGGAATAGCCAATTCCTGGTTCGCGAAATCATCAGATCATTGCATGAGCATAATGCTCAAGCCGTAGTGTTTTCCCAACTGAATGTGGAATCACCACTATATGACTCAGTCAAGCGAGAACCAAACGTATTCTGCCGGGAGCGTTTCACTCCGGTTCAGAATCACCGGTTTTTGACCCTGCCTTACAGCTTCGATGACTTTCTTCGTGCTCTTTCCAGAAAAAGCCGCCATGAATTCAGAAGGCATGTGCGCATGCTTGAAAGAGACTTTCCCGGCAAGGTACGTTTCCAGTTCGCCGGGAGCGAACGCGATGTGGAGAGCTTCGTTCGTCGGGCAGATGAGATTTCGCAAAGGACATACCAGCGCGCCCTTGGGACGGGCTTTGTGAACAACCTCGAACCGCGAGAGACGTTGCGGGTGGCTGCTCAAAAGGGAGCCTTGAGGGCGTGTCTCTTGCACATCGACGAGCGGCCCGCCGCCTTCTTCTGTGGGATTTTGTACAAGAGGACTCTCTACGGCAGTTTCATGGGGTATGATCCCGAATTCAAGAAATACTGGCCGGGGCTCCAGGCGCTGATGCGTGTCATCGAAGACTCATTCGAACCGAGTGGGGATCTATTGCGAGTCGATCTAGGCGGTGGCAACTGGCCCTACAAGCGCGCGCTTTGCAACTCAAGCTGGACGGAAGGTCCTGTTTGGATCTTCGCCCCCACGGTGAAAGGAATGAGCCTGCACATTCTTAAGGTGGTCCCCACGTTGTTGCATTCGGTTGCGGTGGGGTTGTTGGCCAAGAGCTACTGCCTTCGACGGGTCAAGAAAATGTTGTATCGGCGAGCTCTGCGAAGGTATCAGCGGAAGATGTTCAGGACTACGAGAGGACCGTCCATAGCATCGCAAGGAAGCGAGAGAGGGCAGCCCGTCCGAGAGAAAGCGCATACTGCGACGGGGCCAGCGTTCTGCCAGAATGAGACGGTTCCGTTCGGTTCGGGCCATGTCCCAACGTTTCTTAGCCGCGTTCGCCGGGCCTGGCAGTCTATGAGGATAGGCCGGCGGAGGACAACGATTAAGAAACTGGCCAAATATGCTTGGGGTGAGTTGAGACCACGCTTCTGCATACTGAAACTTTCCGGAGAATCGACACATCTCAGCCCGCAGAGTGTGCTTTCTCTGGAGCCAGGTGAGCTTGTCGAAGTGAAATCAGAACGCGAGATCCAAGAAACATTGGATTCGCGGGGCACACTTGGTGGACTTGGTTTTCTGCCCACAATGAAGCACTTTTGCGGAAAGCGTTTCGTGGTTCTCAAGAAGGTGGAAAGAGTGTACCTGGAAGAGACCAGAAGGACGCGACGATTGAAAGACACAGTCCTGCTCGACCGTGTAATGTGTGATGGACAAGACATGGGGTGTGATCGCTCCTGCTTCTTTTTTTGGCGAGAAGCCTGGTTGCGGAGGGTCAACAGGGAATAGGTGCTTCCAACGGGGGTCTCGGGATAACACAGAAACACCATCCTGTGGGCGAAGAATCGCTCGATTGCTTCGTGGCGGCTGCGGAAGAGCCGACTCCTCGGGCAGGCGAGGGGCAGTGCACCATCGAATCCGGTGGAGCCTCGGGAGGTCAAAGAGTAGCTCCTGTGATGGAAACAGGAGCAAATGAGCCCCGCCCGAGCATCGTGGTGCAAGCTGGCCATTGGGAGATTCAAGAGATGTTGATCCCACTCTGCTGGAGAGTTCGTGCCACAGTTGACCAGTGAGACTGAGCGTGCTGGTGGAGTACTCAAGCCATCCCTGTTCCGCCTGGGTTTGTCGTATGAACGCCGGGTCCAAACTGCACACCGTCACCGGCTTCAGGAGGTGCGTGTGAGGTAAGGCGGACGAATAAACGCCACCTGAAATGGAGATGATCCTCCTTAACAGGAGGATCCTCGATTCTGAGCGAGGCTTGGAGGAGTTTGTTAACGGTACGCCGTGCGAGGGGCGATGGGGGAGAGTCGCTCAGGCCTGGACCTCTTTCTAGTTCGGAACGTTAGTTTGGGGAGTCGAAGGAGGGCAAGGCCGCGCCGCAACAGCTTCTCCTGCAAGAGGATCTGCAAGTACCAGGGCAACTCAAACATCGTGGAGAGGTGGTGATTCGCAGCTACGATTTTCTGTATCCCGAGCTTATTCTGGCCCTATGCCCCTCGCCTCAAGCCAAGGTCCCTATCGATCAAAATCGCGGTGTGACACTGTGGATTCTCGTGTCTCCATGGCTTAAGCCAACAAGAAGATTTATACAAAGCGCAACGCGGCGTTAATGTTCCGATGGTACGACTACCCCACCCCGCGAGGCAGTACCAGGTCTTCGGGCGCGAAATGCACAGCGGAATGTAAGTCAGAGGGCGGAGCTTTATGCAGTCTCTAGAGGAACGAACGACAAACCGCCTGGAGGCTATGCCTCTGGGATGGTATGCCGCCTACACTCGCCATCAACACGAAAAGTCCTCGACTCATCTGCTGGAACAAAAGGGACTCGAAGTATTTCTTCCGCTATACCATGCCGTGCATAGGTGGAAAGATCGCCGGCAAGTGGTGGTCCTGCCTGTTTTCCCTTGCTATGTGTTCGTGCGCACCGATCTGGAGAGCCGCCTCAAAATCCTGCACACCCCGGGCATTTGCCAACTGGTTGGCGTGGCAGGGCGGCCTTCAAGAATCCCGGATTACCAGATTGAATCCATTCGAACACTGGTCCAAAGCCCTGCATCGTTCGAACCCCACCCGTACTTGAAGCGCGGAGACCGCGTGTACGTCAGGGGCGGGCCGCTTGCAGGCATCGAGGGAATTCTAACGCGCTTCAAGAACGAGTATCGGGTTGTCTTGTCTGTTGATTTGCTTCAGCGTTCCGTTGCTGCGGAGGTGGATATGGAAAACGTCGAGCGTGTCTTGGGAGGGGGCGCCGCAATCCCCGGCGCGATCGCGGCGCCAGGCGGCACTGTGGGGAATTCTCTGCATAACTGAGGGGGCAACGCCGAAATACAAAAGGCCCGTGCTCAAGCTTTATGGATAGCCAGCAAAATGCGGGATTGGCGCCGGAAACGAGGGGGCCGAGCTGTCTGCGTGCGCCGCTCACAGGGACGCTTCCTGCCTGGGCACTACAGCCCGCAGAAACCTACAACTGGGAACAGGTCATGCGTGTACTTCGGAAAAATCGCCGTTTTGCTCTGGCGGTGGCCACTTTGGTGACAGCTATAGCCGCAGGAGCGGCATTCCTGATGAAGGATATTTACCAACCAACGGCAAAACTGGAGATCGATCCCCCGGGTTCCAGTAACTTCACGCAGTTGCGCGAGGTCGAGTCTGTTCCCGAAAATAACCAGGATTATCAAGAGACACAGGCTCAGATTCTGCAAAGCGACGCCTTGGCCATCGGCGTGATCAGATCGTTGCGTCTCGATCTGAATCCGGCCATTGTGGGCAAGAAAGCTCTTGCACGCTATGCACACGATGGGGAACGTAGCCTCGGCTCACAGATTCCGGCGGAGCCGGCCAAGGTGCTCTACGCGGAGGAGATGGGGGCAGGCGACCGCACACGGCTGGAATCCATCGCACTAGCGGAGTTCCGGGCGCACTTAAGCGTGAACAGCGTGAGGAACAGTCGTTTGATTGCGGTGAGCTACGCAAGCCAAGACCCCTGCTTGTCACAGCAGGTCGTGAATACGCTCATTTCGCAGTACATTGACCGGAATTACCGGACTAGATATTCGACCACGATGCAAGCATCCCAGTGGCTGTCCAGCCAATTGGGGGATATTCGCGACAAAGTGACGCAGTCCACGCAGGCCCTAGTTGACTATCAGAAGAAGTACGGCTTGGTCGAGCAGGACGACAAGGACTTGGCAACGACGCAGACTTTTGTTGATGCGAACCAGAGGTGGGTGCAGGCCAAGGCCGACCGCTTGCAGCTCGAAGCGTACGTAGCCATGCTCAATGCCGGAGAAACGGATTCACTGCCCCAAGCCCGTGACAACCAGCTGCACTCCACGCTGACCTCGCGGTACGTTGAGAGCCGCGCCCAACTGGCGCAGGCGCGCGCGATATACGGAGACCAGAATGCCAACGTGAAGAAGCTCCAACTGGAGACCGAAGAACTCGCTGCGCAATTGGACGCAGATAAGATGCGGATTGCCAAAGAGATTCGTACCGCTTACGCGGCGGCCTTGGCAAAGGAAGAGTCTTTGCAAGCGGTTCTGGAACAGGCCCGGCGCAAGATGGGGGATGTGGGCGAACGCATGGTGCAATACCGCCTGCTGAAAAACGAAGCCTATGCAAACACCGAACTGTATCGGATCCTCACGGCGCGTCTGAAAGAGGCGGCGATCACGGCGGGATTGGGAGCGAACAATATTCGCGTGTTAGATCCGGCCGAACTCATGGATCATCCGACGGGACCGCATCGCGCTCTCATCATTGGACTGGGAGGAGCAATCGGCAGTTTCTTTGGTCTCGCGTTGGCCTTCGTCAAAGAAAGCCTCAACAATACCGTGCGGACGCCAGACGATATAAGGGAATGGACGGGCCTTCCGTCCTTAGCCATGGTGCCGTTGCTATCGGTTGCCGATCGCGCAGAGAAACGCATACTGGGCTCGCAGCCAACGCGGGGCAGTTCGGACCGCGCAACGCTGGCCGCGCCCTTGCGGCGACCGCTCATAATGGAGCATGAGGCAATGAAGGGGCTGCGCGCCGTGTTGATGTTGTCCAAGCCCGGGGCGCCCCCGCATGTGGTCCTTGTTGCTTCCTCGGCAGCTGGCGAAGGAAAATCGACGATCGCTATCAGTTTGGCCAAAGCGTTTGCGCAGCACGGAAGAACGTGTTTGATAGACGCAGACCTGCGCAGACCGGCCGTAGCCAACGCTTTCGGCCTGCCCTCGCAGTTGGCCGGATTGGCTGACGTTTTGGTAGGCGCGTTGCTCGTGGAAGATGTGTTGGTTACCATCCCCGAAATCCCCGGCCTGGCTGTGCTCTCTGCAGGCTCATTGCCGGCGAAAGCCGCGGATTCAGTGGCCTCGGAAAAGATGAAAAGCGCGGTCACGGGCCTGCGCGAAAAGTTCCGTCACATTGTGATTGATTCACCGCCTGCCATACCGTTTGCCGACGCCCGAGTGCTTTCTTCGCTGGCGGACGCGGTGGTACTGGTTGGCCGCTGCGGCCTGACAACACGCCGGGCCATCCTGCGTTGCACTCAGCTTCTGGATGAGGTGCGCGCGCCGATTTTCGGGGTCGTGGTGAATGGCATAGACACCTCATCGGCAGATTATCATTATTATAACTATGGGTTCAGTAGCAGCTTGAGAGGTGATGCCCCGTATAGGGCTCACAGAAACACTCCCGACTCTCCAGCTCATACCCTGCTAGGGAAGTCAAAGACCGCAGGAACATGAATGGGGAGAGGAGAAAGAAGGCGGGAATGACAGCTATGAAGAGCATGTGCCCGATCAAGTCGTTGCTGGTGTGCATGGGCCTCGCCATCTTGATTCTCGCTTCCTTTACACGGGGGGTGGCGCAGACACAGGAAGCTGCTGCAGAATCCAAGAACTCCGCTACTGCCCACCTAGACACTCCAGAGTATCGGATCGGTCCAAATGACATCATCGGAATGACGATTGCAGAAGCCCCCGAGCTGAACGGGAAATTTCGCATCACTGAGTCCGGCGATCTGGCGCTTCCTGCGCTGCCGGCGGCCATACATGCTGGTGGGCAAACAACGCTTCAACTCTCTCATTCCATTAAACAGGCCCTAATTGACGCGGAACTCTTCCGCGACCCCACGGTGAACGTCTATGTGGAGGAATACCAAAGCCATTACATTACGGTCTTGGGTTCAGTCACCAAGCCAGGGATGTACGCGCTTCAAAAACGCACCACGATGCTCGAAGCGATTTCCTTGGCCGGCGGTCTCCTGCCGACTGCAGGCAACACGATCACTCTTCTACGCGCGACGGGATCTTCGAGCCGCACGGAAACGTCCAGCGGTACGCCGACGACGATCAATCTGGCGAACCTGGTAAAGGGGAATGAGCCGGGGCTTGATTGCGAGGTTCGCGACGGAGATGTGTTGAGCGTATCCGCGGCGGAAGTTGTGTACGTGGTCGGCGCAGTCGTCAAGCCCGGCGGGTTTGTCTATCCCGATCAGAGCGCTGGAATGACGGTATTGCAAGCTTTAGCCCTTGCAGAAGGACCAACGTCAATCGCCTCCAAACGGCATGCACTGATTGTCCGGCGGATCTCTGATTCGACCGAACGCAAAGAGATTCCGGTGGATCTCTCAAGGATCTTGGCGAGGCACGGCCCTGATATCCCCATGCTAGCGAACGATGTCCTGTTTATCCCGGTCAGCGGGGCAAAACAGACGTTGCACGCGGCCGGAGAAGTGGCCATGGCCACAGTGAACGGTGTAGCGGTTTATGGTCTCGGATATCGTATCGGCAATGCAAAGTGATCCGCAGTTTCTTTGATTCAAGCTGTCCCCCGGAAGGAACTCGCGATGACATCATCAGCGCCTGTCCAGCAAGCAACTTCTTCCCCGTCGGCCTTTGACTACCTGGACCTGAAGGCTCAGTTCGCCACGATCCAAGACGAGATCATGGAAGCTATAGCGCGTGTCATGCGCAGTCAGCATTTCATCCTCGGACCGGAGGTAAGCGCCTTCGAAGAGGAAATCGCACGACTCCTGGAAGTGCCCCACGCAGTCGCGTGCGCTTCTGGGTCAGATGCGCTCGTACTGGCCCTGATGGCCCTTGGGATCGGCAGCGGCGACGAAGTCATAACCTCGCCATTCACGTTCGTGGCGACAGCGGGATCCATTGTCCGAGTTGGGGCCCGGCCCGTTTTTGTGGATATGGACTCCAGCACGTTCAACATGGACCCGAACAACATAGACGCTGCCGTTACACCACGCACTAAGGCGATCATTCCTGTACATCTGTTTGGACTCCCGGCGGAGATGGATTCCATCCTGGAAATCGCCCGGTCCAGGGGCTTGGCGGTTATTGAAGATGCAGCGCAGGCGATCGGCGCGAGCTACAAGGGCCGGCCCGTGGGCAACCTAGGAGATTTGGGGTGTTTCAGTTTCTTCCCCTCCAAAAATCTGGGAGGGGCCGGAGACGGCGGCTTAGTTGCGACTGGCAACGACGAACTGGCGAAAAAGATGCGCATGCTGCGCGTGCACGGTAGCCGCAAGAAGTACCATCACGAACTACTCGGCATAAACAGCAGGCTGGATGCTTTGCAGGCCGCGATCCTTCGCGTCAAGTTGAAGCGCTTGCCCGAGTGGACCCTTGGCCGACAGGCGCGAGCTGAGCGTTACAGAGCGCTATTCGGACAGTCGGGATTGGGAAAACAGGTTAGGGTGCCAGAAACGCCTTCGGAGGAATACGTCCATGTCTACAACCAGTTCACTATCCGGTGCGCATGGCGGGATGAGCTGCGCACGTTTCTAGCCGCGCGCGGCATCCCCTCCGAAATCTACTACCCGCTGTGCCTTCACATGCAGCCGGCGTTTTCCTATCTAGGCTATACAGCAGGGCAGTTCGGAGTTGCCGAGCGAGCCAGCCGCGAGGTCCTCTCGCTGCCTGTTTATCCTGAGTTGCGGGATAGCCAACAACAGGCAGTGGTAAATGCGATTGCCGCCTTCTACGATCTGCAATTGCTCTACTCTGGAGCTCAGTCCGCTTGAGTCCAGAGACGACCAACGCGAGTTGGTCGCTTTTCTTAGATTCGGGGGGATCTTTCCTCGCAGCAAAGCACTGGGGTTTTGACTGCCAACAATTTGCACCAGCGACCGAAGCTGGGTCAAGGAGGCAGAAACAATCATGTACTGCAATCTTCCGCGTGTTGGCGTTGTAGGCTGTGGATATTGGGGCCAGAACCTTGTACGCAATTTCTACGAACTCGGCTCGCTGGGAGCGTGTTGTGACTTGGAAGAGGCGCGCCTCGAAGCGTTGCAGAAGACTTACGGCGTAAGAACCGTCAAGCGAATTGATGACCTGCTCGCCCTGTCGGACATTCCAGTTGTTGCCATCGCAGCTCCAGCGGCGCAGCACTTCGCGCTGGCCAAAAGGGCCATGCTGGCTGGAAAAGACGTCTTCGTCGAAAAGCCGCTCGCTCTGCGGGTTGAAGAGGGAGAAGAACTGGTGGAGTTGGCGCGGAACTCATCGCGGGTCCTGATGGTGGGGCACCTCCTTCACTATCACCCGGCAATCGTCGAGTTGGGCCGTCTCTTGCAGGAGGGGGAGTTGGGGCGGGTGGAATACCTCAGCTCCTCAAGACTCAACCTGGGAAAACTAAGGACGGAAGAAGATATCCTCTGGAGTTTCGCACCACATGATATCTCCGCCATACTTCACCTTCTCAACGAATCGCCAGTCAGCGTCGCTGCACAAGGCGCCAGCTACTTGAACCAGCCGATTTCAGACGTCACCTTGACGGTGTTGAGCTTCGCAAGCGGGGTTAAAGCGCATATCTTTGTAAGCTGGCTCCATCCCTATAAGGAACAGAAGCTGATTGTCGTCGGCGATCGTAAGATGGCGGTGTTCGACGACATGGAAAGTGAACGCAAACTGGTTCTGTACCCGCACAGAATCGACTGGGTGAACCGTCTTCCCGTGGCGCGGAAAGCACAGGGAGAAGTGGTTCCACTGGCGAAGGAAGAACCATTAAGGCAGGAGTGTCTGCACTTTCTAGAATGCGTGCGCGACCGTAAGAATCCTCGCACGGACGGAGAAAATGGGCTGAAGGTGCTCAGGATTCTTCATGCCTGCGGTCAGTCTATCCGGGCCCATGGACAACCGCTCCCGATAGGTGAGAAACCCCGACCCTATTTCACACACCCCTCAGCGATTGTGGACGATCCATGTCAAATTGGGGGAGGCACGAAGATCTGGCACTTCTCGCACGTCATGCAGGGCAGTTCGATCGGACGGAACTGTATCCTCGGGCAAAACGTTCATGTGGCCAGCGGCGTCCTCATCGGCAATAACGTAAAGATTCAGAACAACGTGTCGCTCTATACGGGCGTGGAGTTGGAGGACGACGTTTTCTGCGGTCCATCCATGGTCTTCACCAACGTGGTCACACCTCGGAGCCACGTGAACAGAAAGTCCGAGTACAAGCGCACCGTGGTTAAGAGAGGAGCGTCACTCGGCGCGAACTGCACGATCGTCTGCGGCGTCACTATCGGAGAATATGCCTTCGTGGGCGCAGGAGCCGTAGTCACCCGCAACGTTCCACCGCGAGCGCTGGTCGTCGGTGTGCCGGCGCGACAGATCGGCTGGGTCTGCGAATGTGGTCTACGATTGCAGGTTGGAATGACCGAGGCAACTTGCCCTGTGTGCAAAGCCAGCTATCGCCTGTGCGACGGACAGTTTGTCGGAGACAAACAGCAGAGGGAAGGTTTGGTTTCGTCTCCCGATATTCTTGTGGATATCCCTCCCGCACTGGCGGAAGTTGCCGGCAACGATTAACCTTACTTCCGAACGGACGACTGTCCTTCAGGATTTCCCAAAAGGATCGAGCGAGACGCTCATTCGTTTCCGTTGCAGTGGTTGTCCCATCACAAACACGTCCTTTTCGGGTGCACGTCCATGGAATGGCGCACTTCGCGCGCCAGATCCCCTCATTGTTGGAAGACGCCGCGTGGGACATCAGATGTTTTCCGGGTACGAGCATCAGCGCCCTGGCGGGGAAGACGGCCAACCTCTGGCGCTGTGACCTTGCATTCACTTACGGAGGGCGCGCTTCGCTTGGCAAATTCCTCCTCGCCGCCAAACTGTTTGGCAAGCGGAATATCGTCATTCTCTGGGCTGGAAGTGATACCCTGGAAGCAAAGAAAAAAATCGCAGCCGGTAGGGGCGTCAGCGATTGGGTTGCCAGCAAGATCCATTGGGCTGCCTCTCCGTGGATCGCAGAAGAGATTCGGTCATTGAACCTCCGCGGTGAGTATGTGCCTTTCAATTGGGCGCCCAGGGTTGACCAGCCGGAGTCCCTTCCCAAGCAGTTCGCGGTCCTCACGTACCTGCCGGAGGTCCAGCGCTCCAACTTCTATGGCATAGATCAGGTTCTGGAAGTGGCTCGGGCACTACCCCGCATACAATTCCTCGTCGTGGGATTGCGACATGGCCGACTTCGTGGAATTCCGGCCAATGTGGAGGTTCATGGGTGGACCGAAGACCTAACGCCCTTTTACCGCCGGGTGACAGCATTATGGCGGCCGGTCCAGCATGACGGGATGTCCTTCATGGTGTTGGCCTCTCTCGCCCACGGGCGTCATGTCCTCTACTCCTATCCATTCGCCGGCTGCATTCATACGACGAGTAGGCAGGCGGCGAGAAGGGAACTGGAACGTCTATTCAGCCTTCATGAGGACGGAGTACTAGGCCTCAATGAAGCAGGAATGGAGGCTGTGCGCCCTTTTTGTCCTGCGAGCATTCGGGAGAACGTTCTGAAACGCTGGCGCGAAATCATTGTGAGTGGCGACACATGTTCAACCGCAGCTATGCCAGAGGACAGTAGAGTGCCGTGCTGCAGGAGTTCCGATAGCAGTTTGTAGGAACCCGTGGACTTTGGGAGTACACCTTCGACTGAAGAGGGGAGCTCGAACAATGGCCTTTCTCGAACAGAGGGGCCGTACAAACGTCCAGGGTTCGCTTCGAGCTTGACCACGGTTTTTGGCACACAGGTTGCCTGTGCCACGTTGTCTCTCGTATTGGAGATGACCTATGCGCGGTTCTTGGGTCCTTCCGGTCGCGGCCAGCTCAGCTTATGTTTGATCGTGGTTTCCATAGCGGAGATGCTTGGGGGATTCGGGGGCGAGTTCCCGATCACGATCTGGTCAGCCAACCAGAGAATGCGGCCATCGGAATGGCTGCCGGCGATGGTTTCCTGCGGCGTGGTGGGGGCATCCCTGTCAGACGCCCTCTGGGCAATGGTGTACTGGTCGTGGCATCCCCTCTTCTTAAAGGGTATCACACCCACGTTGGCTCGCATTTTGCTGGTGATGATACCTGTGGCAATCCTGACCTCGTATGCGTTAGCGCTCGCCACGGGTTGCGAGCGGTTCATTAGCCGTGCCGCCGCAACAATTGCCAACCAGGCGGCTGCGCTTGTTTCAGCAGCAGTGCTCCTCGGAATGGTGCTACGTTCTGCGGAAGCAGGACTCATATCCATCCTCTTGGGATTTGCAGTCGCTGGAGGAATTGTCGTGGTCTTGCTGCGGGACTTCTTGTTTCGCCCATGGCAGTTCAGTCAGGCTCCCAAGTATGTTATGTCCGCCCTTGGCTTGGGAGCCCGAATCCTGCCCGCCAATATGGCCACATTCTTCAATTATCGGCTCGACGTCTTCATCGTGAACTACTTTCTGGATCCGAAGCATGTCGGGTTATACGCCGTTGGGGTTCTCGTGTCCGAGGCCGTGTGGCAGATTCCCAAGGTCGTAGCCGTTCCTCTCTTGCCCCGGACGGCGCGTACGGCGGAGGAGAGGGATTCGGTCTTTGCCTGTGCGGTGATGCGCCAGGTGCTGACGACAGTGTGCATCGCGGGTTTGGGGATTGCGGCTTTGAGCCCGGTAGTGGTTCCATTCGTATTCGGGCAGGCATTTCGTGAAAGCGTTTCCGTGATTTGGTGGATCTTGCCGGGTACCATGGCTCTGGCACTGGGTAAGGTGGTTGCTGCGGACCTGGGGGGGCGCGGGAAACCAGAGTACGCCTCGATCTTCTCTGTTGTCGCACTTGCAGTGACGGTCATTCTTGATTTGACGCTCGTTCCCCGCATGGGAATAGAAGGAGCCGCGCTGGCTTCGTCAATCGCTTATTTTTCTAACGCGGCGCTGATTACGGTGGCTTTCAAGCGGGAGCTGAAGGTCTCTTGGGTGTCCATTTTGCGGCCGTCAGCAACGGACTTCGCCTTCTACCGACAAGCGTGGCAGCGCATGTTCTCATAACCAAGACGCAAACAAAGACTGTCGTCACATTCCGAAGATGGCTTCCATTCTGAACACATCCCCCTGTTCTCTTGTCCAGCGACAACCGCAAGGCAGGCGGCTGGGCGAAGCGGGGTTCTTGCTTATTCTATTCGCATGCATGGCTTTGCCTCCCATTCGTCTTCGGGACTTGGATTTTCTCATTAGGCCGGAATTGGTGGTTCTCTCCGCACTTGTGCTGCTGTATGGTTGGCTTTTGCTCGCCGGTCTTGCGCGGCCGATCCGGTTCAACGCGATGTTCCTGGTCGCGCTGTCTTTCTGCGCAGCAGTCCTTATTTCGATGATCTATGGTGCGGACGCTCTCCACCATCAACTTGTTTCTAGCGATTATTTCGAAATCCCCAAGGCCTGGCTGCCGGCGCTCTATTTCACCGTCGCGTACGAATCAAACCTTTCGGAGCGCGCTTTGAAGCGACTTCTAACTTTCATGGCCGTTCCCACACTCTTCGTGTGCGTCTACGCATGGGCGCAGCGACTCGAATGGAACATCGCTTACAGGTTGAACCCGTACTTTGCAGGAGGAGAACACAACGAGGCAAGCTTACAAGTCTACGGCCGGGTGTATTCCACATTCGGCAACCCAAACGTTCTCGGCCAATTCCTTAGTTGGATGATTGTTCTTTATGCCGCCGCGGCAATTTTCCAGGTCGGCGGTCATCTCCGAAATGTGGGTATCGTGTCGATTTGCATGGTGACAGCGGTTCTCACGGGTTCCCGATATGCCCTACTCTCTACCGGGATAGGGCTGGTAGTGCTCCTGTTTCTCGTGGCCGGTAGTCCTCGCTCCGCAACGAGAATGGCGGGGCTCCTCCTTTTAATCGGTGCGCTCGCGTCGATATTTGTCGTGACGCAAAACAGTTCACGGCAAACTCAGAAGCGATTTGAGGAGTTGCGGCACCCGTCCGATGTCGCATCTCTTCGCGACCGGCTGGACAACCTATGGTTGGAGGCCGGGAATTTCATAGCCAGTTCGCCGATAGTGGGACACGGTCCGGCAAAGCAGATCTTCGGCAGCGCGCTGACGGATTCGGAATACTTGGACGTTCTGAAGCAGTTTGGCTTCGTTGGTTTCATCCCCTATCTCTTTTACTATCTGTGGGGTCTGCACCGCCTCCGCAGAGGTCTGAAGGCTGGGCAATGCTTAGGGCCCTTCTTTGAAGGGCAGAACCCGGCAACCTATCTATTTGTTCGGGCTGGTCTTCCGATCGTCATTATGGCTCTCATTATGAACGTCGGAATGTTTACCTATTATAACTGGACCATAATGGGTTTTCTTTGGTTGCTAATCGGCTTGACCGCGCGAGCAGGGAAGACGTTGGTAGACACGCTGCAAGATCTCTCGCCGCAGTATCGGCTGTCAGCGAACCCAAGCCACGTGAATCCCGGTACGGGACGGACATGAACGCTCGCACGAGGATCCCGGTCGAGGCTGAAGCTGGCTTTCCCGGCGACGAGCGGGTGACGTGGCGGTGCCAAAGGGCTCGATTGATCGGCCGCAAATGGTTTGGAACGACCTTAGTATTGGCCTTTCTCTTAGGGGCATGTTCCGGTGCCCGGGCAAACTACTTCTCCAAAGAAGCCTTCGAGCCATACCGCTCGACTGGACCTTACCCGTTTTGGAGCAAGACGTGGATGTCTTTGGAACCGCGTGTAAGATTCGATGCGGATGGCATTCCGTACGTCGTGTACCGCTTTGGCAGAGCGAGTAACCCGGTCACCGTTAGCCTCTTTGCGTTGCTCGCTTACAACCATCACGTACAAACGGGTAGCAAGCCCGACCGTTCTTCTTTCTTACATTTGGCTGACTGGCTCGTGGGGAATCAAGCGGAGGCATGCGGCTGCTGGTTCTACAACTTTGACTATGGCTACTCAACCCTCGGCGAAACGCTTGCCAGGCCTTGGATTTCTGCGATGGCTCAAGGGCTGGGTATCTCGGTTCTGACCCGCGCGTACGTACTAACCAACGACACCAAGTATCTGAGGTTCGCCGTGCGAGCTTTGGCACCCTTCCAAAAGTCGGTTGAGGGCGGGGGTGTTTCGAGGCTTTTCATGTTGCTCGAACGGGGACCGGTTGATTCGCACCGCTTCTTCTATGAAGAGTACCCTACGCAACCGGCGCCTTCGTTCACGCTGAACGGGTTCATGTTCGCCCTCTTGGGATTGTATGACCTGGCCCAGCTACATGATGCAGAGGCCCTCGGCCTTTTCAATCAAGGAATCGAGACGTTGGAAGTTTCCCTGCCATTCTTTGATCTTGGAAACGGCAGTGCATACGATCTTGGCCACTTGACACGCCCCCCGAGGAGCGTTCACTCCGACTTGGGCTATCACATGATACACATCTACCTGTTGAATGCTCTGGGCAGCGCTACGAACAACCAGACCCTGCTCTGGTATCGGGACCACTGGAATTCTTACGGGAACATTCTCGATGTTCAGTGGGTTTGGCTGCAGCATTTCGCACGTTGGGTCCTGCTCGGCCATCCGTATGCGGGCGGGGGATTCTTTCTACTGTTGCTGTTCGGCCTCACAGTCTCCCTTCGCCCGTTAGCCAAGAGAGTAAGAAGTGGGGTGACCACTCGCAGTGCAAGAACAACCATGAGGTGGAGCGGGCTTGTCTTCTGATCACAGGGGAAGTAACGGGGCAGGGGTCACTTGGCTGAGCGTTGTGGGGGCGCGACCGCAGTTTGTGAAGCTGGCCCCTCTCTGCCAGGCGATCAGAGACCACAATTCAAACTGTGGAGAGCCCCTGATCGAACACCGCATCATTCATACCGGCCAGCATTATGATCCAGGGATGGCCGATCATTTTTTTTCCCAGATGAACATTCCTGCTCCCGATTACAACTTAGCTGTTGGTTCCGGTTCGCACGGCAAGCAATTGGCGCGGATGTTGGAACGGCTGGAGGTTGTTCTGGACCCGGAGAAGATTGACTGGGTCATCGTGTATGGGGACACCAACTCTACTCTGGCGGGAGCTCTTGCTGCAGCGCGCTTGCAACTTTCTCTGGCCCATGTGGAAGCAGGTTGTCGCAGCGCGGATATGAACATGCCTGAAGAGCAAGCACGCATTGTTGCCGATCACCTGAGCTGCCTACTGCTCGCTCCGTCGCAAACTGCCATGCAGAACTTGTTGCGCGAGGGGATAGCAGGCGAAGGGGACCCGCGAAACCGCCGCGCCACGATGGTAGGTGACCTTATGTACGACGCCGTGCTGGACAATCTCCGCTTGGCGGACACCTACGGTAAGGCGGTATTAGAGAGGTTCGGTCTGAGGAGTAAGGAATACTACCTCTTGACTTTGCATCGCGCAGAGAATACCGACGAGCCGCGAAACATCCGGCAGATCCTAGACGCCGTGGAGCGCCTCGATCATCCGGTTCTGTTTCCTGTTCACCC
>Ga0187771_10001198_pt1 | contig 17149 bp, 19 predicted proteins | sample 0116_SJ02_MP15_1_FD_133139 | JGI IMG/M metagenome (GOLD analysis project Ga0187771, IMG submission 133139) | Tropical peat soil microbial communities from peatlands in Department of Meta, Colombia - 0116_SJ02_MP15_10_MG | ecosystem: Environmental > Terrestrial > Soil > Wetlands > Peat | place...
ACGTATGCTTTGCATTGGAGTTTGACGGGTTCACATACATGCCCATTCCTGTCAACGTGCCCTTCCACGAATACACAGATTGGTGGCTAAGCACACTGTGGGCAGACATCGGAGGCCAGAACCTCATTCAAGCCTTACTCAACGGCATCGGCGTTGCCAATCCACAGTTCGGTTGGCCAGTCACAGAGACCGTTGCAACTCCTCAAAACTGGCCAGTTCTTCCGAGCCCACCGTACCCAACCAGCGCAGTAACAATGGTAAACATAACACTTCCTGGCATCGGGGTCTCATACACGCCATGGTACACGGCATACGCGAGTGAACAACCGACGGCAGACGGCAAGGTTGACGGCAGGGACATCACGATCGCCGCCAAGGCATTCGGCACACACCCGGGCAGCCCGAGATGGAACGCGATAGCAGACGTCAACCACGACTACAAGATCGACGGCAGGGACATCACCATAATAGCCAAGAACTTCGGTTGGCCACCAACAGCGAGACCATACTACTGGATACATTGACGCTCATGACGGCTAAGAACAATATACTAGACAGCGCAGAAAAATCCACCTTTTTTTTGAGCGTGTGCGTGCCACGGTTAATTAGCTTCGCGTTTGATGACATCCTTCGCGAACCTCTGTAGATAATTGAATCCAGTTCTCATGTCCTCCAGATCGAGCCGTTTCTGAACTTTGAAGGCAGCTATTATGCTGTTATCCTGTCTGACTATGTCGCTGGCCACAGTCTCTCGGAACAGATGCGGCCACAACGTTTCGCTCGTCTCCCTAACGACATTGAAAACCTCGCGGTCACTTAGATGTCTGTCTGGAATCATTACGTAGTTCCCGAATACCGATTTTCCAGATGGCAACCAGAACCTGGGCACAGGGCTCAGCCGATATAGACAGTTCAGGTACTCTAGAATATTCCTCGTTAGCGGATCTGTAAGGGGAAAAGCCTTCACAGCCTTCGCCTGTTTCGATGTCAAAGCAAGCTGAACCTCCGAAATGTCTTTTCCACAGTTCTTGCAGAACAAGGAGGCCCTCGTGTTCTGGGTATTACAGTGCGGACATTTCTTGTCTTTCCGCTTCTTCTTCTCCAAGGCAAATGTCACAGTGAGCAGGTCGTTTTCGACCTTGAAATTCTCAAGCGGTATCCAAGAGATTTCAGTTCTCCGTTTCCCAGAAAGCCGCAACAGGGAGAGAACGGCGATAGCCCTCAGCCGAAAATACTCATTTTTGAAAGCCCTTGCTTTCTGAAGCGCTCCGCATAGCTCATTATCATCTATCACGGTTTCGCGGTTCTCTCTGAAACTGCTGTTCCTCACTCGCGTCATACTACCCGCAAGACCCTCCGTGGAGCGAAATTCTGACGCGGTTCCAACAAAAAAATAAGGGATTGTGCGCGGGTGGCGATGTCGCCACTTGAGACGGATGCGAGATCATACCATGAATAGCGCCGTTTGAACTAGCCTTGCAGGGCGAGGAAAACTTGGACGTTTGATCGTTCAGCGGATATGTGTCGAGCTAATGCTATTGCAAAAGGCACGGCCTGTCGATTCGCCGTCTTTGAAGAGGCGCCGATGACGATTCTCTTGCCTCAGACAAGTGAGATCCGCGCTTAGAAGAGTAGTTGAACATCCCTAGAGCAAAGGAAGCTGGTTTGAAAATACCCATACAACAGCCTGGCGTGTTTAGTCCTCAACAGAGAGGCGGCAGAAAACATCGAGATCAGACAAAGCAGTCTCCACAACATACTTCAACACGTAATATGGAGACAAGGCAACGCGCGAGAGGCTGGAAGGTTAAACCTTATTGCTCATCCACTTTAATCTGTGAGCATATTTCGACCATGACCTCAATTCTCTTCAACTGTTTGAACATTCTACTGATTCTCAATTCTAACACGCGCTTCTTCTGCAAGCTTTCACTAAGCCTGTTCATAAGCAATTCGCGCCTTTCTTCGAGCAACAATTTTGTCCCCATATCTCTTCGCTTCTTGCTTTGACCGCCTCAGCCTGAGACCAGTGCACCGCAACCATATCTTTCATCAGTTTCAGGCCCGCACTCGAATTCTCGCATCATGGCTGCATGAATCATGTCTGCGAAGTATCAGCTGAGGACGTGTCGATATCTAGTATATTACTAAACCAGATATATAAGCCTGCTCACAAGTATGAATGATGGCTCTGGGACCGGTTTTGGCAGCAAAGCACATCAACAATAACGTGAGTTTTTCAGGAATCCGAGTCACAGGTGATGGTCTAAGCAGTTCGTTGATTGGTTTGGATGTCTAGGGCATCTGCCATTATCAAGTAGAACCCTGCCAAGCCTTTCCATGTTCCCCAGCTTCGGGCAATCTTGCGGGCTTCCTCGCTCGTGACTTCCTTGCCATCGCGATAATAGCGCGCAATTACTCTCCTGAGTCCTATGTCATCAGCGGGGAATGCTTCCATTCTATGCATTCCTCTGACTATCGTCATCTCGGCGGTCCAAACACCAACTCCGGGTATCTGATCAAGTTCTGCAGCGATGTTCTCCGTGTTTTCGTGATCTTTGAGCCCTTCCAAGTCTAGTTTTCCTTCTTCTGCCATCATTGAAATGTGCTTGATGAATTCACCCTTTCTTCGGCTCAATCCACAATCGCGGAGTTTGCTGATGCTTGCAGAGGCTAATTCATTTGGCTCAGGATAAGCGTAGTAAGTTTCTTTACCGAGAACTAGCTTTTCTCCGAATTCTTTAGTCAGCCTCTTTTCCATCTTGTTGGCTACGTTCAAAGAGATTTGTTGTTCAACGATCGAGTCGATTAGAGCCTCAAAGACCGTTGCAGTTGCTGGGCTTCTCAGTCCTCTGAGCTTGCAAGTTAACTCAGCTATAACAGGGTCTCTCCTGACCTGCCTATAGAATGATTCGAGGTCGAAGGTCAGGTTGAAAATGAAGGCTGCAGTTCCCGTTGCTTCTCCTACAACGCTTTTTCGTATGCTGCTGTCTGATTCAAGGTTGACGATAAGCTTTGGCTCTTCGACCGTTCCAGCGCTAGTTACAGTCGTGAGAAGCAGTTGCCCATCGACCCTTATCAACTGCCAAAACTTACCATTGTCATATCTCCGGATCTGAGGGTCGCCATCTGAGAAGATCATTACACTCAGTGCAAAATCGAAGGGTGAGAGACACCGAATCGTCGTTCTTGTCTTGCCAGTCATTCTCGCTTTTCCATGACCCCTTGATTACCTTTCTTGGAGTATAAACACTTCTTCTCGCGAAAGACAGGTTTCAGAGAACTTGAATTTGCTTCTTTGCAATCGCGAATCAGTTCCGATAAGTGGAAAGCCAGACAACCAGAGGGTTTTAGAGACATCTTCAGTTCTCATCGATTAGAGCGATCCATAGGAAATAAAAATGACCTCTTTATTAAGCCGAGATTGAAAGTGGATATAGGCGAAGTACTTGTCAATAACTCTGCGCGACGCGCAACACATATCCTGGAAAAACTTTAGAAAGATGAATGGTACGCTCGGCCCTGAAACGGGCAATAAATGGACGCCATTCACTATGGTTACTGATTTGCTCGAGGAAGCAGGTGAAGTGGCAGCAGCCATAAAGGGATTGGAAAAGTTCAAAGCCTATGAAAAGCCCAAGACGAAAGAGATGCTGGCCACAGAATTGTCGGATGTTCTCTACATAATCTTCATCGTAGCAGAGCACTATGGAATAGACCTTGAAGAAGTCTTCATGCAAACGTTGAACGATCGGATTATCTCCATGCTTCGATAATTCTCCGGCACGGTCCCTCTGTTGTGACCGTGTTTTTCTTGGATGTAGATGGGCATTGGCTCATCGAGTTTTGACGCCGTATGACCATCCCGTGAGGAAACGCAGGTAATCCTAGTTCGAAAACTTGAGGTTTTCTTGCACGATTTGCCACCAGGAAATGACCGCTCCTATGCCGTCGCGCCAAAGCTTCAGTTTGTCCTAGCGGCTTCCCGAATAGCCGCAGCAGGTCTTTGCGACTGCCAACTTGATCAATGGTAAGTTCACCTGAGGACTAGGTCTTCTTCAATATGCAGGCCGCGGAGGAGAAACCCCAACCGTAACCTACCATCAGCACGGTGTCTCCTTTTGAAAGGCCATTTTCTGATGCTGCTCTCTTCAGGATGAATGGTAGGCTCGCTGCTCCTAGGTTGCCAAACAAGTTCAAAACTTCGCGAGATTCTCTAAGTTTTTCTTTTTCGATGTGATGGCTCTCAGCTAACAGGTTGAGTATCTTCTCGCTTCCCGTGTGGACAACCCACTTCTTTGCCGTCTTGGCTACATCAGGATTCTTGCGCAGTAGCTGCTCGAGAACTTTGCCGGTATAGTTGGAGCCTAGGGTAGGGATCTCTTTGTCTAGATGAGAATAGAAGCCAAACCTGAAAGGCTCTTTCAGGCTGGTAAGCCTTGCGTAGCCAGCCAAGTAGTCCTTTCTTTCTAGGTTCGTAACTTCCGTGATTTCCTTCACGGCCATTCCTTCGCCCTTGTTTGCGACTATTGCCGAAGCCGCTCCATCTCCGAAGAGGAAGGACTCTATTGTTGCAACCCATTTTCTCAGTTCTAGCCGTCTTCTATTTTCGTTTCTTATCTTGCCAATCTGGCCGACTTCCATGACGTTCTTGATGCCGTGGACTTGATTCTGAAACCAGCATGAGCTGACACCGGAAACGCAGATAAGTACGTGATCTTCCGGATGCAGGGCGAGTCGATTTTGCGCCAGTTCCAATGCTTTCGGGAAGGCCGTGCTGGCTGCCCCTTGGGCGTTGACGTGGTTGACATGTGGATTTAGCTTGAGCTTCGGGACCAAGATTTGACTAAGACCGGGGCTCAGAAACGGGCTGGCATCGTAGGCAACAATAAGGTAGTCTATGTCCATCACCGAAAGACTTGCCTCCTCAATGGCCTTGTGGCAGGCGTCAGCGCAGAGGTCCATGACACCATTCTCGCTGAGAACGGTTTCAGCCTCAGCTTGAGGCTCTTGCTCCAAGAGATAGCGCATTGAGACTCCAAGATTGGCAACGTTCTGCTTAACCCCTTCAGGAAGGGAACACGGGAAAACTCGCAGCAGTTCGTCTGTTGACCAAGCTTTCTCCGGAAGAGCCGTAGCCAACTGCACAATTTGCATGTCACAAACAATTAGAGAAAAATTATAAAAAGCTTCGCAGGTTGCCTCAAACGGAAGCGACGCAATGCATACACAGTGATCGATTATCAAGCCGTTTCTAGTTCAGGCGCCCCCCGTAAGGGGCAGGTTGGCATCTCTTGAAAGGTTTCTGAAGCACAACGCTGAAGAGGAATTTGGGTTGAATACGGCTCTGAACCTGCCAAAAGGCTTATAGTTGGTGAGCTTTCAGCTTTTTAGTTCGTTTCAATCACAATTCTTATATGATCCATTGCATCATAGATTATCATAGAGAGTGCGCACTGTGACAGATGATAAAGAGAAAAAGATCATCATAAAGCTAGATCAACAATATAGCGAAGTTGCTGAGTGGCTCTTAGAATGTCGATCTATGGGAACGCGCAGAGAGTATGAATCTTGCTTGCGAAAGTTCTTCGAATGGTACTCTTCGAGCTTGAAGAAGACTTACAAAGATTTCATGGCTCTTGACGCGAAAGCTGTTAGACATCATGGATTATTGTATCAGCAAGCGCATCTCAATGATAATCCGAACAGCGTCAACAATGTTTTGGTAGCTCTAGCAAGCTTTAGCGCGTACAATGAGAAGCCGATTTCTTTTCGCGGTAAACGTGTCAGACAGCGACCAGATATTGATTCTCATATTTTCAACAACGGCGATCTCACAAAGATGTTTGATGTTGCATCTACGAAAGAGAAAGCTTTGCTGAGCTTGATGACTTCGCTCGGATGGGAAATCTCTGCGGTGCTTGAATTAGAAAGAGACTTCTTAGCAAGGCTCATAGAGCGTGCTAAAGCTGAAGATTCAAAGTTCATTTATTTTCCATCTGTTAGAAAGAAGACGGGTGTTCCGAGACTTGGCGTTTTTAACGCTCTAGCTTTAGAGTGGGTTGAAAAGTGGCTGATAGAATCAAAAGACAAAGCGCCGCGAAAACGCAAACCGAATAAGATTACAATTGAGCGACCAGTTTCAAAAATCTTCGACATGACTGAAGAAGGCGCAAACAAGATGCTTAAGAGGCTTGCAAAAGATGCTGGCTTAGTCATCACTGGAAGATTGCACAGTCATAGAATCAGATCGTGGGTCATCTCTAATCTTTCAAGAGCTGGCTGGAATGAGTGGCAAGTCAAGTACATGACTGGCAAAGCTATTCCGCTGCAAGATGGGACATATCTAAAGACTTTGACTGAAGAGATCATAGAGCGTTATCCAGATGCGTATCAGAGATACTTGTGTATTAAGCCAGAGAAAATCGTTCAAGTCATCGATGAAGATGTCAGGAAGAAGCTTCATGAACAAGACGAGATGATATCAACCTTAATAGATAAGTTGCGAGCGCATGAGATACAACCCTATGAGGGATCAGAGCTACAAAGAACAAAGTCATCTGAGACTGAAAGCTTGAAAGCTGAGCTTGCAACTCTGAAAGCAGAGTTTGAAAAGCTCAAAGCTGAGAGAAAGAGCTAAGCTCCCGTCAATTTTATGAGATGATATCACTAATAGAAGCTTCCTCTCTTTCCTACGCCAATCGCTAATCCGACAACAGAAATGATTCCTGAAATGACTGTCACAAAATCGTTTAACCAGAACCCCGCAACGATTATGCCGAGCGAAAAGAAGGCTCCAGCTAAGATTGCATCCTCAATACCTGAAAAAAAGGAAATGATTCCGTAGACAAAACCTAGCACTCCAATCATAGGACTAAAAGGTTTGAACGCCCCGAATATTGCACTCGTTGCGATGTCCGTCGCATAACCTATAAATCCAGCGAAAACACCGCTAAAGAAACCTCCAACGACTTGCGCGAAGAGCTTCGCCAAGCACAATCTCCAATTCTGTCTCTGATTCTCGGCGTTATATAATTTGGCTTTCGCCTTGAAAGCGATGTCTTGCAACAGATTTTTTCTATAGCGAGCCAAGCGAAAACTATCGAGTATTCCAGAAGTCGTCAGCCAGATACTACGAGAATATGTTTCTGCCAACTAAGTCAAACTTTGGTTGGTCGTGTGTAAGGTCAAGTATGAGGTGCCATGTTCTTCTATCTGAGAAATTCTTTCCAACAAAGCGGAGCAATACCTCATACTTTCGACCTCTTTCCACCGAGAAAGACGGCATTCCTGTTATTGGGTCATCTTGATAGAAAACGGCACGCTTGTCTTCCTTAGTGATCTCGCAGATTCTTATTCTCTTTGTTTGGTCACGATCTGAATCTAAAGGTGTAACAATCATCGGAACATCTGGAGTCAGAGTGCGACTTGCAACTTGGCTCTCAGGTTCCTTCCTGGTCTTAGGAAGGACATCAAATTTGATTCGAATACTGGCTGCGGTTCTTTTGCCAACATTACGAAGATAGATACAGCACTCGCGAGAATCTCTTATGTTGGCGCTTTCGATTTTCAGTTTTGGTCTAGCGATAAAAAATTGTAAAGCCCTATAACTGTTGGAATACCAAAAAGGACTATCAGAATTACATCCGTCCAACTCGTTAGAATCGGAATCACTGTCATAATAAAACTGTCTATACCTATCGGAATATAAGGTTATTCGGTCAAAGCTATTTTGCGAAGAGTCAAGCGCGCACGATGAGTTTACAGAACCCGACAGGAAAACGTTTATAAGCTACGCTTTGCCTATAGTAATGTTGTAGAGATTGCGCAGCTGGAGCTATGCTTCGGCTAGTTGAGTTTTTTGGTCGCAAAGGCAAAAGCTCAGCACACGCGCTATCTCGCATAAACAAGAAAAAAGAGGTGAAAAACTGAGAGATGTTTCACTCTGAAGAGGAGGAAGAAGCAGAAGGCAAAGAAGAGAAAGAAGAGGAACCAGAGAAACAAGAGTATAGAATAATAACAAGAATACAGGTCAAGGAGCGTCGCAAGAAAATAGATTGAATTTTTGCTATCCCTTTAGCGAGCATCCACAGGTTGTCGCTGGAAGTAAACTTTAAATGATCCAAAAAACCCTGCATCATCGATGATACACATGAACAAAAAATTGAAGATTGCATCGATCTCTATCGCGCTTTCAGCGATTGCACTTTCAGCGATACTATCGGCGATTGCAGTTACACCGTTGAATTCAACGCGAACTTATCCAGCGCATCTCAGCGTTTCACCAGCTCCAACCTTCGGACTTTACAGCACAGCTTTCGATGGCAATGAAATATCATCTTTGAACTTCTCAAATCTGATGCCAGGAAACTATTCTGAAGACACGTATTTCTTGAGGCAGGTCGGAACTTCGTACAACATGCTTGTGAGCATAAGCTGGACATTCGATGCTTTGCCCGATTGGATCACATTAGATGTGCATTTTGATAACAGCGCGTGGGGTGCTGGAGTCTGGCAAGTCTGGAACACTTCGTTGAGTGTGCCGATAACATTCAGAGCCACAGTGAACAGCAATTGGCAGTATAATGGTTCACCGCTCGCTTTCAACTGGAACATGCAGTTTCAGCTCGGAACATACCCATAATCTTCCCTTTTTTTCTTTGCTCATAGTGCATGATCTTCATCTACGTACATCAAACTGGTTAGGACTTGTAGGCAAGGGAGTCGCAAAAAACATGACAACTTACAGAATGATTCCTTATTACATGCCAACCGATCTCGATGAATTTCTGCAGAAGGTCGCTGAGCGAGAGCATTGCTCAAAGTCAGAAGTTCTAAGAAACTTGATCTGGTGCGGCATTCCGCAATTATTGAAAAAATATGAAAATTCTGAATGGAAGTTTGAAAAATGAGCAAACCACAGTATTTGCGTAATCCATTGATTAAAAGTTCCGCTGTGTATGCAATGATTCGCCTACCAGATGGAACAACATACGGCAGCAAATTCGATAGTATCGCTGATGTGAAAGCGAAAGAAAAAGAAGGCTGCACGATCATCTCTGTGGAGCCATTTTTTGATGATTTTTCTAGGAGTGAATAAACAATGAATTATGATATTACGTGCGATTTAGATTTTTACGAAGCTTGCAGGCGCACATGCCAGCAATGCAAATGCAGAAGCTTCAATCTTTGTTACAATCCGAATGCTCAGCGCGGGCTTAACATGAGCGTGGCTGGACATTGCTCAAATCCGCAAATAAGATCATTATTTCAGGCTGAAGCTCTCAGGCTCATAGAGTTAAGATCGGCTCGCGAGCGACAGCAAAGTGATCTAGAAGCCAGAGTTTCTGAAGAGCTTCTTAAGGCGGCTTTTGAAATCGACGATGACACAAGTGAACGCTATGTTTGGCTTGATGAAAAGTCTCCTCAGTTTAACGCAAATTCATGGTGGAATGAAATTCGAGGATTCTATGAAGACTCGAAGTCGAAGTCTTTGACACCTGAAGGCGCGCAGTTGCTTAAAGACTATGTTAGTCAGTTTGAGAAAGCTATAGATTTTCAAGCGAGCTTCGATCTGAAAGCTTCAGGAGTCATCGTGGGCAGACTTGTGCCTGATACATCGAGAAATAAAAACAATTGGCGTTTTGACAACCCTGTTTTGGATGAAATCTGCGAACAGATCAATTCGGCGAACAATCGAGGCGAAGGCATAGTCCTGCGAGATTCTCATGAAAAATCTCTGAGAAGCATTCTCGGCTATGTTACGCGAGCTTCGAGATGGCTCAGGCATAAAGTGCGAATGCAAGTTGGAAGATGAAAGTATCGGAAAAATGCTTTCAAAGCGTGCGAGACTCTTCGGCTTAAGCATTGCTGGCGGTGTTGAACGTGACGTAGTGTGTGAAGATTGTGGATCGAAGATTCCACCCAAAGGCGAGCAAAAGTGTTTGCACTGCGGGTCAAGCAACATTCTCATTCGAAAAGATTCTGGCTTCAAAGTCAAAGAAATCAGTCTTTGCACTGATCCAGCTTGGGACAAATCGAAAGTCGAGTCTTATCGTGAAGAGCTTTCAGAGCAGTTTCCACCTCCCAAATGGGTCAGACATGATGAAGATGATGATCAGCCTCCTTACGGAGAACGGATAAAGAAGACTTAGTTATGTTGATCAAGCTTGAAAATTGCACGCATAAATCGCGTGATGGCATAATTTTCGAGATCAGCACGCCAGAATATATCAGTAAACGGTGCTGGAAGTGTCCTGATTACATCATAGATGAATGCGTGACGTATCCAACTGAGTTTGAACGGCAAAAGTTTTGCGTTGAAAAAGACTTAACAGAATCAAAGTCATGGGCGTGAACTTTAAGGCGAGCGAGAAGCCTCAGGGAGTCACGCTCTGACAGCTTGTAGAGCTGAATTTTCCTCTACACCACTGGCGTCACGATGCCAAATAGCTCTGCAAGCTTTGCGGCCGAAGAATGATGGATTGCGTCGGTTTTGCTTTCTCTTCCGACGCAGTCTTGACTTCACATATCATCGTGAAAAGAGAGGCAAAAATAAAAAATCGGAGAGTGAAAAGAATGGAAAATGAAAAGTTAAAACCCGACGCTAGAGTTCGGGTTGCTTTTATCGTCGTTATGCGCAACGGCGATTGGCAAGAGGTTGAATCTTTTCTACGATCAAAAACTGAAAGGATTCAGTACGTTAAGCGCGTGCCCACGAGTGTGAGACTAAACGTCAATGAAATCGTGATGCCGCGCAATGAAAAAGATTTGAAGGAGGAATCGAAAAATGATAAGTGGAGTTTTACAAACAGCGACCTCGAGAACTGATGCTTTAGCTCTAGCAGGAGCTATCGGTTATGCTCACTTCGATGAGATCGGGGAAAAAGCCTTTGAAGAGCTTGAGCTTGCATACGCTTCAACGATTGCACCGCGCTTTAGAGAGAAACCAGACATTCGTCCTTGGCAAAATGTGAACTTCTATTGGGCGAAATGCTATTTCAAGAACACGATTCAGGAAGTCTTCGCGAAGTGTTTGCCCGATACTTACAGGAAACGAAAAATCACAAGCGCATCCACCGAGATCATGTTTGGCTCAATGAGGGAAGATCACAAAGACATCATTCCACCGATGTTCTACGGCAACAGTCTTGCTTTCATTCCAGAAGTTCTGAGCTTTCTGGGACAGGGAGAAACACTTAGGATAAAAACTGACATTCTAAATGAAGTTGTTGAAGGAAAAGAGATCACGCGAGACTTGGTGAAGTTCGGCGAAGCTTCAGAAGAACTGCGAGAGAAATACAATGATCCATCTGGCTTGTATTTGACTCCAACATCGCTTCAGTACACGCCGAAAACTTGCTTTGCAATCGCCACAAGACCGCTTGAAAGAAAGATTTTCACATACTTGGATGGGTCTGGCTTTCTATCGCGCTTTCACACGATACAGATTTGCATTCCAGATCAGATGGTTTCAAGAATCAACACTGGTTCATCGTGGCAAAAGGATCTCAGTGAAGATTCTGAAATAGCGGCAAAAATGACGGAGTTGAAGACGTTCAACACTGAGTTAATGACTTATTGGAGTCTGCACAGCGAGCCGATACATCTTCCTGATTACAACAATGTTTGGTTGCCGATTTCTCAAACCGCCGACACAATAGCGAGAACTTACGCTGAGAAACTAGACTTAGACTTGAAGAACATCTGGAACATCAGGGTTGCCGACGAAATACTCAGAGAAATCAACGCTTTCAAGATGCTATATCCACATTGCACAGAGGAGCAACTGCTTAGTTGGTGTAACGCTAAAAGACTACAGCACTTCTTTGAATTCGCTGTGAGTCCAGACATCGCTAAAGAGGTCTTCACTGAAGCTCCAAAGCTCGCAAGCCTTTGCTTTGATCTTATACAGTCAACATTTAAAGGAAGAAAAGCTGTCACGAGAGGCGAAATCGTAGCTAACCTAGAAGCGCAGGGCTTCAAAAGACCGACGATAGACAGAGCTAAAGACAGATGCAAGAGATCATCTGAATATGGAAAGTACGACTTTGATTAAGTTACTCACTTACTCTTACTCAAAAGTTAGAAATTTGAGTAAGTTGGTTCATAGAGACATTGTTCTAGAGCCAACTTACTCACGCTTTGCTACTTGAGTAACTGAGTAACTGAGTAAGTTAGAAAGTTGATGAAAATTGAAAGAAGCAGAATTAGCATTGCTTGAGTATCACGCGCAGCGTTGCCGAGCTTTGCTCATCAACGGCGATTTCATAGATCATGAACGCAGGCTGGCTGTAGATTCATTGGCATCGCTGACAAAGTGGATTCGAAAAATGATGAAATCGGGATGAGAATCTATGAAGCACTTTGTTGGAAGAATTCTCAAAAGCGGCAGCCTCGCAGACTGTCAGCATAGCTGGGATCAAAATATGGATTGGCTGATCTGTCGAAGATGCTTCGCTGTAGCTGAGAATCTGAACTTTTATCAGTTCATGCGCACGCCGATTTCGTTCTATAAAGATGCGAATCAATGATGAAATGATGAAATCTGGATGAGCCGCCACATATCTTGTGCTTGCAAACACAAGGTGTAACGTCGGCACATGTGAAGACAAGTCTTATCGGTGTGGCAAGGGATGAAGGTTGGGGGAGAATCACACCGCCCTCAACCTGCCTTCACATTGTTGCACTCACGGCGAAAGTTCATCCAATTTCATCAATTTTTCTATAGAGCTGATAGCGATGAAGAAGGATTTAGGATCGAAGAAGAAAACATCTGATACGTCAGATGATTTTTGGCTGCTTGTAGAACACCCTCAGGTTCTCAACTCGCGCTATGGAGATGTATTGATGAGAAATGCGCCGAAGCGAAAAGCTTGCAGAATCTGCGGTTTCCCTGAAATCTATGCAGATGGCTTGTGCGGCATTTGCTATCGTAGACTGCGAGCTAAAAAGAAAGGCTCACACAAGTGACGAAGTGAGGTGACACAGTGAACAACGTTTACGCGAAACCGCATCAATGGCGATGCAAAATTTGTAATTCGAACATGACTGCGCTGATCGATTATCAGCATTATTATCTCGGCGTGTCATATGACTATATTATTGATTTTCACAGAGAGCTAAGATTGAACGGTTCAAACTTGACGAATCACTTTAACGCAGTGAGCGAGGCTCCAGAATTCTTCGCGAAGCTGAAGGCGCGAAAGCTAAGCGACGATGAAATTCTCGAAGAGCTGCGCGCTCGCTACGATTGAAGCTAAGCATGCTTTCAGGTTTTGGATATTTTGCATTTGGAAGATTTCGCCGAGTAGGGTCTCTTACGATATAGCGCAGTTAGATGCAGTCACATGCCTTGAGATTTGCGATTTGCTTCTTGCTTCTCGGTAAATGATTCATAGAATGATCTATTGAGATTCGGTACAAGATTTCTCCCCCTTTCAGCTTTTGGATTCTATTCTGCAGAGCAGCGAGAGCTATGGATTCAAATCTGAGCGCGCTCGCTGAAAGCTGACCAAATTCAAACCCTTCCAGCAAAGCGGAGCATAGCTTTAAATACTCCTGTGTATTCCACTTCTAGTGCAACTGTGAGGGAAAGAAAATGAATGAAAAAATCGATACGAAATTGCTGAAAGAAGTCAAGAAAAACGGCAACGGCTGCACAAGCGATCAGAGCAAAGCTCTCGCTCAAGAGCTGAAAGAAGCTCAGCCAGCAAAAGCTGAAAGAAAGAAAGAAAAGCTGACTGCACGAATCGCAGTCTCAAAGCGCAATGACTATCAAAAACGCAAGTATCTTCATCCGAGCTATAATGCTCCCGAATGGGCTGACAAAGAACCAAGTCTCATAGCTCTGAAGACATTGTACATCGACGCGAACGGCGAATTTCATCTCTGGAACAGCGAAAGCTCGCTGAAGCTGATTTCAGAGTGGATCAAAGCTGAGCATGTGCAAGAGTTTACTACTGCTGACATCATGAAGAAATTCAAGCTTTTCGGCGGAGGCATCGGTGACGTTACTCGCAGTGCGTGCAACAAGCTGAAAGATCAAGGAGTTCTCAGCGTCAGCAAACAGAGTCACGGCAAAAAAGAACGCTATCTCTTCAAGGTGATTTCATCATGACTAAAGTTACTTTAGAGTTCGCATCTGCAGATCACGCATGGCTACAGTTTCACTGTGATCTAAAGACAAGTCAGCGCGGCAATTATTACGTCACGCACGCTGACAGCGTTTACGTCTTTCGAAACTTAAAGGAAGGCTGTGCGGTGCTGTCAAAGATCGATGAACAATGGCAATGCGTCGGCAGAATCAGCGGTCACAAAGTCTTCGTCGGCTCAAAAGAACAGCAGTCTTCGACAGAGTACATGAGTACGCCTGAAGCTAGAGCAAGCGCGCTAGCTGATTTGAAAAGCTTTGCCTCTTCGCTGAAAACTCTCTAAGTTTCACTCTCTCTTTTTTTTCTATGAAGCTGAAACTATGACTGCGTTGATCTTAGCGTCATTTCTGATTATATGCATCATGGTCATTTCATCATTGATGATAATCAACGTGAAAAATCACGGAGTCAAAGACTACTTTACGCTCGCGCTTGCCATTGATGATGCGTTCACAATCTGTCTATTGATAGCTGTGCTTTGCCTCTCATAGATAATGAAGATAAACATCATTAAGAATTCTTAAAAATCCTTAGGCCGACCTCAATTTCTTAGTTTTCTCAAACGCGCACGCTTGCCAATAGATGAAAATCTGAAAAGAGTTTGCCAAATTTTATATGCTCGTGAAACAGAAAAACACAACTACAAACAGAGAGGAAAGATAAAGATGTTAGAATTGCTTAAGCATTCTTTCCGAAAACGAGGTTTTTCTTCATGAATAAGAATAAATTAAACGAACTAATTGTGCGAAAACTGGTGAATTTACTAACTATGTTCTTCAAATTTGAGGTGGAAAAATGAAGAAGGTTGGAATAATCGCCGGCAGCATATCAAGGTTTGACAATCCGAGACATACGCTTCAAGAGGAAATGTGTGCGGAGGCTGTGAAGATGATCCTTAATGACGTTCCGGACCTTGAGCTGGGCGACTTCGTGAAAAATGGTTACGCGTGTTGCTATTCCTACTTCAGCGATATTCTTGAGCAACAGCAGTGTATGCACTGGATAATCAACGACTACCTAGGCCTGAGCGGAGTTCCATCCTACAGAGTGGAATCAGGAGGAGCAACGTCGATCGACGCAGTCGTTAACGCGGCACTTTGGGTGCGCTCAGGCATGTTTCCGCTCGTTATGGTTGTTGGATGGGAAAAGATGAATGAACTGCCCATTCAGAAGGTCAACGAGGCCATAGCGATCGCCGGCGACACGGATTGGGACTTTGTTTCAGGCTTCACCTACAACGCTTTTTATGCAACGATGGAGGCTAGGCGAATGCACGTTTACGGCGACACGGAAGAAGATTTGGCTGAAGTCGCTGCAATGTGCCACAATAACTCGCTGGACAATCCATACGCTCAGTGGCCCGCTCAGCATGGCTTCGGTAAGATAACGATAGACGACGTGTACAAATCCAGGCTGATATCGTGGCCGTATAGGCTGCATGAGTGTGCAATGACCAGCGAAGGGGCGTCAGCCCTGTTGTTGGCCAATGAGGAACTGACGAAGAAGCTGACTGACAACCCGGTCTGGATAAGCGGTGTAGGCTTTGGCTCAGACACCATGAGGGCCGGAGACCGTCCTGACAACCCAGCGTGGAAGGGCTTGTACCCTGAAGACGAGAAAATCTGGCCTAAAAGTGTTCCAAAGCCGATGTCACCTTATCCTGACTTGCTCAACTTTGGTGCACTCCGAGTCTCTGCGAGAATGGCCTACAAGGACTCTGGGATAAAGAACCCTAGGAAAGACATAAGCCTCGTCGAAATCTTCGACCCATACGCCGGAGTAGTACTAGCAGGGTTGGAAGACTTTGACTTCTGCAAGCGAGGAGAAGGAAGAAAAATGCTTGAAGAAGGCATCATTAACCCCTACGGAGATCTTCCATGCCAACTTAGCGGAGCTCTAACAGCTCAAGGTCACGCGGTCGGATCAACCTCCATTGCACAGGTCGTCGACGTGTACTGGCAGCTCAGCAACCAAATCGGCAAGAAATGGGGCGCACCCGGGAGGCAGCTCAGCAAGCCGAAGAGGGGCTTTATACACGGACACGGAGGCACTGGTTGCCAGGCGGGCGCCGTCGTCTTGGAGGTGTAAGAGTATGAAACAGCCTGGAACCGAAAAAACTCTGAAGGAAGCTCCTATCGACGAAAAATTATGGAGCGAATGGGAACGGAGGGGAGGGTGGAGACCCGAAGGATGGAAGATAGTCGAGATGAACGACGGGCCTACTCTAAACACGCTGAAACCCGAAGAGTTTCTCATAGTACACAGACCCCACGGCAGCATGTTCCACCACAGTTACGGCAAAGTCTCAAAGTTCTTCGTCGGACTCTTCGAAGGAAAACTGTACGGCACGAAGTGTCCAAAATGCGGTCTAGTCTACTGCCCCCCGAGAGCACACTGCTTCAACCCCAAATGCAGACTCCAAGAAACCACTTGGGTCGAGCTCCCGAAGAAAGGAGAGATCCACTCATATACCATCATGGCAATAGCGTGGCCATCGATGGCACATCTCCAACCCTTAGTCGGCGCGATGATCAGAATAGAGGGAACAAACACGTGCCTCCCTATGACTATGAGAGATGTAGACCCTGAGAAGGTCAGCATCGGCCTTAAGGTCAATCTACACATCGATAAAAAGCCGAAGGGTGACCTACTGGATGTCTACGCGACGCCTGCAGAAGAACCTGTGGCCCCTAGAAGAACGCCTGAGGAACTCAAACGCTTCAGAGAAGACATGGACCGCACAAGGGCCTGGGTAAAGAAAACCTTCCGCCCTAAGGAAACTTAACACGTCCCATCACTCACGTTCCTTTTTTGGGAAGTCTAATTGTCGCACTTGGTTTCCCCAAGGCAATGCAAACCTGCAGAGGCAAGACCTGAGTTACTGCATGGAAACTCGTCAAGGCCTTGAATGAAATTTAAATAAGCGTTTAATCAGTATCTTCATTCCTCGCTCCTCAGAGGACTTCAACTTGAAGGGTAAGCCACTTGCCTCAATA
>Ga0187771_10001199_pt1 | contig 17148 bp, 20 predicted proteins | sample 0116_SJ02_MP15_1_FD_133139 | JGI IMG/M metagenome (GOLD analysis project Ga0187771, IMG submission 133139) | Tropical peat soil microbial communities from peatlands in Department of Meta, Colombia - 0116_SJ02_MP15_10_MG | ecosystem: Environmental > Terrestrial > Soil > Wetlands > Peat | place...
AAGCTGTGATCACTCCCCTTTTCAGGGCAGACTCTGGGAGCGTCTGGAGCCTGTTCAGAGCCCCCCTTAACTTGAAAACGCGGATGGGGAGTACAGTCTCCAGCTTGAGGTATACTTCGCGCCCAAGAAGTCCTGAGATTCCCTTCGAGTATTCGAGGGGAGTCGGAGGGAAGAATTCCCTTATGCGCCCCTCCGCTGACTCGATGTCCCGGAGTGAAGGGAGCCTGGGCTGGCTCAGCCGAACCACTTCTCGAGCGTCTCTGACGGGGCGGGCCTGCTCGACAGCACCCTAGCGATGGCCGCATCAACCCTCTCTCGGGAAAAGGAGTGCTCGCCGACGAGGAACGAGACAATCTTCTCCCTGTTCATGGGCGTCCATTCGGGCTGGACCCCCTTCCTTACTGGCGGGTTCAGATACAGGTTCCTGATCTCTTGGTAGTTCACGGACTGGAGAGGCTCCTTCAGCTCCTTGATTTCATCCAGCCTACCGTACTTCTTGAGATACTTGAGGGCAGTCGCAGGTCCGACACCCTCAAAGCCGTCCGGATTGAAATCGGTCCCAAGGAGTATTGCAAAATCGACCAGCTGCTCACGGGTCAGCCCCGTCGAGGCGAGTACCGAGGACAACTGTATTCGTTCAGGAACGACGTTGATTACTATCCCTTTGCCAGGGAGCCTGCGCTTTCCTGATATTGTGACGTTCCGTATCAGGACCGGAGCACCGAAGACCAAGGAGTCGTGGTCCTGGGACGCCACGGCGTTAACCGTCCCTTCAATCGCCATCGTCGAGGCCTGGGCCTCTCCCTCGGAAGGCGCGTCCACCCAGGGAATCCCCATGGCATCCAGGAGCTCTTTGGCGTCGGCAACCATGTCTCTCCTGAGGACGGTCGACGCTTCCGCGTACTTCCTCGCCTGAACCATGTCCCCGCTCTGGAGGGCGCGGAGGTACTGGTCCTTCGCCTCTCGTCTCTGCTCCGACCGTCTTCTGATCTCCTCCATTTTCAGTTCGGGGGGTTTCCCGTCGAAAACATAGACCAACTTCATCCCAAGCTCGAGAAGGTTGATGTTCCTATAGAACAGGCCGGAGATGTGTGACGTGACTCTCCCCTGTGAATCTTTCAAGTGGCCGCCATCCATCCCTCTGATGATGGCGAGGAACTGATAGAGGGTGTTGTAGCCGTCTACCGCAAGCTTCCAGCCCGCAATGTCCTCGAGCTGAATCTTCTCTCGCGGGATGGAGTCGCCGAAGTCTACGCCCATGGCTGCGCCACCCTGAGCTCGTTCGATTTATCGCTTCGGTCTATTCGCTGATGCGCGGCATCCGCGGCTCTTCGGAGGGCTTCTCCTGGAACTCTATCCTTCGTCTGTCCTTGGCCACCCACCTTATGGTGACCAGCCCGAGTATCTCAAGCTGCATGAGGACCTTGTCCAACTCGGCAGGAGAGCACCTGCTCCCGTTCTTGTTCAGGGCCTCCAGTAGGTCGTCGTCCGTCGCGCTCCTTTTCTCCTTAATCCATTCGAATGCAGCGTATGTGAGGGGATATCTCATTAGGTCCACATCGTATTAGAAACGGCAAGTGAGCGTCACCCTGCAGAGGTATAAAAGGAATGCCGATTGCCGATTTTGTTAGTTTCTTACCGAGGCGGGAGCTTGCTGGACATGCGGCTGACGGCTATGAGCTCGTACTGGCTCACCAAGGGCGCCTTTGACACAATCTCCTCGATTCTGTCGATTACCCCTTCCTCTTCTGGGGCGACCACGTCCACGATGACCGCAGAGAGACCGAACGCTATTGGCTCGATCCTATGGCTCCTGATCTGGGCAGGAGAGGGGAGCAACCCGGCTACGGTGTCCACTAGTTTCTGGGGATCGGTGGTCGTGTCCTCGGGGAGGAGCTTCAGCCGGATCACATAGGAGCCCAAGGGAGATACCGCCTACGGACCTTCGAATCCGCAGTTCACGCACCTGTACCGCCTCGAGAACTTCCTGCACTTCTCGGAGCGCCAGATGACAGATTCATGGCAGTTGGGGCAGTTGAAGTGTACGGCCCTCTCAGCGGGCTTGATGGGCCTGTTGCAGGAGTTGCATAGGGGGAGTGTGACCGTTCCCTGGGACATTTCTCAGAAAGCCCTTTTGCGCCTGCAGATATAGGTTGCTGAGAGGCCGGGCTACCCCTCGACCAAGAGCGACCTTACCTCGGCGGAGGCGACGACTTTCGCTATCCTGAGGACCCCCTGGACCCCGAGCGCGCCCAGGATTGCTGAACCGTGGAAGTCAAAATCCGTTGAAGAGAGCTTCTGGATGAGTCTTGGTGTCGCCAGGGTGCCCAGCATCGCCTCCAGATCGGCGTTCGATAACTTCTCAAGCACCCCCCTGAGCCTGAGCATCGTCCTCATCTCCCCGAGGAAGGCTTTTTCCCATTCCATCTGGTAGTTGGCCAGTAGATTGGGCTGGTTCTTCTCAAGGCTGATAGAGGCCCACTTCGCAGCAATTGCCGCTCCTGCGACCGAAGTCATTATCCCGCCTGCGGTGGTCGGCTTGACTTGTCCCGCGGATTCCCCCACGAGAATCCGCCTCCCCTCCACGAACGTTTCCTTGGGGCCGCCTACGTAGATTGGCGCAGAGACCCTACGCATAACCGTGCTCGGCCTAGAGGAAAGGAAACCATCCAGAGCCCGAAAGGGGTTGATGCCATGGCCAGCCGCCCCCACCTTGGCGAGGTGCTTCCCGTAGGGGATTACCCATGCGAAGAACCCTGGATACCTGTCGGCGTCCATGAATACCTCCACCACATGCTCCCTCACCCATTCCCCTTCGATTTCGTACTTCGCAGCGGGAAGGATTCCCTGTCTCAGATTTGATGACGGCCCGGTCGCATCTACGTAGTATTTCGAGCGGACAGCCGTGTCTCCGACTTTCACTTCCACGTCGCCGTCCCTCTCGATGGCTGACGACACCCGAACCCCAGTTCGGACTTCGGCACCATTCTCCAAGGCCGTCTTCGCGACCTGCTTGTCGAATTCGCTCCTGTCGAGGACCACGACCTCAAGTGAGGAGGCGCTGACTGCGAGCTCCTTCCCCTTCGGAGAATGGACTACGGCGGACTCGATCCTGTCCTGGACGACTGCCTTGTTTGGAGGGTAACCGTATCTGCGCAGTCCCCGGAGGCTTACGAGCCCGTCGCATTTCTCAGGCTCGCCCACCTCCCCGTGCTCCTCGGCCACAAGTATCTTGCGGCCGCGAATTGAGGCTTCGGCGGCGAAAACCAGCCCCGCGACGCTCCCCCCTGCTATTACGATGTCGTAGGTCTCCGTCAACGTCTGGAACTGGCTGCAAACCCTTAATCGACCCGTATTAACGGTTGGCGAGCGCCTATATGAAACAGGTCATAGTCGTGAGATCAGACCTGAAGATGGGGAAGGGGAAGGTCGCCGCCCAGGTTGCACACGCGTCATTGGCATCGGCAGAGTCGGCAAGGGAGAGGAAACCCGCCTGGTACGAGGAGTGGAGGGAAGAGGGGCAGGCAAAGATTGTGCTCAAGGTCGAGTCAGAGTCGGAACTGAACGAACTCTACCGCAAGGCGAGGAGCGCAGGGCTGCCCACATCTCTCATAGAGGACAGAGGTCTGACCCAGGTTGAGCCTGGAACCGTTACGTGCCTGGGGGTGGGGCCGGGTCCGGACAAGACGGTAGACGAGATAACGGGGAAACTCAAGCTGCTTTGACTCCCGCTGCCGAAGCCGAGCAGGCGGTGGGCATCGAATTCTACGCCAGCGGCGGGGCCCCCTGCTCTGGACGAGCGAAATCGACCGCCGACGACTTCATAGTCGAAGAAAGGCTCACGGACGTCCGTTTCATTGAAGAGGGGCGTCCCGATAGCTTTCCTTTCTACAGGGTCCGAAAGCGCTCCATCGACACGCTACACATGGCCAGGGACCTTGCCGGTGAACTCAGGTGTAACGTGAGCTACGGTGGACTGAAGGACAAGCGGGCGGCGGCCATCCAGTACGTGACCCCGACGAGCCGCAGATCGCTCCGCCCCGTCCGCGTCTCCAAAGAAAACTACACGGCGGAGCTTGTCGGGTACGTCACGGAGCCCATGTCCAGGGCGAGAATCGCCGGGAACAGTTTCACGGTGGTACTCAGGGACTGCTGCGGGGACGTGGGTGCAAGGGTGGAGGAGGCAATGAGCCTCTCGGAGCGAAAGAAAGTGCCGAACTACTATGGGCTGCAGCGATTTGGAACCTTGGGACCTGGCACCCATCTGATCGGGAAGGCTATTGTGAAACGCGAGTTCGAAGAGGCGGTCAGGTTGTTGCTTGAGGCCCCCTCCCCCGGAGAGTACGAGGCGGGCGGGGCCGCCAAGGATGCGATGCTGATGCAGAGGGACGATGAAGGAATCAGATCCATGCCACCGGGGAGGGACATCGAAAAACTGGTCGCAATGGAGCTGATTCAGCATCCGCACGAGTGGGTGAGGGCGCTTCGAAGGGTGCCCATCAAGCTCAGGAGGCTTTACGTCCAGGCATACCAGTCATACATCTTCAACCGGACCCTTAGCAGGGCAATCGCTGAAGGAGAAGACATCTCGAAGATGAAACAGGGCGATAACTGGTCGGAGGAATCTATTGACGGACTTCGCACCTCACCGCCGCGAGGGGTCAGGGACATTCCTACTGCGAGGGCGGTGCCCATGGTCCAGGTGGTCGGATATGCTTTCAGAGACTATGGTTCGAGGTTCGATAGGCGCATCGGGGACGTGCTTGAATCGGAAGGAATGGAGCCGGGTTCGTTCTATGTCAAAGAAATGCAGGAACTCTCAGCGGAAGGGGGTTTCAGGCGTCCACATCTCGCAGTGCGGGATACGTCCTGGAACATTGACGGGCAAACAGCAACCATCAAGTTTACCCTTGGGAAGGGCCAGTACGCGACAATACTGATCAGGGAGATCTTGAAGCCGAGGGACCCCGTGGCTTCTGGGCTCGCTTAGAGCCGCTAATCCTTATACGCCATTTGGGGACGGCCAACCAGAAAGCCCATGTCCGTTGACGTGTACGACCTGACCATAATAGGTGCGGGTCCGACGGGCCTTTTCGCGACATTCTATGCCGGTCTCAGACAGATGAAGACCAAGATAGTCGACGCGCTCGAAGAGCCCGGGGGTCAGGTTGCCGTCCTCTACCCGGAGAAATACATCTTCGACGTCCCGGGGTACACCAGGATACTTGCCAAGGACCTGGTGAAGAACCTGGTGGACCAGGCTTTCCAATACAACCCGACGGTGGTCTTCGGTGAACGCGTGACGACGCTGCATAGGACTGACGGGATATTCGAGCTCACCACGGACAAGGGAACGAAGCATCTTTCGAAGGCGGTTCTGGTGGCGGCTGGCGTGGGGGCCTTTTCTCCTAACAAACTGGAGGCGAAAGGAGCCTCCGAGTATGAGGGAAGGGGAGTCTACTACTTCGTCAAGGACATGAATGTGTTCAGGGACAAGAACCTGCTTATCGTCGGGGGAGGAGACTCGGCTGTCGACTGGGCGCTCAATATCAAGGACATCGCCAAGAAAATCACCCTTGTCCACAGGAGGGACTTTTTCAGGGCGCATGAGGGGAGCGTGATAGCGCTGAAGAACTCGAGCGTTGATGTCAAGCTCTTCTACGAGGTGAGGAGCGTCGGTGGGGACGGAACCAAGCTCACGAGGGCCGTCATCTTCGACAACAGAACCCAAGTGGAGGAGACGCTTGATGTGGACGCCATCCTGGTGAACATAGGGTTCAGGGCCGACCTGGGGCCAATTAAGGACTGGGGGCTTCAGATAGACGGCAGGGAGATCAGGGTCAACGGGAAGATGGAAACCAACATACCAGGCGTCTACGTCGCCGGTGACATCGCGGGACCTCTAGATGGCGTGAAGCTGAACCTCATCGCCACGGGCTACGCACAGGCAGCCCTGGCGGTCAACGTTGCGAAGGCTTACGTGGATCCCAACTCGAAGATATTCCCTGGCCACAGCAGCGAGATGAAGAAGTAACCTAGCCGACGATTCCGAGGGCCCGCCTATAATTGTAGTCCTTCCTGATCGCAGGGTGCATGGGGTCGACAAGAATGCACTCGTACCAGGCGTGGATACCGTCCTGCCAGACAGGATAGGAGCCCAAGAGCCTCATGTTGGGGTGTCTCTCCGCAGCCCTTCTCTCTGCGACCTTCTGGGAGGACACTGCGGACTTGATCTTTAGGACGCCCATGTGCTTCGGCCTTCTCCCTGAGGTTGGGCGCTGCTTCCGCATCCCGCCTCTCGAGACGCGCATCCGAATGATGATCACACCCTCCTTCGCCTTGTATCCTAGAGCTCTTGCCCTGTCGAGCCTCCAGGGCCTGTCAACCCTTAGCATAGCCGGCTGTTTTCTCAGCTCCACTGCCCGGGTTCTCATGTCCCCTCCCTTCTGATGGAAGATGTCCTGCCACGTTCGTGAAATCTGGCTGTACATGGGCATCGGGGCGCCTCGTTTTCAGTCGGCAAATAAACGTTCTTCGGGTTTCTAGCCCGATGAGAAGAAATCCCGGACTTTTTCCCCTACGACGACTATCGCGTTGGTCTGGGCCTCCTCTGTCTGCCCCCCGATGTGGGGCGTGAGGATGGTGTTAGGTGCTGTGAGGATTGGGCCGGCAGGTGGCTCTTTCTCGAATACATCGAGCGCAGCTCCGGCAATGGTGCCATTCTGGAGGGCCACAGCAAGGGCCGCCTCGTCGATAACACCTCCCCTCGATGTGTTGATGAGAAAGGCTGTATTCTTCATCTGACCGAGCCTCTGGGTGTCTATCATGTGGGCGGTTTCCGGTGTCATGGGGACGTGCAACGTAATGTAGTCAGAGCTTCTGAAGAGCTCGTCAATACCAACGACTCTGGCCCCGAGAGGAGTCACGACCTCGGGTGGGATCGAAATTACGTCGTAGAACAGCACCGACATGCCGAGGGTCTTGGATATTTCTGCGATGCGCCTCCCGATTCTCCCGAGGCCGACGATTCCAAGGATCCTGCCTTTGAGCTCTTTTCCCATAAGTGCGTTCTTCTCCCACTTCCCTGCCCTGGTTCCGACATCCGCCGCCACCAATTTCCTGCTGAGGGCAAGCATCAATAGCACGACGTGCTCAGCGACCGCTTCGACCAGGGATTCTGGGCTGTTGACGACTGTGACCCCCTTGGACTTCGCGTATTCTACATCTATGTTGTCAAGTCCTGTGCCAGGCCTGGCAACGAGCCTCAGCCTTGCCGCCCTGTCCAGAACGGCGCGGTCTATCTTCGTTCTGCTGCGGACGATAAACGCGTCGTATTCCCCTGCTACGGCCAGTAGCTCATCCTTCGTTATGGTGGGCTTGTAGTCGACGACCACGCCCGGCCCCAGGGCGAGCTTCTCTACCTCAACGTGGTCACAGATCAGGACTTTCGCCACTCTCGCAGCCCCAGCCTAGCGGTCTCCGAAATCAGCGATATATCGCTTAAACCTAATCCATAGGCAAGGGCCTCTAGGGTGACCCCAGCAGCAATTGGCGGGAGCCCTGCTGGGGAGGACGAAGATGGTTGAATCGACTCCACTCCGACCACCTTCTCACTGAGTCTTTCATGAGTGATGACACAGGCTGAAGCAGGTCCCCAGCGCCGGCTGACTTTTTCCGCTCCGTTTCCGTATGGCACGAAGGCGCCCCCTCGTCTTCCCATTCGAGACCACCCGAGCCCGAATACACGAAGCTCATCTACTCTCGCCGCTCCTATAGACCGGGTCGAACCCGTTGAGTTCGAGCCTGCGATTCGCCCTGAAATGGACGGCTCCGCCGCGAGGGTCCCTGAACCCAGCACGCTACCCTTCAGCTCTGCGCACCCACCCGCAGCGAACGTGGAAGGCGCGCTCGTCCTCATGGTCTCGTCAACCTCGACTGCGCCCATCCGCCCAAGCCTCAGCGAGGAGGGGATGGGATTTGGTGTGCGAAGCGGGACAACTATGACGGTGTCGCAGGGGATGACGGAGCCTCCGGCCACAACGGCTTCGACCCTGCCGTTTCCGACCACCCTCGACGGCATTCCCCGCTGGATTTCGACGCCCCTCTCTCGGGCAGCGTCTTCGATTACGTCGACAACCACCGGGGCGGGAGCCTCATACTGCCAGCATGAAATCATGAGGAGGACTTCGGCCCCGAAGGTACGCAGCCTGTCAGCAACCTCGAGCCCTCGGTACCCCTCCCCCACGACGACAGCCTCGTTTATGGACGGACAGGCGCGGCCCAATTCTTGGTACTTCTCTGGCCCGTCCAATATGAACACCCCGGGCTTCCGAGCGCCAAGCATCGAGACGGGCTTGAACCCGCTGCCCGTAGCGACGATTATGGAGTCGAATTGGAGACTGTCGCCGTTGGAGAGGGTCACGAATCCCGGCGCCGCGCTCTTCACCTCCGCCGTGAGCACGCTCGAAGGTCTCCTCAGACCATCGAAGGGTCCCCGCTTCGCGGGAGATTGGGAAATCAGTTCTGGCCAAGACTTCCAGGGCGGATCCTGGTCAATCTTTCGCTCGACGATGGTAACTTCGGCCCCCCGGCGGTAGGCCTCGAAGGCCGCTTCCTCGCCCGCTGACCCCCCGCCGATGACACATATCCTGACCAACTGTGGAATGGGCCAGTGAGACGGTTATAACGGGCCTGAGTTTTGGGCGCGTGGTGCTCGTGGGAGTCGTCGGTAAACCTAATGTTGGCAAATCGACTTTTTTTGCTGCGGCAACGCTGAAGGACGTTCCGATCGCGGACTACCCCTTCACGACCATCCAGCCGAACATAGGGGTTGCCCACCTCAAGACGCAGTGCGTGTGTAGGGAGATGGGGGTCACCGACAACCCGAGGAACTCAGCCTGCGTGAATGGTGTGAGACTCATTCCAGTGAAGATAGTGGACGTCGCGGGCCTCGTGGAAGGCGCTTCGAAGGGGAAGGGCCTTGGTAACCAGTTCCTGGACGACGTGAGGCAGGCAGACGCTTTGATTCAGGTTGTCGACGCTTCGGGCTCGACGGACCTCGAGGGAAGGAAGGTCCCCCCGGGGACCCATGACCCCGTCGGGGACATAGCCATGGTCGAGCGCGAGTTTGACCTGTGGATGTTTGGCATCGTCAAAAAAGACTGGGAAAAGGCGGCACGCTCCGTCGAGCAGACAGGGGGGAAGATAGTCGAACACCTGGCGGATAGGCTCTCGGGACTCTCGGTCACGTTCGGGGACGTGGAACTGGTGGTGCTTCGTCTGCACCTCAGGACGGAGAAGCCTACGGCCTGGTCAGACGAGCAGATAATGCAGCTCGTGGTAGAGACGAGGAAGCTTACGAAACCGTCTCTCGTCGCCGCAAACAAGGCTGATCTCCCGTCGTCCTCGGTGAACATAGAATCCCTGCGCAAAACTGGGAGGAGAATCGTCCCGTGCGCATCTGAGGCGGAGCTGCTTCTTAGAAAAGCAGCGGTACACGGGCTAGTGGAGTACACGCCCGGAGATCCGAATTTCCGCGTGAAGGACCCTCAGAAGCTTAGCCCTCCCCAGAGCAGTGCGCTCAGGATGGTAGAAGAGAAGGTGATGAAGGTCTACGGAGGAACGGGGGTCCAGGATGCCATCAACCAAGCCTTCTTCGACCTGCTGAACGCCATAGTGGTGTTCCCTGTCGAGGACGAGGCACGGCTGTCGGACAAGGACGGCCGCGTGCTCCCCGATGCATTTGTTATGAAGGGCGGGTCCACGGCCATAGACCTGGCCAGGACGGTGCATAGTGAGCTGGCTGACACATTCCTCTACGCCATTGATGCCAGGACTGGAAAGAGGCTTGGCTCGGACCACGTGCTCAGGAACAGGGACATCGTGAAGATTGTCTCAAGCGGCAAGAGGGGCTAGAGCCTCTGCCTTTCTCGGCTCAGGTCGGGAGATCAGCTTACTCTTCCTCACTCCCACGTGCCTAAGGTGGGTAACCTTCTTGGCCTCGTTGTATACATCAGAGGCGACTTTCTGCAAAACAAGCTCCTGCACGAAGCCTTCGTAGTTCATGCTGGCCGCCTTTTCCCTGATCACCGTGTCCATGATGAGCCTCAGGTCGTGCTTCTTGGAGCTGTTCATCTTTCCCTGGGAGAGTGCGGTGCAGTAGACTCTGACGACGTACCCATCCCTTGTAGTGTAGTCGCGGATGAAGTCTGACATGGAGGAGCCCCGGCGTATGAGACTCCTGAGAAACTCCCGAGAGTACTCGTGCCCCTTGAACACCGTATGGGCCGTCTCCCCCTCGACCCTGTCGACCTGGAAGAAGAGCTTGAACGCGTAGTGCTGAGGATCCTGCTTCAGGATGTCGTAGAGGGTCGTCTCTATGACCCTCCCCTCAGGTTTCTGGACGTCTGTGAGTGGAATGCGCGCTATCGGGGCGTTGCCGAACGATGGCGATGCGGTGACCGTGACCCACTGCTTCAGCTTCCACTTGTCCCGCACCTTTGCTACTTTCTTCGGCAAGCGAAAGCGCCCCGTTCGGCGCGGGCATTTAACCTCAGCGCTTCTGCAGTGCGGTGATTCCGTCCATGTAGGGGGCGAGCGCCTTTGGAATCTTCACGGAGCCGTCTCTCTGCTGGAAGTTCTCAACCATCGCCACAAGAGTCCTGGTGACGACCGCCGTTGAGTTCAGAGTATGCACCAGAACGGTGGGGTCGCTCTGTTTCTCTCGGTAGCGGATTCGGAGACGTCTGGACTGGAAGTCCGTTATGTTGCTGGCCGAGGCCATCTCCCTGTACTTGCCCTGGCCAGGGAGCCAAGCTTCTAGGTCGTAGGTCTTCGCGGACATGAAGCCTGTGTCCCCGCTGCAGAGGACGATAACTCTGTGCGGTATCCCCAGGGCCCTGTAAATCTCCTCAGCGTTCCCGATGAGCTCTTCGTGGATCTTCCAGCTCTGCTCGGGCTTGCTGAACACCACCTGCTCGACTTTGTAGAACTGGTGCACCCGGAATATGCCCTTGGTGTCCTTCCCGTGTGCCCCGGCCTCCACCCTGAAGCAGGGGCTGAAGCCGCAATACCTGATGGGGAGCTTCGAAGCGTCGAGGATCTCGTCCATGTGCATAGACACGAGAGGGTGCTCCGAGGTGGCGATAAGGTGCAGGTTCTCACCCTCGATCTTGTAAATTACGGGCCCGAAATCCTCGAGGTTGACGACCCCTTCGTAGGATTCCCGGTTCAGCATGAACGGGGGCTCGACGGCAGTGTACCCCCTTGCGCGCAGGAAGTCCAGAGCGAACTGCATTATGGCGTGCTCTAGCTTGACCGCGTCCCCCTTCAGAAAGAAGAAGCGCGCCCCCGCGACTTTCGCTCCCCGCTCCATGTCTACCATTTCAAGCGCCGTGAGCAGGTCAATGTGGTCCTTGGGGTGGAAGCCGAAGTCAGGGCGATCCCCCCAGGTCCTGACGGTCACGCTCTCGGTCTCGTCCTTGCCCGTGGGAACGCTTTCGTGCAGGATGTTCGGGAGGCTCATGAGCGCGCTGTTCAGCTTCGTGCTCGCTTCGACGGACTTCGCCTCCAGGTCCCGGATCTTCTGGGGAATATCCTTGACCTCCTTGAGCTTGTCTTCGATGGGGGCACCCTTCTTCTTCAGGGCCGCTACTTCCGCAGTCAGCTCGTTCTGCCTGTGCCTCAGTCTGTCCGCTTCAGTCTTGTACCTTCGCCAGTCGGAATCTGCCTTGGCCGCAGCGTTGACCAGTGGGACCTTGTCGACCGCGCCCCGGCGCTTTAGACTCGCCACAACGGCGTCGGGGTCCTCGCGAACTAGCTTGACGTCCATCAACCCAAGTCAGGTCCTCTGTACCTGGCCTCCCCTCTGACGCGATAAAAGCCATACCTCCTGGAACAGGGTGATGTCCCGCAGGAGGGCAAGGACGGTGGAGAGGGAAGCGGACGGGGAACCGGCCGAGACGACTACCTCGAGCACGTTCCCCCTGATCGCCATCGAGAGGAGCATTCCCTGAGGGAGACCCTCGTTGTCGGGAGCGAGCACAGCGGACAGGCTTTTCCCCTGAGCCGCACCGGTTAGAATGACCGTCAGGGTCGCGCTTGCCTTCAAACGGAGATTCTTTCCAAGACCGTTCTGGAGAAGGATTCCACCTTCGATGAGGGGATCTTGGCGCCCGCCGCCATCGCATGGCCGCCCCCTACTCCGTCGACGGCTTCGGCAGCTTCGCGCATGATGACTCCCAGGTTCACCTTCCCGGCGAAGGCGTCCCCGACCCTGGACGATATTTTAAGGTCCGAGTCCCTGCTTTCAGCGCTTCCGACGACCACCTTGTCTTTGAACTCCGGAGACGAAGTAAGAATGGAGATCACCGGCCCCAGAAGCTTTTCGTCCACGACCCCCTCCCCTCTCACAAGGATTACTACACCGTGCTGCTCCATCCGAGAAGGTTCGGATGTCAGCGCTTCGAGGGCCCTGTTTATCCCTGACCTGTAGTCGGCCAGGGTCTTCATCGCGACCTTCAGCGCCTCAGTCCTGTCCCCGAGGCAGATAGAAATCCCTGTTCCCGCGGCCCCCATTCTCCCGCAGGCGTTCAGCAGGGTCCCGAACTCCCGGGCGTCTCTCAGTGAGGTGAAGGAATCCTCGAACTCGAATGTGTACGTCTCACCCACCAGGTTCGCGATGGTCTCAGTTGCGCCGTCAGCCGGCCCCAGGGTGCTCGCGATCACTTCGGTCAACTTCATCCTCTCCTCCGGGGACAGGGAGGAAATCGTCCTCCAGGTTCCCCCGTCCTTCAGCGTCAGCCCCGATTGGTGGAGGGCGGCAAGGACGGCGTCCTTGCTCCCCGTGAGACCCTTCAGGAACGGAGAGGAGGTGAGTGCAATGGCTTCGTGTATGGGCCTCGTCTCCCTCCCGGTGAACATCAGGTCTTTCGCAACCGTGAGGAGCCCGCGGGCCTGAGCGTCCTCCATCGCACCCCTGTTCAGTCCTGTGAGCGACCTTCCCGGGCCTGCGTCCTGCCTATCCGCCAGGGCTCCCACAACTGCGAGGGGGGAGAGGTCGTCGTTAGTGGGGTCGAGGGCAAACGCGAAGAGGTATGCCATGGTGGAGGAGCAGGCCTCGTTGCCCCCGTCGAAGCCGTAGCGCCAGGCGTTCACCACCGAAGGATTCTTCGCGTCCTTTTCTGGAATCTGGTGGTGGTCCAATACGAGGTATCGCCCCTGGAATGCTTTCTCAATCTCCTCTATGAGAGTGGACCCGAGATCTGTGAAGATGTGGAAGTCGAAGTTCTGAGCGCTGAGTTCTGCGATCGTCCTAGGATCCAGGTCGGGGATGGCGCGCAGGGTGGCGTTGGCTCCTTTCCGCTCAAGGGCCGCGAACATGACCGACCCGGCACACAGGCCGTCTGCGTCGATGTGGGTGACGATCAGAATTCTATTGCCGCTCCGTATGACTCTCGTCAACTCGGGAGCCAGTGACCTGTATCTCGCGAGGAGGCCTTCGAGGTCGGCCATGGGCCCGCCTCCTGGCTACGCCAGCTGGGCGACGACAGCCGTGTACTTGAAGTCTCTCGGCAGAACTCCCTTCTCCTTGTAATACTTCGACAGGCGGTAGATCTTCGCCTCAACGAGCTCGAGGGAGTGAACGTTCTTCCTGTCGCTCCTGTGAGCCTGAAGGTGCTTCTGGACACGCTGTGCCCGCTCAATCAGATCCTGCAGGTCCTGGGGGACCTTCGGCGCCACCTTCCCCTCCGCGAGAACCCTGCCAAGTGACTTGCCCACAAGAGGCTTCAGGAGGGGGACACCGTAGTCATCCCGTAGTGTCTGCCCTATCCTGCTCGGAGTTACTCCCTCCTTCGCAAGCTTGAGAACCGCTGCCTTCGCTTCGTCAGGGGTTGTCGAGACCCAGTTGGGGACACTCTTGCTTGGGGGCCTCGTCTGGTGAGACTTCCCATGCCTATGTGAATGAATGCGTGCCATAGCGCAACCTTTCAGGCGAGTCCTGAGATTTGGGCTGATAAAGCTTGCCTGCCAAGAGGTCGTTTCATGCGACCCGGGCGTATCTTCCCCTTCTTTCGATGTTCCGCAGCTGCCTCAGGACCGCCCGGGACCGGGTGGCGCCGGCCACAGACGCGTACCCTCTGTTGAGGGCGCCCAATGCCCTGGCTGAAATGTCGGGGTGAGCGCCCACCAGTGTCTCTTTGATGAGCCTCAGGTCGACCGCGTGATCCTCCAACCTTGTCGTCCGCACGGAAAGACCGAAGTCGATGAAGACGAGTTGCCCGTTACTGCTGATTACGTTCGCCGTTGTCAGGTCGCCGTGCATGATGCCGAAGCGGTGCAGCTTTGCCACGTCCTGGCCGAACTCAAAGAACGCACCGTCTAGCTGACTTCCTGAAAGAGATACCACCAGGTCTTTCACGCGGACCCCTCTCACGAATTCCATGACGAGAGTGGAGGACTGGATATCGACGTCGTAGAGGATCGGAGAGGCAATTCCCGCCTGCTTCGCGAGATGTATCATCTCCGCCTCATGCACTGTCCTCTGCCGCCGTATGGTTTCGTCTAGAACTTGAAGCCGGTAGGTCAGAGGCCTCCTGATCTTGAACACAGCCTCTAGTCCTTGCCAATCTCCCAGAACCACGTCCGCCTCTGCTCCCCTGTAGAGGAGGCGCCCCCCAGAGGTCTCAGTTGCGCCACGGGATATCGACATGGTCGAGCCTCCACGATTGCAGGACCTTCGACTCGGAGATTGGAATCTGGATGCCGCAGGTGTGGGCGAGCCAGCCAGTCCAAGCTATCTGCGCCCCGCAGTCCCCGCTGTACTCGAGGGGAGACATGGTGACGACGGCGGAGTGTCTCCCCGCCATGTCGCTCATCATGCCGCTGAGACGCCTATTGGCTGCCACCCCTCCCACGATCATTACCTCCTTCTTCCCCGTAAAAGCCAGGGCCCTTTCGGTGACCTCTGTGACCATGGCAAATGCAGTTTCCTGTATCGAATACGAGACATCGGAGAAGGATCCACCTCCGTCCATTAGGAGCTTTGACGCGGTGAGGAGGCCGGAGAAGGAGACGTCATTCCCTTTCACCGAATAGGGGAGCCGGAGGTAGTTGGATGAGGAGGCGGCTGCGTCCTCGATGGCCCTGCCGCAGGGGGAGGCTAGGCCGTGGTGCCTCCCAAACTGGTCCAGCAGCTGCCCCAGGGTCAGGTCGAGGGACTCTCCGAGGACACGCCACCGCTTAGCTGAGTAGGCCAGAATCATGGTGTGCCCGCCGGACACGAGGAGAACGACTGGATCCTTCGAGCCGGTAAGCAAGCAACCAAGCTCGATGTGCCCCACTGCGTGGTTTACCGGTACGAGGGGAACTCCGAGCGATGAAGCGAGAGTCCTGGCTACAACGGCCCCGACCCGCAGGCAGGGCCCAAGCCCCGGCCCCATGGCATAGGAGACCGCGCAGAGCCCGCTAGCTGGAACTCTCGAAGAGTCGAGGGCGTCCGCGACCACCTGTGGAGCTGCCACAAGGTGGCTCCTTGAGGCTTCGAAAGGGTGTATTCCGCTGCCTTCGGGCGGCTTGTACACAGACTTGGTATTGGACAAGATATCCCCGTCGGATGACATGACGGACACCGAGAACGTGTGGGCCGTGCTTTCGACCCCGAGAACATAGCGTTTCAACTCGCCCTACAACTTGCGGGTCTGACGATAGAGGTCACCAAGGAGGTTGACGTAAGGCATGACCTCCACCAAGAAGTCGTCAAACTTCCCCCTCTCGAAAGTGGCCTCGTGCTTCTTTCCCTCTACTACTATCTTCGCAGCCAGGACGATGCCTCCGCTCCTATCGGGGTTTGCCTTGAGCTTCGGGAAGTGGAAAAGCGTGCCGTAGCCGACCTTCTTTTTCCCCTTGGTGAAGACGAGATTGTAGTACATGCTGAGCGTCTTTGTGAACTGTGCGAGCTGCTTCTTCCTGCTTTCGCTCCGCTTCACGTTGTCGAAGTCTTGGGCCGCCAGCGTGTTCACCATCTCCTTGAGCAGTTTCATGTCAGCAATCTTGTTCGTGTAGCCGGCGAACTCAATGGGCATTTGGTACACGCTGTGCATGACCGAGTCCCAGTCGTCCAATACGGCGAAGGTGTTCGTGTCCATGTTCATCTCGCGCTTTAGTTCATCAGATAGAATGTCCTCGACGGTCAGCTTCTTCGGCAAGGCAAGGGAGCGTTCCGGGCAGGTGTAGTTAATCTTCTCTGTGTCACGCCCAGAACTTCGTTCTTTGCCGTTATGCGACAGCGTGCTAGTGCGTCGCGCTGCAAAGGCCTCTTACAAGGTGATGGCGCAGACCTAGACCATGGTATTATAGTGGCGGCGTCCCCGCGGACCCCCGATGAAGAGCACGATTCAGTCCCTGGACGTTTCGTTGCTGCTGCATGCGACCGAAGACAGCGAACGGGTCGTAGCGGCTGTGAGAGGACTGGTAGACTTCGATGGGCCCCTCGAAACCGAAGAGATGGAAGGGCACTTCGGCAACCGCATCAAGAAGGTCGGCGTCCACCTGCACGGGGACCAAGCTACCATGGCGTTCGCCGTTCTGACCGCGAGGATGCCAGGTGGGCTGAAGAAGGAGTTGGCCGAGGACATCGACAAGATCGTGGACGAACACTCGTCCCTGTTCCTGAGGTTTGACAAGCAGAAGCTGCTCAAGGGGGAGATCGCCGCAGGGTACGAAGACGCAATCCGGCTGAAGGTCAAGCCGCGGGCTTACTTGATGCACGGCAACGCGAGGGAGTTCTTCCTCGAGCACCTGAAGGCGGGGTAGATGTCGAAGCGCTACGTACTTTTCCTTGCGAGCGCTAACCTGTCAGAGGAGGAATTGCGCAGGTTCACTGAGCTCATCGGGAGGCGGCACCCGGGATCAAAGGTCATAGCAGTCAAGGAGAACCCGAGGGCTGTCATCGTGAAGACGACGAACGAGGTCGCTCCGCTCTTGCGAGACACCGGCCCTCGACTGAAGTTGGGCACGACAGATCTGGTCAGCGTCCTGACCTCCGGAGCCATCGGTAACCTCAAAAGACGAGCCTCCGCGCCCGCGGCCAATGGCGAAGTATCTTAGCGACGAGTACTTCTCGCAGGTGCAGACCGCGCTTGCGCAGGA
>Ga0187771_10001200_pt1 | contig 17142 bp, 15 predicted proteins | sample 0116_SJ02_MP15_1_FD_133139 | JGI IMG/M metagenome (GOLD analysis project Ga0187771, IMG submission 133139) | Tropical peat soil microbial communities from peatlands in Department of Meta, Colombia - 0116_SJ02_MP15_10_MG | ecosystem: Environmental > Terrestrial > Soil > Wetlands > Peat | place...
GACCGTAGCGGTGAACTGCTGGGTCGTGCCTGCCTGTACTGTGGCCGAGGCGGGCGACACCGAAACCGCGATGGGGTCAGGAAGAGTTGCGGCTGTCTGCTCTCCCCCGCCGCACCCAAAGTTGCCAAGCGTGAAAGCTAAGCCCACCAGAATGCTGGCGAGCGATAAGCGACTCTTCGAACTCACTGGAATCCTCCCATTCGTTGTAACGGATCGGCAGCTGAGGCCTGAACCCGGCAGCGAAGACATTGTTCTTAAGTCTGACTCAGCGCGGAGTTTGTGCGGTTCAAACTCTGCGGCTTTCAATGTTGAATAATCTCATTTCTGTTGATGCGCACGTATTGACATGGGGCGTGAGAAAGCCGAAGGTCCCAACCCCGGGGACTCTGACGATACCTGCTATTCCGTCACACCGTCTTCCGGCTGGCTCGATTGTGGTTTCGTCTGTCCGGCTGCGAAACGCCCGAAGCCCCGACGTTGACGAAGCTGCTCGCGCACGCCTTCAGGGAGGATGACCCTGAGGTGCTCGCTGAGGCCTTGTGCATCGGCACGACCCGCAGCTTGATCCTTGCAGTCTGCGGCGCCCGCGTGCTCCTGGTCGCATGGAATCGCGAGGAAAGCTGGCGCGCCGCCTGTGCTTTGATCAAATGCCTGCCCCACAATCTCTCCAGCATCGTTGAGGTCATTCGCGACGATTAGATCTAACGGTGAGTTGGCAGGAATGAGTGTGTTAAGGTCACTCATCACACCGTTTTGCCAGAGGAAGGCACGGCAGTTGAAGTTTACATCGCACGACTGTCCGACCACCTGGGCCTTGTTATTGATGGAAAAGGCCACACTGAAGAAGTCGCCCGGCAGCGTGCCTAGGTCTGTCAATTTGCCGTTCTGCCAAAAGAAGGCGTGTCCGGTCGAGTCACCAGCCAGGTCAGAGACTCCTGCCACTTGACCTCGATTGTTGATGGCATATCCCACATTACTCATGACCCCTCCCAAGCTGCCCAAGTCGATGACCTCGCCGTTCTGCCAGAGGACTGCGTGAACGCCGATTGCGGGAGATATCGGAGCGCAATAGCCGGTTGCGCCGACCGCTTGGCCAATGTCGTTGATTCCGACCGCGGCACCAACGGAGTCGCCCGGATAAAGCGGCAGCTCCTTAATCCGGTTTTCTCCTGGATCCCACATGACGGCCTCGTAGTCCACGACCTGAGGTGCAACACAACTGGGGTCTTGATTGGCGGTTTCGGCGACACCAACAACCTGACCGTGGTTGTTCGCACCCCACGCTTGGCCCTTGTTTCCACCGAATGTGGGCATAAGGATCTTGAATCCATCGATCCATAAGTATCCCCTGGTCAACAGGTCTGTTCCCTGGCAAAGAGCTCCGCTGACTGTGCAGGAGTAATTCCATTCTTCTTGTAATTGGTCGGATTCAGGAGTTTGGGCAAACACGGGGATGATTCCCACCTCGTTCTTGAGTGGGAAGCCTGCCGAACCATTGGGACCGCCGAGTGTACCGAGATCGATTACTAGGCCGTCACGCCAAAGCACAGGGTGCTCAGTCTGGTCGCCCTTCAGGTTTGCTGCGCCAGTCACCCACCCTCGGTTGTTAACACCGTATGCCGCGCTTTGTGTGCCGCCCAACGTGCCCAGGCTTTGCACAGAGTAAGCAGTTTGTTCTTTGTTGTTTTCGAGATCGGCCGCGGCAAGGAGAGTGGGAGTCACCAACAAACCAAACCACGCGATGAGGATAGTTCGCATAAGGTTAGTGAACTTCATGTTCTTTCCCCTCTCGGCAGCGTTTAGTCCCACCGAGATGCATCGATGCATTTTCTGATTCATGGTTCCTCCGGTCTTTTGTTGTTTAACAGATCGAAGTAAAGCCTTAGTGACCCTGCCGATGGATAAGTTCGAAACTTCCATCAAATCAACCTACCTCAATCACCTAAGACTGAATCCGCACTCGCGATTGCCCGTGGCGAGGGCTGCATTGACCAGCACTTCGGCGAGCGATGCCTGATTTTTCACTTGATAACGCCCTTTTATCAAGACCGCGTGAGCTTTACCGCATGGTTTGTTGTCGGCTCGGAGGTGATTAACTGGCCCTGATGACAGAACGCACTGAGATCCTCACATTGATCGACACCTCATCTAGATAAGCGTCGTCGCCAGCCGCCGGACGAACAAATGGCGGATCTCAAGAGCCTTTTTCTTGGAACTCCCGAACTACCGCCCCGGCGCCCTGTAGGCGACGCTTTTCTTCAAGGCTTGGTCCACCTCTTCGACGGTAAGCAGCGGCGTTGTGCGAATGTCCACGAGGCCGGTCGAGCCGACGGCAAGCGCTAGAGCGGCGGCGCTGACGTTGTCCGGAAAATCGGTCACGACAACCACGTCGTCCGCACCAAAGGCATAATAGCAGGCCTCAACCTTGCCCCCGAGGCCTTCCACCGCCTTGATTATCGCTGCCTTGCGGCCGGAAGCTGTGTCCTTCGCGAGACCTCTGAGTCCTTCTGAAGTGTACGACGCTTGGGTGAGAAACTTTGCCATGGATTTCCTCCTGAGTGAGATTTTTAAGCAGAGAACGAGACTTGTGCTGCAAGCTTTTAACCCTTCCGATCAAGGATGCAGGACCCCGCGGCACGCCTGCCTCCTCCGTTAATTACCCGCCGAGCAAAGGAGCCCGTCCGGGCCAAACGGTGCTTACCACCTCCAGTTCTTGAATTGCTCCCTAAGCTTGGCTTTCAGCATTTTGCCTGTCGAGGTATGAGGAATCTCAGGCACGAAGACGAATCCATCGGGGAGTTGCCATTTCGCGAACTTCACAGCCAAAAGGCTGCGAAGTTCTTCGGATGTGGGAGCCACTCCGTCTCTCAGGACAATGACGGCCAGAGGTCTTTCCTGCCACTTCGCATGGGGTACCGCGATGACGGCTGCTTCCGCCACCGCGGGATGGGCCATCAGCGCGTTCTCGAGGTCCACAGAGCTGATCCATTCTCCACCCGATTTGATCAGGTCTTTCGCCCGGTCGCAGATCCGTATGTAACCATTGGAGTCGATCGTGGCGATGTCGCCCGTGCGCAACCAACCGTCGTCGGTCCATTTCCCTTGCTCATCTGGAGAATCGTAATAGCTGGACGCGATCCAAGGCCCGCGTATATGAAGTTCGCCCGGGGTCTTATCGTCCCAGGGCACTTCGCCTTCGAGATTCACCGCCCGGAGTTCAACAAAAGGCACGGGCCTGCCTTGTCGCGAGCGAACACCGTACCTTGCGCCATCGTCCCAGTTGTCCATCCGCGGCATCAAATTGCACACAGTCGCGATTGGCGTGGTTTCGGTCATTCCCCAAGCATGTACCACACGCACGCCTTGCCGATCCAGCCGGCGAATCAGGGCTTCGGGCGGGGCGGTTCCGCCCACCGCCGCGCGTATCCCCGGTGCCAACCTCCATCGCCCGGGACATTTTTCGAGTGCATCGGCGATTCCCATCCACACCGTCGGGACCCCGGCCGCAGCGGTTACCTGCTCGCCCTCGGCAAGGTCCAAGAGGCTTTGAGGATCGAGGAAGGGCCCAGGCAAAACGAGCTTAGCGCCAACCATGGGTGCCGCGAAGGGAATCCCCCAGGCATTGACGTGAAACATCGAGACGACAGGAAGCGCGACGTCGCGCTCGGTCAGGCCGAGGCAATCGGCGAGCAATGAGGCGAACGAGTGAAGAACTAGGGCCCGATGGGAGTAGAGCACGCCTTTCGGTTTGCCCGTGGTCCCCGACGTGTAGCACATCGCGGCACCTTCCCGCTCGTCGAGGGAAGGATAAGCCAGCTCGCCCTTGGCGGCGCCGAGAAGCGCTTCATAATCCAGGAATCCATTGGTCACCGGCTCGCCGCTCCAAGGCACGACAATGACGCGCTCGAAATTCACCTCGTTGCGGAACTTCTCATAAAGCGGCAGAAGCACGTCGTCCACAATCAGGAACCGGTCCCCGGCGTGGTTGGCAATGAACGCGAGGTCAGCCGCTGCTAGCCGGAGGTTTAGCGTGTGCACTATTCCTCCGGCTGCGGGAACCCCGAAGTATGCTTCCATGTGGACATAATGATTCCACATCAGCGTGGCCACGCGATCGCCTCTCCGTAGTCCCAGGCCCAGCAACGCTTCCGCGAGCGCCCGGGCGCGCCGATAAAAGTCGCTGTAAGACTGTCGGTGCAGCGACCGATCGGGCTTCCGAGAGACAATCTCGACTTTGGGATAGAGCCTGCCGGCCCGTTCAAGGATATGCGTCAGCGTCAGAGGGTAGTCCATCATCGTCCCATTCATAAACTGCTCCATTCCGGGGCAACCTGAAAGCGCCAGGTTGAAGAGTCACAGCTTATCGACTGCGCCGAAGTAATGTTCGAAGATACATGTTTGCCCCAGGACCGACCACCAGCGCGATGCTCGCGCTGTAATTGACTTTTGGCGTTAGTGATCTCCTTGCCGCCACTAACTAGATTCGACCCGCTTTCGTGTTGCCCCACGGGGAGGAGAAGCCGCAGACCTTGGGAGACAGGTCCACGCTACCCGGCTGCTTACGGGGTCGAAATTATTCCAATAGCGAACCGCGTGTCACCACCTGTTCAGGTAGGAACGTGTGGTGTATGAGAATGCCCGAAGCGCTCCGGAATGCGTAGCTTGCTGCCGCTTCTCTCAGGCCAGCTTGCTTGCCGGGCCCGCTGTGTTGGACACCTGTCCCGAGAGGATGGCCGCGCGCGAGTTTGAGAGATCAAAGCGGCAGCAAGCTGCCGCACTCCAAAACTTAGCGGACGATCCCGACGCGCAAAGCTTTGGCGACGGCTTCGGACTTGGAATGAACGTGCAACTTCTCGTAGATGTGCTTCATGTGGAAGGAAATGGTGTTGACGCTAACTTTGAGTTCGGCGGCGGCGGTCTTGTAATTATGTCCTTCGGCGAGGAGCCCGAGCAGCCGGACCTCGTGAGGCGTCAGGTCGTGATCCGTCTGCCCACGTGGGCGGAAATCTCGAAAGAGCTTGATGACGCGGCCCGCGACCTCAGGCGACATCGGCCCGCCACCCTCGACTGCTTCTTTCAGGCATTCCAGCAGACGCGCGGGCGGAGTCTTCTTGAGCAAATAGCCGCAAGCCCCCGCACATAGGGCAGAGAAGATGCGGTCATCGTCATCGTAGATGGTCAGGACGAGAATCCGCGCTTCCGGATATCGCTCGCGCAGGAGCGGAATGCCTTCGATGCCCGAGATTCCGGGCAAGCCAATATCCACCAGGATCACGGCCGGCATCTCGTGGGCGATCCCGGGCAGAGCCTCTTCCATGCTGCGAAAGGCGCCCGTACAGCTGTAGCCCGCAGTGCCGTCGATGAGGGCTTGTAAGCCCTCACGGATCTCGCGTTGGTCCTCTATGACCGCAGCCTTGGTCAGGTCGGGGTTGGGCAATGAACATCCTCCAGCACGCTTTGACGGTGGTCAGTCGGCAAGCTGTATTAGCGGCCGTTTCTGTCGTATCGGCGACCTTGGCTACCGGCGGCCCACAAGCAAGTTACCCCGCTGCCGGAGCTTTGTCCCCACCTAAACAGGTAGTCATCTCTATGCGCCGGGCGCCGAAGTGGCGCGCGCTGCGGGTGCCGCTACCTTGCGAGGGGAATGGCGAGAGTCACGGTAGTGCCTCGGCCGGGTTCCGAGGTGATTTCCAGATGTCCCCCCAGCCGCCGGGCTCGCTGCTCCATGCTCGCCAGCCCGTGACCCTGCCCGTCGCCGGACTGGCCGAGCCGAAATCCCTGGCCATCGTCGCACACTTTCATCCGAAGCTGTGGTCCCTGGAGATCCAGGAAAACCTCCGCGTGCGCGCAACGCGAGTGACGCGCGACATTGTTAATACTCTCTTTGAAAATCAGAAATACCTCCCGGCGCATCTCCGGTTGAAGCGAGGCATCGGCCCACTGCGCGGGCACGTGAAAGGCCATCTCGACATTAGCGGCGGCCAGGACATCGCCGGCAAAGCGACGCATGCGCTGGGCGAGGTCGCGCAAGTGGTCGCGCTTGGGATTGGTGGCCCACACGATATCGCTCATTGAGTCAACAAGTTGGCGCGAAAGGTCGGCCATGTGATCCAGCAGTTGCACAGCCCCCGAACCCTCCGGCTTGGTCTCGCGCTTGACGACTTCGCTCAAGATGGCAATTTGTGAAAGTCCCGCGCCTACATCGTCGTGCAAGTCGCTGGCGATGCGGGTGCGGATGCGCTCTAGTTCCAGCAAGCGCTCCAAACGAGAGCGATAGACCCAGTAGATGGCGCTCGCTGCGAGCAAGGCGACCAAAGTGAGGAACCACCAGCGACGCCACACCGGCGCTAGTTGCTGGAAGCTGATCATCGCCGGCGCCGGACTTGCCATTCCGTCGCTATTGACAGCGCGAACCAGGAAGCGATAGCTCCCGGGAAAGAGACGGGGGTAATTCACCGTACGGAGTTCGCTCAGTGCGCTCCAATCGCTGTCAGCGCCCTCGAGTTTGTACTGGTACTTGATCACGTCTCCGACGCCGAAGTTAAGGCTGGCAAACTCGATCTGTAGCTGGTTCTGGTCCGGTTGGAGCGTCAATCCGGAGAGGTCCGCTTCGCCCAGTTCCGAGATCGGATACTCCGTACCCCGCACACGCACGTGGGTGATGCGGACAAGCGGAGGCGTTGAGCCGGACTCGTCTGGTCCCGGATCGAGGCGGGATAGTCCATACAAACCGAACCAGAGGCGCCCTTGGCGGTCACAAAACGCCACGTTGTGGTCTGAGCCGCTCGCGACCAGACCGTCAGCCTCGGTGTAATGCCGGATCGCTCCGGTCTCCGGCTGAAGCCGGTCCACACCCCGACCGGTCCAGAAGTAAATCCCGCCCCGATGGTCTTCGGCAATAGCCCGGACATCGTTGCTGGAGAGTCCCTGCCGGGTTGTGTAAGTGATGGGGCGCGGGTGGTCCGCGGTCGGGTCGGCGATACGAACCAGTCCGCTCCGGCTAGTGCCGACCCAGAGCTGGCCAGCATGATCGAGCAACATCGAAACCACACCCGAGGTCGGGTACCCCTGCGCCGCGGTAAAGAACGTAAAGCGGCCCCCGCGATAACGGGCCAGACCGCCGCCCATCAGTCCGACCCAAACGTCGCCTGATCGGTCTTCGCGAAAAGTAGCGGACATTGAGGCGACCCAACTCTCCGCGTCGGTGAAGACGTGAAAGCGACCGGTGGCCCGTTCCCACTTCGTAAGGCCGTACCGACCTCCCCAAGCCGCAATCCATACGTCGCCGCGCGAGTCCTCGTACAGCCGGAAGATGTCGTCGCTGTCGAGTCCGTCGCGCCTGGTATAAATAGCCAGCGGAGGCGTGCGGGCCAAGTCTTCCAGCCGCTTCACTCGCGGGTAGCGCAGTAGGCCGCGCGAAGTTCCGATCCACCATTGCCCGTTGCGGTCCTGAAAATGAATTTGCCCCCACCCCCAAAAGTATTCCATGGAGGGGTCGTAACCAGGGATCATAGGCGCGACGCTCGCAAAACGGCTGCCGTCAAAACGATGAATATAGCGGCTGTGGATGCCTGTAACCACATAAAGCTCCCCGTCGTGTCCTTCAAAGACGGATCTTGTGTCGTCGGTCGCTAGCCCGTCCGAATGGCTATAGCTCACAAATCCGTGGCGCGCGATCCTTTGTGACCCCATCCAAAGATTTCCCCGGGCGTCCTCCGCGTCGACCGCAGCGAGACCTTGTTCGGAGCGCCCGACAAGCCGGAAGCTCGCATGTGTCCCATCCCGATCGCTAAGCACCTCGAAAAGCCCGCCACCGCCCACCCAAAGCATGCCGTCAGAGGACTGAAACATGCCGCCCGCGACCTCATCCAGCAGCCCATCCTTTTTCCCGTAAACGCGCGCGATCACCGGGTGGCCGGGTTCAGCATGGTCCGTCAAAAGCGCCAAGCCGTGATACGTTCCCGCCCAAATCCGTCCTTCACGATCCTCGAACAGGTCCTTAACCCTGTTGTTTGAAAGAAAGCTGTCTGGGACTCGTTCGAGCTGCCCGTCGGGCCTGCGTCGCCAGAGCCTGTTTCCGCCCAAAACCACCCAGATGTTGCCAGCGTGATCTTCCATCAGTGGGCCTTCGGAGCGATTGTCACCAGATGGGATCTCGATTCGCCGCGACACCCAGCGCTCACCTGTTTTCGTCAACCGGAAAACGCCCGCCAGTGTCGCCGCCCAGATATCCCCATGCCGATCGGTGATTAGGGTAGAGACCCGCTGCGCCAGCTCGTTCTCGCCCAGGCGATACAAAACGAACATCGGTTCGTTGCGGGCAGGCTTCGGATTGAACCGGGCTAAGCCACGAGCCGTCGCCACCCAATACTCGCCATTTGGGGTTTCAACGAAATCGTTGACGTAGCGGTCGGGAAGCCCCTGATCGACGCCGTAGTTAACAAAAATGTAGCCGTCGAAGCGCGACAGCCCTTCGGCGGTGCAAAACCATAAGAATCCGTGCGAGTCGCACTTGACGCAGTTGCTCCGGTTGCTCGCCAGGCCATCCGCGGTTGTGAATCGGCGTATGGGGATTTGCTCCGCCCCGGCTGTGAGCGAGAGTAGGAGAGGAAGAGCCATCGCTACGCTACAGATTTGAGTCCCAAGCGAAGAGAGCATGGGGTAACCAAGGGGCCAGACCGACTCTTCCCCGGATGCTCGCTGAAGCACACCTATCCTGGCCTTCATGACCAACCCACCTGCAGTCCCTATCGGCGAGAAGCCGGAGGGAGCGACGCACGATGGCACAATTGTACGCCCCCTATTTGGGGACCGACAAGATTTTCATCTTTGTTCGCGGCTTTGCGGGACCCCGATGTTGGGTCCTTCACTTCTTGATGAGACAAGATTCACTTCAATGCCCGTTTTCCTTACAGAGATGAGATTTTCAGGCAATTGGAGGTGCACAAGAATTTTGCCGGGGGCGGTCGCCAAAAGTCAGGTTCCGACCCCCGCTCCCCCGCCCTCCTGCAGCGTCTAGCCCGTTCCCAGCAGGGGCAGGAAGTCACCTTATCTCGCTTTCAAGTGGTTGTTCGAAACTCCTGGCCGGCGGAGCGAAGTGCCACTTGTTCCAGCGTTCATTCGTGCCCTCTGGAATGTCGAAATATGAGGCGGCGTATCCCTCCGGGCGATTCGTCTTGCGCTGACCGGGCGCTGCCACGCACCATCACGGGGCTGCCATCCAGTCTATTCGCGGCCACCGTGCTGGCGCAGCATTGCTGCCACGTCGTAGTGGTGATTTTCCGCCGCGAGGTCCAAGGCCGTGCGGCTGTCGTAGTCCCTGGTATTGACGTCGGCGCCACTTGCTAGCAGGAGTTTCACGACCCCCTTGCTTCCAGATCTCGCCGCCCGGTGCAGAGGCGTTTCGCTATTATTGTTCACGCCATTCACCTGAGCGTTGTTCGCCACCAGCAATTCCACCAACTCCCCGCAACCACGACGCACCGCAAAGTGCAAGGGCGTCATTCCCCAAAAGCCCCGAGCGTTGACGTCGGCCCGGCTTACCAGCAGCAATGCCGCCACCTCCGTGCGGCCTGCAAACGCTGCCCAGAGCAAGGGCGTCATGCCTGCGTGGTCCTGGGCGTTGACTTCAGCTCCGTTTGCCAGCAGTAATTCCACTACCTCCTTGCGGCCACAAAGCGCTGCCCCGTGTAAAGGCGTCCGGCTTTCGTTGTCTTTCCCCCCTACCTCGGCTCCATTTGCCAGGAGCAATTCCGCCACCGCCCTATGACCGGCACAGGCTGTCACGTGCAAAGGCGTTTCGCGTCTATTGTCCACGGCATTGACCTCAGCTTTGTTCGCCAGCAACAGTTCCGCCACTTCCTTGCGGCCATTGGCCGCCGCACGGTGCAAAGGCGTCTGGCTGTTTTTATCCTTGCTGAGAACCAAGCCAGGATTGCGTTCGAGCAGCCTCTGCGCCTTCGCCAAGTCCCCACGTGCGGCCGCGCCATGAAGCGGCGATTCCTTTGCCCCGAATAGTGTGTCCCAGAAGTCCATGGTGTGTCTCCGGTCAGATTTCCAAGCCTGCCTTGGACGGGCTGTTTCCCTCCGATTCCTAATTCACTGCGCTTCCTTGCATGAGTGCCGCACGCGGGTCAACGGACGGCCAACGGTCCCTCAGGCGCACGATTCCTAACCTTCGCGTTTCCCAGCATGCTACGAGCAACCGCTGAGGGCTGCTTAATCTTGCACGCAATCGTGGAGGTTAGCATACTACGAGGTGTATACGAGGTGCATATGCACTTGTGGAAACTCGATCGGGACGGGGCCTTTCGTCTGGCGGAGGTGCATATTCGTCCGGATCTAAACGGTTCGAGTCTCGATTTGCACCGTTCACAATCTGACTCGAGTCCTGGACCTTGGTATCCTGCAACCGGCAGAACATCGTGAATGCCTTTAGATGGACGCAGGGGTATGACTTTGCGCTCGAAGCGCAAGAAGAAAGCGGCTTACAACGGCCACTCAAGAAGTCCCTTCAGCCATTCGGGGAAGCTCTTCTAATTCGCGGTCCCCCTTAGATGGTGGCAATGGGGTTTTCCCCACTTGTGGTGGCGGTCGGCATCCAGTCAGTGCTTACTTCTGCCAGAAAACAACCGGTGCGGGTTCATCGCAACAGGTCAAGAGGCCCCTTCGTGCAAACGTGATTGAGCTACAAATCCCTCCGACCGCTCACCAGGGATCAAGATCGAACCGATTGATCGCTTCGAAATGGGCCCCCAACAGCCCAGCCACAGGATCAAGGACGGGCAAGATTCTTGGCCACCCATCTATCCGCGCTCTAGGTGTGTTCAATTCGCACCGAATGTCCGGAAGAGGAACGTGCTGTGGGCTTCTCATAAAAGAAGCTCCCCATTCTCGAGGAACGCCTTTCCCTTTGCGTACCCACCAAAGACTTACTTCCATCCGAACCGATTGCCCCCGCTCAGTCCGATGCTGTACAACTCGCCGGGTGAAACTCGCACGCCGCCTTTGGGCAAGATGAAAAGCACATGGCTGCACTCGGCTGCCGTCACGATTTTTGATACCGACGCCAACACGGGTCCCTCGCCTGGTCCCGTAATCGTCACGGTGACCTCGTCATTGGCTGAGCCGGGCTTCGCCACCACGAGCTCCACCTCAACCGCGGTCAGCAGCGGCAGCGAAGGTGTGAAGGTCTGATATTCGCCCTGCAAGACCGTCCAAGCTCCTGTCCACGCGGCGGTGTTGGCCTGCTCCGGCTTCCGGTATGTGTCGAGAGCGGTGGGCTTGCCGGCGGATGGCGAAACCCGAATCGTCACGGCAAAATCAAGGTTTTTGGCAATTTCTGGATTGCCGCAGTTGACCATAGGAATTCTGATTCGCGCCTCACCCTCCGCAGCCGCCTCAAAAATGTACGTAAAAGCTGGTCCGCTAGGCGTAACCGGGTTTTCCAATGTGACGCCCCCAAGTCCGATTGCAGGGGAAGAAATCTGGGCTGTGCCGTATCGCCTCGGACCGACTGTTCCAACGGTTATCTCGATCTGTTGACCCACTGTTGCGGCCACGTGTTGTCCATTGTTCGCGAGACTTAGGGGCAGCAGGTGTTGCTGGGCACTCATCGAGGAGATGCCCCAGCAGGCCAGAGCCGCAAAAACTACTATTCCCGCGAGCAGCAGCCGGCTTCGTCTCCTCATCGCAACCTCCTCCTCACTTCGGGCGAATGTATCACTGCCGGTTGGGCTCCTCCCGTGCTCTCTTTTCTCGAATTTCGTCCGGCCCCGACAAAGCCGGGTGCGAAACCCAAAGTAGTAGAACCGGACGGACAAGAGATCTTGCAGAAGGAGTTTTTCCGTGCCGCGGTAGCGACGTCGCGCCGCGGCCTGTTCCTCCACGCTAGCGATTATGGGTCAGCGCGTCACCCCAGCCTCGAAAATCGTCAACCTCTCCTGCACGTCAGCGCGAATGAGTCTTGCTTGGTCCCGCGTGAAGAGCAGTTGGCCCCGGCTGGCTTCCTGCAAAAACTTCCGGTCCCAGTTGGCGCGCATGATCCCCCCGTGCGAATGGCTATCCGGCCCGAGCAGAAGGTGCCCAATCTCGTGTGCCATAGCATGGCCGAGAATCTGATCGCATGAGGCAATATCGCTCCCGGCAAGTTGTTCCGCGCGATCGTAGTACACCCAAGCAGCCGTCGCACTTCCACGTCGGGAGGATGGCAGCGCAAACCCCAACTGCTCCCCGCTTGATCCGATGCGTGCTGCCATGGACGAGGGCAGAATTCTCAGATCGACCGCCATGGCGCCCAAAGGGGGCGCACAGGCGGAATACTTCTCCTCCTCCGCATGCGAGGTGGGACAATCCAGCCACTCGAGCTCCACTCCCGCTACGCGGAAGATCCGCGATGCTTCTTCTTCTGCTTTTGCCAGGGTTGGGTGTGAAGCGTTCGCGTAGTTGTAAACGCGGACCTTAATTCCCAGACTTGGCTCGACTCCAGCAGGCGCCTGCGCCCCGGCGTAGCCCACGGAAGGAACGGCTAAGAGCATCATGAGCGATAAAGGGCGCGTCGAGCGACAGCTCAGACGACAGACGCAAAGCTGCTTCATCGCGGCCGCAGCTCCAAGTAGTGGTGTTATGAAAACTCAGCCCTGTTCTAGGAAGATGAAAACTTATGATGACGCCCTTCTATGAGAGGAGGGACGAAGTGTGAATTCGTACTTACGTTCGGTAAAACCTTTTTGTGCGACCCTGGATTCCTGCTCCTTCGGACTGTGGAGCGCGCTGCATCTGGAGAACCTGGCCGCCATTCCGCTCAGACCCCCAGGCTTCCGCCCACGCTCATTTATGAATGGGGACGAGAAGCCGAGCCTGATTACCGGCGACCGACTAATGCTTGAGTGCGACGAACCCGTGATAAGTGCCAGACGAGTCAACCCATTGTCCGGCGAGGTCGCCGCGATCATTGTTGCCGAAGATGGAAGTTCCCAGGGCGCCGGGATAGTCCACCGTCGTAAACCGCCCATGGCATTCCCTGAATCCGTGAGAGGCACCGGCCGCATCTTGATACTCCCCGACGATCTCCTCGCGATCGTTGATATCGTAGGGGAACGTGCCCTGCGCCCCCGGCACGTCAACCGTGGTAAAGCTACTGTCGTCCTTTAACAACCCATGAAAGACGCCGCTCGAATCCTGGAAGTAGCCCACCACTTGCCCCCCTGTTGCTGAGGCCGTTGGAGAACGTACTGAGCGCCGTCTCATCCGCATCGGGCGCGGTGAACAGCGAGTACGTACCTTCTTCCCAGGTCCACCCGACGCAGTTGGAGAGTGGTCCGACAATGGCGTTGCCGTTGCAAGCCGAACCTGTCGCTACCCCCGCATTGTTGATGCCGTCCCCAAAATTCGCTGTCTCATTGTTGATATCGGGCAGGGTGGTCCAAAGAGCACGGCTGATGTCCTACATCGCGGCGTGCTCCAGCGTTGCGTCGCCATGATTCCCGATGACCATACCCAGATCGCTGCTATCTCCCAGCAACGTATCCAGGGAACCCGGGTTGTCCAACGTCTTCAACGCACCGTTCCGCCACAACAAACCGTGGAGATTACCGCTTGCATCCTGGTAGTAGCCAGTCACCAGCCCCGTATTGTTGACTCCGTATGGCGCCGTCAGGATGGCTTCTGGGGCGTCGATGGTCACGAACCGGTATTGTGCGCTTGCCGGGCTTACCAGTGCTGGCTTGGCCTGTTGAGGTAATACCCGTTGCCTAACCTGGGGTGGCACAGTCGCGCCGGCGAGAACGAACGCAGGCACCAACACGGCCGCGGCGATTGCTAAACCGAGCGCCTTGCTCGCTTGTGTTTTCATGACTCTCTCCTCCTTTTAAGCACAATTGGGCATCGGCCTACGCAGCAGTAAGACCGCGTCCCTTAAAGCTTCATTCCGGGATCGCAACAAACGCCTGGGCGGTGGCGAAGTCGGGGCTTTGCGAGTACGCGCCACAAATCGCTAACTTGTCATTGATACCGACGACAGCGGTCGCCGCGGAGCTCGGATAATCGACGTTCAGGAAATACCCCGTGGTGGTTGCCACAAATCCATGGTAGTTGTAGTTAGCGTCATCCCATTGTCCCTGGAGAACGCCCCAATCATTGATGCCGTCGGGATAGGTCTCCGTCGCGCCGGGCGCGTTATAGATCGTATAGTTGCCACCCTGCTCGATGAAGCCGTGGAAATTTCCGTCAGTATCCGCATAGTAGCCGGCCACCTGGCTGAAGTCGTTGAGGCCGCTGGGAGACGTGCTGTATTCAGCGGCGCCTGGAACGGCCAGGTACGAGTAAGCGCGCCTGACCGGGTCCCATACCCAGGCGACCGCGGCCGTGCTCGAGAACGCATTGCCGACTGCAAAGCCGAGGTCGTTGATCCCATATCCCTCGTTCAGCGGATAGCCTGAGATGTCGGGAGGCGTCTCCCAGGCCCCGCTCTTGACAGCATACGCAACCACATGGTCCGCCGTGCCGTCGTTATAGTAGCCAATGGCCAGCCCACGGTTGTTCACTCCGTAGAGCAGCGTGTAGGCGGCGCCGGGATAGTCCACCGTCTTGAAATCGCCCTCGTGCCAAACAAAACCGTGGAAGACGCCATTCGTGTCCTCGTAATACCCGGTGACCATGCCGGCGTTGTTGATGCCGTCCGCCACGACATACGGCGAACTCTCCGGGCCGATGGTAATGAAGTTATAGTGCAGGCCGGCAAGGTCCTTAGCCTTGGCCGCGTCAAACGCCGGCTCGGCTAGCCGCGCAATCGGCGATGTGTGCGGCAACCGGTGGGGTCCCGGGGGAACGGCTGGTGTCTGGCTTCGCCCGGGCAGGGCGACGAACATAGCTAACGCGCAAAAGGTGAGCACAAGCCTCGGTGTCCGCCCGCCCACAGCGCATCCTGCCTGCACTTCTGTGCGAGGAATTTTCGTTGAGTGCATCACACTTGGTGAGAAGCCTGATTGGTTGTTCATGGTTTGTCAGCCTCCTGATGCGATGTAGTTTTTCGCCTTCCTCCCCTGGACTCTAATCCCCGCAACGTGGTGACAACTAATTCCCTGTGGCAACCGGCATCCACTCGGCCAAGGTGTCGTGGGCCGACTCGACAGCCGGGTACAGAGCCAGAAAACGATCGAGGTGAGATAGCGCGAGCATTTGTTCCACTTGGCCTGTGGCGCCGGCCACGGCGAATTTCCCGCCCTGGCGCTCCGTAACACCCGACCACAATGCCAGCATGCCGATTCCGGCGCTTTTGATGAACTCCAGCCCGCTGAGATCCACCAAGGCCTTGTTGTACCCTTGCCTGATCCTCTTCAGGATGACGTGCTCGACATCGCTCAGCCGGCTTCCGAGGACGAGGCGCCCCGTGAAGCTTAAAGCGATGGAGCCGGGTGAAAGCTCGTGAATCACCATGTCGAAGACTATAGCTGAACGTCCCCCTCTACTGGGATTGCTTTTCGAACACTGCCTCTAAGTTGCTCCTTGAGCGGCCCCGAGGAAGATTTTCGGTGATCGGCCTGGCGTTCCCCGCGTTAGTGCGCTTTATCCAGCAACATCGCCGGGGAAAAAGGACGCAACAGCATGTGGTTCAGCGGACCGGCATTGTTGATACGAAGACCGCTCTTTTTGGGCGCCTGTCCTTGAGTGCCGTCGGACTGTGCCGCGCGCGCTGCATCTTTAATGGCTGCAGAGGATGCCTTAGCATCGCTATCCCGCTCGCCGTTGGGAATCAGCAAAACGGCCGCTTGCGCGCCGGTCGACCTCAAGGTGGCCTGTGCTGCAATTTCGCCATCTTCGTTGATCCACTCGGCCGCCGTCAGTTCGATTCCCGAGTTGCTGGGAATGAGCGTGTTGAGGTCAGCCAACTCGCCGTTTTCCCAAAGAAAAGCATGTTGCACACCGGTTTCACAGGAGAACGAAATTCCAACAATTTGATCCTGGGAGTTGATGAAGAACGGCTCGCTACAGTCGTCACCGCTTAGAGTCGAGAGGTCGGTGAATTCTCCGTTGCGCCACAGAACGGCGAGGATCGCACCGCTCGCGTTGGAACTAGCTCCAACCACGTGGCCCCGTTCGTTTACGGTGAAGGCCGAATTTAGTGTTCCTCCCAGGTTACCGACGTAGTACAAGTCTGTGAGTTTTCCCTGGCTCCAGAGAAAGGGATGTGAGCCGGTGTCGCCTGCCAACGTACCGAACCCGACAGCTTCGCCTCGATTGTTTAGGAAGTTGGTTCCACCTATTGCCCCGCCGAAATTACCGGGGTTGATATCTGTCATCTGGCCGTTTTGCCAGATGAAAGGATCGATCGGCGGGCAGCCTGTGACGGCATCGGGCGTAGTGCTTGTTTCAGAATGGCCGGCGACTTGTCCAAGATTGTTGATGAACTCTCCATAGCTATTGGTACCTCCAAGGGTTCCGAGGAGCTGCATGAAACCAAACTCCCAAATGACAGCCTGCGATTGAAACTGAAGGCCAACGCCGAACGCGCAGGGATCCAGGGTTGAGTTCTCAATCCAGCCGGACACCTGGCCGAAGTCATTGATCCAGACTGCGTGACTCTGGTCACCTTCCGGCGTGCTCAGCTCGAAAACTTGGCCGTTCGGTGTCCAGATCGCAGCATGGTCTACGGAAGCTCCGCTGACCGAGTCCGTTCTCGTCCCATATCCGGCGGCGAATCCTGGCTGGTTGATCCAATTTACGTAAGTGTTAGTGCCGGTCAAGTTGGGGAGTTGCGGCAAAGGCTGGAAATCGACCTGCCTGCCTTTCGTCCAAGTATAGGAATTGTATACGCCCGGGGTACTAGTGTCCGCGGAGACTCCAAGGGTGCCCCGATTGGTCAACGGCGCATAAAAAAGATATCCGGCGAGGAAGCTGTCCTCTCCACCGTCGGGAGGAAGGACAACCACACTGTACCGCCGGTTCATCTGCTGTGCGCACAGCGGGGGTGTCATCGCCACCGACGCCGATGCGAATATAGTGAAAACCAAGGCGTGCAGTCTCGCTCTCGTAATTTTCCTCCCGCTTCGGCTCCTGCAACTCGTCTCCGAGATTTCCGTAGCCGTCCATTTCTTGGATCTCATAACCCCTCCATGTTTTCCGGCCGCACTCGCAAGCCCTTTA
>Ga0187771_10001201_pt1 | contig 17141 bp, 13 predicted proteins | sample 0116_SJ02_MP15_1_FD_133139 | JGI IMG/M metagenome (GOLD analysis project Ga0187771, IMG submission 133139) | Tropical peat soil microbial communities from peatlands in Department of Meta, Colombia - 0116_SJ02_MP15_10_MG | ecosystem: Environmental > Terrestrial > Soil > Wetlands > Peat | place...
GGGCGCATCGGGCGGGGGAGCCGCAAGTCTTTTTGCCTGCTCATGGCCGAGGAGCGGCGCAGCGAGGTGGCCGAAGAACGCCTTCGCACCATGACCCAGACCACCGACGGATTCAAGATCGCGGAGATTGACCTGAAGCTGCGCGGGCCGGGAGAATTCTTCGGCACGCGCCAGTGGGGGATTCCGGCCTTTCGCATCGGCAACCTGCTGCGCGACCAGAAAATCCTGGAGTGGGCACGGCGCGAGGCGGCGGAGTTCATTGCCCACCCTGCCGCACGCGAGGAGTTGGAGGCGTTTGTCGGCTACCTGCGCGCGGAGTGGCCCAGACGTTACGGCCTCGCAGCAGTCGCTTGAACTCAGCATTCAGCCATCAGCCCTCAGCGTTCAGGGGGAAGGGTTGGCCGAGAGCTGATAGCTGACTGCTGACAGCTTCGGTTTATGCGCATCATTTCCGGCACATATCGCGGGCTTTACATCAAGACGCTCAAGGGACCAAACCTACGTCCGACTTCCGAGCAGTTGCGAGAGACTCTGTTCGATGTCCTGGGTCCGAGCGTGGTGGGCGCGACGTTTCTGGATGCCTACGCGGGCTCCGGGGCCGTGGGCCTGGAAGCCTTGAGCCGGGGCGCCAGCCAGGTGGTCTTCGTCGAGCACCATCGCCCCGCCACCGAATTGATTCAGAAGAATCTGGAGACTTTGAAAATCGGTACCGGCTACCGCCTCCTGAAGTCCTCCGTCCTCACCGCCTTGGAGCGGCTGGAACAAGAAGGCACCCGATTCGATTTCATCTTCATGGATCCTCCCTATTCCGAGATCCGCGAATACCATCACGTGCTTCGCCAGCTCGGCCGGTCGCAACTCCTCACGCCGGCCTCGCTGGTTGTGGCCGAGCACTCCCGGCATTGCCTGCTGGAGGAGGAATACGCGGCTCTTCGTCGCACTCGCCTGCTCCGCCACGGCGACGCGCAGCTAGCGTTCTATCGCCTTGCCATGTAGGAGAGGGCCGAGACCTGTCCCGACTTCGTCGGGATGGCCCTCCCTTGCCTGCGGGAAGCGGGAGCGCCATGAAGGCGCTCCCCTACACCTCCGCGCGTTCGAAGAGGAATTGCGTGGCCAGCGGAAATGCCAGCGCGACCAGGCACCAGCCGAGCGTCGCAGCCACCGGGAAGTGCGCGCCGCGGACCGTCGCCCACCTGGAGCCTACCAGGACGTCAAGAGGCGAAGGCAGATCGATCCGCCATCCCAGGTGGACTACCACGGGCAGCAACAAATCGAGCACGATGATCCCCAAACTCAAAGTCAGTCCAGCCCGTCCATTCTTCACAAGTGCGGTCATGAAGTAAGTGAGGCTGTACACCACTGCCCCAAAGACGAAGAGCGGCACAATCATGACGGGCATTCTCCAGTTGCTTGGGGATTTCATGACGTATACCAAGGTTGCGAAAGAGCAGAGCACGGCCAGCGCAACCGTGATGAAAAGCGCGGCTGCGCCTGTTACCCAGCCAGCCCAAACGAAGTATCTCCGGCGGCGCGGCCGCGTCAGCAAGAACTCCACCGTGCCTTGCTCAAACTCTCCTCCAATCCCCGAAGCTCCCAGTCCTAGCCCCGCGAAGGCCACGATAATGGAGCCAAGTGACATCAGGGTGGCTCGCCAAACTTCCGCCTCGGCCACCTTGGGAGCGCCGTTGCCGGAGCGGAAGGGTAGCGTCGCGGCCGTCCAGGCAAAAAGGACCGCTGTGCTCACGAGCAGAATCAGATATGTGATAATACGGCCACGGCTTTCTCGCCACCATTTCCAGGCGTACATGGGTCCTCCTTTCGCGTTAGCTCCAAGAAAATCTGGCGCAGGTTGAGCGGGGAAACATCCGTGACGGTTGCGCCCTGCTGCCGCAGGCGCGCCGCGAAGCCTTCGGCGTCACGCGACACCACGTATTTCCAGAAAGCGCCGGCCTGCACGGCTGAAACGACCTGGGGCGGCCCGAACGGCTGCAAACCCTCGCCGGCAGCGGTGATGAGCCGAAAATCGTTCTTGATGTCTTCCAGCCGGGCCTCCAGCAACAATTTCCCTTGTTCGATGATGCCCACCCAGTCGGCGATTTGCTCGACTTCACTCAACTGGTGCGAGCTGAGGAAGACCGTGCCGCCTTCGCCCAGGTGGTCTTCCGCCAGGACGTGTAACAACTCGTCCATGATGACCGGGTCCAGCCCCGAGGTCGGCTCGTCCAGAATCAGCAGCTCGGCCCGCTGGGCGAGCGCCAGCAGAAGGTAAACCTTCGTGCGGTTTCCGAGGGAGAGTTTCTTGAAGGGTTGCCGCATAGGGATTTCGAGCCTGCGGATGTACTTTTCAGCCGCCTGGTGCGACCAGGTGCGATAAAAGGAGCGGGTGAAGCAGAGGAGTTCGGCCGCGGTCATCCACTCGTAGAGCCTTTTGTTCTCGCTGACGTAGCCGGTGCGTTCGAGAATGGCTACGCGGTCGCGTCGCGGATCGAGCTCCAGCACCCGCGCGGATCCGGCCGTGGGGCGCGTGAGGCCCAGGAGCAGCTTGATGGTGGTTGTCTTGCCCGCGCCATTGCGCCCCAAGAACCCGTACACCGAGCCACGCGGCACGCGCAGGGTCAGCCCATCCACCGCGCGCACTTGCGGGTAGTGCTTCACGAGCCCGTCGGTTGTGATGGCCATGTCGTTCATGACGATTCTCCCAGCTTGCCCAATTCTTCCTGGACCAGCCTGACGATTTCCTCCGGCGCCAGCCGCATTTGGCGACCCTCCACAGCGATCTGCCGGGCGTGCGGCCGCAGGCGGCGCAGCTTTTCGGCTTTGAGCAGGCCGGGGACGCCGTCGGCCACGTAGGTGCCGCCGCCGGGGACGGCGCTGATCACGCCGTCGCGGTCCAGATTCTGGTAGGCGCGCGCCACCGTGTTGGGGTTGATGCCCAGGTCGGAGGCCAGCTTGCGCACCGAGGGTAGGGCGTCCGCGGGCTTCAGCGCCCCGGCCGCCACCGCGTGCTTGATTTGCGCTTCGATTTGCAGATAGATGGGCACGCCGGAGGAGGGGTTCACGTGCAGTAGCATGCTGTACTAGTACAATAGTACAGTTGCCTTGTCAAGTCTTTTTTTGCAATTTTGTTCTGCGCCTGTCGATGGTCTTTTTGTCGGGCCGTCCGCGGGCTGACGGATCACGAGCGCCCTCGTCCGCCCGCCAGCGCCCGCTCATCGCGCATGTGAGCAACCCCAATCAAAAATCCAAAATCCCTGGCCCCTTTCTTGACCGTGCGGCCTTCGATACCCTACTATGGCAAGAGGTGGCGGCCAGACGCTTGCCGATGGGTTGGCGGCCTCGGAAGCCGTCGGGGCGGGGTAGCTCAGTGGTAGAGCGAGGGTCTCATAATCCCTAGGTCGGGAGTTCGATCCTCCCCCCCGCTACCAAAACATTCCGGTTTTTCTCCGAACCCATCAAGGAAGAAGGCGGTAAGCGGTAGGTAGAAGGCAGGCGGCGTCGCGCGTCTTAATTCAGAATTCACAATCTATCATTCTTGCAGTCCGTACTCTTCCGGCAAAAACTTTAATGACGAGGGACTGGCCATCATCTCCGCGATGAGATCGTCTTCCCGTTCCGGGAGAGAGTCTGCTGCTTTTTCCAATCTAGCCAGCCAAGGCATTTCCCTTTCCGCAATCCGCAATTCGCCTGCCTTCTGGGCGCCTGCAATCTCACGCACCGCTTCCAGAATCGCACGGCGGGTGCGCGCATAAGGGGTTTTCTCCTCGATGATTTTCCCGGCCAGACGCAAGACCACATCGGGCCTTAGCACCCAAGCCTGCGGGTCCAAGGGGGCGTCGGAATTGACCAGCCAGTCGCGGAGCACGCGGGCTCCCGGGCCTCCATCCGCCGCGGCGGTATTGAGCAAGCGGCAGTCGTATGCCAGTTGCTCCAGCGAAACAGTCGGTGCAAACGCGCTCAGGAGGCGCACGTTCTGGACCGATTCGTTGGACCAGCAGTCGCAGACAGCCTGCGCAATGTTTCCGACGTGACTGAGGTGCGCGCAGGCCGCCGTGCGGCCCTCCATGGAAATGGGCACCCCTGCGATCGCCTTCAGATAAGGGCCTTCGTAGGCGCAATCTTTGCTCGGCCCTGTGGCGCCCAATTCGTACGCGATCAGGCTGCGCGGGACCGCCGCCACCCTCACCACAGCCGCGAAGACTCGGGGCAGCATACCCTGGTCCGCCAGGGTCATGGCGGTGTTGGCGAAGGCGCACGCCGTATCGCCGGAGGCGACAATGCCCGAGCGCAAGCAGGCGGCCACGATTTCTTTCCACAAGTAGGCCATGTCCCGGGGGGCCAGCACCCCTAAGGCGAAGAGCAGGGAGCGCAAGTCAGCGTTCAGGATCGCCTCGTCGGCTACTTCCTTCCCTCCCGTGGACTCGATGCCGATGAGATCGGCGCCTGCTCCGCCCGCGGCGTTAAACGCGCGGAGCATCCCTTCCCAATACTTTCCGCGGCGCATGAGGGGCGGCCGCGCCAGTTCTCGCGTGTCGTTTGGGGTAAAGCGGAGGGCACTCTTCAGGCCGTGCTGCTCATGGTACCGGTCCAGTGTGTCGGCAAGCAAGCGAGTGATCTCGAGCCCCCACTCCGGGCGCACGGTCATCTCCGGAAGCGTTTCAAACTCCACGAGAAACGCTGGGACTTCCAGGTCGACGGCGCGCTGACACACGCCCTCGATCATTTCTGTGTATTGCCGGCGTATTTCCGGCCAAGTGCCGGGCTGGATGTCGATAGGGGGCAGAGTGAAATTCAGCTCGGGAATAACTTTGCCCGCGCCGATCTCCACGCCTCTGCCGCACCGAACGGGCTTGGGCGAACGTCCGTATTGGAATCTTTCCAAGTCGGGGATAGCCAATGAAGAATACATAACCAGCCTTTGCGCGAATTCATGTTACGTCTACGAGGGCGGTAAACCTCTTGCCGATGAAACTCCCGTCGCGACTCCGCCGGGACAATGGCCGGGCGCCATCGGCCCTTCAAGTCGGGTATCATACCGGCTCGCTTCAGTAGGGTAAAGGTATGCCAGCCGATAATTCGCGAAGCGCTGCGAAAGGGTACCATTTATGGACGAACATTTGGGTCGGAGGGCCTTCCTCAAGCACTTGGGTGTGGGCTCAGCTCGCGCAGGCGCAGCCCTGGCGCTCTCTTCAACAAAAACTTGGCGGGCCGAGGAATTCGCCGCCCTGGCTTCCGCCGAGCCAGAGACGAAGCCCTGGCCGCGCAATGCGAAAAGGTATCGCCTTGACCTCATCGCCAATGCGCACATTGATGCGGTCTGGCTTTGGCCGTGGTCAGAATCGATGGCGGTGGTTCTTAGCACCTTCCGTTCCGCGCTGGATCGGATGAAGACCACTCCCGGGTTCACCTTTACGGCGAGTTCAGCTCAGATGTACCAGTGGGTGGCCGAGAACGATCCCGCGATGCTCCAGGAGATACGCGGGCGCATCGAAGAGGGGCGGTGGGGTCTGGTGGGCGGCTGGTGGGTGGAGCCCGACGTCAACATTCCCAGCGGGGAGTCTCTGGCCCGCCAGGGCCTTTATGGCCAACGCCTCCTTCAGCGTTTATTCGGCCGCAAAGCTAAAGTGGCGTACAACCCGGACTCCTTCGGTCACACGGGTACGCTGCCTCAAGTCCTGAAGTTGCAGGGAATGGAAAACTACGTTTTTATGCGGCCGCAAGAGCAAGAGAAGCATCTTCCCGCTGACGTGTTCTGGTGGGAAGGGCCGGATGGGACGCGTGTCCTTACGTACCGTATACCCTTCAGCTACGGCGAAGCGGGAGAGCTCGAAGAGCGAGTCCGCCAGATGCTTGACTTGCGCGAGCCTGTCCAGGAGCTGATGGTCTTCTTCGGGGCGGGCGATCACGGTGGAGGGGCTACCGATCAAAACCTAAAATCCATCCAGGAAATCTCGGCGTCGCCTGGGGCTCCGGAAACGGTCTATAGCACTCCCGAAGGATATTTTTCCGCAATCCGGCGCATGGCCGCTTTGAGTCTGCCGGTCGTGCAAGGCGACCTCCAGTATCATTCCGTCGGGTGCTACACCGCGGAGTCCGGCATAAAGAAAGATAATAGGACGACGGAATTGGCCCTGGCCACGGCCGAGAAAGCCGCGAGCTTGGCATGGGTTTGCTGCGGACTCGCTTACCCGCAGGAGGCGTTGACATTCGCCTGGGAGAAGGTCCTGTTCTTGCAGTTCCACGACAGCTTGGCGGGGACGGCCCTTCCGGAACACTACGCGATGTCGCGCGACGCCCATGGGTATGCGCGGACCGTGGCGGATCAGGTCACGTCCCAGTCGTTGGAAAGAATTGCGTGGGAGGTCCCTTGTGAGGATGCGCAGTCCAAGTATCTCCTGGTTTTCAACCCGCACGCCTGGAGCGCTCAATTAGCCGTCGAGTATGACCTGGATTGGTATCCGCCCGCGGCCTGCGAAGTGGTCGATGACCAGGGCCGGATTGCGCCTCACCAATGGACGCAAGCATCCACGGTTACCGGCGAGGGCAGAAACAAGCTGGTCTTCCGCGCCCCGCTGCCCGCTTTTGGTTATCGGCAATTCCGCCTGCGAAGGAGAGCCGAGCCTGCCGATCGCCCACGCGCGCAGATCCTCCCCGCGGCGGTGCGCGCAAGCAGTGATGCGCTTGAGAATGACCATCTGCGCGTGACTTTCTCACCCGACGGCACGATCGGCATCTTCGACAAGGATGCTGGGCAAGAGGTATTTGAAGGACCAACTGCGGGCGCCCGCGCCGTCGTGTTGGATGATCCCAGCGACACTTGGAGCCACGACGTCCGGGCATACGCGGCGGAGATAGGATTGTTTCGTGAAGCGACCCTTCGAGTGCTGGAAAGCGGGCCGGTTCGTGGGCGAGTGCGCGTGCGCACGCACTATGGTGCGTCGGCTTTGGAGACCGACTGGATCCTCTACGCCGGAGATCGGACGCTCGAGGCGCGATGCTCCCTCGATTGGCACGAACATCTGAAGATGCTGAAATTTTCGTTTCCCGTCCAGGTGCGGGAGCCTCGATCGACCTATGAAATTGCCTTCGGATTTATCGAGCGCCAGACCGACGGGCACGAAAACCCGGGCCAGCGCTGGATTGATCTCACCGGCCAGCGCGGCGGCCAGGAGTACGGGCTGGGAGTGATCAACGATGCCAAATACGGATACAGCGTTCTGAATAATGACCTCAGAATTTCGATAACCCGCGGTGCGGTTTTCGCGCAGCACCGGCCAGCGGGGCTCAAGCCAGAGGGGGAGTACATCTGGCAGGACCAAGGGATACAGACTTTCCGATTGTTGTTGGTGCCGCACGCAGGTCCGTGGCCGGCGGCGCGGCTGACGCGCCGGGCGGAAGAATTCACTGCGCCTGTGCCCGTGCTCTATCAAGGCATTCATGGCGGGTCCAGGCCGCAGTCTGATTCGTCGCTGTCGGTGGACGTCGGCAACGTCGTGGTGTCCGCTCTGAAGAAGGCGGAAGAAGGTGACGATTTGATCCTGCGTTGTTACGAGACCGACGGCCGGGCGGCCACCGCGACGCTCGATTTGGGCATCGTGCACCGCCTTTGGGCGGGAACGTTTCGACCACTCGAAATCAAGACTCTGAGAGTGCCTTTAGTGGCCGGGGAGATCCGCGAGGTCAACCTTCTTGGAGAATGATCGGGAATTTCGGAATCTTGGATTTGAAATCCGGACAATTGCGCGGGCGTGGGCAGGAGGGCGAACGCCGTTCGCCCCTACCATGTCGAGGTTAAACAGTCATGAGCGAAAAGGTTTGGGTCGGCGTTGATGTGGGCGGGACCAAAACGGCCGTCGTGCTCTCCGCGCGCCCTCCTGTTGTGGACGCACGGGCGGAGTTTCCAACTCTGCCCGCCAAGGGCCCCGGGCAAGCATTGGACAACATCAAAAAGACGATTCACGGTCTTCTCGCCGAGCAGCGCCTGACGGACGTTTCCATTCAAGCCCTCGGGGTGAGCTGCGGAGGGCCACTGGACCGCATTGCCGGGGTTATCCAGTCGCCTCCCAATCTATCCACCTGGGTGGATGTTCCTATCAAAGCGATTCTGGAGGCAGAGTTCCACGCGAGTTGCCACGTTGAAAACGACGCCAACGCTGGCGCCGTCGCCGAGCATCGCTATGGAGCCGGGCAAGGCTGCCAGAACATGGTGTTCCTGACCATGGGCACGGGGCTGGGGGCAGGCATCATCGCCGATGGGCGGCTTTATCACGGCGTATCGGACCTGGCGGGCGAGATTGGCCACGTGCGCCTCACGCGCGCCGGGCCGGTCGGGCACAACAAGGCGGGTTCGGTCGAGGGTTGGGCGAGTGGCGGCGGCGTGGCGCAAGTGGCGCAGCGCGCTGTCAAGGCAGCGCGCAAGAAGGGAACGAAAACTCTACTCGACGCTTATCTGCGCAAGGGCAAGGCGAATACCGCTCGTGACGTGGCCCAGGCGGCTGAGCGGGGCGACGTCGTGGCCCGGCGCATCATTCAATCTACGGGGCGCAGATTGGGGGAAGCCTTGGCGATACTGGTGGACGTTCTCAATCCCGAGCGCATTGTGATTGGTGGCCTGGCGATGCGATTGGGTGAAACGCTTTTAGCCCCGGCGCGCCTTGCGATGCAGCGCGAGGCCCTGCAGCCGGCAGCGAAGGCATGTACGGTCGTGCCCGCCGCCTTGGGCGAACAGATCGGCGACATCGCCGCGCTCTGCGTTGCTATGGGGTTTTGATCCGCAGGGGGATTGATCACGGCCGATGCCGACATTATTGAATGTGACGAACCTGCTGATATCGTGATCGCTTGCTAGCCCAGCCGGCTGGCCAGGGCCAGGGTTACAAAGCCCAGAATGAGCAGCACGATTCCCGAGAGCATAATCGTCAGGGCCTTGCCGCCGGAACCCTTCCATTCGCCGGTGGCGAAGCCCCAGGCATTTGAAGTGAGGATGATCGCGGACATAAACAGTGGCCAGCCCAGGATGGGACCCATCGACGACATGCGTGCCGACGCCCCTCCGTAGATGACCGTGCTGCCGAACCAGAGCAGGCCCATCGCGGCCCCCATCGGCCAGTTGAGACCTGTCCCTTTAGCCGCATACAATTTCAAGGTCTGGTTCTTCCGCCAAAGGTACGCGCAATAAGCGAAATAAGGAATCAAGGAAGCCGTCAGCAAGGGCGCCCAGATGACGTTTGCCTGGCTGCCGGGTCCGGCCCCCTGCTCGGCGGCGCGCGCGATGAGGGGCGCCCCGAAAGCCAATCCGAAGTTGATCAAAGGCGACCCGAAGCCGGCAAGAATGCATATGAACAGGCCGGTCCGGAAACTCATGGTTACCGCGGAGGATTCCCGCGGCGCCTCGGGAGCCCCACTGCGGTGCGTATCCTTCATCTTCCCGGCCAGGGCGCAGCCCACGATCCCGGCGAGAATCAACCCCACGCCCGCGAAAATCAGCTTGCCCTGGGGAGTGAAGATTCTCTCGCGCTGCAAGACGACCAGAGGGACCAGCGAGCCAAGCGCCGTCGAGAGGCCGATGGCAATGGCGAAATTCAGCGCAATGCCGATAGCCGCTATGCCGAGCCCAAAGAAAATCTGTGCCAAGCCGAATCCCACCCCGAACCCGATCGGCAAAAGGAGGGTCCGAATGCCGACGCTTTGGTACACGCTCCAGGCATCCGGAATGGTGGCAAAAACAATCAGCCAGGGGAACACCAGCATCCCGAAAAGGCCCCAGACGGCCCAAAGGTTCTCCCACTTCCAGCCTTTCGCGTACTTGATGGGCGCGGCGAAGCTGCCATTCAAGACTCCAGCGATGAGGGCTAACACAATTCCTGTGGTTAAGCTCGACATGCGTTTACCTCTCCGTGGCGGCACCGCCGAACCCGGCTGGCCGGCTCGCGCATTCCCATCCCGCGGGCTGTGAACTTACTCCGCCAGCGGGCATTAGTCAAAGGATTGCGTAACCTCAGCGTTTTACCCGCTCGCGGCCCGCCGTTCGACGTGGCAGCCCCCCGGCAGGGAAGGAATCAGCCACCTCGTGATGTACTTTTCCTGCCATGGAATCCGCATTTGGGGTACAATGTTTGTCAAACACAAATGGGGAACAGGTAATCTCAATCATCGCCTATGAAAATTGAAACCACTAGCTTGGGGAAGGCGAACGTGATCAAGCTTGCCGGGCGTCTGGACGCCGAAAGCGCGACCCAGTTCACGGCGGCTTGCCAAAACTGCCTGGATGGCGGCACGCGGCACATCGTGCTGGACCTCGACGAACTGCAGTACATCAGCAGTGCCGGGCTCGGATCGATCATCCGGCTGGCCAAGAAAATGGAGGGTTTGGGCGGGGTAGTCCTTCTCTGCGGAGTGAAGGGCCTCGTCAAGGAAGTGTTCGTCGTCACGAACCTGCTGCCGTTGTTCAAGGTTTTCGACTCCGCAGACGCCGCCTGCCAGAGCATCTAATGGGTGACCAACTGACCACACTCGAGCTCCCCGCGGAGATTGGCTCCCTGCGAACATTCACGGATTTTGTGCGCCGCGGGGCCGAGGCGGCGTCCTTGGGGGAGAAAGAACTGGGCGAATTGGAGGTCGTGATAGAGGAAGTTCTGGTCAATGTCATTAATTATGCTTACCCCGACGGAGGGCCGGGGATGATCGAAGTGGGCTATGCCGTGGAGGGCGACGGCAGATTGTTCGTTCAAGTAAGTGACACCGGCCGCGCCTTTGACCCGCTGGCGAAGGACCCTCCTGACCTGCGGCTCAGCTTGACGGATAGGCCGATAGGTGGCCTGGGGATCTTCCTGGTCAAGCAGTTCGCGCGGACCGTGGAGTATCGTAGAATTGAGGACAAAAACATCCTGACCTTCCGGCTTGGGAATGGTGCATTGGAGCACGAACAGGGCTCGGAGTTGTAACCAACCACTTTAAAGGCAGCGACAGAATTACTCAAAACGCTACGATATGCATAGCTCCCGGTGTCCCTGGAACTTCAACAAAACATGGCAAATAAATGTGTTGACAGCGAATATCGCATGCGATATACATTTGCCAGGGCAATATGTCAGGCAAGCTAATCATGGAAAACGAATGCCTTCGTTGCGGCCACAAGTGGCTGCCCAGGAAGAAAGGTATTCCTGTCACTTGCCCAAGCTGCAGATCGCCGTACTGGAACAGGCCCAAAGGGGCCAGCGACTCGACTTTAGTCCAGGGAATGAGAGAGGACAGCCCTGGCCAAGCTTCAAATGTCAATCAACCGCCGGCGCTTCCTGTCGGAAATCTAAAATCAGGATGGGGGGAAAACATGTCACTACAAGGTAGATCCGCCAAGTATCTGGTAGTGATCGGAGCAGTCCTTTTGGCCGGGGTGGGAATCTGGTACTTCTCGAGATCGTCCCCTAACCCCAGCAAGGAAAAGATTCAAGGTGCAATCGGCCAGCGAAACGTGGAGCGAGACTCGCAGATGAGCGAGGCGGACGTTGCCGTCACGCCGGGAACGGCGCCAGTTGCCGTACGTGAGTTTCTGCAAAGCAGGGAGTTCAAGAGAATTGCCCGAGATCAAGCCTTTCAAGGCCTAATGAGCAACCACTCGTTCCAGCAGTTGCTGAGCAATCACTCGTACCAGGAACTGCTGAGCAATCACTCGTGCCAGGAGTTGCTGAGCAACCACTCGTACCAGGAACTGCTGAGCAATCACTCGTACCAGGAACTGCTGAGCAACCACTTGTACCAGGAATTGCTGAGCAACCGCTCGTACCAGGAACTGCTGAGCAACCACTCGTACCAGGAGCTGCTGAGCAACCACTCGTTCCAGGAGTTGCTGAGCAACCACTCGTTCCAGGAGTTGCTGAGCAACCACTCGTACCAGGAGTTGATGAGCAACAACTCCTACCAGGAGTTGATGAGCGACCATTCCTACCAGCAGTTCCTGAGCAACCACTCTTACCAGGAGCTGCTGAGCAACCGCTCGTTCCAGGAGTTAATGAGCAACCACTCGTTCCAGCAGTTGCTGAGCAACAACTCGTACCAGATGTTGCTGAGCAACCACTCGTTCCAGCAGTTGCTGAGCAACAACTCGTTCCACGAGTTTATGAGCAATCACTCGTACCACGAGTTGCTAAGCAACCAGTCGTACCACGAGTTGATGAGCAACCGCTCGTTCCAGGCGTTGATGAGCAATCAATCGTTCCAAGCGTTGATGAGCAATCAATCGTTTCAGAATTTGATGAGCATGCAGAATGGATTTAGTTACCTGAGTTCTGCAGCCCAGGGCGCGGGCACGGAATAACCCCGCCGCCTCGTGCGGGGAATTGGAAATCCTCTCGCCGAAGGCTTGGGGTCGCAAGGCCTTCGGCGATGTTGTTTGCTCCAATTCGGAGGTTACAGAGCCGCCACGAGAACTTCCCCCCAGGACTCCCGAACGCTTCTGCAACTCTTGGCAATTTTTTTTCTGGGATCGGCTAGCGCACTTGCAGCCGGTCCCAAGCTCTATTATCAGGAGACTGATAAGGTCCGGGTGATTTACTACAACCCGGCGCACGAATACCTGGTTCCTTACCTGATCCGCTGCGCGGAAAACACCCTCCAATTCGACCATCGCCTCTTCCACTACACCCCCTCCCAGAAGGTCACCATTCTTTTCGAAGACTTCGGGGACCGCGGCCACGGGGCGGCGGGATCGGTTCCTTCCAACGCCATCAGCATCGGATTGGAGCCGCCCAATTACGTCTTTGAAACCGTGCTCGCCAACGAGCGGCTGACCTGGCTCGTCAACCACGAGATGATCCACATCGTGATGGGAGACAAGGCTTCCGCGAGCGACCGGCGGGCGCGGAAGATCTTCTTGGGCAAAATCTATCCCAATGCCGACGATCCCATTTCGATGTTTTACAGCAGTCTCGCCAGTCCACGGCACTATTCGCCCCGCTGGTTTCACGAGGGCATTGCGGCTTTCATGGAAACCTGGCTTTCGGGCGGCCTGGGGCGGGCGCTCGGGGGGTATGATGAGATGGTCTTTCGCGCCATGGTGCGCGACAAGAGCTACATCTACAGTTGCGTCGGCCTGGAATCCGAGGGTACCGCCTCCGATTTCCAAACAGGCGCCAACTCCTACCTCTACGGCACTCGCTTTATGACCTATTTGGCGGATCAATACGGGATCGACAAACTCCTGGAGTGGGTGACCCGAACGGATTCGAGCCGCAGATATTTCACTTCGCAATTCCGGAGGGTATACGGAAAGTCCCTTAAGGAAGCCTGGGACCAGTGGATCACCGCGGAAAACGAATGGCAGAACGCCAACCTGGCTCGCATCCGCCAATACCCCGTCACCCAGCCTCGCCGGTTGCCTTTCCAGTCGCTCGGGTCCGTCTCCCGCCTTTATTACGAGCCGTCGACAAAGACGATTTACGGGGCCGTCCAGTATCTCGGCCACATGGCCCACCTGGCCGCCTTGCACACGGATACGGGGAAGATGGAGCACTTGACGGATGTCCAAGGGGCGATCTTGTACTCGGTCACCTCCCTTGCCTTCGACGCCGAGCACCGCCGGATATTTTACGCCACGAACAACCAGAGTTGGCGCGACCTCAACCTTTACGATCTCCAAACCCACCGCGCCCGACGCCTGATGAAAGGTACAAGGACCGGGGATCTGGTTTACGATTCTTCCGACCAGTCGTTGTGGGGGATGCGCCACAATGACGGACTCTCGTCGCTGGTTCGCATGAAGCCGCCTTACACGAAGGTGGAGACTATTCACGCCTTTCCCTACGGCACCGATTTCTTCGACCTCGATATCTCGCCCGATGGCAAGGATCTGACCGGCGCCCTCTCCAACATCAGCGGCCAGCAGAAGCTGGTGCGCTTCCACCGGGAGAATCTGCTGAAGGGCGATAGTTCGTACGAGACCCTTCACGACTTTGCTTATAATTCCCCGGAAAATTTCGTCTATTCACCCGACGGACGATATCTCTACGGCAGCTCCTACCAGACCGGCGTTTCCAACCTCTTCCGCTACGACTTTCAGACCAAACAGATGGAAGCGCTCAGCAACGCCGAAACGGGCCTCTTCTGTCCCTTGCCTCTTCCGGATGGCACCTTGATGGCGCTCGAATACACGGCCAGGGGCTTCGTGCCCTCCGTCGTCCCCACGGTCCCGCTGAATGACGTGAGTGCGATCAACTATCTGGGCCAGGACTTGTTCGAGAAAACTCCCGTGCTCAAGACCTGGAAGCTTCCTCCGCCCTCCACGATCAAAACCGACGAAGTGATCACCTCCTCGGGGAGTTATTCGCCGCTGCGCGCCACCCACCCTCTGGCTCTCTATCCCATTGTCCAAGGGTACAAGGACACAGCGGCGGTCGGTTTGCGAATGGACCTCGGCGATGGGTTGATGTTAAGCGGCGGCGGCGTGACGGCATCCTACTCTCCGAGCAGCGCCATTCCGCTCAAGGAGCGCTTTCACTTTGGCTTCAACACCCATCTTTGGAACTGGAAGCTCAGTGGTTATTACAACAACGCTGATTTCTACGATCTTTTCGGTCCGACCAAGGTGAGCCGAAAAGGTTATTCCCTCAAGGTTGAGAACCAGAAGAATTTGTTGTACGACACGCCGCGGACGCTGGACCTTAACTGGAGCCTGGCGGGCTATGCCGGGCTTGACCGCCTGCCTGATTATCAAAATGTGGCCACTTCCGTCAGCCGCTTCCTTATTGGTTCGCTCTCCCTCAAGTACTCGAACCTGGAAAGGTCATTGGGCTCGGTGGAGGCCGAGAGAGGAACCGCGTGGAAGCTGGCTTCGGTCACGACCTACGCGCGCGGCAAGGGTTTTCCCGCGCTTTACGGCACCTATGATCGCGGGTTCCTGCTGCCGATTTCACACAACTCCTCGCTCTGGTTTCGCGGTTCGGCGGGCAAGGCTTTCGGCAACCCGAGCGATCCCTTCGCCAACTTCTATTTCGGAGCTTTCGGCAACAACTGGGTGGACCACCTGACCACCAGCCGATATCGCGAATTCTACAGTTTCCCCGGCGTACAGTTGGACCAGATCGGGGCTACGAGTTTCGGGAAACTGCTCACCGAATGGGATCTTCCTCCCGTCCATTTTCGGCGGGCGGGCACGACGGCGCTTTACTTCAACTGGGCCAGGCTCAATTTCTTCACCTCGGGAATCGTCACCAATGTTGCGCGCCCCGGCGCCCGCCAGGGCTTCGCAAACCTCGGCGCGCAACTAGATCTCCGTACGGTCTTCTTCACATATTTCAATACAACCCTTTCCCTGGGGTATGCCGGGGCCAGCGACAACCACGGGCACGTCACCGGAGAGTACGTGGTGTCGCTGAAAATTCTCTGACTGGCGCTGGCAAACCAAGGGGAAAATGAAGATAATGGCGTGGTCGCGCCGTCGAGCACGGGGGCGGCGCCATTCTGCTCGAGTTGATCACGGAGGCCTGGCCCCCGCCGGGCCAGCCCCAACGACGGGCCGCCGAGCCTTAACTCAAACACTCTGGAGGTGGTTTGGGAGTTCCGAACGAACTCGCCCGATTTTGCCTGAGCATCCTGCCTGTATTGGTGCTTCTGTTTGGCCTGCAGTTTCTTGACAGCTACAAGCTGGTTCGGCTGCGCCGGATTCTGGCGGCGGTGCTGGTGGGATGCGCGATTGCCGCCGGGTGCTATGCCCTCAACAGCGTGGCGCTCGTCACCATGCCGGTTCGCGGCCCCTATTACGCCACCTTCGGCGCTCCCGTCGTCGAGGAATCTCTCAAGGCGCTCTACATCATCTACCTGATTCGCACCAACCGGGTAGGATTCATGGTCGATGCCGCGATCTGCGGTTTCGCCGTGGGGGCGGGTTTCGCGGTGTTGGAGAATTGTATCTACATGCGCGTATTTGCGGACAGCTCCCTTTTTCTCTGGACCATTCGCGGCTTCGGCACCGCCATGATGCACGGCGGAACGACTTGCCTCTTCGCCATTATTTCCAGCAACCTCTGGGGCCGCAGCGCCTCGCCCTCGTGGCGGGCCTTTGTGCCCGGCCTTGCGCTGGCGACCGTAATTCACGCCGTGTACAACCAGGCTTTCTTCCCGCCTCTGCCGTCAACCGTGGCCATCCTCGTGGGGCTGCCGATCCTTCTGTCATTGATCTTCATCCAAAGCGAGCATTCCCTGCACGCTTGGCTCGGGACCAAGCTGGACAAGGATATTGACCTCATGGAGATGATTGCCAGCGGCCGTTTTGCGGAAACCCGCGCGGGGTCTTACTTGCATTCGCTTCGCAAGAGTTTTCCCCCGGAGCTGGTGGGCGACATGCTCTCCATGCTTCACCTCTCGCTGGAATTAAGTGCCCGCGCCAAGGGTGACCTCATCAGGCGCGAGGCGGGGTTTCCCATCACCCCGGATCCTTCCTTGCCCGCCAAATTGAAAGAGCTGACTTACCTGGAGAAGAGCATCGGTCGCGCCGGCAAGATGGCCCTGGCCCCGCTGCTCTCCATGAGCACTCGCGACCTCTGGGAAATCTACGTGCTCGGCGGGGGCGGAACCGTCGAAGGCTTGAACTGAGAGGGCCTTTCACTTCCTGGGATGGCCGTCAATAAATCAGCTTCAGGGAGAGCTGAATTTGCCGCGACGTGCCCGCCGTACGATTGATAATGCCGAAGCCCGAGCCCAGCAGGATGTTGGACGGCAGGCCGAAGTTAACGAGGTTGAAGACATTAAAGAATTCGGCGCGGAACTGCACGACGGCCGCCTCCGTGTTGCCGCGCCGGCCGAAGGCGGTATCCTTAATGAGGGCCACATCCAAGTTGTGGTACCCCGGACCGCGGAAGGTATCCCGCCCTAACGTGCCGAGGCGGCCCTGGTTGGGACCGGTTCCGCCGGCAACGTCAATCGGAATGGAGAAGAACGAGGCGTTGTCCGCGCCTCGACCAAAGTAATCCTCCCGCACGGTGCGGCTGGTGGACAAATCTGGGCGGCCGACCTGGTCGGGCCGGTCAGCGCCACCCGCGCCCAGCCCCGTCTGCTCAATCCCCGAGATTACGGAAAAGGGAGAGCCAGTCATCAGGGTGGTGATATTCAGGAGCTGCCAGCCCGACGTCACTTTGCGCCCCAGCGGCTGCAGA
>Ga0187771_10001202_pt1 | contig 17138 bp, 12 predicted proteins | sample 0116_SJ02_MP15_1_FD_133139 | JGI IMG/M metagenome (GOLD analysis project Ga0187771, IMG submission 133139) | Tropical peat soil microbial communities from peatlands in Department of Meta, Colombia - 0116_SJ02_MP15_10_MG | ecosystem: Environmental > Terrestrial > Soil > Wetlands > Peat | place...
ATAGTAGGTGCTCCTGAGACCGTCGCGACCAAATAGCCAATGGTTGAATCCATGCCGTTCGCAATGTGGGCGGCCGTCCACGTAGCTGAGAAGTCGAAACCGGGATCGGCCGGATTGCTCAAGGGAGTGACCAGAATGTTGCTGGCGGAAGGCCCGGGAAAAGCCGGGAAATAGCTGTTGTTATACGAGAAACCACTGAACTCCAACGAGCCTACTTGGCAGGGCGCAGTAGCCGCCAGGTACACGGCTAGAGATGCTGTAGGACATGGAGCTATGGGACCTGCGGACATAACGGCGGCAGTCAGGCATACAAAAAGCGCCAGGCTCAATAGTTTTGTTATTACGCTTTTCATGACTTCTCCCTTTTCTACTGCAAATCGAACTGTTGTACGCTCCTGTGCTGTCAATCGAGTATAAGAAATTCTTAACAGAGAATCAACATAAATTCCTTTTGCGTGTTTGCTGGGGCCGTAGTACTAAAGTACCACAGGCAGGCCGGTAAATCCGGCTGCGCTTGCGGCGGTGGGAGGTTCAGACGGTCTGCGTCGCGGAAATCGGCAGCCACGGGAGTGACGTGCGCGGAGCGGAACGCGCTTCCAGGCGCGCTGAGCAGTTCAGGTAGGCCGAATACCAGGGGTTTACGTTCGCTGTTGCTTGCATGGAGGGCCGCAGCCGGGGAGTTCTGCGGTAGCGCTGCAGAATACAAGAGCGCGCCCCCGGCCCACCGGGAGCGCGCTCCATCGTTGGCAATACGGCTGCGGCTATTGAATCTGGATATGCACGGGGCTGGCCGTTTGGCCATCCGCCGTCAGCACCACTTCCACATCGCCGAACCCGGCCAGGCTGCGCGGAACTTCCACAGTGACCTCGTCCAATTCTGCGAAATGGCCTGCCGCCCCAAAATATCGCACCGGAACGTCTTGTCCCGCGATTTGCACGTGAACCTCAGACGCGTCGCGCACGCCCGATGCGTAGAACTGCAACAGCACCGTGTCCGACGACGCTCTCGGATCGACTGGCCCCGCATGCATCGGCCGCACGGACTGCGTCCCATCTCCATGCACGGTGATTACGCGCGCGGCATCGGTAAGCAGTAGTGGGCTAGCATTGGCGTTCGCCCCCTTAGCGGGGGCGGCAACCGCAAATCCACCAACATACAAAGTAGTGGAGTGGCCACTTGCCGAATAGGTCAGGAACGACTGGCCTGTAACGACCGAGACCTTCGAAAAGGGAGCGATGCTCGTGGACGTCAGAGTGCCCGCCGGCAGCGCGAGGATACCATGAATATTAACCGTGACGCCGGGCTCTATTGTTACCGGCGCGATCACAGAAATCGAATTCGAAGAACCACTGACAGACACCACGAGAGCGGCGGCACTCCTGATTTTCGTCGGGACCCCAAGTATGCGAGATTGGACCACGCCGGTCATGGCGACAGGGGAATATTGGGCGTAACCAGTGCCCGTTTTTCTTGGCTTCATGGTATTGCAGGCAGAGACAGTGAGTTCGAACGGCTCGCCTGCAAGCTGGAGTAGGTCTTGCCCGCTGACCGGTGTGCTCCCGAACTGTCCCACAGTGCTATAAGCGATCACTGTGCCAGAGCACGACGCTGCAACCAGGTTTTGCGAGGCGGCAAAGCCAGATATCACCGCTGCCGCTATCGCGATAGACCGCATCTTTACAATCATTTAGTTTTTCTCCTTTGATATCCCTAGAAGGGCGTCCTCATCGAGTTTAGATTGGCATGTCTCTTAAAATCAAGCATTAAGCCGGTACGTCTAACGGTACCAGTACTGATTGGCGTCCGAGGAGAGTTGATGGCATAGCTCACTCTCCGCTGCGCTGTTGTTTACTTTACTGCGCAGCCAGCGAAGGCCCTCCCACGATATTGGAAGGCGCCGAAAGGTTGCCATTGGCATCCTCCGCTCGCACGAAATACAGCAATTGCAGATTCGTCGAAGGGGAGGGCTCCGAAAAGGTCGGTGTGGTGACGCGGGTCACGAAGGTAACGGGTCCCGGGTAGCCATAAGGTGTTCCGATGTTGGAGGCTAGCACCATGTTGTAGCGATAGACCAGGTAGTCCTTGGCGTTGGGAATGGCGGGCCAATCCAACGACACGGTGCCGCCTAAGGGGCCTGGCGCGGAGTGCAACACCGGCACGCCCAACGTGGTGGACGCAGGCTGGACCGCCGGCACCGCGCAGTTTGGATAGGTGCATTGCGTCTTCAGCAGTTGAATATCCGCGGAGGTGATCCTGCCATCCTGGTCCAGATCCATTGGATCGTTCGGCCGCGCCTTTGTGTTCAGCCTGGCCGTCATGAGATTCACATCCTTCTGATCGATAACATGATCTTGGTTAAAGTCCAGGTTGGTGTTGTCAATCATGAAGACTTGTGCTCCGCCTGTCTCCCGTAGTGTGCCCCAATAGAGCCCAAAAGGGGTGGGTTGGAAACACCGGCCTGCGATGTTGTAGCCGTCTCCCATGCCGATCTTGCTCACCACCGTCCAATGGATCCCGTCGTTGGTTCGATACAAATCCGCTCCGTATTCCTGGGCCGCTACTGCCGAGTATCCATTGGTGTACGAACTATTAACGCTCCGATCCAAAGTGCTCATGTACAATCCCATTCCGCCCACGCCCATTCTATAGAAGTGTTCGGTCCACCCGTTGTCGAAATATTGCCCGATTCCGCTGAGGGGAGCGATTAACTGACCGGCGCCCGGGTAGCCCGGGGGGATGGTTCGAGGATTGCCTACCACCAAGTCCCAGCTATCCACCGTGTCCGGCGATCCATCGGGATTATTTACTTGCACCTGTCCCGTCGTGTCGGGGTGGATACGCACCATTTCATTAGGGTAGTCGGTGCCTATATATAAGCAGCCGCCCGCGCCGCCGGGGATTGTCCCCGCCGTCGCAGGGCAACCAGTTGGATCGGAGAATATCTGCATGCTTATTGCATAAGGGGCGATCAGACCCTGTGCGAAGCCTCCATTGGAGTCGATTATCGGCGTCCACGTATACGGTGCGGCGCCCTGCCCGTTTGTCTTCCACACGCCATACTGCGTGGTAGGTATCCCGGCTGTGTAGGGAGCGCCGCTGTTGGCATACATGAAGCCGTTGAAGGGCATCAGGTCCCAGATGGGCAGTGTTTCCGCTGGTGGGCTGACGAGTTGGAAGTTGTTGTCCCCCTGGCTGAAATCGGTGCCCGGTACCGAAGCAATTACCCGGCCCACCCCTGAATAGTCTCCGACCTGCAGATACAGTACGCCATTCAGTTGGCTGCCCGCGCGGATACTATAAACCTGGAATGTTTGATCAGCCACCCCCGTTGGTGCGGGTTGGGAGATATCGCCTAAAAAGGTCCCGGCATCCTGCGGGAGAGGGGCCCACGTCACGCCGTCCACGGAACGCAAGATGCGGGGAGGAGGCCACCCGCCAACCGTCTGATTGGGCTCGAACATCTCTCCGGAAGTCACCCCGCCTGCGTACAAGGCTTGCGTGCCGCTCCGTTCGGTAACCACCGCCAGGCTCCGGAAGCCAATATCCCGGGCGGTCGACACCGTCTTGCCAGCATTACTGGTGGTAGTCAGCGAGTTCGGGGATTGATAGACGCGTACCCACGCATTGGTCTGCGGAGTGTATTGCCAGATTTCGGCCTGCAACTGCAGGAGATGATAATCGGACGGACAATCGCTGATGACTGGCGGATAAAGCGTCGGTATCCCTGTTTTTATGGCCGCGTCGGCGGCGCCCACACAATTCACCTCCCGGCCCGTCCCCACGTACAACTTGCCGTTGAACCAAGCCATCGACCAGGCAAAGGTGTTGTGTTGATCGCCGAAACCACCCGTCGCCACCCTGGTAAAGCCAGGCTGTTGGTTCTCCTGCCCCATCACACGCGCGTAAATCGTACTCCAAGAGTTATCGCCGAGGCGCAATTGATAGTGATTGTTAAGTTCAAAGCCCAGCACCATGGAATAAGTGGTGGGAAGGAATGTTTCCGGCTCAGTTACTAGTTCATCGTTGGGGGGAGAATTTGTCCCGCCGGTGATCGCCTGCAGAATGGGTCCGCTGACGGTGTTTTTGCAGGCCGTGCTGGGTTTTGGCTCCGAGCAGATGTCGCCCGCTACGGTATAGAAGGGAATCTGAGCGTTTTGGAAGATGGGGTCCCACTGGTTTCGAAGCTGCTCCACATTCGTGGTTTCCAGGGATTGCACGCCCGGTCCGTTCAATCCGAGAAGCTGTCCAAGTGCCTGGCCGTTGGACGTGAAGAAGATGTAGTCGGCCAGCGCGTCGCCTTGGTTGGGCGTTCCAAAAGTGAATACCGCGCTGGCAATCCCGAGCCACTGCGGAGTGGCCAGAGCCGCCTGCAGATCCAGCCCCCCTTTGGAGTGGCAGATGAAATAAACCTTGGACACCGAGAAGTGGGACAGGATCCTGGGGAAGACTGTTTCGAGCATCGCCGCATTGGTCTGGATCGAAGCACTGTTGTTGGTATTGTTCGCGTTCAGGCTCATGAAGGCCGTGCGGAATCCGGCCTGGTAGGCGTAGTCGTACATATCGTTCTTCGTTCCCTGGGTCGGCTGGCCGTTCAAAAACCCGCACGGAGTAGGGGAACCCGGACAGTTGTTTGCCTCCAACCAGTCTGCATAAGTGCCTCCCAAACCGTGCACGAATACCAACACCGGTGTCGGGCAACTTTGGGGAGATGCGCAATCTGCCGGAGTCGCGCCGTAAAACAGATTAGGCAGGACGCTGTCGGCGGTGACTGGCGGGGCGGACGGAGGCGCCTGCGCCTGCCCCGGCAATGCCCCCAAACCCAGCACAAACACCAGGGCCAAACCCAAGACGCCAAATCTAAATTTGCTGAAACCAACGGATGAGAACATGCAATCTCCTTCTCTTGCGTGAACAGGAACTTCCCGGTTAAACTTTGACCATCCAACGGTATCATTTCACCGTTCTGAGTGTCCAGAGGTGCATCCGGCCGTGGTACTAGACCCTACAGTATCAACGAAGTGCCCTCTCTAGGCGATTGGCGCTCGCGGCGGGCCGCTCTTGCGGGATCGTGCGGTCAATCGCGCGATAGACCACCCATGGCAAGCGATGCCGCAACAGGATCGCCATCTTGGTGGGCCACGACAAAATGTGGCGGCCCTTCCGGCGATACGCGGCAGACACGACCTGTCGGGCAGCTTCCATCCGGAGTCAGCACAATCTACGCCATCCATTTGGGCGGCGCTAGCTTACCCGGCGCACTTCTATCGGGCCGGCCTTATCGCAGTGCTGGCCGTTTCCCGGATCGATTCCTTACATGACCGGTGCGTACTTCTCAGCCAGTTCTTCCAACAATTTAGCAGCGGTGGCCGAGCCTCCATATTCAGCAAAGATGCCGGCAATGCGCTGCGCATTCTGGCGATATGATGGCGTGTGCAGCACCCGCTCGACGGCTTCCCGCATGCGCTGCGGCGTGCAATGCCGCGGCATGAGGCGCAAGCCCGCACCGCTCTCCTCGACCCGGCGGGCGATCTCCGGCTTGTCCCATTCCGTTGGGACAATAATCAGGGGCACGCCGGCGGCCAAGGCGGATTTCACATTAGCCGCGCCGCCGGTGGTGATCATGACATCCAGCAGGGGCAGCAGGTCGATGTGCGACACCCACCGCATCACGTGGATGTTGGGAGCGATCGGCCCCAGATCCAGATCCGCGGGCTCGCGGTTGCCACCCGTCAGAATCGCCTCCATGGGCAGGTTTGCCAGGCCCTGGGCGGCGGCCCGCAGCACGATCGGCGCGGTCACGTGCAGGGTTCCCTCAGTGGCGTGTACCCAGGGCTTGTCGCGCGGCAACTGCTGCAGCCAGTCCGCGGACTGCTCATGTCGGGGCCTGTTCCACAGGCAGCAGGGGCCGGCATAGCGTACCGTGGGAGGTAGGCCGCGCCGGTTGTAATCCAACTCGGGCGTATTGAGCACCAGGTGCAGCGGCATGCTGCCGGCAAATTCGTTGATGGACGTCGTCAATGGCGGCAGGCCGTGGTGCTGACGTAGCTCGTTGGCCTTGCGCCGGATGCGGGTGGTCAGCAGATGCGTGCCCAGCGCCACGGATCGCGCCAGCAGGCGGGTGTACCAGTTGTGCGGCTGCGGCAAGGCCAGCCCGAAAGGCGGGATGTCCGGCCCCGGTACCATACAGCAAAAGTAGTCCAGGGTAGCGACCGGGATGTTGTACTTTTCCCGTATTACCAGGATGGGCCCCAGGATGGTGCCGTCAGTCACCACGACATCTGGCTTCCAACTGGCCAGGATTGGCTCGAGATCTTCCAACTGCTGCGGGATCGTGCCCAGCAGCATGTTCTGTAATGTCTGGGTAAACTTCAACGCGTCTGTGACCGACCGCTCGCGGTTGGGCGTGAGCACGAAGTCGTACAGCGCCTCTTCATCCAGCTTGGTAAAGGGGAACAAGGTAAAGCCTTCGTCGGCAAACACCCTCGCGGCCCGCGGACCGCTATAGTAGGCGCACTCATGCCCGCGCTCGCGCAAGGCGCGTCCGATGTTGATGCCATGAAAAACATGTCCGGCGAAGGACCAGCAGGTTAACAAGAATCTCGACATGTGTCTGTTAAGGTCAAATCAGCTACATCGCTGGGACTGCCGCGCTTCCAGTGCCGGGCCACGGATGCAGCGGAAAAGCCTTCGCTGCCATCGGGTCCAGCCGTCTGTCACCGCCAGTGCTCGCCTTTCGCGCCTTGCGGGGCTCGGTGCGGAGCGAAGGTGCTCCCTGCGGCTTCGGATGACATGGGAATAGTCCTTTGAAAGAACAAGTTTAGCATTAGCCCGCGTTTACGTGTCCAACTTTAGCAATGTTGTCGCGCCGCCCGGAGTCGTGCTCGGCCAACATCTCCAGCGGAACACCTCGTGATAATTTGGGTGAATGCAGCAGGAATCCCCAGAACCAATCTTGACGGCTACCACAGACCCTGCAACCTCGCTAACCTCCAGCCAGGCACGAGAATTTGCACAGTCGCATCATTTCGTGTTTCTATGCGGACTGCATCGCAGCGGCACCACTCTGCTTTTCCGAATGCTTCGAGAGCATCCGGAGATGACCGGTTTTGCGAACAATAAGGTGGCCACGAACTGGACTCCACTCGAGGATGAAGGCCAGTTTTTGCAAGGCATATATCCACCGGCAATGTGTTACGGGGGACCCGGCAGCTTTGCCTTTGCGCCCGAGGCGCACCTCACGGAGTCCTCGGAACTGCTGACCCCGGGAAACATGGCTCAGTTGGCCGTGGACTGGTTCCCCTACTGGGATCTCTCGAAACGCTATCTGCTGGAAAAATCTCCCCCTCACCTGCTCATGACCCGTTTCCTGCAAAGAGTTTTTCCGAGCTCTTCGTTCGTGATCATTGTGCGGCATCCGGTGGCCGTCTCGCTGGCCACCACCAAATGGAGCACTAGGAGCCTGGACTCCTTGATCGAACACTGGCTGGTGGCGCATGAGACATTTGAGACGGATCGCCCTCACTTGCAGCGTGTCATGACGGTCGGATACGAAACCCTCGTGGAAGAGCCCGCCGCTACGCTGCGCAAGATCCATACGTTTCTGGGGGTGGCGCCGCACGAGACTTCATTCGAGGCCACCACGGAACATAACCAGAGATATTTCGAACAATGGCTGGAAATGGCTAAGAATCCGCAGTCGAGCGCTTCCATCCGGGAATGGAGTACGCGCTATGAAATGCGGATACGCACCTTCGGGTATAGCCTGCAAGATCTGGAAATCCGTTAACCGATTTCCGCAAAGGACATCCGCCGTGAGACGCTGCTAACTGCGGGCAAACCGCAATGCCTCAAGACACCGGTATTCCAAGAGAGCGTAGTGTAAGAAGTACTCGCATGCCCAATTCCTCTCGGCCGGTCCAGCAACGGAAAATTCAATAACTCCTTTAGGTCCATCATAGTTCTTCCGAATCGAGCTGGCACGCAAAGTGCTCAATCGCATGCTTCCAAGAGCGCGGTCCCGGTGTGCGTAGTCCGTTGGCCGGCGCCAGCCGTCAACCTTTGGAAGCGCTAACTCAGTTGCCGCTTGTTCGCGCGCCGCCCGAACGCGAACGGCGTACTAACGGATATGATATGATGACCTCTCTCTCTCGTTTTGCAATGCCGGCCAAGTTCGGCCTCGGTCTATTCGCAATCCTGACGTGGTCAGGGTTGCCGTGCAGTGCAAGCACTCCGCCGCCGCCGGTGCCTCCGGCCTTCCAGGATGTCTATACTAATCTGAACAACTACCTCGTCTCCTTCAACACTACGCTCAACTCCCAATGGAATGGGGTCAAATACCCCGTCCTCTTTACCGCTAATCTCTACGATGCCGATGCGAACGGTGGGCCGCAAGTGGTCGCCAATAACAACTGCCTCACCGATGTAGAGGTCCAACTGCAGGAGTTGAAAGCCATGGGGGTGCAAGGCGTAATGGTGCAGGTGGGCTTCCCCATGTTGTACGCGCCCTTCTTCTCCAGCCAGTCCCAGTACCAGCAATTTGTGACTTTCTATGAGAACGTAGCCGCCGCCGTCAGGGCCCAGGGATTAAAACTCCTGGTCGACAGCGAAGCCCTGCGCAACGGTACGGTGCTGGCGGGCTGGGACACGGGACCCTTCTATGCCTCGCTGAATTGGGCGCAGTATCAGCAGGCTCGCGCGCAGACCGCCGTGGTGGTCGCGCAGACCATGCAGCCGGATTATATGGTGCTGCTGGAGGAGCCCGACAGCGAAGCCACCAATTCCGGGCAATCCGACGTGAACACGGTCGCCGGGGCCACCAGTATGCTGAGCCTGATGCTGAGCAGCCTGCAACAAGCCGGCGTGTCCGGTGTCAAGCTGGGCGCGGGCGTGGGCATCTGGCTTCCCCAGTATGAGCAGTTCATCCAGAGTTTCCTATCGCTTCCCGTGGATTTCATCGACATGCACGCCTCGGATATCAACTATGACGTTTTACCCAACGCACTGACCATCGCCAGTATGGCCGCCGCCGCCGGCAAACCCGTGACCCACGGGCAAGCCTGGCTGCGCAAGGTGGCGGACGGCGAGTTGACTTTCCTCAGCGACGACCAGATTCTGGCCCGCACCCCGTACAGTTTTTGGGCGCCTCTGGATGCCTATTACGTGCAAACCATGGAAAATCTGGCGTACTTCACCCAGATGAGCTTCCTGAACGTGTACCAATCGTTATATTTTTGGGCCTACCTGTCGTATGGCCCCGGCACCGCGATTATGACTCCCAGCCAGATTCTAAACCTGGAGACCCAGTATTCCAACGAAGAGATGTGGGACGCCAGCTTTACCAGCCCGGCGCTGAGCTACTACAACTCGATTCTTCCCGCCCCGGACACCACGCCGCCTTCGGCCCCTGGCGACCCGGCGGGTTCGTCGGCCCAGCCCACCCAGGTGTATCTGTCCTGGAATGCCTCCACGGACAACGTGGGCGTAGCCGGTTACTATGTGTTTCGCAATGGCGTGAATATTGGGACCACGGCCCAAACCTTTTACTGGGACAATGGGTTGACCGACGCTACCACCTATTCTTATTTTGTGGAGGCCTTCGATCTGGCCGGCAACGTTTCCACACCCTCGCCGACCATCCAGGTCACCACGTGGAACAACATACCCCCTAGCCAGCCCACCAATGTCGTGGGGACGGCCGTCTCCTGCCAGCAGATCAACCTGACCTGGTCGGCTTCGACGGGCAAGGTCGCCATTGCCGGCTATCTCGTGTTTATGGGAACCTCCGCCAACAATCTAACCCGGACGGGCGCCACAGGCGGTGGCACCTCATATTCGATTTATCTCCTGACCCCATCGACGACGTACTACTTCGGGGTGGAGGCGATCGACGCCGACGGAAACATCTCGCCGATGTCTGCCATTTTGTCGGTCACCACGCTGGCGCTGCCCTCCGCGCCGACCCACTTGGTGGCCACGCCGGTCTCGGCCACGCAAATCGCGCTGACCTGGTCGGCCGGGCCCAGCGGCATGCCAATCGTCGCCTACTACATCTTCCGGGGAACGACGCCTTCCAACTTAACCCAGGTGGCCATCCGGAACGTAACGGCATTTACCAACTCCTTCCTCACGCCCGGGACTACCTACTATTACGCCGTGAAAGAACTCGATAAGGGCGGCAACGTTTCGCCGATGTCCGTCGTCGTATCGGCCACCACGCCGTAGGCGCCATGCCAAGCAGGCTGTAACACATTCGAAGCACGAATCCGTGGATGGCACTGCCTTTACCAAAGCCGAGTGGCGCAGTCTGTCGTTAACCGAGGCGTTACACACTGAAGAGCCTGACTGATTCGCCAGTTGGTTCAATGAGTTGCGAGCCATTGGTCCATTGAGCGCAGTATTTCCGAGTTCTTCTACTCAAACGAGGCACTTCCCTCTGGATTACACTGCCCGATCAAAGAGGCAGCTTTGGTTGTATACTCGGTGGTGGGTGCGAGGGCAACGCGGAGTTGCCGTTGTCTTTCTTGTTTCGCCGGAGGAAAATAGACTGATGCGTATGAACCGAAGTGCTAGCACGTGTGCGCTCCTTGTAGGATTCTGTCTGCTCCCGGGAATTGCACATGCCATCAATTGCTCGGGTCTCCCGACGTCCTTCACCGGGGGCGAATTCCCCACGGGTAACTTTTTCAGCAATTTCAACAATCCTTGTTATACGATTCCTTTCGCGGTGGGAAATGGCTTCAGCAACTGGGGCGATCTGAACGCCACATACTTCCAGGAGTACTTCAAGGTTGATCCGCGGTACCAACTCATCATCTTGGGAACTTTCCCCAACGCACGATACTTTTCGATTAGTGTCTACGATAGCCATTCCGCATTTGATCAATCGATAGACGATGCGAACATCGTGCCCTTGACCGGTGCATACGTCAACCCGTACCTGCCGGGGGCTACCTTCGTCGACAGTCAGGCGTTTGCGGTCCCTATCGGTTTTGGAGGCACACCGGGGCAACTCGAAACCGGCTGCATGATGAACGGTTACAACGTGGATGTGAATGGCCTGGATGGCACCCAACGGCATTCGGGGATGGACTGGAATACCGATGCGGGCTTGTTCCGGGCGATTGCGAGTTTCCCCCTTCACGTCGTGGACACGCCGCAGCACACAAACCCGAACACGGCGGGAGTAGTTCTGATTCGGGCCTACATGGATATCACGCCACCGAGCTACGATACGAGCCCCCACATCATCGTACGCGACGTTGCCTCAGGCTGCGCGTACCCGGCCGCTTATGCATTAAACACATTGCAGATCGTGACACCGACTAAGGCTACGGGCAGCCCGTGGCTTGATCAGACTCAGACTAACGCGCACAGCTATTATGAGAGCACTTATCTGCCGAAGCGCTGCTATGGGCAGGGGGACTCGTCGAATCGCCTGGCGTGGATACGGCTGCCGGAGTATATACCTGGCGCTAATTCGGATTCCGCATATCTAGCTGCGAATGTGCCAGCCGGCCTGCCTGCGACGCTCGCCTCGGCGAGACAAGTCATGCGGATTCGTGTACGGCTACCGACCACGCCGCCTACACCATGCACAAACGGCTGTTCGCGATCCGGAGAGGAACAGATGCGATACGTGAGCTTGTCGTTTGTCGAGCCCGGCGGAAGCGTACTCGCGAGCCTCGCGGATACGGCTTTCACGAAAGATCCAAACGGCTATGCCACCCTCATCGTGGGTACTGGGACAACTATCCCTTCCTGGATCACTCCCGCCAACGGTTATACTTTTCTGGACTTAACGTCTGTTTCGGGTTACCAACAGTTGGGTCTGCTCGACATGCGGCAGATTATCCCCGCAGGCGGGTTCGACTGCGCCGGTCAGTTTGTACCCTATCGGGTCGCTCCGTGGACTCCCGCGGGCAGCCTGATGGGCGATTATATGCCCGTGGTCGACTTTCCGCTTGCGATTGCTCTACCGCATGAGGCGTCACCGCTGGTAGGGCCAACTGGCTGTGCCGTTTTTCCAATAGGTCAGCCGGGGATCGTTCCGAACTGCGGACTATGGAATTCGCCTCCCCCGTCGATCGACACGGTGGTCACCCAATGCCCCGCTCCTGGTTGCAACCAGTTTGTCGCGCAGCCTAATCCGCCGATTACCATCGTCGGTGCCGGCTTTGGGGAACTTCCCAGCGGGATGCCCGTCACGGGCACTTTGAACTATCTCCAAATCACCGACAACACGCAAAACTGGAGTGCCGGTTACACCGGGAGCAGTTGCGGTGTATCTATCAGCTCATGGGAAACTGGCCGGATTGAGCTCGTGGCGAACGTCAATCAGAATGGCATGTGTCCCCTGGCGGCTGGGGACCAGCTCACCGTCACGGTCTGGAATCCTGAAACCATGGCCGCCGCGACATCTGCAGTCACAGTCGCGGCCAATTGATTCACGAACCCTGTTTACGCAAGATCTTGTGGAACGTAGGTATCGTGCGTGATTTCTAAGTACTTGGCGGGTTGTACAGGCTGGGCACTTGCCAACCGCGGTAGCCTTCCGTACTCCGGACGTTGAGCACCTGCGTGCTGCCGGAAAGTTCGATGCTGTAGCTGTCCACCACCTTCGGTGCGAGGTCCACAATAGCTGCGAAGCAGTACATGTTGCCGTCGGAAAGCAATTGAGCGCTTCCCCCGGCTTCGGCGAAAACGCCCAGATCGACGGCCGGGTTCGGGGGCGTGACCTGCAAGTTAGTCTCATCGACGGTCAGGGACATACAACGACTGTTGCCGCTGCCCAAACCCAGCAGCGGTGGGGAAACCCGCGTGTTCCCGTTGTCGAAGATCGTCATGGGTCCGGCGCCGTTGTTTTCGATCCCCACATCGTGCTGGTGCGAGAACCACGGCCACGGATCGTTGTTAATGTTAGTGAAGGTGAAGTCGCCGTCCACCCCCATGCGCCACAAAATGTTTCCCGTGCCCAAGCCGTTGTTGTAGTCGACTTTCATCACCCAGTCCTGATGCCGGGAAGACCAGACGATATCGCCGTCCTGCGGCCAGTAATAGAGGCTGTTGGCATGCAGCCAGTCCTTAGCGAGAGGAGCGATCTGCGAGCCGAGCAGGAAGAGCGGCGGGCAGCCCTTTTGGTTCACCACACAGGTTTCCCCCAGGACTGCCGGCCGCGTGATGTCCAGTTGCGGCGGGCCGTTATCGTGCTGAAATGCGTCAAAATACCAGGCAACTTGCCAGTTCTGATTCAATACAACAATAATGTCTCCCACGATGTCGACCGGCAGACCACTGGTGTCGCCCTGCGTTCCAGGCGGGAAGATCTTTTCAATGTCGGCCAGAACCGCAGTGTAACCGTTGGGCAGGGTTTGGATCGCATCATGGTGAAAAGCGCCCAGGCAGGCCGAACCGACTGCGGGATTGGGAATGGCGTTACACGGGCCAGCATTCGTGGCTCCCATGGCAAGCAGTTGCTGCTGGATCACACCCGTGTTGGTTTCGCGCGTGATATTGCCCGCCAAGTCGATCTGCCGCAACGTCTGTTGTGCCTGCGAAGCCGGATTCCAGGCAAAGCCATCCTGAATCGTGAGCATGCCGCCGTTCGGAAGTGGGCGCGCAAGCAGGACGTAGTGCGTCGCAGTACCAGCCTGATAGTAATACCAGATAATATTGCCGGCTAAGTCGGTAGCAACCGTGATGTTGGGAATGAAAGCGGTGTTTTCTACGATATTGACCAAAAGCACGGGGGCCGCTTTTTCGGCAGCCGAACCAGCGGGGATCTCCACCTTGAAAGGGGGAAAGGGAATCTTGGGCGGCAGAGCGCCGGTCGTGAAACTCAGACTGGGGCCGTTCGTTATCTTGCCGCCGGTATTCGTCTGCGCGAACATCTGGTAGGTAGTGCTGGGGTACATTCCGGCTATTTCAAACGTCATGCTGGCCGGAGGATGACAGGTCACCCAATTAGTTACTGTTGCCGGCGTAGCCTGCGATAGCTGCTGAAACTTCACGCGCATGGAACTTCTCGTCGCACAGGAGGGCGCACTGAACAGAGCCACCAGAGGATTCGCGGTTGGCGCGACCACGGGGGTGCTGCCGGTCACCAGGGGAGTCACTTGGAACTTCACTGTTTTCGAAGCGGTCTCGCCGGACGCGAAGTCCTTAATCACCACCTGGATCTGATAGGCGCCTTCGACTCCGGTGGGAGTCCACACGAATGGCAGCGAAGTCCAGATACCGGAGCTAGCTATACCCGCATTAAAGTCTTTCACCAGGGCGAGGGGCTGCCTGGGAACAGCCACATTGAACTGGAAGGTGAGAGGACCAGGATTGGTGTCCGTGGCGGTTACGGTATAGGTGATGGATGTGCCGATCGGTTGTGGCGACGCGACCGACGATCCGACGGATAAAATCTGGACTGTGGCATATGCCGGGGCGCATAACATCGCCAGCAGGGCGGCTGCATAGAACGAACCGTATGGCATTTTCACGGAATTCCCTCAATCCTTCCTCTCGAATCTCCTCAGCCCTAAAGAAACGTACACCGCGCGGCGGACTACTGTCAAGCGGAACTGGGGTAAGCTGTTACGCAACAACACTATGGCCGGGGGACTGCGCCCGGAGTGGCGGCCACGCCGGCCGCGGCCTCACGTCGCCGCCCAAGTGCTGTCCCAACTGCCCCACGTGGGCCGAAGTTCTCCAATAAACTCAACAACTTATAGGCAGGAAGCGGGACCGCACGGCGAATTCGATGTTCAGAGTGCGGTATCATACAAGTGCCAGTCATGAAACAAACGCCTTCCAGCGCTTGCGGCGCCAGGCTGGCAACGCAGCTCGCCACCCATTCGCAAATGCACGTTGACATACGAACGCCCTATTCACGGCGGCGACGTGCGGTACCGAACGTCCTGCCTTACCGTTGGAGAGTCAAATGCTTGCGAACGGGGTTCAGATATTGCAGAGAGGAGCATCCATGTTGTGTCGATCGAATCTACGTCCCTTCCTCAAGACCATTCCTTTCGTTGTGGCGCTGGTTGTCGGCGTGCCGCCCCTGGCTTCACAACAGCAAACGGAGGCCCAGTTCATTGCGTCGGTGAATTCCGCCATCCAGCCTTTGCTCAGCCTGGCGCCCGCGAAGCCCATCATTATGAGCGCCAACCTGGTCTTTGCGAACGGCACGTTTATCGGCCCCATGGACCAACAATATTTACTTGATTTTGTGGACGGCTTGAAAGCCGCAGGGGTCCAGCGCATCGACTTCAACCCGGGGTATACTTCCCTGTCGGATCCAGCCGTGATGGCCAAGTATGACGCGCTCGTGCAGCATATCCGGCGGCTAGGTCTTATGCTCGTGATCAACCCGGAATACAACAAGTCCGGGCAGCCGATTACGAGCTTTCAGCAGTTTCAAGACGCTGCGGTGCAGGGAGCGGTACAACTAGCTACCCGCTATCAACCCGATAATTTCGTGATCGTACATGAGCCCGACACCATGGCTGGTCGCATGGGTATTTCGACGACCGTGCAGGATTGGGACGGTTTCATACGGACAGTGGCCCCCCGCATCAGGCAAAGTTCGCCGCACACGCGGCTGGGCGCGGGGTGTTTTTATGGCTTTACGCAGGTTGCTAGCGCTTTGGAAAACGCGTATTTTGAGGATTTTGCCACCATTCCCGACCTCGATTTCCTGACCATGGACGTTTATGTCGATGACAGCTTTAGCCAGTTTCAGCAGTGGGCGCAGTTGGCCCATGCTAACGGCAAGGCGGCGTATATCGAAGAAACCTGGACCCCGCCTTATTATGCCAATGGGTTGCCGGCGGACTGGACACTAGGTATAGATGAGACGGCCACCGTGGGGCCGACTTCCGCCGATTTCGCAAGCCTGGATAACAATTGGCTGCAAGCGCTGGCGCTGTTTGCCTCCGCCAACGAAATGGAAGCGGTGACGCCTGAAGCCACACCGGCATTCTTTCAGTATGGGACCCCGAGCGCCAATAGAATTTCGCAACCCGCTTATGACATTTCCGCGGTGGGCGCCATCGCACTAGGCCAGTTGACACTTACCGGACAAGCCTACCTGAAGTACAGTCAGCAACTTGGGATAAAAGTAGCCGCCAGTCTTTCCAGCGCCAGTTATGCCACGCTCCCCAGCGTTTTTTGTGGTTCTCCAACTAATCCGAATCCGTGTAATGGAAATGCGGATTCGACCGTCGCTCCCGACGAGTTGGTGTCCGCATACGGGGCGGACTTGGCTACGTCCATTGGTCACACGCCGTCGGCTAATCTTCCCACCACTCTGGCAGGTACTACGGCTACGCTTGTGGACAGCTCGAACACTAGCTATCCGGTGCCCTTGCACTATGTATCGCCCCATCAGGTCAACTACTTGGTGCCCTCGGAGGCGATGCCTGGGCCGGCTACTATAACCTTCACCAGCGCGGATGGCACACAAACGACCGGCGTGGTACTGGTTGCGGCGGTCGACCCCGGCTTGTATACCGCCAATGGCAATGGCCAGGGCGCCCCGGCTGCCTTTGCGGTTTGCGCGGGTGCTTGCGCAGGCTGGCCTAACCGACAGCCCAATGGGCAATTCGTGCAGGATCTTTTCACTGCTGGCGCAGCGGGGGGCTGGGCGCCACAACCCATCAGCCTGGGGGCGCCGAGCGATACAGTAGTGCTGGTACTTTTCGGTACCGGCATACGCCATCTGTCTTCGGCATCCGCCGTCACCGCGATGATCAACGGGCAAAGCCTGCCGGTACTGTACGCTGGAGCGCAGGGCCAGTTTACCGGAGAGGATCAGATCAACGTGCAGCTCCCGCACAGCCTGGCGGGCAGCGGCACGGTCAGCTTGGTCCTGACAGTGAACAATGCCCTCGCGCCGTCGAACACCGTAACCATCGACATTGAATGAACGCGCGCAGCCTGATTGGTTTTCAATGCCATTCAGTACCATCCGCAACTCGTCATCCTTGCCCCGTGTGGCATAATTGTTCTGATATCAACCGGGTGGGGGTTCACACCAGCAGTTTCTCCGCTCGCCACTGAAAAGGACGTCTTGCCCCCGTGGCTGCGTGTCCGGGCGCTGGCTGAAGATGATCGTTTCTCAAACACCATTGCGCATTAGCTTTGCGGGGGG
>Ga0187771_10001203_pt1 | contig 17116 bp, 15 predicted proteins | sample 0116_SJ02_MP15_1_FD_133139 | JGI IMG/M metagenome (GOLD analysis project Ga0187771, IMG submission 133139) | Tropical peat soil microbial communities from peatlands in Department of Meta, Colombia - 0116_SJ02_MP15_10_MG | ecosystem: Environmental > Terrestrial > Soil > Wetlands > Peat | place...
AGATCAAGCTCCTTAGCCATCATCAGGTTTCCTTAAAAGATCCCGACCTTCAGGAAATCATCCATCATCATTTATCTCTTATCCCATAGTGGGGCGAGAAGGAGAGGAGCGGTAGCATACTTTAAAGGAAATACAACTTCTTGATCACCATTTTGCCATTGACGGAGTCCAAAAAGAATGATCCCTGTGCCATCCTTCTTGAATTTAACAGGGCCTTTCACTGTTATCATATCTGTAGCCGCTATCGCGTCTCTAATCTTTTCTCTGTCTAAGGTTCCGGCTCTTTCAATCGCATCTGCTAAAATCTGCACTGCGGCATAAGCAGCCCCAACAGGATTCCCAATAAATTTAATATCTGGATAACGAGCATGATAATCTTCCACTAACTTCTTATTACCAGGGAAGGGTAGAGATTCGCCCCAGTTCATAGAAGATAAAATATAATTTGCATCTTTGCCCATAGAATCCCAGTAAGTTGAAATATCGGGACCGCTCACCAAATACGTAGCCTTCGGGGCATAATTCAATTCCTTCATCTGTTTAACTATGGTCAGGCTTTGCGGGGGTGAAGAAACCGAAAATAATGCGTCTGCCCCAGCAGACTTACTTGCAAAAATAAGAGAAGAAAAATCATTTGTCCCAGCGGCATACTTTTCATCAACAACCACTCTGTATCCACGTTTTTTCGTTAATTCTCTCAGGTGGTCTCCGCACTCTTGTCCCCAGTCAATATTTAATTCGAGATGTGCTATTTTACGTGGTCTTTGGTTTCCAGAAATTGTATCGAGACAGTCCAAAAACGTTTCAACGATCTGAGTCGACATACTGAACGGGGCAAAACAATATCTATAGCCCTTACGGAACGGTGCCTCTACTGCAATGGTTACACCTATCCAAGGAACCTTATTTTTTTCTCCCGCTGACATACCTACGATATTAAGTAAACTTGAAAAACCACCCAGGTAAGCATATACCTTATCCATTGAATAGAGTTTATCAAGTCTACTTACAGTTTTCACAGGGTCTGATTCATCGTCTAATACTATCAATTGCATAGGGATCTTCTTACCAAAATCCTTAATATACACCCCACCAATTCTATTTAAGTGTTCCAGAGCGAGTTCGTATCCAGCGTATACATCTTTCCCTCCTGAAGCATACCTACCCGTAAGGGCAATGACAGAACCAACTTTTATAGCGTCAGGAGGGGATGTGGTTCCAGCATTCCCCATACATGGGAATACGGCCATCGAGATGATGATTAGTGAGAAGGTAAGCTTTTTAAGTGAGATGTGATTGCTCATCACCTGCTCCTCCTTTCTATGGAGTTAATACAGAGAATTTTATCTTTCGATAAACGTCTTGGAAATTGATTAATCGTTATATCCCTAAGTAGCGAGCTTTAATCTCCTCATCCTGAACAAGATCTTCAGGCGAAGATTCATGGACCACTTTTCCACGGCTCATCACAAAAATCTTGTCGGCTACGCTCAAGGCCATATTGAAATTTTGTTCAACTAACAGTATCGTCATTCCCTGATCGCGCAGTCGTGGTATGACGCCTGCTATTTCTTGTACGACGAGAGGGGCCAAGCCTTCCGACGGTTCATCCAGTAGAAGGAGTTTGGGACCGCTGACTAATGCCCTGGCAATGGCCAGCATCTGTTGTTCCCCGCCACTCAGCGTACCAGACTTTTGGTTGCGTCGATCTCGTAGCGCTGGAAAAATATCAAATATTTCTCTTTCTGTCCATGGTTTGATCTCGGTTCCGATCAAGGGAGAGCAACGGAAAGGCACGGTAAGGTTTTCCATCACACTCAACGAATAAAATACCCTTCGGCCTTGGGGGACCAGGGCCAAACCTTGGCGCATGACTTCATGTGTGGGTTTACCCGTTATTTCCTGACCTTCAAATAAAATTGCACCACGGCGTGGCTTTACAAAAGAGATAATCGAATGAATCAAAGTGGTTTTTCCAACCCCGTTTCGGCCTAAGACGGCTATCACGTTTTCTCTGGGCACCTGAAAAGAAATCCCTTGAAGAATATAGCTGTCCTCGTAATAGCTATGTAAATCAATGACCTCAAGCACCATAAGTATTCGGTCTTAAGTATGGCCCAAGTAAACTTCGGCGACCTTGGGGTTACCGCGAATATCGGATTCCTTACCTTCCGATAAGATCTGACCATAATGTAAAACACTGATGGTGTCAGCCATCTTAAAGGCCACATCCATGTCATGCTCAATGAAAAGGACCGTCGTTGACCGATCTAAACGTTCCATCATAGAAATAACCAGAGTTGTCTCCGCCATGGATAAACCCTGTGTTGGCTCGTCCAATAGGAGTACCTTGGGTTGGGAGGCTAATGCCAAGATTATTTCTAACTGTCTCTGTTCCCCATGAGAAAGATTACGGACCAAGAACTCCCGTTTCTCCCATAGGCCCCATTCACGAAGTAAAAATCCGGCATGGGAGATGAGTGTCTTAAAAGAATAGGTTCTCCGGTAAAATACATATTTCATCCTTAACAATCCTTGAATCCCCAGAATGGTATCTTCAAGCACTGAAAGGTTGCCAAAGAGATTGGTGATTTGAAAGGTCCGAGCCAATCCGAGGGCAGCTCTCAGGTGCGTTGGATAATGTGTAATGTCCTGGCCAAATAAGAAGATCTGGCCGCTTGAAGGTTTGAGCATGCCACTGATCACATTAAAGAGCGTAGTCTTTCCAGCGCCATTGGGACCGATGATAGCACGCCTCTCCCCTTCCTGCACAGTTAAGCTGAGTTTGTGGAGGGCTTTTATCCCGCCGAAATTTTTATCAACGTTGTTTACTTTGAGGGCATCCATCGTGCCAATCTCTTGGTTGGATCAAATTTCCCCTCTGTGGGCAAGGGTTGCGATTCGGTTCAACGGTCACTTAGCCCACTTCCCTTTCATGGTCACATAGGGAGGCATCTTCATGAATTCCTCTGGACTCCAGGTCCAGAACTGACTGACTTCTGGTGTGGAGGTGAAAGGAACATTTTGCCACTCCCCTTCCACTTTTTCCACCTTGCGGATATAAGATGTCTGGACAGGTCCCCCGAATTTATCAAATTTTAATGACCCACGAGGAGCCTTCATCTTTAAACTCCGCATGGCTTTGACAAATCCAGCTCCATTTTTTGCGTCCCCCTTTGTAACCTTAAGGCCCTCACAGATCACCTGGCCCGATGCATAGCCTTCTTCGGAGTATAAGTTCGCTTTACGGCCAAACTTTTTGAAGAAGGCAGCTTTGAACTCTTTATTTTCGGGGTTGTCCGAAACATAGTTGTAATGCCAAGCCGTGATGATCCCTTCGGCTGCCTCGGCCTGTTTATCAAGGATCATCTCATCCACCAAGCCACCTGAGCCGATAAGCGGAATCTTTTTCTTAAGACCATATTCTGAATATTGCTGGACAAAGCGTAGGGCATCCGGACCGGAATACCAGACCATCACTGCATCTGCATCACGTCTGATATTGGCCAGATAGGGTCCAAAATCTGTGGTTCCGAGGGGTGGCCAGATCTCCTGAATGATCTGTCCGCCGGATAGGGTGAAAGTGCGGCAGAAACCACCCACGTGCTCATAGCCACCGGAGAAATCACTGCCCAAAACCGCAGCCTTGCGAAAGCCTTGTTTGTAAGCCCATACGCCCAGATAGTGCGAATTCATGCTGTTGACAAAGGCAGGGCGGATGATAAAGTCATTTGACTGCCTCTGGGTCAGATCGTCCGCTCCAGCATTGCTGATCACAAAAGGGATTTTGTTCTCTTTGATAACATTAGCAATCCCATAGGCCGATCCTGAGGTGATCACCCCTGCGATGATGTCCACACGGTCCTTTTGGATGACCTTGTTTGCCTTATCCAGAGCTTTGCTGACATCATTTGTGCCGATATCTTCCACGATAACCTCAATATTTCGCCCTGCAGCCTTATATCCTACCTTATCCATATAGAACAGAAACCCATCCTTCATGTCCTGGCCTAAGGCTGTAAAACCACCGGACAGGTCTGCGAGTAAACCAATTTTGACAGGCTCTGCCGCATGGCTCAGGGGTTTCATAAAAAAACCCAGAAAAGAGATCATGATGCTGATCACTAATAAAGTCATCCAACCTATTCTATTTCTTTTATCCATTCTTTTTTCCCTCCTTTTTGATTGGATTCCCCTAAAATAAAGGAGGCCCGAATTGCTAAAAATCTACCTCCTTTAGGCCTCTTTGGCCGAGATTACGCATCCTTCAATTCAGGGATATACTGAGCCCTTCTGATTAAGGCACCCAATAACCCCTCAGGAAAAAGAAACACAACGACAACATAGACGAACCCTAAAATGAGAAGCCAGCGTTCGGTGATCATGCTGAATAGCTCTTCCAAGAAAACAATGATAAATGCCCCGATGACTGGGCCAACCAATGTACCTGAACCTCCCAGGATAACCATGAGAAGGGCAGTTGAAGATCGGATGAGGCCAACATCCTTGGGAGTTGGACAACCGTAGAGATAGGCGAAGAGAATTCCTGAAATTCCGCTGATGAGTGCTGAGATCATGAAGGCCAGGTATTTGTAAACCCAAACATTGTAACCTAAAATTTTCATCCGGTCATCACTGTCACGGATACCTTTCAAGGTGAGGCCAAATGGGGAGTTAACCAACAACCAAAAACCTATCATGATTAATAAAAATACGGTGACCACGAAGATGTAGAAGTGAGCAAAAGGTTTCAAGCTCAGATGAGAAAATAGCTCTGGGCGAAGTAGACCTGGCAAACCATCATCACCTCCAGTCAGTGACTGCCAGCTAATAGCAATAGCATATGTGATTTGGGAAAAAGCGAGCATGATGACGAGAAAGAAAATATCCTTTGTGCGCAGTGCTAATAAACCGAATAATGCCCCTGTCAGTACTGCTACAAATAAGGCTATACCGATAGCCGACCAAACAGCACCTTCCATGTGTCGCGTCACAATGGCTACCGTATACGCCGAGATGCCAAAAAAGACGCCGTGTCCTACCGATGCTAAACCTAAGTAACCGAGGAGGAGATTAACAGATATGGCCAAAATGGCCAGTATCAAAGCCCGGGTGACCAAGTTCACGTAATATTGAGGTAGGATGAACAGAATCAATCCAAGGATCAGCACGGAAACGAAAATCAGAACTATGCTCTGACCTTTCTCCCTCAAAGCTTTTCCTACAGACCGATAGGTCTTAGAGCTGGTAGGCCTTAGGGCCAAGATAATGGCCATGGGCACGAATATGGTGAACATGGCAAACTTGGGAAAAAGGGCTTTGCCAAAGTTATCCAGGAAACCTACGATCAGGCTCCCCAGGAAAGCACCTTTCATGCTGCCCAGACCCCCGATAATGATGACCACTATGGCCAAAAGCAGAACTTCCAAATCCACACCCGGATAAACCCCGACAAAGGGTCCTCCCAACACCCCGCTGATACCGGTAAGAGCAGTACCTAAGATAAAGGCCGAGGTAAAGAGCAAGGGAACATTGATACCTACTGCCCTTGCCATAGACTCATCATCTACCCCCGCACGGATCGTTGCGCCCCATTTGGTTTTTTCCTGGAAGTACCAGAGCATCATGCCAATAGCCAAACCAACAGCGATCACAAACAGACGATAGTAAGGAAAGACGATATCACCCAAATTGAAAGAGGTGGAGAGGAACCCGGGCTTGGGTAGGGTATATGGATGAGCACCCCAGATGAGAATAGCGCTATCGCCTATAATAAACATGCAGCCGAAAGTGAGTAGAACCTGGGAGAGACGCTTGCCGTATATACGTTGAAGCAAAAAGTTTTGCATCAGGTAACCGACCAATCCAGCTGCCAACATACCCCCTAAAAGGCCTATAAAATAGTTGTGCGTCGCATTGATCAAACTGAGTCCGGTATAGGCTCCTACAAGATAACAGGAACCGTGAGCCAGATTGAGGATGTTCATCAAACCGAAGATGAGGGATAATCCTGCGCACAGCAAGAAGAGAAGCATTGAAAAAGAGAGGGCATTGAGCGTCTGGACTATCCAAAATTCCATAACTATAACTTCTTAAGAAGTCTTTGGAGGTTTCCTCCGAGAATTTGGTCCTTTTCAGTTTGAGGCAGATGAGTAGCCATGATTTGGTATAAAGCCCCTTCTATCCAGCGTTCACCCTTCTTAGGGCCGAATGGGTAGTCCGTGGCAAAGAGAATGTGCTCCGGACCGAAGAACTTATAACCACATTCAAAGGCTGGGACTGAACCATTTAAGACCGTATCCCCATAAAACCTTCGGAAATATTCTAATGGATCTTTGGGTAGGGAGACAAATCCTGCTTGGATAAACATCTCTCGGCCTTCATAAGCGCCTTTGATCCTCTCAGAAAAGTATGGAATCATACCTCCCATATGATGCGTGATGATCCTAAGGTTAGGATATTCTTCCATGATGCCAGAAAAGACCAATCGGGACATGACTAAACTCGTGTCAAATGGCCAGCCTAAAATCTTATCCAAAGCGAACTCCTGGGGCCATTCATTCCGAATCTGTGGATGAATCCACACGGGTATTCGCGTGCTGTTGGCCTTCGAGAAAAACCATCTGAATTCCGGATCATCCGGAGGCTTTCCTTCGATATTGGTAAAAATTTGGATCCCCGCCATGGCGAGTTCCTCAATGCATCGATCAAATTCTGGCAAGAATTCTTCGCTGAGCATGGGCAGTGTTCCAACAGCGATGAACCGGTCAGGAAACTGCTTTGTAGCCCTCATCAGGGCGTCATTAGCAGATCGCGTCATCTTGAGAGCGATGTCTTTGGGCATGCTGATCCAGATATTTGGACGGGCAAGGGTCAAAACTTGTCTATCCATTTTGAATTTGTCTAAAACTCTTACCCTGTTTTCCAAATCGCTAAAATGTGCCAAACCCGTCAACCCCTGTAATTCGTCCGTGGGATAAGCTTGGCTCAATTCTTCAGCGAACGCTTTCGGTAAGAAGTGTGAAAAACCATCGATCACTATTGCCATATGAAAGCTCCGTTTCTCATTTCGTCATCCCATACCTTTTGGCGACCTCTTCAACTATTTTATATTCTTCTTGCATTTTCATCAAAAGCTTATCCGGGGGAAGGTACTCCTGATATATTCCCATTGGGGCCAACTTAGAGTATATGGCAGGATCTCGAACCGCCTTCTCAATGGCTGGAACCAATGCCTCAGTCACTTCGGTTGGAACCTCAGCAGGAGCAAAGAAGGAATTCCAAACATTAAGCAGATCCTGTTGATAACCTAATTGTTTTAGGGTAGGGATGTCCGGGAATTCAGGGAAACTCTTAGAGGTCACGATTGCTTTCACCTCGCCACTTCTGATATGGCTGAGGTAAGGGGTAATGGTTAAGGAGCCCACTTCTACGTGTCCTCCTACCAAGGCTGTGACAGATGGGGAGGCTCCTTTGAAAGGAACAGCGGTCATCTCTACTCCTGTAAGCATCTCGAAGAGCTCAACATTGAAATCCGATATGGACTTAACCCCTGCTGTGCCACAACGGATCTTCCCTGGGTTGTTTTTTATAAACTCCACCAGTTCCTTTAAGTTCTTGTAAGGAGAATTGCTTCGAATTACAAAAACCATTGGCATAATACTATGCATCCCGAGTGGAGTAAGGTCCTTAAAGGGGTCATAAGGGACGATCTCAGGCTGTAGGACTTTGGCATTGACAATCGAAGCACTATTGGTCATAAGGATTGTGTACCCATCTTTTTTTGCCTTGACCACCATGTCTGTTCCCAAGGTGGCTGTAGCTCCTGGTTTGTTCAAAGGGACAATTGGAACCTTTAGCAACTTAGATAACTCCTCTGCCATCAGCCGTGCAGAAATGTCTAAAGCGTCCCCTGGAGCCATAGGGATGATTAGAGTGATGGGCCTATCAGGGTATTTCTGCGCAAGGAGCTTAGAAGCACTGCAAAAAATTAGAAAGGGTATTAACACAATAAAAATCTTTTTTAACATTTTCACCTCCTCTGAACAATCAGAACTTAATCCTTAAATAAAAAATATGTAAAAGTGTGTGATGGGTTAGACTCTACTTGATTAACTTTCCTCCATCCACGATAAGCAAATGTCCTGTTATAAAATCAGACTCTGGCCCGACAAGGAAGAAAACAGCATTGGCTATATCGATAGGTTGACCTATCCTTCCTAAAGGAATACTCTCCAACAATAGTTTATATTTTTCAGGATCTTCAACAAGATGTCTCGTCAATGCTGTTTGAATGGGACCCGGTCCAATCGCATTGACATTAATTCCATAGGGGGCGAGCTCCAAAGCCATGTTCATGGTGAGCTGATAAACACCTGCTTTGGATACAGAATAAATGGTTTGATTGGGTTCAGCCATCTCGGCGAAGATAGAACTTATATTAACGATTTTCCCCTTGTTCCTTGCTTTAACCATTTCTCGGGCAACCATTTGAGAACATAGCAATGTACCTTTCAAATTAATACCCTGAACCCAATCCCATTCCTCCTCAGAAATATCGAGAAATGGCGTACGCTTATTAACTCCCGCATCATTAACAAGAATGTCGATCCCTCCAAACCTCCTCAAGGTTTCATTAACGAGGCTTCTCACCTCTCGGCTTTTAGAAACATCAACTTGCATAGCCAGAGCTTCATGGCCTTTCTCCTTAATATCAGAAACTACCTTTTTTGACGTCTCGGGGTTAATTTCAGCAATGACAACTGTTGCTCCTTCTTGCGTCAATCGTTTGGAGATGGCCTCCCCAATCCCCTGTCCGCCTCCCGTAACTATTGCAACTTTACCTGCCAAGACCTCCCCCATCATTTTCCTCCTTCTCCCAATCGCAAACATTTGTTCTTTTTGATCTGGATTTTATTGGTTAAGCTATTTCTCTTTACCATTAGAAAAATTTCTCCTCAAATGGATATTTGCTGATAATCTCGTACGCATTCTCAGTAACAATAAGGTTCTCTTCCAGTCGTACCCCTTGTCCCATTGTTCGGTCACCCATATAAACCTCTAAAGCTAAGACCATGTTGCGTTTAATCTCAATGGGTTCCTTCTTGGACATGAAGCTGATAAAGGGATATTCGTGGGTATCGAGGCCCAATCCATGGCCGAAATCAAGGGTGCACTCTGTACAGTCTTCCGGTTCTCGCCATTTTCGAGCCACATCAGCAGTTGTATTTCCAGGCTTTACCTGATTAATTCCCTCATAGAGATAATCGAGACACTTCTTGTACAGGTCTTTCTGAGCAGAAGTTGCTTTATCACCACAAAGAAAGGTGCGCACATAGTCGCATCCGTAGCCGTTATAGTAATGGACTTTGTCGATGATCACCAGATCTCCCTTCCTTATCCTTCGATCGGTGAGGAAACACCTCCAGTATGGATTGGTATGCTCCCCTGAAGCAAACACCCCGAAGAGCGTTTCGCACCCTATTAGATTAAGAACCTTAGACATCTCTGCTTGGACATCACAATCCCGCACACCAGGTTTGATCATATCCCTGGCTATCTCAAAGGCTGCTTCCGCTGTACCCACGGAAATTCTAAGACACTTTAGCTCGTCCTGGGTTTTGATCGCTCTCGCCTCTGGGAGGATGGAACTGCCGTCCACAAAATGAATTCCCTCTTCTTCAAGTGCCTTCATGACTCGGAAGGTGATTGAATCGAGAGCAAGTCCCCCTTTGACCTTTGACCGTTGAAGAATCTCCTTGATGCCTTTGGCCCACATCTTGATCCGCTCAGCGCTCGCAAAGCCAACAGGGATAGCAGGTAGAATTCTTCCCTCCAACCAGGGTGCATTTTCTTTGACTCGGCCCAAATCACCGCCACACTCAAACAGAATAGGTTCTTCTTCCCGAACCAGAACGGCGTACCGCCAGATCTTTGGAACGGCGATCCCACGGGCACCCGTGATATAACGGATATTGTCTGGGAGAAAGGTCACGATGGCTTCTATGTCCCTCTCTCGCATCACCTCCCTGGCCTTCTCTAAACGTTCTTTACGCATGCGTTCGAAGTTGATCTGCTCCTGCCAATCTAAAGCCCATTGACCATACATAGTATAAGCCTCCTCTCCCTACTGTATTGAGTAGTTTTTCAAAATAATCCTTGATTCGACATCATGATGACTTTCCCCTGTGATCGGGGAGAATCTTGAGTTCAAATTTATAACTCTTCAGCTTTCAATCTATTATTGTTCAACATTTGTTTTACCAATATATGCTTCAATAACCTGAGGGTTGTTGACCACGTCATGGGGAGTACCTTCAGCGATCTTTCTGCCATAATTCAGGCAGACGATACGATCAACGATTTCAGTAATCATTCTCATATCATGCTCAACCCAAATCATGGGTGTTTTCTTTTCATATTTGATTCGTAGCAGGAAGCGTGCTAAATCTTCTTTCTCTTCCCGGTTTAACCCAGAGGCGATCTCATCAAGAAGGAGCAGTTTGGGGTCCATGACCATGGCTCTCGCCAGCCCTACTAATTTCTGGATACCAAAAGGGAGATTTCCAACCACCTGTTTTCGATAAGGGTAGAGTTCTAAGAAATAGAGAGTCTCTTCTGCCTTGCGACGAGCTTTAACCTCTTCTTTCCTACAGGAACCCCAAAAGAGGCCACCTGAAAAGACATTTGTTTCCATTTTAAAGTGTTCGCCTAAAAGGGTATTTTCAATAACCGTCATCTGAGAAAAAAGTTCGATGAGCTGAAAGGTACGACCAATCCCAAGAGATGCTATTTTATAAGGAGAAAGGCCATTGATCGGATATCCTTCAAACAGGATGGTTCCTTCGTCTGGAGTATAGACCCCGTTAATACAGTTCAAGAGAGCTGTCTTTCCAGCGCCATTGGGACCCACTAAGCCTAAAATATCCCCTGCTTGAACATTTAGGCTAACATCCATCAATACCTTGAGTCCCCCGAAGGATAAACTAATATCTTTGACCGTTAAAACAGTATCTTTCATTTTAAATCAGGCGAGCCAATGCCTTTTCCTTTTGTACTGCTTAACCTCTCGATAGCTCTTTTCACCCGTCTCTCGAATTCCCAAATAGAATTCACGGACATCCTCATGGGCCAGGAGTTTTTGTGAGGTGCCGTCGAAAACAATTCGTCCGCTTTCCATTACGGCCGCATAATCAGCAATCTCCAAAGCAATGGCAGCATTCTGCTCAACCAGAAGGATGGTTAGGTTGAGATCTTTTTTCATTTGGACTAAGGTCTTAATCAAATGACTTACGACCAAAGGTGCCAATCCCATAGAGAGCTCATCTACCAAAAGTAGTGTAGGGGAGCAGAGAAGAGCTTGACTAATTGCCAGCATCTGTCTTTCCCCCCCACTTAAAAGTCCTGCTATTTGGTACCGACGGTCATAAAGGATAGGGAAATATCTATAGATTCTCTGTTGCACCTCTTTCTTGTCTCCGGCCTGTGAAACCGAGACAGCCAAATTCTCTGCTATGGTAAGTGTTTGAAAGACCTTCTCCCGTTCTGGGACGACCACAGTTCCCATGTTAGCAATTTTATGGGGAGGAAGCTTATTGAGTCGTTGACCCATAAAAAAAATATCCCCGTCCACAATCGTTGCATGATCCGGTCCAAGGAAACCAGAGATGGCCCTCAATGTTGTCGTTTTACCTGCACCATTGGATCCAATAAGAGCAAAGATTTGACCCTTCAAGATATCTAAAGAAATACCCTGAATGGCCATGCTGACATGATGATAGACAACCGTCAATTTACTTACTGATAGGAGAGGACGATTATTAATTTTTACACCTTATTATTTTTTAGTTGCTAAGGACTTATAGTCATATGGCCATAGTAGGAAATAATCCCTTATCCGCCTCCAAATTTCTACCATCCCTAATGGTTCTACTAATAGAAAGAGAATAATGATTATACCAAACAGGCCTGATTGAACTGCAAAGAAGTATTCTTTTACAACCCCAGAGACCTTAAAGAAATCAACAAAATACATAAGGACATAGGGCAACAAGGTGATTAGAAAGGCTCCCATCAAAGAACCCAGAATTGACCCTAACCCACCCACGATGATCATTGCGAGATACCTTGCCGTTAATAAGAAGGAATATTCTGCATCGGAGGCAACATTTGTGTAATAGGCATATAAACTGCCTACCATCACAGTAATGCTGGTGCTAACGACGAAAGCCAATACCTTATAATAGCCAACATTGATCCCTATGACTTCTGCGGCAATTTTCCGATTCCGGATGGCAATCCAGGCACGTCCCGGTCGCGAACGCAGCAAGTTTGTGATAAAAAGGGCCACCGCCAATAGCATCAAATAGAGAAAGAAATACCAAGAGATATTGTTGGATAAAATAAAACCCCCAATTTGAGGTTCCTTGATAGAAATACCGTAAGAGTAATTGCCCAAGTATTGGTATTCGGCAAAAGCAAAGAGCAGGATGTAGTGAAGGGCAAGGGTGCTTATTCCTAAATAAAGACTCTCCAACCTTAAAGCAGGTAGACCAGCAACGAGCCCCAGGATTGCCCCTACGAATGCCGCTGTTGGTAGCACTACCCATATGGGCATCCCAAATTTAACGGCCATGATGGCTGTTGTAAAAGCCCCTGAACCCAAGAATGCTGCATGGCCGAGAGAGAGCAGACCGGCATTGCCACATAGGAGATTCAGAGCCAAAGCACCCATTGAGGCTATTGCTATCATGTTGGCGATATGAATTAGATAATCATTGGCGACAAAAGGAAATATGGTCAGAATAAATATCCCGATCATCATCCATTTTTTCCGAAAGGGAGTGTCAAAGGCTCTCATCGACAAATCCTCAGAATAAGAGGTCTTGAGATAAGGGCTCTTGGGTGCACGGATGCTACCCTTATTTGGCTTCCCCCTAAACACGTGGGATCTCCTCTTTCGTCCCGAATAACCCCCAGGGGCGGGCTAATAGGACGATGAGCATAATAATAAAGGGCATAGCATCCGCTAATTTGGGGCTTACGTAATAATTCGTAGCCATCTCAACGAAAGCTATAATCATTGCTGCAAGAATGGTTCCGTTAAGGCTATCTAATCCTCCAAGGACTGTAACGGCAAATGCTTTCGTAGCCAAGACACCCATCGTCAGACTCACTGAATAGTTACTTCCTAAAACGACAGCACCTGTGCCTGTCACAAAAATAGAAATTCCCCAAGCAAGGGCAGTGAGAAGGTAGATGTTAATTCCACGTTGGGCTGCCAAAAGGGTATTTTCGGTAGTAGCCCGCATCTGCTGGCCGATCTTGGTGAAGCGATAAAAACCGAAGATGAACATAAATAGCACGATCGTGGTACTGAGTGAGATCATCTCTGTACTGGATATTCTACCACCTCCCAAAAGGGGGAAATAGCTTTGCCAGCCGAAAGAAATTGTTTCCATATTACCTCGCCAAATCAACGTGGTAATGGCATCTAAAACAATCCCTAAAGCCACGGTCAGAATCATCGTGGAAAAAAAGGGTTGTCCCACCATTGGCCTGATCAGCAATCCATAGAGCGCTAATCCGAAAATGAAGCTAAGAATAAGAGTGAGGGCAATGGAAACAAAGGGGGGAGCAGGAACCAAATTGATCATCGTGACTGTAAGATAACCAAGAAGCATTGCAATGGAGGCATAGCCGAAATTTAGGACCCGGCTCGACTTACGGATGATCACGAACCCAGCCGCCAGGAGTGCATATACAGAACTCAAAACAATTGCGGAAATTAAAAATTGCATAGTACTTCTCATCTGATCTTCGACGACAAGATGGAAAGAATTTCGGCCCATTTTGATCGTTTTGACCAAACCGTATAGCTCCGCAGATGAAATATATCGGTTTCCACTCAACTTGCCTCCAAAAGAAAAGGAAGCTATAGGATATATTTGATTGCTTGGCAGTTCTGCCCAAAAAGTGGACTTCCAAAATCTATTCTGTTAATTTATTTTTTCGCAACCCCCTCGGTTTCAACCTTGAACCAATCCTTGGCTGGCATAGAACCCTTCTTATTAGCATTCCACCTGTAAACCTTAAACCATGATGGCCCATGGTGATCCTTAGAGGTAAAGATAATAGGACCCCCAGTCAACCCTCGCGTGTCTACATTTGTCTTTTCGAGGGCTGTAATTAGACTTTCTCGAGTGCAAGGGTAGCCAGTCTTTTTTAAAGCCTCTTCAACAATGATTCCCATCACCCACCCCTGGCAATGCCGAGCTGATATGGGATAGTTCGCTCCGTATTTCTTCATTGCCATGCGGATTTTATCTAACTCTGGAATATTTTCATTGGGGGAGACATATCGGCTAACCCATAGCAAGTTCTCACCGTTCCCCGTAAGCCGCGAAACAATCTTAGCTACATCAGCTTCGGGAGTGAAGTCAGTGATCATAAAATCTTTGGTATACCCCATCTTTTCCAAAGTTAAAGCCAATGGCATTTGTACATTAGATGCACCGCTATAGACAGCATCCGGGTTAGCGTTAACCATTTTCATACACCAAGACGAAACATCCACGGTTCCCGGTGCTATCTCATCACGGTATAGGACCTCAAAACCCCACTTTTTTATCCACTCCACCACCCAGTCATTCCATATCCGTGAACCAGAAAGGGTCATTCCTAAGATACCCATTCGAGTCCCCCTGGGATACATTAATTGTATTCCCCGAGCGACCGTATATCCGCCTGCGTGATAATCAGCATGCATTGACATTCCCGTAGCAAAAATGACATCACCTGGCTGTGTGTCCCATGATTTGGATATGCATATATAACCCGTTAAGATAGGGACCCTTGCTTTCTTGGCTAATTCAATAACAGGAGGATGAGCGTCTGAAACGCCAAGCCCCACAAGGGCCAGGACATTATCTTTCTCTATCAATTTTTTGGCCACGGCCATAGACATCGAAGCTTCGGATTTACCATCTTCAATAATTAATTTTATGGGGTGACCGTTAATTCCACCCCGGGCGTTGAGGTCATCTATATACAGTCTGAATCCCTCTGACTCAGGGTGCAAGTTTGCCTTGAATATCCCAGTGGCATCCGTTATGTACCCAATGACATAGGGCTCTTGTGCTTCTGAGATACGGATTCCTGAGAGGAAAGTAAAAGTGAAAAGAGTAATAAATATAACGATTGTCAAGAATTCTTTTCTCATCAAAGTCTCTCCTTTCTTTATTTTACTTCTGTCGCATTTATTTCTCCAAACAAGTTTCCAAACCTCTCGTTAACTAAATGTCTCCTTATTTTTCCGGTAGGCGTGATCTCACCTGACCCTGGATTCAATTGCTTTTGAAGAATCCGAATTTTCTGCACTTGTTCTTCCCTGGAAAGGTATTGATTTGCTTTCCTCACCTCCTTTTCTATTAACTCATCCACTTCCGGACGGGCAAGCAGGCTCGTAAATCCAGCATGTAAAACATTATTCCTCCTTGCCCATTCTGAAACTGCGTCAAAATCTATTTCAATCAAGGCGGATAGAAGATGTTGTCTATCGATGGAAACTATAACATCATTGATATAGGGGCTTGATTTGATGAGATTTTCGATAGGGGTAGGGTTAATTTTTCTACCTTTATCCGTAACTGCAATATCTTGTTTACGATCGATGAAATTGAGACTTCCATCGCCTCCATATTCAAAGATGTCCCCTGTATAAAACCAACCCTCCTTAATCACTTCGTGGGTTTTTTCCTCGTCTCCCCAGTAACCACAAAACATGGGAGGTCCAGACAGCAGCAGTTCGCCCTCATGAGACAGCTTCATTTTATGGAGTGATAGCAGTTTTCCTATCTCTCCTGATTTAGAGAACCCCGAAATAATGACTCCTGCTGATTCAGCCACTCCATATGCGTTTAAGAGATTTACTCCCCAAATCTGCCATAGATCGTGGATGTGAGCAGGAAGAGGGCCTCCGACAGATATTGCATATCTTATCTTTGAAAAACCCAATTGGTGACGAATATGTCGGAAAGAAATCTGTTCTGCTATCCAATGGAGCACTCTCCATATCAAGGTAGCCTTTTCTTTGTTTCGCTTCAGGCGCATGTAATTCCATCCCACTTTCATGGCCCAGCGATAACTCAATTCCTTTGGCCAAGAACTACGCTCGATACCAACAATGATTCGTCCTGCAAGCTTTTTCCAGATCCTGGGCAACCCATGAAAGAAGGTTGGTTGCACCTCAAAGAGAGTTTCCTGGAAAGATTCAACTTTTTCGCCGATATAAGGTCTAACGTCATAAAGCATGGGGAAATATAGGGAGATAAATCTCTCCGAGGGATGAGCCAAATCCTGGTAGCAAACAATCCTTTGTTCGTGAGTCCGAAGTTTTGGAAGCATTTCACTAATTGAATGAAGGAATGAAATAATATTTCTATGGCTAAAAACCGCGGGCTTCGGGAGGCCTGTGGTCCCTGGGGTAAATACAATAAGGGCGAGGTCATCATCAACGATTTGTTGAATAGCCTGACGTAATTGGTCAGGTTCGTTTATCTTTCTTTTTTTACCCAACTCCTGCACATCCGTAAAACTAATTAATCGCGGTACTTGATCCATGAAGGTGGATCTTCTATCGGTTACAATGATCTTAAGTAAAAAAGGAAACTTTTCAATGAATGGGAGGATTTTATCGACATGCTCCTGCCCCTCCCCTATAAAAAATTTCGCTTTCGTTCTTTCTATTGTATAAATTGTTTCATCGGGGGAAAAGGTTGTATAAATCCCGAAGCTTATTGCACCCGCACTGAGAATAGCCAGATCGGCATAAAACAATTCACGACAGGGTTCCCCCATAATAGCCACCCGGTCCCCCCGTTTTATTCCTAATTCTAAAAGCCCCAGATAAAACTCTTCTACTTCTTCCCAATACTCCTTCCATGAAACGCCATGGTATATTCCAAGATCTTTATAATAAAAAGCAATTTTTTCAGGGTCCTGTTCAAATCGTTTTTTGAAGAATAGAGAAATAGTTTGTTCTTTTTGATCAATTTCAGTCAATTCGATTTCCCTGTCAGTAAAATTGGCAATGTCCTTACTCTTGTTTTATCCGCCT
>Ga0187771_10001204_pt1 | contig 17101 bp, 15 predicted proteins | sample 0116_SJ02_MP15_1_FD_133139 | JGI IMG/M metagenome (GOLD analysis project Ga0187771, IMG submission 133139) | Tropical peat soil microbial communities from peatlands in Department of Meta, Colombia - 0116_SJ02_MP15_10_MG | ecosystem: Environmental > Terrestrial > Soil > Wetlands > Peat | place...
AGCGCCCCATCCGGCATGCGGGCGATAATCCTGCCCGACTTGGAACGGATCACCCACTCCCCGCCGCTCCGTTCGGGAAGCGCCCAGGCTGGCATCTGGCAAGGCGTGCCGTCGGGGAGCGTCCAATCCGCCCAGGCTTCGTCCTCCAGGGCAAAGGCCCGGCCCAACTCAATCGTATCGACCCCGAAGAGATCCAGAACATCCTCATCCACAATGGCCAATTGCTGGACGGGGTCATAGACGCGGATCGGTCTCTCTCTTAATCCCAGGAATTTTCGCAACCTGGCGTATGCGATGGCGGCGATTCCTGAGGAGCGATGGCCAGACAGGTCCACGGGGACCCGGTCTGGCTCACGGTGGTTGAGCGCCATTAACACGCGCTCTCTGGAAGTCATGGTCCTTCCTCTCACGCGGTCAAGAGAACTCGCTAGGCCCCGCAAGTGTAACGCCAGACGGCTAAGCAAGAAAGGCGCACCACGGGGCGAATCGGATTGCCTTGGAAGCTGCGAAGAAATCGCGGAAGAGCAAAAGCTTCTCTCGCAAAGACGCAAAGTCGCGGAGGGCGCAAAGAAAAAACGGGATGTCTGGGTTGAGGGTCTTCGCGCCTTGGCGCCTTTGCGAGAGATTGTTTGCTTTCTCACGCCTTCTCGGCTTCGGCTGGGAGCGCTTGCTTGAGCGCGGCGCGATGGGGATGCTATGCTGCAGACGGGAATTGCCTTTCATTCAAGGAGGAGACTGGCGTGGAGCAGCGGAAACTCGGCCACAGCGGCCTGTCTGTTTCGGCGATTGGGTTGGGATGCATGGGGATGTCGGAATTCTACGGCCCGCGCAACGACGAGCAATCCATAGCCACCATCCACTGCGCGCTGGACCTGGAGGTCAATTTCCTGGACACCGCGGACGTTTACGGCCGCGGGCACAACGAAGAGCTGGTCGGCAAGGCCCTCCAGGGCAGGCGCGGGGAAGTCGTCCTAGCAACAAAGTTCGGCAACCAGCGCGATGCCGAGGGGCGCTTTGTGAGCGTCAATGGCCGGCCCGAGTACGTGCTCCAAGCCTGCGACGCCAGCCTGAAGCGCCTGGGCGTGGAGGTGATTGACCTCTACTACCAGCACCGCGTGGACCGCAGCGTCCCCATCGAGGACACGGTGGGCGCCATGGCCCGGCTCATCGAAGCGGGCAAGGTGCGTAACCTGGGGCTCTCCGAAGCCGCGCCGGCGACGCTTCGCCGCGCTCACAAGACCCACCCCATCTCCGCGCTCCAGACAGAATATTCCCTCTGGAGCCGCGATCCGGAAGACGAGATTCTTCCCACCTGCCGTGAACTGGGAATTACCTTCGTCGCCTACAGCCCGCTGGGCCGGGGCTTCCTTACCGGTCGGCTCAAGCGTTACGAGGATCTCGCGCCCGACGACTGGCGCCGCAATATGCCCCGCTTTCTGGGCGGGAATTTCGAGAAGAACCTCGAGCTTGTCCGGCACATCGAAGAGTTGGCCGCGAAAAAACAGTGCCAGGCGTCACAATTGGCGCTCGCCTGGGTGTTCGCGCAGGGCAAGGAGATCGTCCCCATCCCCGGCACCACGAAGCAGAGCCATCTGGAGGAACTTCTCGCCGCTCTCGACCTCACCTTCTCGCGCGAAGAACTGGCGCGCATCAACGAACTCGCCCCGAAGGGCGTCGCCGCCGGCCAGCGCTACCCGGACATGGGAATGAAGGTCGTGAACGGTTGAACGCGCGGGTGTAGGGAGTAGCGAATAGGGAGTAGGGACGGATGCGGATGGACGGGTTTGAAGGGCGCTAATCCTCGCCCTGCTTGGAGTCGGTCGTCCGTGAACTACTTAGGCAGCCGGACCGTCTCAGTCAACTTTAGAACGGCACGCAGGGCGTCGTTGACGGCGGTCTCATTGGGAAAGACCTTTGCGAGTTCGGGATCGAGAAGGACGAGGTTGGTACCCGCGCGATAGCGCTTCGCGTACTTCCCCCGGACCCCGCCCTTCATCGAGGCGAAATCATACTCCGGCCGCATGTCGTTCGCTGGTTTTCGGTTAGCCTTCTTCATAAAACCTTCGTTCGTGGCGTGTAGCCAGCCTGGCACTGATGATCCAGACTCTCTTGCCCTCCTCGGTGCGCGCCACGACCAACACGCGGTGGAGGTTGGAAACACCCACGGTTAAGAAGCGCGGCTCAACGTCACCCGCTTGCCGATGATGAGGGTGAGGATATTGCGGGCGAGCTGGTTGAGCAGGGGATTTCCAGCCAATTTCTAGGCGACCACAGCCATGTCGTGGTGCAGGAGCATGACCTGGTCGGAGCGCAAGGCGAGGGTTGCGTAGGTGCGTCCTTGGTTATCGCGGAACTCGACCTCGAACACTCCGGGGGTAAGCGGCTCCACGACGGTCCCGACCTGCCCCCGGCGCAGCCCGCGCTCGGGCATGTCTCCAAGCAGTGCAACGACGGCAAAGGGTTTGATGGTTTCCATGCTCACTCACAGGACGTAGCAACTGGTCATCCGGGTTGGCTCAGGCTACGCGCCGCTTGCTTCGTTTCTTCGTCAGCCGAACTCGTAGCCAGGCGGGCGGGGTAAACCCCGCCCCTACCTATACGCCGGCACCCCCGTCACCCGCTCGCCGATGATGAGGGTATGGATATTGTGGGTGCCCTCGTAGGTGAAGACGGACTCCAGGTTGCACATGTGGCGGAAGATGGGGTATTCGTCGGCCACGCCGTTGGCGCCGAGGATATCGCGCGCGGCGCGCGCCACGTCGAGCGCCATCTTCACGTTGTTGCGCTTCAGCATGGAGACGTGGGCGTGGTCGGCGCGTCCCTGGTCCTTCAAGCGCCCCACCTGCAAGGCCAGCAACTGCCCCTTGGTGATTTCGGTGATCATATCCGCGAATTTCGCCTGCACGAGCTGATGGGAAGCGATGGGCTTGTCGTCAAACTGTTTGCGGACCTTGGCGTACTCGAGCGCCTCGTTGTAGCAGGCCATGGCCGCCCCGATGCCGCCCCAGCCGATGCCATAGCGCGCCTGAGTCAGGCAGCTCAGCGGGGCCTTCATTCCCACGGCTTTCGGCAGCATGGCGCAGGCGGGCACGCGCACGTCCTGGAGTGACAGCGTGGAAGTCACCGAGGCGCGCAGCGACCACTTGCCTTTAATGTCCTTGGAAGAATAGCCGGGCGTCCCGCGCTCCACCAGGAACCCGCGCACGCCCTCGTCCGTGCGCGCCCAGACCACGGCCACGTCCGCGATGGTCCCGGAAGTGATCCAGGCTTTCTCGCCGTTCAGAATGTAATGATCGCCGTCTTTCAAGGCGCGAGCGCGCATGCCGGCGGGGTTGGAGCCGAAGTCGGGCTCGGTCAGGCCGAAGCAGCCGATGGCTTTGCCTTGCTGGAGCGCGGGCAGCCAGCGTTCCTTCTGCTCTTCGGAGCCGTACTCCTTGATGGGATACATCACCAGCGCGCCCTGCACCGAGACGAAGCTGCGCAGGCCGCTGTCGCCGCGCTCAAGCTCCTGCATGATGAGCCCGTACTGCACGTTCGACATGCCGGCGCAGCCGTAGCCCTCCATGTTGGCTCCGTAGAATCCCAGCTCCGCCATCAGCGGCACCAAGTGGGCGGGGAATTTCGCCTCGCGGTTCCACTCCTCGATGTGCGGCAGGACTTCCCTGTCTACGAACTCCCGCACCGTCTGGCGCACCAGCTTTTCTTCGTCGCTAAAGAGGGCGTCAATTTCCATGAAGTCGACACCATGAAATGCAAACATAGGAATTCTCCAATCGGGTCATCGGGTCGTCGCATTGCCGAGCCATTTTACCAGCGAACGCCGCAGTCGGCGTCCCTTGCTTGACAGCGCTCCACCCTCTGGTATGCTCTGAATGAAGGTGCAATGAGGCAACGCCAGGTCCTTATGGGAGCGCGTCAAACCATCACCGTTTCACTCTCGCCAGACATGGCGGAAGAGGTCGAGAAGGCCGTGCGGGCGGAGCGTTGGACTCGCTCCGAACTTGTCCGGGAAGCGCTCCGCACGTATATCTCGATTCGCCGGTTGCCAGAGGAGACTCCCACCCCCGCCGAGCTGCGGGCTATCCGTCGTGGCAGAGCCGCGTACGAACGCGGCGACTACGTCACACTCCATGAACTCCGCAGACAAGAAGCTATGGCTCGTGGCCCTCGCCGGGCCCGCGCAAAAGTCACTTAAACGCATCCCGTCCAGTGACCGGGACCGCATCCGGCTTGCCATCGATGAGATGGAAGAAGACCCCTTCCTGGGGGACGTGCGCAAGCTGAAAGGAGGCGGGCAGGGGTTCCGCCGGCGCGTAGGCGATTGGCGCATTTTCTTCGACATTTACCCCAAGCAGCACCGTATCGTCGTGACTGCCATCGAACGTCGTACCTCCACAACCTACTGAGCGGCGCTTTGGAATCCTTCCGGCACAGCATATAATCCTAAATTGTTATGGACGATCGCACGCGGCTGACCGCGATGGTGAAGGCAGCGGGTTGAGCAGCCAAGTTGAGTCCAAGTATTTTGGACTCGGTGCTGGCCAAGCTGCCGAAACAATCCGACCCGAACGTCCTGGTCGGCTTCGAGACCGCCGACGACGCCGGCGTGTATCAACTCGCGCCCGACCTGGCGCTGGTGCAGACCGTGGACTTCTTCACGCCCATTGTGGACGACCCCTACACGTTTGGCCAGATCGCGGCGGCGAATTCCCTGAGCGACGTCTACGCCATGGGCGGCCGGCCGATCTCGGCGCTCTCCATCGTGGGATTTCCCAACACCGGGCGGGACGTAGCCGTCCTGGAGCAGATCCTTCAGGGCGGTTTGGCGAAAATGCGGGAAGCGGGCTGCGCGGTGATCGGCGGACATTCGATTGGCGACGAGGAGATCAAATTCGGCTACGCGGTGACGGGCTTGGTGGATCCCCAGCGCGTGCTCAAGAACGTGGGCGCGCGACCGGGCGACCGGCTGGTGCTTACCAAGCGGCTGGGCACGGGGATTATCGGCACGGCGCTCAAGGCGAACCGCGCCAGCGAAGCCTCGGTGAGCGCCGCCGTGGAGTCCATGTGCGCCTTGAACGCCGCGGGCAGCGAAGTCGCTCTGCGCTTCCGCATTCACGCCGCCACGGACATCACCGGCTTCGGCCTGCTGGGCCACGCGCGCGAAATGGCCGCGGGCAGCAATGTGAGCCTGCTGATCGACTCCCGGCAAGTGGGACTTCTGCCGCAAGCTATCGAGTACTCACGGGACGGCTTCCTGCCCGGCGGGCTCAAAAGAAACATCGAGTTCGTGGCGAGTTGCGTGGGGTTTGCGGACGGCGTGCCGGAAGAACTTCGGAACCTTCTCTACGACCCTCAGACTTCCGGGGGGCTGTTCCTCTCCGTCGCCGCGGAGGACGCGTCCCCCCTGCTCGCCGCTCTGCGGGAGCGGAACATTCCCGCCGCCGAAGTCGGGGAGGTCATCGAAAAAAGTAAGCCGCTCATCCAGGTCAAGTGAACGCCATCAGCTTGTATAGTGGGAAGTGCCGGTAAGCACCGTCAGTGTGTTTCTAACCGTGCGCCTTTATCTCGCAAAAAAGCTGTCCGATAGAACGGGTACAGGGAATTCCAGTGGCACGTAGCGTCTGGCTTCCTCCTTCGCACATGGACGTACCAGAAATAATCCGAAAGAAGCGGGATGGCCTGGCCCTCGCCAGGGAAGAGATTCTGGGTTTTGTCGAGCGATACACGCGGGGGGAAATCCCCGACTATCAATGTGCGGCACTGCTGATGGCGATCTACTTCCGCAGCCTGGACGCACGCGAGACGGCGGACCTGACGGAGGCCATGCTGCGGTCGGGCCGGACGCTCGATCTCTCCGCCTATCATTTGCCGAAGGTCGACAAGCACTCGACGGGTGGGGTGGGTGACAAGACCTCCTTGGTGATCGGGCCCGCCGCCGCGGCCTGTGGCCTGCTGGTGCCCATGGTCTCCGGGCGGGGCCTGGGACACACTGGTGGCACGCTGGACAAGCTGGAATCCATTCCCGGCTTCAAGACCCGCCTGACCTTTCAGGAGTTTCACCGGGTGTTGGAGATGTGTGGGCTGGCGTTGATGGGCCAGACCGAGGAGTTTGCCCCGGCTGACCGGAAGCTTTACGCCCTTCGCGATGTTACGGCGACGGTCGAGTCGATCCCATTGATCGCCGCCTCCATCATGAGCAAGAAACTGGCGGAGGGCATTGAGGGCCTGGTGTTGGACGTCAAAACAGGCGCCGGGGCCTTCAAACCGAGGCTCGAGGACGCCCGCGAGCTCTCCTCCCGCATGCTGGAGATCGGCGCGGCGCATGGCAAGCGAGTTCAAGCCCTGATCAGCGACATGAGCCAGCCGCTCGGGAACGCGGTCGGAAACGCCCTGGAAGTGATGGAGGCGGTCGAGACGCTGAAGGGCCGGGGCCCGCGCGATCTCACCGAACTCTGCCGGGAATTGACGGCGCACATGCTTCTGCTTGGGGATGCGGTGAATTCCCTCCAGGAGGGGCGAGCCAAGTACGACTCGGTCATTGCCAGCGGGCAAGCCTTGGAAAAATTCGCAGCCGTCGTCGCCGAGCAGGGAGGCAATCCGCGCGCGCTGGAGGATTACTCGCTGCTGCCCTCGGCCGAGCACCAGGATACCATCACGGCGCCCGAACGGGGCTATATTGCCGGGCTGGAGGCGCGTGCCATGGGGACCGCTTCGATGGCGCTGGGGGCCGGGCGCGACCGGGTGGACGCCTCGATCGACCCCGCGGTGGGCCTGATCTTCGAGAAGAAGGTCGGAGACCCGGTCCGCGCGGGCGAGCGGATTTGTGTGGTCCATTCGAACGATCGCGGGCGGGTGGCCCGGGCGCTCGAAATGATTCGCGCGGCGGTTTCCCTTTCCCCGGACCCGGTGGCTCCCGCGCCGCTGATCCTGGAGAAAGTACCGAAGGAGGACGCAAGGGGGTGGAAAGCATGGCACGCTTGATTCCAGTTCTGGGCATCGTGGTCATCCTGTTCGTCGCTTTCTTGCTTTCCAAGCACCGTCGAGCCATCGCTTGGCGCACTGTGGCCTGGGGATTGGGGTTGCAATTTGCCCTCGCCTTAGTCGTGCTGCGCACGCGCTTTGGTTTTTGGCTCCTGGAGAAAATCTCAGCCGGAGTGTTGGTCGTCCTCAATTGCTCTTTCGCGGGTTCTTCTTTCGTATTCGGAAAGTTCGGGGAAAGTGGAGGGAGCTTCGGCAGGGTTTTCGCCTTTCAAGTCCTCCCCATGATTATTTTCGTGGCCTCGCTGTTTTCCATCCTCTACTACCTCCGCTTGATCCCAACCCTGGTGGTCTGGACCGGCAAGCTGATGCTCAAGCTGATGGGGACGAGCGGGGCCGAATCCCTGGAAGTCGCGGCGAGCATCATGATGGGGCAGACGGAAGCGCCGCTGGTCATCCGGCCCTATCTGGAGCGCTTGACCGAGTCCGAGCTGATGACCATCATGACCGCCGGCATGGCGCATATTGCGGGTTCGGTCTTCGGCGCCTACGTCTTATTCGGAGCCGACGCGCGCCACCTGCTGACCGCCGTGGTGATGACCGCTCCGGGAACTCTTCTGATCTCCAAGATGATGATCCCTGAAGTGGGCCAGCCCCAAACCGCGGGCAAGGTACAGCTCGTGGAAGAACACCGGCCCGTCAACCTCCTGGATGCCGCTTCACGAGGCGTCACGGACGGCCTCTACCTGGCGCTGAACGTGGGGGCCATGCTGGTGGCCTTTGTCGCCTTGATTTACCTCGTAAATTTGCTCTTGGGTGTCGTGCACTTGGACCTCCAGACCATTTTCGGCTACGCTCTGGCGCCGGCGGCCTGGATCCTGGGCGTTCCGTGGCAAGACGCCGCGGCGGTGGGAAATCTGTTGGGCACGAAATTGGTTCTGAATGAGTTTGTGGCCTACTCCATGCTTGGCCCGCTCAAGGGCCACATCGCCGAGCGCTCCTTTACCATCGCCACCTACGCTCTCTGCGGTTTTGCCAATTTCTCTTCCATTGGAATTCAAATCGGCGGGATCGGAGCCCTGGCGCCTTCGCGAAAACAGGACTTGGCCAGACTGGGATTCCGAGCGCTTCTGGCCGGCACTATGGCCAATTACCTGGCGGCGGCGATTGCGGGCCTACTGCTGACCTAACCAAACGGGATTCAAGGCTTCCTGATTGTGGGATCGTATCGTCATGCCATGAGGGTTCCAGCTTGAGCCCTTTCAAAAGTTCGAGAACGCGGACCCCCGCTCAGTACCCATCACCGACCTACGAGCACGCCCAGGAAGCGGCGCGTTATCTTCAGTCGCGGTGGCGAGTGCCTCCCCGCGTCGCCATTACTCTCGGCTCCGGCTTGGACGAGGTGATTGGCAGATTGAATTTGCGGCTCAAAATCCCGTTTAGCCTCATTCCGCATTTTCCCCGGCCTACGGTTTCCGGCCACAGCGGCGCATTGTATTTGGGAACCCGCAAAGGTGTGTCCGTAGCCATTATGGAAGGGCGAGTGCACCTCTATGAAGGATATGCGCCCGCGGTGGTGGTGTTTCCCGCGCGCGTGCTGGCGCTGGCGGGAGTCCGGGTTTTCATCTTCACGTGCGCAGCCGGCGGGATTGCGCCGCAGGCGAAGCCGGGGAGCTTCATGATTTTCGCGGACCACCTCAACCTGCAAGGGGCCAATCCCCTCGCCGGGACTCACGACGTGCGCTGGGGCGCCCGCTTCGTGGATCTGACCGGCGCTTACCATCCCCGCTTGCGGCGCCTGGCGCGGCAAGCGGCGGCCAAGCTGCGCCTGCCGTGCTTCGAAGGGGTGTATGCTTCCGTGCTCGGGCCCAGCTACGAGACGCCCGCTGAAATCCGCGCCTTGACGCGCCAAGGCGCGGGCGCCGTGGGCATGTCCACCGTGCCGGAGGTAATCGCCGCGCGCCAGTTGGGACGCCAGGTGCTGGCCATCGCCACGATCACGAATCGCGCGGCGGGGCTGGCCCGGCGGGCCTTGAGTCACGAGGACGTGCTCACCCAAGGTGGCGCCGCCGCGCGCAACCTCGCGGCCCTGCTCGATGCGCTCCTGCCGCGGCTGGGCGAAGAAAGCGAGCAGCCATGAACCCTGAGGAACTTGTCGCCCGCGCGCTCGAGGCGCGTAACAACGCCTGCGCCGACTATTCCCATTTCAAAGTGGGCGCGGCGCTGCTCGCTTCGAGCGGCAAGGTCTACACGGGATGCAACGTCGAGAACGCCACTTACGGCCTGACGGTTTGCGCCGAACGCGTGGCCCTGTGGAAGGCCCTCTCGGAGGGCGAGCGCGCGTTCGCGAAACTCGCCGTTGTGACGTCGAGCGAGTCGCCCGCCTCCCCCTGCGGCGCCTGCCGGCAGCTCCTCTGGGAGTTCTGCGGCGATATCGAAGTGATCCTCGCCAACCTGCAAGGCTTCAGGCAAACCCTTCGACTCACGGAACTCCTCCCGCGCCCGTTCGATCGGCGCTCCCTTTGATCGCCCATTCCGATCGGACCTCGGCTTCTACCGGGTTGCCCGCAAAGACCCGCACTGGCAAAGGGGGGCACTGCGCCGGCTCGAACCCCAGCGAACAGGAAATGTGGCATGATGTGAGGCTCGTCCGGGAGTTCGAAAGGGAACCCTTTGGCATGAGGAGAATTGATATGCGACGGGCTTTCGGCGTTTCCGTGTTGTGGGTGGTGACAGCCATCTGCATGTGCAGGGGCGGGCGCGATTGCGCGGCACAAGCGAATCCGCAACCTGCGGCCAAGGAAAGCATTTGGACGCTGGGCATCTACACCGGGCCGTCGCCGCTCGAGCTTGCGCCCGCGCCCGGGGTCAAGAACCCGGTGCTGACGGCGGCCGACGTCACCGACATGAAGGTCGACGCCGTGGCCCATCCCTTCATGGTCATCAAGGACAAGCGGTATTACCTCTTCTTCACCGCCAAGGATCTGAAATCCGATCACGGAGGCATCGGGCTGGCGGAAAGTGGCGATGGCCTGCACTGGAAATTTCGGAAGACGGTCATCCGCGAGCCCTTCGTGCAGTCGCATCCATTCGTGTTCGAGTGGCAGAACGAGTACTACATGATTCCGGAAGCTCACACGGAGACCTCGGTTAGGCTGTACAAGGCTACGGCGTTTCCGGAAGAGTGGAAATACGTGGGAAATCTGCTGGAGGGCGATCACTTCATCAGCCCGACCCTGGCCCGCTACAACAACCTGTGGTGGCTGTTTACTTCGCCCAGCGGGAACGAGACGCTACGGCTGTTCTACGCCTCCGATTTCAAAGGGCCGTGGAAGGAGCATCCGCTCAGCCCCATCGTGAAAAAGGATCTGAAGACCGCACGGCCCGCCGGCAGGCCCTTCGTGATCGACGGGGCCCTGTACCGGCTGGGGCAGGACTGCTACCCGACTTACGGGCGAGCCGTGCATGCTTTCCGGATTACGGACCTTAGCCCCACAACGTACGCGGAAAAGATGGTGGAGCGCCCGGTGGTCGAAGCTTCGGGAAAGGGCTGGAACTCCGACGGGATGCATCACGTGGACGCGCACCAAGTCGGCAAGGGCCGCTGGATTGCCGTCGTGGACGCCTTGGGCAGCCCGTGAGCGCGCGGCCGCCGCGCAGAGGCGTCAATGCCATTCCACCGGCATGTTAGACTCTCCCCATGACGGAGGCGGACACGGGGCGGAGCCGAGCGGTGGCGCGCCCTGGCGTTCTCCCGCCGCTTGGCGCTTCGCTTTTCATAGCCCTCTTGGCCTTTCTTGCCATCGAGCAATTGCAGCCGCCAGCGGTGATCCCCGCCGGGGCTCCGAGCACAGAATTTTCCGCCGCCCGCGCGCTCGAGCATCTGAAGGTCATCGCCCAAAAGCCTCATCCCACCGGCTCGGCTGAAAACACGGTGGTCCGCGACTACTTAGCGGGCCAACTAAAATCGCTGGGGCTCAACCCGCAAATCCAGACGGCAACCGTGGCGCGCTATGAGCCCCGGTGGCGGGCAGGAATCGCCTCGGCCGCGACGGCGAACAACCTCGTGGTGCGCCTTCTGGGGACCCGCGCCACGCTCGCCGGGCGGGCAGGCCGGGCTGTGATGCTGGCCGCGCACTACGATTCCGTGGCTACCGGGCCCGGCGCCAGCGATGACGGCTCCGGCGTAGCGACACTGCTCGAAACCGCCCGGGCGTTGAAGGCCGGGCCGCCGCTCAGCAACGATGTAATCTTTCTGTTCACTGACGGCGAAGAGCTGGGCTTGCTGGGCGCCAAGGCGTTCGTGCAGGAGCATCCCTGGGCGAAAGACGTGGCCGTGGCGCTCAACTTCGAGGCGCGCGGCGCCTGCGGGCCAGTGTACATGTTCGAGACCAGCGCGCGCAACGGCTGGCTCATCAGCCAACTCGCCCAAGCCGCGCCCGATCCCGTCACTTCTTCCCTCATGTATGATTTTTACCAACGGCTGCCCAACGACACCGACTTCTCGGTATTCAAGCGCGCGGGAATGGCGGGGCTCAACTTTGCTTATGTGGGCTGCTGGCCTCGCTACCACACGCTGCGCGATGACGTTCAGGACCTTGCCCCGCGCAGCCTGCAACATCACGGCTCGTACGCTCTGGCCCTGGCGCGCCGCTTCGGCAATCTAGACCTGGCGCAAACCGCGAGCGACGATGCCCTGTACTTCAGTTTATTCAGGCTGGTATTTCATTACCCGAAGAGCTGGGCCGCGCCCCTCACGATCCTGGTACTCATCTTTTATGCCGGAGTGGTGGTTCTCGGTCTCCGCCGACGCCGCCTCACGCCGCGCGGAATGGCTTTCGGGTTTCTGGGCTGGACGGCAGGCGCGGCCGGCGCAGCGGGCGCCTTTCAGCTCATCTGGCTGGCCCTGCGAGACACCCGCTTCGTAACTTTGCTCCCTTACGGCATGTCGTATAACGGCGACCTTTACGCTCTGGGCTTCATGGCGCTGACAGTTGCGGTGCTCTCCGGGGTTTATGCCAGACTCGGGCCGCGGAACCGCGTCGAGGACCTTACCGCCGGCGCGCTGGTCTGGTGGGCGGTGTTGGCCGTGTTGAGCTCCGTATATTTCTCGGGAGGAAGTTACCTGTTCGCATGGCCGCTGCTTGCGGCGTCGCTCGAACTGGCCTACGCCTTCGGCCAAAGCGGGGCGCCCTCGGAAGCCGCGCGGGTTCTCGCCTGGACGCTGCCCGCCTTTGCAGGCATGATGCTTTTCGCCCCGCTCCCCTACGAACTGCTTGAATTGGTAAGATCCAGCGCCCTCTCGCTGATCCTGGTTGCGGTGGCGTTGTTGGCGGGGTTTCTCGTCCCGCTATTCCACATCCTGATCGTGCATTGGAGGTGGTGGCCGGCGCGCGTTTCCGCAGCGGTGGCCGCGGCGTTCATCGGCGCGGCTATGGCAGCCAGCCATTACGACGCCGCGCATCCACGCGCCGATACGATCCTCTATGCCTTGAACGCCGACACAGGGAAGGCCGTCTGGGCCAGCGCGGATTCGGCGCCGGACGCCTGGACTTCCCAGTTCCTGGCAGGCCACACCAGGAAGGCGAGCCTGGGTGCGCTGCCTTACAGCTCCGCGCTCACGCTGGAGGCCGATGCCCCCGCCGCCTCGCTCATGCCGCCTCAGATTACAGTTCTGGATGATGTAACCCTGGGCGAGATCCGCGTCTTGCGTCTCCACGTCGCCTCCCCGCGCGGCGCGTCCCAAATCTGGTTGCGCCTTCACAGCGGGCGAGTCCTCGAGGCCGACTTGAACGGCAAGAAGCTCTCTAATACCGGCGACGCTGCGGGCGCGGAAGGATGGGGAATAATCTATTCCGGCACGCCGGAGCAAGGGTTGGTGCTCACTTTAAAAGTCCCCGCTTCCCAAACCCCCACGCTTACAGTCGTGGACATCAGCGGAACGCTGCCGGAGTTCCCCGGCCTGACTATCCTACCCCGGCCCCCGGATTTGATGCCTTCGCCGGCTCTGCGCTTCGATTCCTGCACCCTGGTCAGCAAAACCTTCCGCCCCGATCTCGGGATGCGCATGATGAGTCATCACTGACCGCAAGGCATGATAAGATGGCTCCCATGCCGAGGCAGATTTCCGCTCAGATATATGTTGGCATTGCAATTCTGGTTATCGGCGGCGGGCTAGTCGGCGGCGAGTACTTTCTGGTCAAATGGTACCCGAATCACGAGCGCCATGTTCGCGATGAAACTCTGAGCCTGCGTCCCTACCGCAACGACTCCCTGGGCATTGACATGCAGGTTGCGGATGGCCTGTTCGGCAAAGTGGAGAACTTCCCCGGCGGGGTACGAATCTATCGATCAAAATTCTGGGGCATTGGCCCCTCGCTCACCATTACTTCGCAGCCGAACCCCGACCAGAGCGCGGAATTCTCCCCCCAGGTCCTGGCCAAATGGGAAACCCAGGGAGTAAGCGAGGAGATTCCCCGCTACCACTTTGAACGCACCAAAATCCAAAACCGGGACGCGGTGCTGATCCAGCAGTTCAAGGACCGCGCCATGATGCTCACCGCGCGGGTCATTTCCCCCGACCGCATCATCGAGGCAAATTGTACGCCCGGCCAGGAGGACGAAGACCTGTTCATGGAAGCCTGCGAGGAGAGCTTGCGCACGATGAAAGTCGCCGGCCCCGAGCCTCCCCCGGCCGTTGTGGAACTCACTCCGCCCGCCAGGACAACCCCCGCACCGGGCAAGAAGCATTGACGAATTTCGATTGACGACTCTCTGCCAGCCCGCCAATCGTCAATCGGCAATTTCACCAGGGAGCGGAACCGCATGACACAAACTTGGGTACCTGTAGAGGGCAGTCTGGCGACGCCACAAGGATTCCGCGCGTCCGCAGCCGCGGCAGGAATCAAAAAGACCGGCACCCTCGATTTGGCCTTGATCTTCGCGGACGCGCCGGCAACCACCGCGGCGGGTGTGTTCACCACCAACCGCGCCGCGGCGGCGCCCGTGGCCGTGTGCCGGGAGCACTTGGTCCGCAGCCGCGGCCAATGTCGGGCCGTGGTGGCTAATTCGGGGAATGCCAATGCCTGCACGGGGCGTGAGGGGCTGCGCGGCGCCTGGACGACGGCCCGGTCTGCCGCCCAACTGCTCGAGATCGAGCCTCACCAGGTCCTTGTGGCCTCGACCGGAGTAATCGGAGTCCCGCTCCGCTTCGAGCTTATCCTCAAGCAGCTTCCAACCCTCGTCCAAAACCTCTCTTCACAAGGCGCGGGGGACGTAGCGCGCGCCATCATGACCACGGATACGGTCCTTAAGTCTTGCGTGTTGCGGTCGGAAGTCAATGGCCGGCCCGTGCATCTGGCCGGCGTCGCCAAGGGGGCGGGGATGATCCACCCACGCATGGCGACCATGCTTTCCTTTATCACCACCGACGCCGCGATGGGCCCGCGAGTCCTCGACCAGGTGTTGCGGGCGGCGGTGGAGACCTCTTTCAACCGCCTCACCGTGGACGGAGACACCTCGACGAACGACACCGTGCTGGCGCTGGCAAGCGGTCTTTCGGGCGTGGGCGTGCGCCCCGGCGATCGAAGCCGGGCGTGGTTTCTGGAAGGGCTCACGCAACTCTGCCAGGCCCTGGCGCAGATGATCGCCCGGGACGGAGAAGGCGCGAAAAAGCTGGTCACGGTGGAAGTCCAAGGCGCTCGCCGGCCCTCCGACGCCGAGCGCATCGCCCGCGCCATTGCCAACTCGCCCCTCGTCAAAACCGCCATCGCCGGCAACGATCCCAATTGGGGACGCATCATGTGCGCGGCGGGCTATTCCGGCGCGCAGTTTGATCCCAGTAAAGTGGACATCCGCGTGAACGATCTCTACCTGTGCAAGAAGGGCCTGGACGCCGATTTCGGGGAGGCGGCAGCCCGCAAGGAGTTGGACCGGAAGGACGTCCTCATCCGCCTCGACCTCCACCAGGGCAATGCCTCCGCCCGCATTTGGACCTGCGACTTCACCCGCGATTACATCGACATCAACGCCTCGTACCGGACGTGACTCGGGATTTGGGGTTCGGTGTTCGGGGCATTGCACCCGCAGCCCTGGCTGAGCCTGCCTGGGGTAGGCACGCCGGGCAGGTGCTATAATGTGATGTTGAGGTTAGTCTGCGCCTCGCTCGCCCACGGGCGACGTTATCCATGTCAGGAATCATTGGTTACATTGGCAGCAAACGCGTAGTCCCCGTGCTGCTGGAGGGCCTGCAGCGGCTGCAGTACCGCGGTTATGACTCCGCGGGCCTGGCCGTCATCGGCGGCGAGACCTTGGAGATCCGCCGCGCGCCCGGGAAACTTCGCAACCTGGAAGAACTCATCCGCCTTCATCCTATGGACGGCACCTACGGAATCGGGCATACCCGCTGGGCCACGCACGGGGCGCCCACCGAGGAGAATGCCCACCCACACCGCGACTGCCACGGGACGGTGGTCGTGGTGCACAACGGCATCATCGAGAACTACCTGGAACTCAAAAAGGAACTGGAGGGCGAAGGCCACCGGTTTGCTACGGAAGTGGACACGGAAGTGATCGCGCATCTGGTGGAGAAGTACCTGAATGGCGCGGGCGCGCGGGCTCCGGCGGCGGACACTGGCCATCTCGAAGATGCCGTGCGAGCGGCGGTGCGTCGGCTCAGCGGGGTGTTCGCCCTGGCGATCATTTCCACCCGAGACTTGAACAAGATTGTGGCGGTCCGGAAAGGCCCGCCGGCGGTAATTGGCCTGGGCAAGGACGAGTATTTCGTGGCCAGCGACGTGCCGGCGATCCTCTACCACACACGCGACCTGTTCTTCCTTGCCGATGGCGACGTGGCGGTGCTTACCGTCAACGGCGTCAAGCTGACCGACTTCGAGGGCCGGCCTGTCACCCGCCGCGTCCAGCACATCACCTGGGACCCCATTCTGGCCGAGAAGGGCGGCTTCAAACATTACACGCTGAAGGAAATCTACGAACAGCCGCGGGCGGTGCGCGACACCGCGCTGGGACGGTTTTCCCCGGAGACCGGCCAGGTGTTTCTGGATGAAATGGAAATCACCGAGGAGGACTTTCGCGCCTTCCGGGAGATCAAGATTGTGGCGGCGGGAACGTCGCGTCACGCGGGGCTGGCGGGCAAGGTGATGATCGAGCGGCTGGCGCGGGTGCCCGTGGAAGTGGATTACGCTTCGGAATTCCGCTATCGCGACCCGCTGGTCGACTCTCGGACGCTCACCCTGCTCAACACTCAATCGGGCGAGACCGCCGACACCATCGCCGGCCAGCGTGAAGCGCAGGCGAAAGGCTCCAAAACCCTCGCCGTCTGCAACGTCCTGGGCAGCATGGTGCCGCGCGAGGCAAACGGAACCATTTACACCCACGCCGGGCCGGAGATCGGCGTCGGGTCAACCAAGACGTTCACCGCCCAACTGACGGCGCTTTATCTGTTTGCAGTGTACCTGGGGCAGACCCGCGGGCTGCTGCCCCCCGCTGAGGCGAAAAAACTGTTGGCCGACCTGACGCTGCTCCCCAAGCAACTGGAGGCCGTGCTGCAAAAGGATGATGAGTTTGAAGAATTGGCGCGGCGTTTCCATCGCTCATCGGATTTCCTCTATCTCGGCCGCGGCGTGCACTTCCCCGTGGCGCTCGAAGGCGCGCTGAAAATGAAGAAGCTCTCCTACATCCATACGGAGGCCTACCCGGCGGGAGAGATGAAGCATGGGCCGAACGTCCTGATCGCCGACGGGCTCCCCGTGGTGGTGATCGCCACGTGCGACTGGAAAGCCGAGGATTCGCGGGCGCGCTACGGGCGGACGATTTCCAATATCAAGGAGGCCAAGGCGCGCGGCGCGAGCATCCTGGCCCTGGTGACGGAAGGCGACCGGGAAGTGCGCGAGATGGCCGAGCACCTGATCGTGCTGCCCCAGACCAACGAATTGCTCTCTTCCATCCTCGAGGTTGTGCCGCTGCAGCTCCTGGCCTATCACGTCGGTGTCCTGCGCGGCTGCGACGTGGACCAACCGCGAAATCTCGCCAAATCGGTTACGGTGGAGTAGCCCGAGCGTGAAGTGCGTCTACTCCGACCAATACGACCTGAACCTGGGAGACC
>Ga0187771_10001205_pt1 | contig 17082 bp, 7 predicted proteins | sample 0116_SJ02_MP15_1_FD_133139 | JGI IMG/M metagenome (GOLD analysis project Ga0187771, IMG submission 133139) | Tropical peat soil microbial communities from peatlands in Department of Meta, Colombia - 0116_SJ02_MP15_10_MG | ecosystem: Environmental > Terrestrial > Soil > Wetlands > Peat | place...
GCAGGTAAGGATGCAAACGGGAACGCGATCTTCAAAGCGGATCGAACGAAAGTGACGATTCAAGACGTGATGGCCGTCGAGGGGCCGCGCTTACCCGATGTGGATCACTCGCAAAGGAAGTTCAACACTGGGATCGTCATTGTGGTCGAGCACGGGCAAAGTCCAAGCCGCGAACTCATTGAGCGCGCCAACGGAATTCGCCAGCAGTGGATCGATTATTGGCAAACGGTAACCGGGCATCGCGCGTCCATGACGACGAATCCACGTTGAGCGTTCTCGGGCGAGGCAGGATATGATGCAGCCGTCTGTTTATCCCGCAACACGAGGAGCATTGGCATGGAACTGTGCCGTCTTCGCTCATATGTATTCCTCGCCTTGGTATTGGCTCTGGCCACAATCGTCACGCTGGCCGAGGAGGCAATCTCGGTCACCGTGGATGCAACTGGAATCCAACACAAATTGCTGCACACGAGTTTAGTCATTCCGGTCAAGCCGGGGCCTCTAACCCTTTACTACCCGAAATGGATTCCCGGCGAGCACGGGCCTGATGGGCCCATCGCAAATCTAACCGGCCTCAAGTTCGAGGCGGACGGCAAGACCATTCCCTGGCAGCGTGACTTGCTGGATGTGTTCACTTTCCACGTGGAAATTCCCCGCGGTGTCAGTCATCTCAATGCCAGCTATGACTACATCGAGCCCGACGGTGGCTCCGTCACTGACAAGCTGATGGTCCTGGAATGGAATGAAGTTGTACTCTACCCGGCGAACATCCCCGCTGAGAAGCTTGCGTATGAAGCCAAACTTCTGATTCCGGACGGTTGGAAATTCGGCACGGCGCTTCCTGTCGAAAAGGAATCAGGGAATCAACTTTCATTTAAGCGGATTTCTCTCGATCTGCTTGTGGACTCGCCCGTCATCGCTGGAGAGTTCTATCGTGTCATTGACCTTACGCCTCCGGGCGAACCCGTCCACCACGAAATTGACATGGTCGCCGACAGCGAAGCTGCTTTGAACATGAGCGCCGAAAATCAGAAGCAGATGGTCAATCTGGTAGCTGAATCGGGCAAACTGTTTGGGACCCGTCACTACCGCGACTATCATTTCCTGCTCACACTTAGCGATCATGTCGCGCATTTCGGCCTCGAACACCACGAGTCCAACGACAGCCGCATGGCGGAGCGAGCGATTATTTCGCCCGGTTCCGGCATGGCTCTGGGCGGACTGCTGGCGCACGAATTCGTTCATTCCTGGAGCGGCAAGTTTCGCCGGCCTGCCGATCTGACCACGCCGGATTTCGAACAGCCCATGAAAACGGACCTCTTATGGGGCTATGAGGGAATGACGGACTACTTTGGCCCGCTCTTAGCGGCGCGCAGCGGCTTGTGGACATCGGAGCAATACCACGAGCACCTGGCCAGCATTGCCGCGATGCTTGGCCCCGGACGCCCTGGGCGCATGTGGCGCCCATTGCTCGACACTGGGATTGCAGAAGCAGGCCTTGGCTTTGGAGGAAGGGGTGGGTGGCTGAACTGGCGTCGCGGAAGTGACTATTATGAGGAGGGCGATCTGCTTTGGCTCGAAGTCGCTACCATCATTCACCGCCAGTCGGGTGGCAAGAAGTCAGTAGATGATTTCTGCCAGGCATTCTACGGCGGTCTGAATCATGGCCCGGAGGTGAAGACCTACACTTTCGACGAACTGGTCGGCGCACTCAATGCAATCGCGCCCTTTGATTGGGCCACTTTTTTCCACGACCGGTTGAACTGCACTTCCGCGGAAGCTCCCGTGGGCGGAATCGAAAACGGCGGATGGAAGGTCGTTTTCAACGGTGACCCACCGAAGGGGGAAGGTCGCCGCGGCGGTCCCGGCGAGATTTATTCCATCGGTCTCCAGGTGGGCAATGACGGAGTCGTGAGTGACTCAATCGTCGGCAGTCCTGCATTTGAGGCGGGAATTTCCTCGCAGATGAAAATCATTGGAGTGAATGGACGCATCTACACTCAGGAATTGCTCTCGGACGCAATCAAAGCTGCGAAGGACACCTTACAACCGATCACGCTTCTCGTCGTCGTGGACGACTATTTTCGAACCTGCACGATCAACTACCACGGGGGCGCTCGCTACCCGCACTTGTTGCGGGATGACAGCCGGCCTGACTATCTTGATGAATTGATTAAGCCCCACGCCGCGAGCCAGTTGAGTCGCGTAAGTTGATCATTTTCCAATAGTCATCTTTCCGTTGATCAGTCGCCAGATCCCGAGGGGATTCCCGTCCTTGAGTTCGTCCGGGAGGGCTGCATCGGGAAACCCCTGGTAGCAGACCAGGCGAGTGAAGCGGAAAATCGCCTGGGTTCCGACTGAAGTGGAGCGGCCGTCGGAGGTCGAGGGATAGGGGCCTCCGTGCACCATGGCGTGGGTAACTTCGACCCCAGTCGGAAAGCCGTTAAAGATGAGCCTGCCGACTTTGGTCTCGAGAATCGCAATCAGATCGGCGAATTCGCGCAAGTCCTGTTCAGTGCCATGAATTGTGGCAGTGAGATGGCCTTCGAGGGAGCGAGCGACGGCCAGCACTTGATCGCGGCTCGAGTGCCGCACAAGGAGCGTGGTAGGGCCGAAGATTTCCGCATCCAGGTCTGAGCCGAGAAACGATTCCGCATCGGTTTCAAAAAGCGCGGGATTGGCGGCGAATCCTGCGGCGTCGGTTTGCGGCGCTTCAGCCACCAGTTCGACAGACGAGTCCGCCTTGCGTCCGGCAACGGCCGAGTCATAGGAATGGTGAATGCTCTTGGTCAGGAGATGAAAAGGAGTGGATTCCGTCACCAACTGGCGCAGTTTGCTTGTGAATGCGGTGGCATCCGGCCCTTTCGGCAGAAACACCATGCCCGGCTTGGTGCAGAACTGCCCGGCTCCCATCGTAAACGACGCGTGCAATCGGGCCGCTATGCTTTCGGCGCGCCCCTGCAAGGCCCCGGGCAGGATGAAGACAGGATTGGTGCTGCTCATCTCGGCATAGAACGGAATCGGCTCCGGGCGCGAAGCTGCCACGTCCATCAGGATTCTTCCCGCAGTTCGCGACCCCGTGAAGCCTCCTGCCCGCACCAGAGGATGTTTCATCAGCGCGGTCCCAACCTGCGAGCCGCTGCCGAACAGCAGCGAGAACACACCTTCGGGAAGACCGCACTCGCGAACGCTCTTCTGCACGGCGCGACCCACAAGTTCGCTCGTGCCCGGATGAGCTGCGTGTGCCTTCATGATTACAGTATTTCCTCCAGCGAGTGCAGAAGCTGTGTCTCCTCCAGCTACCGAGAAGGCCAAGGGGAAGTTGCTGGCGCCGAAGACGACTACCGGCCCCAGCGGGCGCAACATAGAGCGGATGTCAGGCTTGGGAGTAGGCTTGCGTTCCGGATCGGCGTGATCAATGCGCGCGTTGACCCAGGATCCCTCTTCTGCCACCTGAGCGAACAGGCGAAGCTGGCCGCAGGTGCGCGCCGTTTCGCCTTCCAGCCGAGCCTGCGGCAGTGCCGTCTCCTGGGCGGCGCGCTCGATTACGTCGTCTGCAATCGATTCGATCTTTGCGGCGATCTGGCGTAAGAACGCGCCCCGTTCGCGTCCAGACGTGCGCCGATAGACTTCAAAAGCTTCCGCCGCGAGCCGAGCCGCGAGTTCTACTTCTTCTTCGGTTGCTGGGACAAAACCGGGCTGCAAGTGCTGCCCGGTAGTGGGATCGGTCGCGTATAGAAGTTCTCCGCTACCCGCCCCTTCGCGAAACCCGATTAACGACCGACCGGATAGATTTGCTATGGAAGCCAACATATTTCACTCCCTATTCGGCAACGTGTAAGTGCTCACCGATTGCAGGCCGGGAACGCAGTGCGTCGCAGATAATCTTCCTGGCTTGTGCCAGCTCGTTCCCCGCCAACTCCAGCCGGGGTGGGCGCACGCGTGGATTCCCCATGTCCACCTCCGCTTGCACCAGTTTGACGAGCTGAACAAAGTTGGGCACCGTATCCATACGGAGCAAGGGCAAGAACCAGCGGTACAACTCGAATGCTTTTTCACTCTCTCCCTGGATACCGCGATTGAACAACTCTACCGATTCGCGAGGCAGGGCGTTGGCCAGGCCGGCAATCCATCCTGTTGCTCCGACTCCGATGGCTTCGAGCACAGCATCATCCACGCCGGCGGATATTTCCAACCGGCTGTCCAGTAAGGCACGGATGGCAGACACTCGCCGTGCATCTGTGCTGGATTCCTTGACGGCCTCAAAGTTTTCGTGTTCGGCCGCTAGTTCGTAAATCTGTTCTGGGAGAAAATCCGTTCCATACGCGACCGGGTTGTTGTAAAGCATGCAGGAAAGTGGCGTTGCATCAAAGACTGCGGCGACGTGAGTTTTCATTTCGCGCCAATCTCCCTGATACAGATAGGGAGGCAAGGCCACAAGGCCGTCACAGCCTATTTCTGCGGCGGCTTTCGCCAGAGCTACAGCCTCGAGTGTCGTGAGCGAAGAAATAGAAGCAACGACCGGTCCACGCCCTTTAACGGCCTTCATGCATGTGCGCAGAATGTCCAACTTCTCATCAAAGGACAGTGTCGCACCCTCGCCCAGAGATCCGAGCGCATCGATGCCCGTGCAGCCGTTGTCCAGCAGCCAATTGCAGTGTTTCGGTATGAAGCCGTGGTCGACACTGAGATCTTCTTTAAAGCACGTGGTGATGGCCGGCATTACGCCTTTCCAATTCATACAAACCTCCTACGGCGTGCTCAGAGTACACACCGCTGCTGGAAGCGTCAGGTTTTCAACCGGCGCGGAGTAGACTCGGACATTTTATGGATACAATATGCAATCGTCAAACCCTCGTCATTTCTTTTCCTGATTGGAGCCGGGAAAGGTTAAGGTTGACTGTCGGATATCATATGTTGTATACAATGGCCCGGCCTTACCACACCTGACAACAACAGGGCCGCGGTTCCGCCCGACTACCGGATCGCGCCGAGGAAAGTCTTCGGCCCGAGGAGGACTCCATGACGAGAGGTTGCTTTCAAGCAAGTCTCTTTGCATTCCTTACGTTCCTTGTCACTTTGGCCGTGGGCAATCCACTTCGTGCCCAAGTCCTAAATACCGGGGGGATTTCCGGCCTGGTCGTTGACCAGTCGGGAGGCGTGATTGCGAACGCTACGGCCACCATCAGGGATCCCTTGACCGGCTTTACGCGGACCGTGACCGCCAACCCATCAGGCTTATACACCTTCTCGGACCTTCAGCCGGCGACGTATCAGTTGAGGGTCGCAGCAAAAGGCTTTGCGGACGCTGTCGTCAATGACGTAGTTGTGCAGGCCGCGCACACGGTCGATCTCAAGGTCACGATGAAAGTGGGGATGGCGACCGAAGTCGTAGAAGTGTCCGCACAAGGCCAAGCGCTGGAAACGACGACCAATACTCTTTCGACGACGCTCGACCCAGAAGCTATTCAGGACCTGCCGCTCCTCGGCCGCGACGCCTTGCAGTTCGCAGAACTGGTGGCCGGAGCAACGAGCGCTGGCCAGGAACGCTACACGGTCATGGACGCGCTGCCGGCGGCAGCACTCAATATCACGGTAGACGGAGCCAACGACAACTTCCAGCGCTACCGCTCGACGACCACTGGCTTCTTCACAGCAGCTCCTCTGCGCATCGGTGCCTTTGACGAGTTGACCGTGTCCACCAATTCGCTCACCGCGGACGCGGGCGCAGAAGGATCAACCACACTGAAGTTCGTCACCAAGCGAGGGTCGAACCAATTCCACGGCACTGGATTCTGGCAGGCTGAAAACAGTGTATTTAATGCGAATAGCCCCGTACTGAATGCCGAAGGAATCAAGAAACCGAGCAGCCATCTGAACGATTACGGCGGGAGTTTGGGAGGACCGCTCTGGAAGAATAAGATCTTCTTCTTCGTCAATTACGAATCGGAGACAAGCCCCAGCGCGTATGGAGACAGCGCACAGGTTTTTACGACGGGGGCAAATGTGCAGACCGGTGCGCAGGCTAACGCGGAGGCTGGTGATTTCACCTATGAAACAGCTACTGGTGGTCAAAATACCGTGAACCTGCTGCAAATTGCCGCCAAGAACGGTTTCCCGTCGACGGCAAATTCGGTCACAGCGGGTTTGTTAAGCCAGATCAATGGTTACCTTTCCAAAGGGGCACTCTTGCCCGGGCAGTACTCCGCGCTGTCAGGCGGCACAGCCAACGGAGCGAACTGTTGTCTCATGCCAGTGACAAACACCTTGGCGTGGACGCAGCCCTTTGAATACAAGTTGAGATATCCCACGGCGCGGGTCGACTATCAGATCAAGCCCAAACTTGCCTTTCACTTTACGTGGGATTTGCAGTGGTTCCAACAGACTGGCCCACCGAACTATCCGACCAACCCGTTGCAGAGTGGCAGTTGGAAAGCGACCTACTTCACCACCTCGAGCGGCCTGGACTGGACGATCACGCCTCGCCTGATGAACCAGTTCACCTATGCTACGGAAAGCACCATCGAGCAGTTCAATCCAACGACGCACGGAGATCCTTTCGCCAGCCAAGCAGACGAAGTGATTAATCCTCCGTTGAGCGTCAATCCCGTCGTTCCCGGGTTCATTCTCAATGCACCACGTGACAATCCGCTCTGGCAGTTCATCGACAACGTAACCTGGAACCACGGAAACCACACATTCACGTTTGGGGGCTCGACCCGCATTTCGACGATGTTTGAAACTGAAACGTACAATCCCCCGACGTACAGCACGGGCATCGTGCTCACCGATCCCGCGATCGGCATGTTCAATAACACGAACTTCCCCGGAATTAACCCAGGCAATAACAATCAACAATTGACGGCAGCGGAAAATTTGTATGCTTTCCTGGTAGGTCGGATCAACAGTGTGAGCGGCTTTAACGAGGTGGATTCGACCTCAGGGCAGTACCAGGTTGAAGGCAGACTCATTGACCGAGAGAAGCAAATCGTGGGCGGCTTCTACGTCCAGGATGCGTGGCGTGTCAGCCCGCATTTCGCACTGAACTACGGGTTGCGGTGGCAACTGTCTGGGGCACTATACAGCACCAACAATTACTGGACGAGTCCGACCTATGCCAATCTTCTGGGTCCGTCCTCCGGCCTTTTCCAGCCGGGTAGTTTGAACGGGGTTCAAAATCCTGCGATTGAACTTCGAGCCCATGTGTACTCTGCGGACCTCAAAGAGCCTGCTCCGAATTTTGGCTTCGCGTGGAATCCGGATTTCAAGAGCGGGTTCCTGGAGAAATTGTTCGGGGGCAGCAGTTCGGTGATCCGCGGCGGCGCTTCGATCAGCTACTACGATGAAGGGTGGATAACAGTAGAAAATAGCTTTTACACAAATCCGGGGACTGGGCAAAGTGTGTTCTTGTACCCGGGTACCGCCGCTGGTCAATTTGCTCCCGGCACGCTGACCTTGGGCGGGACGATTCCCGCGCTGAATTCCTTTCCGTCGAACTTCAAGACTGCATTCCCACTTCCCGAGGCGGACTTCACCTTCAGCGGTCAGGCCCTTGACACAGTTGACCCGAAGATCCGGTCGCCATACACGATAGCCTGGAATTTCGGCATTCAGCGCAAGTTCCCGGGAAACAACGTGCTCGAAGTGGCGTACGTGGGCAATCACGCGGTGCATTCCTGGTTGCAATATGACATGAACGAAGTCAATATCTTCGAGAATGGATTCTTGACTCAGTTCAAGGCAGCGCAGGCAAATCTTGCAGCCAACGGAGGTACGACCTTCGCAGATACCGGTCTGACTCCGACCCCGATTTTCGATACAGCCTTCGCAGGCCAGACCAAGCCCTCCCCTTTCACAAACTCAACCTTCATCTATGATCTGAAGAGCGGGCAGGCAGGGGCTCTCGCCTCCGCGCTGGCCAGCAACTCTACCTATTTCTGCAATCTGGTAGGAGGAAACAAGAGCTTCACACCCTGCGGCGGTGTCGGCGGCGCATATCCCATCAACCTCTTCCAGGTGAACCCATATGCGACGGGGGCAATAGCGCAGGTGCTTTCTGATCCTGGCAGCTCGACGTACCACGCTTTGCAAGTGCAGTGGAAGCATCCCGCGGGCCACGGGCTGATGCTCGGGGCAAACTACACGTATAGCCACGCGTTGACAAACCGCTGGCTGGGTGACTATTACACCTCAGACGAAGTGCAATACAACTTCACGACTTTGCGCAATCCGGGATTGAACAAGGGGCCGTCACCTTACGACCTGCGGCATCAGTTCAAGGCCTACATGACGTACGCGTTGCCCTTTGGCAAGGACCGTCAATATAGGACAGGGAATCGCGTTCTCGACAACATCATCGGAGGCTGGACCGGTGGTGCCATCGTGAGGGCCAATTCCGGTCTTCCCTTCAAGCTATTGGGTGGACAGAATGCGTACAACTATTCCTTCGCGACAGCTCCACAGTATCCTAATTATCCAGATGCAAGCGACTCGGGCGTGGTCTTGAACGGAATCACGCTGAGCCAGTTGCGGAGCAATATCGGTGTTTACCCTGGGCCATCACCATACGTGCCCACGGTAGCAATTAACCCGCAGTTCCTGGCTGCACATCCGAATGCGATCCTGCCGGAGTCAACCCCCGGTACACTCGGCCAGCTCGTCTATCTGAGTGGTCCGAAGTTTTTCGATGTGGACTTCTCTCTGCATAAGGAAATCCCGATTTACGAGAGGCTCCGTCTGGATATACGAGCTGAATTCGTGAATGCGTTTAACCACCCGGACTGGGCCATCCCTGGTGTCACCGGCGGTCCAGGGCAACCGGCTGATTTTGCCAATGTTTCGGCTTCCAACTACGATGCGTTGGGACTTGTAAGCACCCCACGAACCATTGAGTTCCGGATGCAGTTGACGTTCTAAAGCAGACTATTTCGGTTATCGCGTGTTGCTCAGACGGCCACCGCCGTGGCGGCGGTGTCCTGTCTTCTGGTTGGCCACTCTGGCGCCAATACCGACAAGCTCAGTGGTCAGGTGAGCTATGGGCTTACCGCCAAATCTATCCACGTGGTAGTTTCGCCCAGCGGCACAACCCAAGCGTCTCGTTCCGAATGCAGTGTTCTCTCTGGACGGTAGATGCCACTCTTAATTTTCGCTGGTTGTTCCACGTGCAACCGCGCTGTCCGCGTGAAGGGCGTGGCTGGCGCAAGGCCCACGCGCACAGAACCTGTCTTGGAGTTCATCTCCACTGTCTCAAAGGTTCCCGCATCCAAGGTGAGCCACAAACCCAGCGGTGCCAGGTAGACCCGCGAGCGGGACGAATCGAGCGGAGTGAGTGTGACCCGGTCGTCTTCCCGCTTGATGTTGCCGCCAAACGCCAACCATCCGAACTGCGAATGGTTGACCAGATAGGTCGCAGTGTTCCAGGCATGGCCGAAGAAATTGGGCCCGTAATCGCCGGACAGCGGATCCGGCCTGAGCATGTCCGGGAATCCGTGAAATGCGGCTGAAGCAAAACCCTCTTCGTCGATGTCGGTGAGGGCGCCCATCGTGCCCCCGTAGCCCACACGCAGGAGGTAGAAGTCGTCTGGATGCTCGCGATATTCCGCCAATAGTGGAATGGCATTGATCGCCGAACCGTAATGGTGTAATTGCCTCTCCAAACGTCGAATCTTGGCCGCGAAGATGAAATCCCAGTAACGGCGCGCGCTGCCGTTGTAGCCCCAGTGCGGGATCGTCGGGTCGTAACCGAGGATCGCGTCAAGAGTCACTTCCGCTTTGTCCTGGTAACCGAAGTATTTCGTCCAGGCGTAAACCTCTTCCTGGCCGGTCGAGTCCCAGGGCATCTCGCTGCCGAAGGGATACGCTTCTGTATTGCAATGTTCTGTCCGCGCCCGCATCTTCGCTTCTAGGTTGTCGGCTTGCTCCTTCCAGCCCTCGCGTTTGAGGTCGGTGAGGATTTGCAGAAAAATGTCGCCCTCCATCTGCCCAAATTCCGCATATCCCTCTGCGAACGTGGTCATGGCAATTGACGTCTCATAAGCGTGATTCATATACCAATCCCACGGATGGCCGACCACCAAGCCCTCATAGTTGCGCGCCAACTCATAAAGCACCCAGTAGGCCGCCGCCACATGCGGATAATCGAAGGAGCGGTCCACCTGTTCCGACGCATTCTTGTTCCAACTCGTCCAAGATTTCCAGTCGAAGTCGCTGCGGTAGTAACCGGGCGGCATCTCATCGGGCTGATAGTAGAAAAGACTCTTGCGCACGCCGTATTGATGTGGCCCGTCTGCGTATTGCAGCCTGCCCCAAACGACCTGGTCTACGAACTGTTCCAGCTTTTCTACTTCTTCCTGGTTCGGCTGGAGCAACTCCTTCATGACGGCCGAAAGCCAAGCTCCTCCTCCGCCCTCATCGCCGAGGCCGGCAATCCAGGCGCGGCTGTCTTGCAGGACAATCTGATTCGCCTCACGATCGTAGGTCATGACCGAGGGACTGCGGTGGAAGGGATCACTGGCATCCACATACCATTGCTTGGTTGTCAGAAAATGACCCATGTCGGCTACTGCCTGAGCCTCGGGCTTAATGACAAAATAGTGAATAGTTTGCACCGAACCGTCCGAATAGGTCACGGTCAGTCGTGAACGGCCCCAAGTCTTGCCCTTCAGCGTGTAGGCTCGCCAGCCATCGGCAGAACCGTTTTCGCTGATCGAGATCGCTCCATCCGGGCTCACCGTGATGGATTTGACATTTTTCAAAGACTTCAAGAACAGACGAGCGTCGGTGTCCATGGGAACGATATAGCCGGGGATGCCAACCGCCACTGGTCGCCCGTTCTCTGCGAGTGTCTTTTCGATGTTGCGGATCGAATCCGATAGCAGGAACTTCAGCCCGTAGATTTTAGACTCTCCTGGAGCGAGTGTGAGGCTTGTGGGAGCATTCCAGGGCTGCGCCGATTTCCACTCGTTCTCCGCGTAAGCCTGACTGTGGACCATCCATTCGTAGAAACCCTCGAAGGTGATGCCTCGCGGCGTGGGGTCGGTGAATACGGGCTTCGCCCCGCGACGCCCGGCGCGATCGAGGATCGGGTTGTAGGCCTCGAATGGAGTCTTGCCATCCGGAACGACCAGCAGAGCGGGGCCGTGGCCGCTCAGGCGCGTGACCTGCAGGTATCCGGCGTCTTCGCCAATGTACGGATCGTAGAAGGAGCACTTGGCATGCGCTTCTTCCAGTGAGCGGTCGTTGAGGACATTGTTGAAGATCATGGGAATCCCGAGCGCCCCAATTTGAACCGTTTCCGAAGATTTGTTCCTCAGACTGAAGCGGAGCGCAAGTTTCCCGGAATCCAGCGCCCAGGTACGCGTGATCTGCAGAGGAAAGTCTGCCGGCAAAGTGGGCGCGAGATCCGCTCCGGCCAGAACGTCCTTGGAGGCAGGCAGAGCCACGACCGGATTGCGCACTGAGGCCGTGGAGTAGTTTTTCCAATCACCGGAAGTTCCGGCGCGAAGACGCAGTGTGATATCGCCCAGATGGAAATAGCTGTCCTTGGAGCGCGCAACCAGCAGATCGCCGGGCGCGAAATCGAAATCACCGCCGCCCTTCGGCTTGAGGGCTGCGACCGTCTGCGAAGAACGAACGAGCGAGAGCGTGAAGTCGGACGTGTCGAAGTCCTGGATGCCTTGGCTGAGCATGGGGCCTGGGGTGGGAGGCGATTTCTTCGGCTCCTGACCCGCCGATGGGTGCGACATCACCAACAGACTGAGGGCAAGGAACGTGGCTTGGAGCACAGATAGTAGGAATGATGATGAAGAATGTCTCACTGGGTGATTTCTCCGTCGTTTTCTAGTCGGTGCGAAGGTTTATGAATTTTATACTTTATCCAATTCTGGGAGCATAGTACCTTAGATGGCTGGCTCGATGAAAGGACGGAAGGACTTTCTTGTCGAGCAGCATCCCGGAGGAACCTTTGAGGACGGATCGGGGATTTGGTGCTATGTGCTTGGCGAACCGTCATGATTGCAGCTTCTTATTCACGCTCGTCATACTCGTCGGCACGTCGGTTTTGGTCCGCGGCCAAGAGCTGGCGAAAGCGCCGGGCGCCGAAGTGTTCTCCCTCACTCCGAATCCCGGCTATTTCACCGAACCAGCGATAGCCGTCAATCCTCGGAATCCTCAGCAGGTCGTCGCCGTTTTCCAAGACAACGCGCACGCCGCCTATTCGCAGGATGCCGGTCATACCTGGCAGGTGGCCGCAGGGGTGGAACCGCCTAACTATAAGGTCTCTGGCGATGTGTCGGTGGCGTTCGACCAGCAGGGCCACGCTTTCATCTGTTACATGGCCTTCGACAAGCTGGGCAGCTTCAATTATTGGGCGCACGGAGCATCGCGCAGTGGTCTGTTCGTACGCCGCTCGTCCGACGGTGGGAAAACCTGGGACGCGAATCACGTCCCGATCATCGAACATCCCACTGAACCCGGCATTCCATTCGAGGATAAGCCGTACATCGTTGCGGACAATACCACCAGCCGCCATGCCGGGAATCTGTACGTGGGATGGACACGATGGACCTTGACGGATTCCGAGATCATGCTTTCGCGTTCCACCAACGGTGGCACCACGTGGTCGAAGCCAATCGAAATCGATCGCCATCCCGGTCTGCCCCGCGACGACAATGGCGCGGCAGAGGGATTCGACGGAACCGTCGCGCCCGATGGCACACTGTACGCCATATGGAGTCAGGACAATGACATTTTCCTGACTTCATCGCGCGATGGCGGAAAGACTTTCTCCCGCGTCCGCGCCATCATCCATACCGCACCCATCATGTTTGCCATCCAAACGCTGGAGCGCGCCAACGGCTTCCCCCAAATCGCCATCGATCCGCGGAGCGGCCGCCTGTATATTACATGGAGCGACTACCGCAACGGCGATCTCGACGTCTTCTGTGCAACTTCCACCAACAAGGGCCGCACCTGGTCTGCTCCGCTGCGAGTGAACAACGACGCAGTGCATAACGGCGCCGACCAGTTCTTCCAATGGTTGGCGGTGGATCCCGTTGATGGTTCAGCCAACATTCTCTTCTATGACCGGCGCGGAGACCCCCAAGGACGAAAACAGATCGTGGCTTTGGCTCGTTCCAGCAATGGCGGCCAAAGCTTCATGAACTACGCGTGGACTACCGAGCCGTTCGAAGCGGGCGGCGTTTTCTTCGGCGACTATACCGGACTGGCCGCATTTGATGGCCGAGTCTATGGAGCCTGGACCGAGAAGCCCCCTCCTGCCTCGGAAGCTGAGGGCAAGTCCGAGGGAAATCCGCCCAAGCCGAAGGGCACAGTTGTCAAAGTCGGTGTTGCAGATTTCAAAGGGTTAGTCGACAGAGGTTTGCCGTGATCCAACGCTCACCGGCATCCGGCGTCCCAGGTCCGGAATTCGCCCGCGGCCTGAACCTCTTCGATTCGATCATGGTTGTCGTCGGGGCCATGATCGGCTCCGGCATCTTCATCGTTCCTGCGGAGATGGCGCGCCATGTTGGGAGCGCAGGCTGGCTCCTGGTGGCCTGGGGCGTGGCCGGCGTGCTGACCATCGCGGGCGCACTGTGTTACGGAGAACTCTCGGCCATGATGCCTCATGCCGGCGGCATGTACATCTACTTGCGTGAAGCATTTTCTCCGTTGTGGGGCTTCCTCTACGGCTGGACCTTGTTCTCCGTCATCGAAACCGGAACGATTGCCGCGGTCGCGGTCGCCTTCGCGCGTTTTTCCGGTGTGCTCTGGCCTTCGATTTCGGAAGATCGATATTTGATCCCGCCCGTTCACCTGTCCACCCACTATGCCCTCTCCCTTTCAACGGCCCAAACACTCGCCCTTGGAGTCATTGCGCTGCTGACCTTCAGCAACACGCGGGGACTTCGCTACGGCAAAATCATCCAGAACATTTTCACGGTGGCCAAGACGGGTGCGCTGGGAAGCCTGATCCTTTTAGGAATTCTGTACGGGCGGAATGCCGCGGCCGTGTCCGCCAATTTCGGCGGCGCCTGGCACCCCCAGGGGATTGATTCGCTGGGAAGAGGGCTAGACGCCACGACTGCATTTGGCTTGTTCGTAGCTGTTTGTCTGAGCCAGACCGGATCGTTGTTTTCCGCCGATTCATGGCACAACATCGCTTTCGCCGCGGCCGAAGTGAAAAAAGCAGAGCGCAACGTCACCCTGGCGATGGTAGTCGGCGCCATCATTGTAATCGCGCTCTACCTCCTGGCGAATGTCGCCTATCTGGTCACGCTGCCTCTGGAGGCGATCCAGCACGCACCGGCAGACCGTGTTGGAACCGCAACTCTGCAGGCCATCTTTCCTCGGGCCGGGGCGAGTGTGATGGCGGCGGCTATCATGATCTCGACATTCGGCACTATCAACGCTCTGACCCTGACCGGGGCGCGCGTGTACTATGCGATGGCACGGCAGAAACTTTTCTTCCCATTCGCCGGCACGCTGAATGCCGCGAATGTTCCGGCTTCTTCGTTGAAGCTGCAAGGCCTGTGGGCGGCGATTCTGGTTTTGCCGCGCACTTACGCTCCCGCGACCCAGACCTATGGAAACCTCTACAGCGACTTGCTCGACTATGTCATTTCCGCAGCTTTGATTTTCTACGTGCTCACGGTCGCGGGAGTGTTCCGGCTTCGCCTTTTGCACCCGGACGCGCCACGCTCCTATCGGACGTTGGGATATCCGTTCGTCCCGGCGTTCTACATTCTCCTGGCCACGGTCATTCTCATTGTGCTGTTTGTCTATCGTCCCTCGACGACCTGGCCAGGACTGTTGATTGTGTTTCTGGGTATGCCGATCTATCAGTTAACTCGCTGGACGTGGCGAAGGCAGTAGCAGAGCCTGCGCCACTTCCCAACGCCCATCTGCAGAAGGCGGAATAGCCACGGTGAAGAAATCATCGGAGGACTCGGGATGAATCGGATCCGACAAGTTGGAACCCGGATTTCCTGGAGACTATGCCGGCGATTGGTTTGTTCGCTGGCGATTGCAAACCTTTGCTCCAGCGTCGCCTACGCGCAATCTCCTGCAGTTGCAGATTTGCTGCGCAGGGAATTTGTCACTAGAGAGTTTGAGGTAAAAAGATACGGGCCGGCACGCTGGCTCAATGGCGGGCAGGCTTATACGATTCTTGAGCCCTCCGCAAAATCAGAAGGGGCGCGGGATCTTGTGCACTATGACACCGCGACGGCTGCCCGTGAGGTTCTAGTTTCAGCTTCGCAGCTCACGCCTCCAGGTGAAAAGCCACTCGCCGTCGAAGACTACTCCTGGTCGGCCGACATGAACCGACTCTTGATCTTCACTAATTCGCGGCGTGTCTGGCGCGCGAACACCCGTGGCGACTACTGGGTGTTGGATCGAAAGTCGGGAGCATTACGCAAATTGGGGGACGGTGGGCCCCCATCTTCTCTGATGTTCGCCAAGTTTTCTCCTGACGGTTCCAAAGTCGCCTATGTGCGTTTTAACAACATCTTTGTTGAGGATGTCGAAACCGGCGTGGCTGAGCGGCTCACCAATGACAGGTCGGAAAAGATCGTGAACGGCACCTCTGATTGGGTCTATGAAGAGGAGTTTTTCCTCCGCGACGCATTTCGCTGGAGCCCTGACGGCAAACACATTGCCTACTGGCAGTTCGATACGAGCAAGGTGAAAAACTTCCCGCTGGTTTACGACACGGGACCGCCCAATAGAATTGCGACGGCATTCCCTTATCCGGGGCTTGGCGAATATCCTACCGTCCGGCAAATTCCCTACCCGGAACCTGGAACTCCGAATTCTTCGGTGCACGTTGGTGTGGTGCCTTCCATCGGAGGCGAAACACGATGGATGCAAGTCCCCGGCTACCCCGACGAAAACTATGTTGCCCGTATGGAGTGGGCCGGAGATTCCGAAACGCTGGTCATGCAGCACCTGAATCGCTTGCAGAATATAAATGACGTCCTGCTCGCAGACGCGAAAACGGGCACCGTGCGCGCCGTCTACCAAGACCGGGACCAGGCGTGCGTCGACGTGGTGGATGATTTGAAATGGATCCACCGCGGGCAGGACTTCCTTTGGGTCAGCGAACAGGATGGGTGGCGACACGTCTACCTGATTTCGCGAGACGGCAAGCAGGTGCGGCGGGTGACGCCGGGGACCTTCGATGTCATGAACGTCGTTGGGGTCGATCCCACGGAAGAATGGCTTTACTACATGGCATCTCCCGACAATGCCACCCAGCGATATCTCTACCGCGTGCGGCTTGACGGAAAGGGCAAGCCCGAAAGGCTGACACCCGCGGGCCAGCCGGGAACACATTCCTATCAGGTGTCGCCGGATCTGCATTGGGCAATCCACACGTACTCGACCTTCGTCACACCACCCGTAACCGACCTGGTGACGCTTCCAGACCATAAGGTACAGCGAACTCTGGAAGACAACGCGAAGCTGCGCTCCACCGTCAAGGAACTGGTCTCCGCGCCGACGGAGTTCATTCAATTGGACATCGGTAGGGGCGTGACTCTGGACGGCTGGTTCATGAAGCCGAAAGATTTCGATCCCGGCAAGAAATATCCGATTCTGGTCTATGTATACGGCGAGCCGGCTGCGCAAACCGTGGTCGATCACTGGGATGGTGGGAACGGCATCTTTCACCGCGCCCTGGCGCAAGAAGGATATGTCGTCGCCAGCTTCGACAACCGTGGGACGCCGGCTCCCAAAGGACGCGCCTGGCGCAAGGTTGTGTACGGCAGTGTAGGCGTGTTGTCCTCCCAGGAGCAGGCCTTGGCTCTCGAAGCCCTGGAGCGGACCCATCCCTACATAGACCCTACGCGCGTGGCGGTCTGGGGCCGAAGCGGCGGAGGATCGAATACGTTGAATCTTATGTTTCGCCATCCCGAGATCTACAAGGTCGGTATGGCTGTGTCTCCCGTGCCGGACCAACGCCTGTATGACACCATCTATCAGGAACGCTTCATGGGATTGCCGCAGGACAACGCGGACGGCTACAAGGCCGGATCTCCCATTAACTTTGCCGAAGGGCTCCAGGGCAAGTTATTGCTGGTGCAC
>Ga0187771_10001208_pt1 | contig 17062 bp, 14 predicted proteins | sample 0116_SJ02_MP15_1_FD_133139 | JGI IMG/M metagenome (GOLD analysis project Ga0187771, IMG submission 133139) | Tropical peat soil microbial communities from peatlands in Department of Meta, Colombia - 0116_SJ02_MP15_10_MG | ecosystem: Environmental > Terrestrial > Soil > Wetlands > Peat | place...
ATCGCAGTTACGCCCTGTAACAATTACGTTTGTAAGGGACAGTACTATATTGATGGGGTTAAAGATGGGACTCCGTCTAACGTTCCAGTAGCCATCGTGAACGACACCGCTTATTCGCTCGTATTGTACTGGGACACCACTTGTTCAAATCTTGCCGGCGCCTCAGAGACCTTTCACTGATAACCGCACAACACGCAATATGGCCCACACCACCCCCTTAGACCGGTTATGACAGTGTTTACGAATCTGTCGCTACTTTCGTATACATTGGCTCAACGAACAAACTATTTGATGCTGAGTTCGCAGGCGCCTATACCAGCACAAGTTACGGCGATGTCGGGTCATACTCTTTTGTTATTACATCGCCCACACTATAGCCCACATATACCGCTGCCGCACATACAGCCCAAGCAGGGGGGAGCCGATAGGCTCTTCCTGCTCTTGCTCCTAAAGCTAGGCCGTGCGTCCAAGAAACTTCTCTACGGTCTTTTCACCGACTGAAAACCCCGTGGGGCTGAATTGGAAACCGAGTAAATCAAGCCAATTCGCTGCCCTTCCCATTATAGTATTGTCATGATGTTTCTCCAGCCTGAGTTCATCGAACATTTCCTTAAGCACCCGCATCAACCGTCTTAAGCTTCCACCGTGTAGGCGCAAGGATCAGGTTTTCGTGTAATAATCAGGTAGTTGGGATGGTGATTGAGATTGAACAGGGATTGAAAGAATTTTCAGCAAGATAATTTCAACTTTTGAAATAGCATTAAAAAAAATAGTATTTATCGCTATTTGATACAATAAGAATTCTATTTTTTGCAACTGCTCTATGTTGCATCTCAATTCGAAAATCTCCTTGACAACATCACAGCTATGACAGAGGTTGTGAAAACTCGGATCCTCTAGCGCAACGAGTGTTTTTCTGGTAGCATATTAACAAATGTTAATCAACCCTAAAAAGAGGAACCAATGAAAGACATGCAGCATCAATACGCTCTACTCAGAAAGGACGATTTTAGCGGGTTCATATCAAGGTTATCCGGTAGCAAGCAGGTCATGGCGCCTGTCTCAAAGGGGTACAACAATTATTCCTTCGAAAAGGTGGAGTCGGGCGAAAGAATTGCGCTGAATTATATACCCACGTTACTACCGCCGAAAAAATATTTCATGCCCCAGTACGAGACGTTGCTTTCGTACAGGATAGGCAAGGGGATTAACGTCGAGACCGTTGTGGAGTACGAGGAGATGGCGCTCTTCGGGGTCCATACATGCGATCTTGCAGGCATTCAGTGCCTTAATATGGTATTTTCGGAACGACCCAAGGATTACAACTATCTGACAAGGAAGCCCCATATCCTTATCATTGGCCTGGAATGCAACAACTATTGCGACGAATATGCGAGTTGCACCCTTGTAAATGCCAACCTTCCCAGCGGAGGATACGATCTTTTCTTTACTGACCTTGGCGATTACTTTATAGTCCATGTCAATACCCAGGAAGGAGAGGAGATACTTGAGGCGACAAAATCCTTTGAACCTGCCGGAAGAGACCAGCTGCACGAGCTAGCTGATCTGCGCGAGCAGAAGAGAAAGATTTTCAAGAACGAGGTTGCGATCGCTCCACGCCATCTTCCGGAGCTCTTTGAGGGCGCCTTTGATAGCAAGGTGTGGTCCGAACTTGGCGAAAGGTGTCTGGCGTGCGGAAACTGCACTAATGTCTGCCCCACTTGTTACTGCTTCGACATCCGTGAGGATGTGGGCTTTGATCGCAAGTCCGGCAGCAGATACCGGATGTGGTATTCCTGCCAGCTTGAGCCCTTCGCCAAGGTGGCCGGAGGCATTAACTTTCGCGTAGAACGCTCCGCGCGTCAGAGACACCGGTATTACCGCAAATTCAAATATCCCGTACTGAAGTTCTCAAGATTCTTCTGTACCGGATGCGGCAGGTGCAGCAGAACGTGCATGGCCGACATACGACTTAAGGAAACCCTTAACGCCTTGGTAAAGGAGAAAACGACGAAGCTATGGAGAGATTGGGAATAAAAGAGACGAAGTTCGCTGTCAAGATAGCAAAGATCCTCAGGACAAAAAGGATGACCGCGCAGGAAAAGCTCTTCGAGATAGCCCTGGAGGGCGGTGAGAGTCTCGATTACGAGCCAGGCCAGTTTATTATGATTACTGTATTCGGTGCCGGCGAGATACCGATATCGCTCACATCGGCCCCTACAAACCGCCTGAGCTTCGAGATATGCGTGAGGTCCGTGGGAAAGGTAACCGCTGCCCTTCATACACTTGAGGCAGGAGATTCGGTTGGCATACGAGGACCTTACGGCAAAGGCTTCCCGATAAGAATACTCGAAGGCAATGACCTTCTGATCGTGGCCGGTGGACTCGGGATAGCGCCTCTGCGCTCTCTCATCACGTATGTACTTGAGAACCGTCGCGATTTTGGCAAGGTGCACATACTGCTTGGCTGCAAATCGCCGCAGGATATGCTTTTTGTTGACGAACTCAACCTTTGGGACAAACGGATGGACGTATACTACGACTGCACTGTTGACAAAGGTGCGCCGGACTGGGCAGGCAACGTGGGGGTGATTACCACGCTGATCCCAGGGGTCGACCTGGAGCCGGAACGGACCTTTGCCGTGGTAGTCGGCCCGCCGGTAATGTACAAATATGTGATAAGGGAACTCTTGGCCAAAAACATTCCGGAGCGTCAGATTCTAGTCTCCTTCGAGAGGCACATGAAATGCGGCATAGGCAAATGTGGCCGCTGCCAGATCCAGAACCTGTACGTTTGCCAAGATGGCCCGGTATTCAATTATGACGATATCAAACACTTAAGCGAGGCCCTGTGATGATAAAACCTAAAACAGCTTTCTTTGATTTTGCCTGTTGTGAGGGCTGCCAGCTGCAGGTGGCAAATCTCGGGGAAACACTCCTGGATCTTCTCCATTTTCTTGACATTGTGGAATTCCGAGAGGTGATGTCCGAGAGATGGAACAAGGACTTGGACATCGCGATCATCGAAGGAAGCATCACCAACGAGCATGCGGTCGAAAGGGTAAAGGAAATCAGGGGAAAATCGAAAATACTCATAGCACTCGGCTCCTGCGCGACTATCGGCGGTGTCAATGGGATGAAGAACAACTTTGAACTCGAGGATATACGAAAATATGTGTACGGCTCGTCATATCAGTTTTTCCAGACGCAGAAAACTATGGCCGTTCACCAGGTGGTCAAGGTCGATTATAAAGTCCACGGCTGCCCCATCTATCAGCCTGAATTCCTCCATGTAGTGCAATGTGCCCTGCACGGTTACCCCTATTATGTACCTGACCGCCCGGTCTGCAGCGAATGTAAACTGAATGAAAACGTCTGTATGTACGACAGGGGCGTGACATGCCTTGGTCCCGTGACCAAGGCAGGCTGCAACTCGTGGTGCATCAATAACGGAAACGTCTGCTATGGCTGTCGTGGCATGGTGTCCAACCCGAACGAAAAGGGGGCGCAGGACGTGCTTGCGAAACATGGTATCTCCATGGATTTTATCCTCAATAAGATGAATATGTACAACAAGTGCAGGGAGATCGACAAACATGCATAAACAGAACCTTAACATCAACGTAGAATATTTGACCAGGGTCGAGGGACACGGCAATATAGTAGTGAATGTCAAGGAAGGGAAACTTGAAACCTGCCGTCTTGATATCGTGGAGGCTCCACGCTTCTTTGAGGGGATGTTGAGAGGCCGCTCTGTGTTCGAAGCCCAACATATAACGAGCAGGATCTGCGGCATATGCGCCTGCGGGCACACTCTTGCCTCAATCCAGGCTGCAGAAGATGCACTGGGGGTAATGCCCACAGAACAGACCATCCGGATTAGAAAGCTCCTGCTACACCTTGAGATGCTAGACAGTCATATCCTGCACATATATCTCTTGGTTGCCCCAGATCTTCTGGGTGTCAAGAGCTTCATTCCTCTCATAGATAGCCACAATAAGGTCGTCAGAAGGGCGCTCAGGATGAAGAAAGCATGCAATGACCTGTGCGAGATTCTTGTGGGCCGCCATGTTCACCCGATTTCCGCTATCGTGGGCGGATTTACCAAGCTTCCCGGCGAGAAGGAGCTTGACTCCACACTTCATCTCCTGAAGGGAATGAAACCTGACATGGAGGCCACGGTTGAGCTGGCCGCGAGTTTGAAATTCCCTGAGTTCGAGCGCGATACGGAATACGTCGCCCTTGTCAGTGACGAGGCGGAGTATCCACTCCTTATGGGCGATATAGGTTCTACAGATGGAGTGAGGATGAACAAGAGGGATTACAGGTCAATAACCAATGAATTCGTTGTTCCCCACTCTTCTGCAAAACATACCAGACTATCCCGCGAGTCATATGCGGTCGGAGCTTTGGCACGGTTCAACCTGAACTACGAAAAGCTTAGTCCGGCGGCAAAGGAAGTTGCTGTTGCAATTGGGATGAAGCCCAAATGCATCAATCCCTATCTGAATACAGCCGCTCAGCTTATTGAAAGCGTCCACTGTCTTGATGATGCCATAGCAATAGTCGAAGAGATTGGCCACAAAGGCATTGATTACAGCGAGCAGATCCTGGTCGATATCGACCAGCAGATGAAGGTTGCTGTTAAAGCCGGCAATGGAGTGGGCGCAGTGGAAGTCCCCCGCGGCATTCTCTTCCACAACTATGAGTTGGATAAAAACGGCGTGATTATGAATGCCAATTGCATAATCCCGACAAACCAGAACCTCAACAACGCTGAACGGGACATGGAAAAACTTGTTCCGGAGATTGTCAACCGTAGCAATGAAGAAATAACTCTTAGTCTTGAAATGCTGGTACGGGCATACGATCCATGCATCTCATGCTCAACGCATCTCCTGGACGTGAAATTTATTGAATAACGCTGAATAGCCTCCAAAATAACGAAGATATTCATCTATGGAATCCTTCCCTGCTATCCCCTGCAATATGGGAGGGAATTGTCCATAATACTATTGAGCGTGTCCATCAAATAGGAGAAAGGACGGTTGTATGCTTCGTTCACGGGAGGTTATCACCAGCAAGTCTTACTTCCTCAAAACAGCCCTGGCGCCAGTGGCATCCGCAAAAATGGCGTGTCTGCTCCGGGGAAAAAGATGCATAGCAGGCTCGAGTTCAGATAGGTAAGGTGGCCCACTTCCTCCACCCAGAGCTCCAGCTGTTGCGATGAGAATAAGGATGATAGAGCCCGAGTCGCTATGCCCAACCCCATAAAAGCTAAGATGAACTCCTTTTAAATCTCATCCCTATCTCCTCTTGTACTCAACGCCATTATGTCCGCTGTCATAGATATTAGATCCAGGAAGGGAATTTTCGCCGGGGGTGTTCTGCTCGGCATCTGTATCTTTCGTCCTTTAGCCCGCAGACCATTTAGCTGGATTCGCCGAATCAACAGCCAAAGCTGTTCTGCCAAGGTAATAATTACTGATAGATTAAACCCGTCAGTCTTAATGGTAAACCTACTCTTGCAACGCATTGGAGATAAGTAATGATTAATCTTGTAGGCCACATTATAGAATTGTCCGGACGGTTCGCCAGAATTAGCAGTTTTTAAACCGGCTCCAATGGCTATTGTATGAGTGACTGACATTAGAGCATGACAGATCCATTTAGATTTTTAATGATTTTAATAAAGACTTCTGCATTGAAAATTATTTGATGGCGTGTTAATTTGAATTTAGAGAGCCGACAAAGCCAAACCCTCCGTGAGAAGGAGGCGGAAAGCCACGGGTCTTTTGAGCGGAGATGGCCGAGCTGCCGAAAAAGATAGATGTTGCAGCTCGGCTTTGTTTTGGTGAACGATATTTGACAGCAGAAAGAGAGGTGCAACATGAACGCAAAAGCAGTCAGCGATGTAGAGCATATAGGACTTGGCAAGCTGGGAACCATGGTCAAGGAAGGAATTATCGGTAGCCTGAAAGGAATCAACGAAATTGAGGCGGAGATCGTTAGCCTTGTCAGAAACACCGTATCGAACGGCCTCAGAGCGGGTGGTGATGTGGCAGGAGAAAGTCTTTCAATTACGGCTGACATCCTCAAAGGTGCCATAACCGCAACGGAAGAGGTCGGCACAGGTCTGACGTTGAGCACGAAGAGTGTGGCAAAAGGCATTGTGATGGGAGTGAGTGATATTGGCGGGGATATTGTGGCTGTTGCTAGACAGACTGTCCAGGGAGCGGTCAAGGGGGCATCAGAAGTTGGAGCTAATGTGGCTTTTGTCGCACGAAGGGCAGTCGATGGGGTTATCGAAGCGACAAAGGAAGTCGGGGGAAACGTGACAGAAGCTGCCAAAGCGGCTGTGGGCGGAGCGATTGAAGCCGCTGGTGGAATTGGCAACACAACCGTGAAAGCTGTTAAAGACATGCTGGTAGGAGTTGTTGAAGGCGTAAGGGAGATTGGTGGTGCCGTTTTTCCGATGTCACATCCATCAGCATGATTAACCGTCAAAGGAGAATTCGCCCCAGATTATGAAGAGAAAGGCGAGGCAGAAAAAGCCGGCATGACCGCTGTTAGACTAGGTCGGGCAGCACAGAAATCGTTCTAGATAAGCGAAGTCGTGTTGCCCGTCGAACCTGAAGAGGACTGTCATGGCGGCAACCCACTTATACGAAAATGATGCCGATAACCGATTATTTGGGGGTACTAGTCGGCCACACTTTGACGGAAAAGATCAAGAGGGCATTAGCAGGCGCCATCAACCATAAAACCAATTCCATCTCCCTCATGGTCATGGCAGGATTCTTAGGCAAGTTGGAACCGTTAAAGCAAACAACAACACAACAATTATAATCGAAGTCAAGAAGTCAAACGCAAACAGACTCTTAGTTCCGCCCTTGTTCTCCATATAAAACCACTAGAAGGACCTGCATCGTTCTCTTTGCCTTCAATAACTTTGGGTGCACTTCCCGCCATATCAGGTTTGAAGTGTGTTGGTTTCAGAAAAAAATATTGCGCAGAATTCCTCTCTCTCCTGCGTCATGTACTGTGATCCGTATTATGCACGTCATTTAAGGAGATGTCATCGGCAAGTCGAGAGTCACTCTTTTAGGCTATATGCGATTTTTGGTAAAAACTGCGATCCGCGGCAGTTTTTTTAGTTGTCGTGCTCATCCCGCTTGGCACTTCTCTGAGGGACAAAAAAGTGCGAACTTCATTTTAATTGCCTCTATAGCAAAATGAGTCACTTGTCAAGCAACGCTCTCACCTTGCGCAGAAGGTCTACAGGGGTAAGAGGTTTCCACATGAAATGTGCTCCTGACTCCTCAATACCGGCCTTAGTGATTATATCTGAGGTGTAACCGCTGGTAAACAGAACTCTGACGCCGGGTTTTATCTTCCGTATAGCTTTGAAAGTCTCCTTGCCGCTTTTCCCCGGCATAATCACGTCAAGTATCGCAAGAGCTATGCTGTCTCTATTGGTTTCAAACTTACTGATAGCCTCTTCACCATCTACTGATTCGATAACCTCATATCCGGCTTCCTGAAGTACTTGGCTGATAAGCGTTCTGACCTCATTGTTATCTTCCGCGACGAGAATGGTTTCTCTTCCACCTCTCGGGATAAAATCTTCCTTCTCTCTTGTGGATTCTGAGGGGGATTCAATTACAGGCAGATATATATTGAATGTAGTGCCTTCACCCGGTTCGCTATGTACTGTTATATGACCATTGTGTCCTTTAATGATTCCGTATACAATCGCCAATCCGAGACCCGTTCCTTTCCCAATTTCCTTGGTCGTATAGAAGGGCTCAAAGATCCTCTTCCTTGACACTTCATCCAACCCTATGCCAGTGTCTGTAACACTGATAAGGGCATACCTGCCGGTTGTGCTCAAGTTATGCGTCTTCGCATCTTCCCCGTTGAGAGTCATAACACGTGTGCTAATGGTCAAGGACCCTCCACAAGGCATAGCATCACGTGCATTTGTGCTAAGATTAAGTAAGACCTGCTCGATCTGGCTGGGATCTACCATCGCTATTAAACGTTCGTCCGTGAGGGACGTTTTAAGGTCAACATCTTCGCCGATGAGTCTATGCAGGAGTTTCTCTATCCCTTTAATGAGTGAATTCAAGTCTGTTTCCGTAATGTTCATTATCTGCTTCCTGCTGAATGCAAGGAGTTGGCGGGTCAGGTCCGCTGATTTTTCTGCAGAACTGAGTATTTGCTCAGCATAAACCCTTAGGGAACTTTCAGCCCCCAGATTCGTCTTAAGGAGGCTTGCATACCCGATAATCGCAGTCAAAATGTTGTTGAAATCATGAGCGATGCCTCCCGCTAGCTGGCCGATTGCTTCCATTTTTTGTGCCTGCAGAAGCTGTTCCTGCAATTTCTCTTTTTCAGCCTCAGCCCTCTTGCGCTCGGTAATGTCCGTGTGAGTGCCGAGCATCCGCAGTGGGTTACCCTCGGCATCCTGGTCGACGATCCTACCCAGAGAAAGTATCCATTTCCAATCACCAGACTTTGTTCTCTGACGGAATTCTACCGCATATTCCGGGATATCGCCCCTCACATACGAACGGTGTGTCTCAGCCACCCGATCACGGTCATCAGGGTGAAGTCGTGCAATCCAAGCAGCGTTTGTTTCGTGAAACTCTTTAGGATCGTAGCCAAGTATCATGGCATATTCATCGGAGACGATGGCCTCTCCTGTTTGGACGTTAAGGTCATACAGTCCCTGGCTCGCAGCAGCGAGTGCCAGCCGGAGCCTTTCTTCACTATGGTACAACGCTTCCTCAGCCCGCTTGCTGTCGGTTAGATATCTGTAAAATAGAACCGTAAAAAAGGCAGAGAGTAACACAAAGGATACGCCAAGTGCAGACTTCTTTATAGCTTCCTTTTGCCACTGAGCAAGATAGTCTTGAGTAGCCAATCCAACAAGAATATAAATCGGATACTTGGAAATCTTACGATAGCAAAACGTTCTCTCTATCTTATCTACATTGCTTAAAGTAGTATAAGATCCCTTCTCTCTTGACACGCGAATGGATTCGTTGAACGCTTCTGATCTGAGCTTCAGACCCGCCTCATTCCTTGGGTTAGGGAAGCGAGCGATAAGTTCAAGATCGCTGTTCCACATGGCAATGGAACCATGTGTGCCAACATTTATTCCAGAAAACATACCGGTAAAATAATCCAGCATAAAATTTCCGTACGCTATCCCATTGAAGGAACCATCTGGTTTGCTTATACGTCTGGAGATCGAAATCTGCCATTTCCCGGTGATACGACTCAGATATGGCATGGATATGGTTAAAGTCTTACTCGAGGCATCTCGCTGATAATAGAAATAATCCCTATCAGCAATGTTTATTCCTGGGACAACACCACTTCCATACAAAACATCACCGTTAGCATCGGTCATCCTCAAACTGTCAAGTTCCGGTACTTTTTCAAGCTGATGAGAGATATACGCGTTAAGAACTTGTTTATGAATGCCCCCACTTTTTATTTGTCTCTCGGTTTCATCCGTGACTGAGAGTAATGTCAGATCAACTCTATCGAAAATGCCTTTTATATCCTCGTCGAGTACTTGAGCCAGGTTTCGAGCGGAAATCGTAGCCTGCTCTTCATACTGAACATGACTCTCATGAACAGATAAGGCTAAGAGGGCAACGACTAAGAAATTAATTAGCACAACCCCAGCCGTAAGAGGGGCGATACGATTGCGGATGAGTTTCATCTTAATTCAATTATATAGCGTTTACCTCGTACTTGTCCAAAATAAATGCTTTAACGAGTTCTGTCGCAGTATATATAATTCATGAGGAATGCTTAGAATTACCTGAGTGGGTTTCAGCTTCGAAGAGGCGGAGAACGCCGTTCAGGTAATAGATCGGTGAACAGCAGGAGGAGGCTAAAACAATGTCCGTCAAACGATACTCCGTCGGGCCTCCACAGGAACCGCTGATCACAAAGATATCAGACCGCCGTGCGTAAAGTAAGCAGCGTGATCTCCGGGGGGACTCCCAACCGCACTGGCATTCCAAACGTGCCCAGACCCCTGTTGACATACAAGACGGCTGATTGCGGGCCAGGCCGGGTTGCTCCATATTCCTTGAAGCATGTATCATCGCCAAACGGCAGGTGATACATTCCAGCAACAAACTCAGTTACGAAGCGTGCAGGGCTCCACTGACGATCCACAATCTCGATACCCACTTGCCCGCCATGAGTATGGCCAGCAATGCTCAACTCGATTCCCAATTCCGCTGCCCGGTAAAAGGTGTTCGGGTTATGTGAAAGCAAAATGTTTGGGATTTCCCTCCGTATCAGGGATTCCATGCCATGAAGCAGCTGTCGATGAGTGCCTGAAAACCTGCGGCCTCCCTGGTAATCAACCCCGATCAGATTGATTTTGCCCCCCTGCCAGCGTAATTCAGCGCTCTCCTGACGAAGCAGCCGCATTCCATACCTATCAAAGAGTTTCTGAGAGAGATCTTCCTTTTGGGTATAAACTTCATGATTGCCGTTACAGCCCCAGATACCCAATGGTGCATGCAGTCTGCTCAACTCTGAAATGCATTCCTCGAGCGGATCATCATCTCTACTGATTAAATCGCCTGTTAGCACAACAAGATCAGGATTTAACTCATTGGCCATTTTGACCGCTCGCCGGACCTCCAGCGGTGGCATGAAAGTACCGATATGGATATCGCTCAACTGGACAATACGCAGCCCCTCCAGATTCTTCGGCAAATGCGCGATGGGAACCTCAACACTTTCAATACGATATTGCAACCGCTGAGCCGCAAATCCGTAAGCAGTGGCCATAAACGGGACGCTGCCAGAAAGAAACACAGCATAGCGTAAAAAAGCTCTTCGAGCCGGATCAAAACGCTCCCTTTGGGCAAGAGGCGCAGCATACATAAACAGCTTTAGCAGCCATCCGATAAACTCCGCCGTCAATACTGCAAAAACCCCCAGGAAAGAAGCTAATAGCCAGAGCCTATATGCAGAAAAAACCCAATTCAGCGGACCCGGGCGGCCTGTAAAGTGTCCAAAAGGATCGATGACTGTCGCCGACAGTACAACAACTGAAGCTACCAAAAATGCCCGCGCCAGAAATTTTATCCTAGGTTGCCTTACAGAGTTAGTCAATCTCCAAGCCCGTATGAACCAGAAGCGTTGGACCAAGTACATTAGAGACAAAAATATAACTGAAAAAAGTAACCGGGACAAAATTAATTCCCTCAGAGGTCCCGCCGGCATATTAGAGTAAAGTAACTGCAACAGGTAATGCAGATTCATTACGCATTATCATATATCATTTCCACAGTTGGAGTTGATGTTATTTCCGGGGACATACCTTATGAGGTACAATGTTTACGATGGCTGAGGGATTAGTATATATCAGATGCGGGTTGTGCGGTGCGCTCAATAGCATTCCTGCGCAGAGGGTAATGGACCACCCGCTCTGTGGAAAATGCAGAAAGATTCTCGAATTCCCTGTGAGGCCTGTCGAAACAACGGCGGAGAGTTTCGGAAGAGAAGTGTTTGACTGGCCCGGGATCGTAATTGTCGAGTTCCGGTCCAACCGCTGTGGGGCCTGCGCACTAATCGAGCCCCTCTTGGAAAGGCTGGCCTACCGAAAAGCTGGTCTCGTAAAGGTCGTGAAGGTGGATATCGAAAGGGACCTTTCTCTCGCGAACAGTTTTCAGGTCAGGTCAACGCCCACCCTTCTCGTATACCGGAACGGTAAACTGATCGATGAAATTTACGGAGCTCGCACGGAACCCGAGATGCACGCGTGGCTGGAAGCAGCGATTAACCGCTGAGGATGAACACAGCGTCGCCGGTTGCTTGTACCTCAGGCACTCTTATTGAGAACTGGCGAGATTAAATTTTCTTAATCTTTCCTTCATGCTTTCTTCATATCTTCGGTGTAGACTTTGAGTATACATCAGGTTGATATGTCCCCCGCAGGCTTAGGGCCATACCCCCTCATGCCCTGAGCCTGCATCCCCCTTTTTTAGTGTCTCTGCATCGTCTGCATCGCTTGCCTTCACAGGAAAAGCAGGTATCCAGCTCCACTAATAGGTTGGCGTACAGGCCCCAGAAGTGACATTACCAGGAAAGGTTAGGATTTTACTAATATGCGCGAGCCGATCTCGGTCTTTGTCGAAACTCCTAGATAAAGGACGGACATCATCTGCCCAATTTTGTTTCGTGGTGAGTTATTTGTGTCAGCTCCTCTTTCTATTTGGGCAGAATAAAATAAAAATTGTTCCCGTATCGCGTCGCCTCATAGCCTGCAACGCCTCCGTGCAACTCTACCGCGTTTTTGATAAAGGCAAGACCGTGTCCAGTACCAGGTTTGCTTGTGACATTGCTGCCTCGATATTCGTCCTCGAAGACTTTCTCCCGTTCTTCCAGAGGTATGTGGGAACCGGTGCTGAAGACATTGTATTTTATCCCGTCCATACCCGGCCCGAAACGGTCTCTAATCACTTCGCGTCCATAGGAGACGTATTTCTTCCTTTCCCCACGTTCGGTCACTATCTCCTCGGTATATTTGAGGGCGTTTGAAAAGAGGTTGGCATATACCTGGGCCATAAGGCCAACGTCCACAACACTGACCACCTCCTCGTCCGGTATGCCGCTCAGCCGGTCATCGATGGCGATCTCCATTTCCCTGAACTGTTCCGCGAACCGTTCGAGCTGAGGCTGGACCACGTCCTTCTTCATATTACACGGCTTCTTGAGCAGGGTCAGACGCCCCTTGTCAAAATGGCTCCTCCGAAGCAGGGTTTCAAGAAACAGGCTCATGTTCTGATAGTGTTTCTCGATGTTCTCCAGTTCGCCCAAGAGCCCCTGGTTCACCTCGCTAAACTCTGCAAGAAGGGGCTTTGGCGCAAAACCATCTGCTGGTTCCCCGGCGAAAAAGCCAGCGAAGAGTTCTTCGAGCTTGATGTTCTTCAGGATCTTTTTTCTCAGATGCCGCAGGAACAGTTTATATACCATATTGGGAGCAATTATGTTGTGTTCGATATCCGCAACAAGGGTCCGGATAAACCTCAGATGCTCGATGTTCTTTTCCACGAGGAACCGGTTGTGGATATTGAACCCGATACGATTCGCGTACTTCTCGAAGAAGAGTTCACTGTGCGGACTTCTCTCCCTGATTGGGTAAACTTCCAGCAGGCCGAGCACGTCATCAGTCGTCTTGAAAGGAAGCTGGTCGATGAGGAGTCTCTTGCCCCGGACAGTGAGTATAAGGCTTTCATAACTGGTGTAATAGGGATGGTCAGCTGGCCTCACCTCTTCCGGAGGTGGGGTCTGGAGCCCCTCTTCGGGCTCCTCCGTCTTTGCAACAAGTGATAAGCTGTTGAGTTTCGGATCTATCGCGTAAAGCCGCGCCTCAAGGCCGAAATAACTCTTCGGGATCGCCACACACATCGCATAGAAATCGCCCCTGCTGTCGAATTCCTGCGCTAGGTCGAAAAAGGTCTTAAAAGCGTCATTCTCAGCCCGCGAAAAATTATACTGGATATAATCAGCTTTCTTGGTTTCGATGCGTTTGAGGACATAACTAAATGTAGCCATAACTCCCCTGATGAAGAACTGATTCATTATAGCAGAACTTCTCCCTATACGATAAATGAACCGGGAGTGTGGTTTCCTGCTGCCTATCTCAGGGTTCCAGAAACCCTCCCACGGTATGGACTAGCGCCTCCGCAACCTGTGCCATAAAGTCAGGCGACAGCGTGTCGGCAGTGTCGCTACCACTGTGGTAGTTGGAGTTGCGGAACATGGCGGTGTCCGTGATCATCACTGCAGGATATCCAGCGTCCCAGAAAGGGGCGTGATCGCTGAACCTCGTCTCGATAATCAGAAACCCTTTCAGCAGAGCCGTGTGGGTAACCACCTTGAGTTTAGGTACCTGAGTCAAAGCGGCTTCCTGAAACCTCACCATAATGTTCTTCGCCCTCTTGTTGCCCACCAGGCCGATGAAATCACCCACTTCGGGCCCCTTCACCATAGCTGGTAGCAGCTGGCTTCCTGGCTCATGACTGATGTACCCTACCGACTCCAGTATGAACACGGCGTTGTATCTCTTACCAAGGGACTTCATCCTTTTCACAAAGTGTTTTGAACCTATAAGGAAATTCGCACTTTCGGCCTGCGGTTCCTCAAGGGTGAACGCCGTATACTGAAGCCCCCTCCGGGGACCGAGCCTTCTAGCGGCCTCCAGCATCACCGCAACCCCTGATGCGTTGTCATCTGCTCCGGGGCTGCCCATCACCGCATCATAATGGGCGCCTATGAGGACCGCCTCACTATCCGGTGCCATTCCCGGCGGAAATGCGATAATATTCCAGTAAGATCTTCCATGAAAAAGAAATTCATCCCTTTCCACCTTCAGCCCGCACAATGCGAACTCTCCCTCGATATATTCGGCCGTCTTTACTAGTCCGTCATAGTGAAAGTGACCGTCCCGAAGGCCCTCAATCTTCCTTACGGTGTCAAGAATCCTATCTTTCATAGCTTTTTATGCAGTAATCCGCTAATGGAACTCCTTTTCCCATAATAGGGCAAGGAGAGGAATAATTCTTATACAACACCTTATGAAAAAAACCTTGAAAGTCTTAGCCAACAACAATGCTCCAAAAAGCAAAGAAGCCATGCCATATTAATATACTGTCGATGATAAGAATTCTGCGATTGTCTGCTTTATCACTATAACATTGCGTATTCTCTCCTGCCATCAAACTGAAAGCAGTCCCGCCTGTTGCCCGTCAAAGTTTATTCTATAAAAAATGGTAAACTGAAAAATGAACGATATCCTCCTCTCCTTCGGCCTGATCATGCTCACGGGACTCGCGTGCAGACGCCTAAGGCTTGGCCTTCAAGCGGATAACCTTCGGCAGGCTATAAATGTCGCTGTCTTTAATATATTTCTGCCTGCCCAGTGCGTGAGGATCGTCTATACCGCGAACATAGACATCGAGACCTTCCTCGTCCCTGCCACGGCATGGATCACAACCATCTCCGGCCTGCTGATCTCTGTCGCGGCGTATACGCTCATCGAGAAGCCCTTTCGCATAGCTCCCCGGGAGAAAGGGGTAGTGATATTGGCCGCTACCTTTGGAAATGTTACATACCTCGGCCTACCAGTGCTTACGGGCCTATACGGCTTCGGAGCGGCAAAGTATGCGCTCTTTTACGACCTTCTGGCCACCACCCCCCTGCTCTGGTTTGCCGGCGCCTCAATTGCATCGCACTACGGAGAAGGTAGGAGATTCGGCATAAGGGAATCCCTCAGAACCATCTCTTCCTTGCCCCCGATATGGGGCATCCTCGCCGGAATAGTGCTGAAACTCGCTCATGTCACAGTCCCCTCTGTCATTCTGAAAACAATGGGCTCGCTCGGCGATCTCGTCGTCCCCCTCATGATCTTTACTATCGGCCTTGCCCTTTCTCTTCCCAAGATCACGCACGCGTATGTCGTCATCCCTGCGGTAGTTATTAAGCTCTTCCTTATTCCTTTCATCTCCTTCTCGGTAGCGTTATTGCTCGGTCTGAGAAGAGAGGCCCTCAGCTCCTGCCTCTTGGAAGGCGCCATGCCTACCATGGTCCTTTCCCTCCTCGTCGCCTCACGGTTCAAACTCGATGAGACACTGGCAGCTTTTGCTATCGTGGTGACCACGGTCCTGTCCTTTATAACACTGCCCCTTGCAGTTCATCTCACGGAGACCCTCGCACCGTGAACCATCTCAAGACCCTCGGTCTTTATGATCTGCCATTTCCCGCGCTCCTTCTCGAGAGTGAACCTAATATGGAGGGGCGCCCTGGCGTCGCCTATGATGTAGCCTGTCTCATTTCCCGCAGTAGCAATGACCCTCATATCCAGTTCGGCGGTAGCCTCATCTTCTCTCACCAAAATCTTCAGACCGTCGTATTCGACGCTGATATCCGAGAGCCTCTGAAACTCCCGCTTCAATATCTCCTTGAGATAAAGGTACGTCACACCGTAATCGTCTCTGTAGTTGAATGATACCTTTGCCATGACCCCTTCAAGGTCTCCCGATTCAGCGGCCTCAACACCTTCTTTGAAGAGCTTTCTGATCCTGTGCTCGTCAGTCGGCCAGACAAGGTACGCTACTATTAAACTCATCAGTAGCAGGACCGATGCGACTACCTTCCTTTTCCCCATAAATATCGCCCCGCGCATCACACATCTTATCACAAGAGAGCTCTCGTGAGAAATGCAAGGTGCGGCCTATCGAAAGGCAACCGTTGCGGGAAGGAAGTGCTTAGGGTAGAATATGCGGTAGGTTGCCATGGATCTCGCCATTTTGCAAGACATCAGGGGAAAGTTGCTCACCAGGCTAGCGGAGGCGCGGTTCTCTCCCCACACGCAGAGGCCCCTAGGGTTTGGCGCGGCAGGAGATAAGACTTTCCCAATAGACAGGATGGCGGAAGAAGTGATTATCTCCGAGCTTGAAGCGTCGGGCCTTTCCCTGTCCATCATTTCGGAAGAGTACGGCCCAAAGGATTTGCGCGGGGGAGGAAGGAAGGTCATCATAGACCCCATTGACGGAAGCAAGAATGCGATATCGGGGATCCCCTTTTTCTGTACTTCGATTGCAGTAGCCGAAGGCGATACTATAGGGAGCATCACAATTGCCTATGTGGTGAATCTCATAAATGGTGACGAATTCCTCGCCGAGAAGGGAAAGGGAACCTTCCTGAACGGTGAGAGGATATTTTGCCAGAATGACAAAGAATTTTATCTGGTGGCGTACGAGGCACAGTCGCCGGACAAGGATATCCCCAGGATCACCCCTTTGCTCATGCAGTCCAGAAAGACGAGGTGCCTCGGAGCGACCGCCCTTGATCTCGCGTACCTTGCATACGGAGCAGTGAGCGTATTCGTGAGCCCTTCGCCTTCAAGAAGCTTTGATTTTGCAGGAGGATGGCTTCTGACAAAGGAGGCGGGCGGAGTATTCACGGACACAAAAGGAAGTCAATTGGAAGAGATCGCTCTGGGACTCGGCAGGAG
>Ga0187771_10001209_pt1 | contig 17059 bp, 17 predicted proteins | sample 0116_SJ02_MP15_1_FD_133139 | JGI IMG/M metagenome (GOLD analysis project Ga0187771, IMG submission 133139) | Tropical peat soil microbial communities from peatlands in Department of Meta, Colombia - 0116_SJ02_MP15_10_MG | ecosystem: Environmental > Terrestrial > Soil > Wetlands > Peat | place...
CCGGCAAGTCGCCCCGGCATCAGCGACCAGGCGAGGCCGAGCACGACCCGGGTCGCCTTTTCGCCTGCGCTCTCGCGGAACAGCGCGGCGCGGCGGTCGGCGGCCGGCCGCTCGGAAAGCGCCACATGATCGGCGTGATAAGCCAAGCTCGCGTCCAAACGTGTGGAAATGGCGAAAAATTTGCCCTCTGTCTCTCACAAGCGGGCTAATGGAGGGTTATCTGAATAGCTTGAAGTCTGGCGTAGTTAACCGGGGCCTGACGCCGTCTTGACCGCAGCGACGCGCAATCCCACGAAGCCGGCTCGGATCGAGCCGATTCCGCCGCCGTTTGCGGCCCGGCCACCCCATTTGGACAAGCATTTGCACGACAAGGTTCTCATCGTTGATTTCGGTTCGCAGGTCACCCAGCTGATCGCCCGGCGGGTGCGCGAGGAAAAGGTCTATTGCGAGATCGTGCCTTACCAGAAGGCGGAGGCCGCCTTCCACGCCATGAAGCCGAAGGCGGTGATCCTGTCGGGCGGACCGGCCTCGGTGCTCGACAAGGACGCCCCGCTCGCGCCCAAGGCGATCTATGAGGCGGGCGTGCCGCTGCTCGGCATCTGCTATGGCGAGCAGGCGATGGCGGCCCAGCTCGGCGGCAAGGTCGAGGGCGGCCACCACCGCGAATTCGGCCGCGCCGAGGTGGAGATCGTCGCCGATAGCCCGCTATTCGAGGGAGTCTGGCAGACCGGCGAGAAATACCCGGTGTGGATGAGCCACGGCGACCGCGTCACCCAACTGCCGCCCGGCTTCAAGGTGCTTGGCCGCGCGCTTGGCTCGCCGATCTCGATCATGGGCGACGACGCGCGCAAGTTCTACGCCACGCAATTCCATCTCGAGGTGATGCACACGCCGCACGGCGCCGCGCTGTTGCGCAACTTCGTGCGCAAGGTCGCGGGACTCACCGGCGACTGGACCATGCGCGCCTTCAAGGAAGAGACGATCGAGAAGATCCGCAAGCGCGTGGGCAAGGGCCGCGTGATCTGCGGTCTCTCCGGCGGCGTCGACTCGGCGGTTGCCGCCGTGCTCATCCACGAGGCGATTGGCGACCAGCTCACCTGCGTGTTCGTCGACCACGGCCTGTTGCGGCTCGGCGAGGCGCAGAAGGTGGTGACGCTGTTCCGCGACAGCTACAACATTCCGCTCGTGCATGTGGACGCGGCGGACACGTTCATCACCGCGCTTGCCGGCGTCGAGGACCCCGAGGTCAAGCGCAAGACCATCGGCAAATTGTTCATCGACGTGTTCGAGACGGAGGCGAAGAAAATCGGCGGCGCCGAATTTCTCGCGCAAGGTACGCTCTACCCGGACGTGATCGAGAGCGTCTCGTTCACCGGCGGGCCCTCGGTCACCATCAAGTCGCACCATAATGTCGGCGGCCTGCCCGAGCGCATGCACATGAAGCTGGTCGAACCCTTACGCGAATTGTTCAAGGACGAGGTGCGCGCGCTTGGCCGCGAGCTGGGCTTGCCCGAGGCTTTCGTCGGCCGCCATCCCTTCCCGGGTCCCGGCCTCGCCATCCGCTGCCCCGGCACGATCACGCGCGAGAAGCTCGATATCCTGCGGCTCGCCGACGAGATCTATATCGAGGAGATCCGCCGCGCCGGCCTGTACGACGACATCTGGCAGGCCTTCGCCGTGCTCTTGCCGGTGAAGACGGTCGGGGTCATGGGCGACGGCCGCACTTATGATTATGTCGTCGGCTTGCGCGCGGTCACTTCGACCGACGGCATGACTGCCGACTTCTATCCCTTCGACATGAATTTCTTAGGGTTTGTCGCGACCCGCATCATCAACGAGGTGAAGGGCGTCAACCGCGTAGTCTACGACGTGACCAGCAAGCCGCCGGGGACGATTGAGTGGGAGTGACATTTGTAAAGCGGGGCATAGTTTGTCCGCGATTAGGAGCAAAGCGCTTCCGTGACGCGCGGCGGGCCAGCAAATGCTGGCCTTCCGCTTTTCATCGCGGCCCCGTCAAAGACTGAAAATGGGTGGCGTCTCCATGGCGTTCAGATTTTGTGCGACGAAGTCGGTTCGTCGTCATCCTTCGGCTTCCTCTCCCATGCCTCGATGAAAGCGGTGATTTCCGCCTCGAACTTAGGGTACGCTTCTTTGAGAAGCGTCAGGTTCTCATTGACCGCAGCTTCCGAAAGCACGTGTCGATAATTGACACGTTCGCGATGTCGGAATGCACCCAGCCGGTCAAGCTTGCCGTAGAGGTCGCCGCCGATGATCTCGGATCTTTTGGTAGTTGCCTCAGCAGACTGCGCCAGTAGTTGCGCATGATAACTCTCAGCGTCGGCGATCACTCCGCCGTCAGTCACGCCCAAGATCGTTTTCAGCACATTTTCGATGCCGGTATAGACTCCCTCGATCCCGCTCGCGCGCGCTACAACACGAACCCATTCCGCCGAACTGTCGCCATCCTTCTCAAGAAGCGTCAATGTCTTCTCGCTGGCCTGAAGGAAAGTGTCGAACTCCCGTCGCGTTTCACCCAACCGGGTGCGGGTAAGAGCGAATGCCGGATGCACCTGCAGCCTCCTCCATAAGTACGTTTCTCGTCGTCTCATCCAGGTCGGCTGATGCAATAAAATGGAAGGGAAAGTCCTTCATTTCAGCCTCGATGATGCGGAAGGCGGCGTGCTTTTCGCTGGGTGCGCACTCCACCAGAAAGTCGACATCCGAGTGGAAGCCGAACGTGCGGCGCGCCAGCGACCCAACCACCCATGCGGAAATTCCGGCACTTTCCAAAGCAGCCAAGGCGGCGGCCGCCCGCTCCGAGGCCAAGGCCAGGCGATGTCCTATCCTCTCCGCCACTAATGCTTCAATACGCGACGTCGTCATGATCTGTTCAAGTGTCAAGCGTTCCGCTGCACACCACACTTAATAAAGGCCAGGCGATGTCCTATCCTCTCCGCCACTAATGCTTCAATACGCGACGTCGTCATGATCTGTTCAAGTGTCAAGCGTTCCGCTGCACACCACACTTAATACTGCTTCCGGGCTGCAATTCGGAAGGCGTGCAAAATTGCGGCAAGCAGGACACTCCGAACCTAGTTACCCGTGGCTTTTCTCACTTTTCGCTTCGTCAGCCAGTTTGTCGTTGCCTCCGTTAGGGTGTCGCAGGCGACAGATATTCCGACCTCGCTCAACATCGGCCGGGCCAGCTCGATTCTACGGACGGTATTCACGGACAACCTATGCCCCTAAAACCCAACGGACTTCGGCAAAACAAATTTGGCGAGTATAGCCTTCGTTGGACCAAATCGTCCTGGACAGCGAGACAGAATTAACCATACCACCAGCCTGTACCTGTCCGTCCGTCCAGGACGGCTTACATCTCGTCGATGGAGAATGTCGGCGGCATTTCGGAGATCTCGGCGGCCCTTGCGGACGAAGGCAAGGCCCAACGCCTGTTCGCGAAGCTGCGCTGGCCGAAGGGCGTGCGCTGCCCCCATTGCGACCACTTCAAGGTCTACAAGACGAAGGGGACCAATCCGGACAGGCCGCAATGGAAGTGCGCCGCATGCCGGCGCAAGTTCTCCTGCACCACCGGGACCGTATTCGAGGGTAGCCACATTCCGATGCGGAAGTGGCTGTTCGCAATACACATGATCTGCTCGTCGCGGAAGGGTGTCAGCGCCAAGCAGATCCAACGGCAGCTCAGGATCAACTACAAGGCGGCGTGGTTCATGATGCACCGGATCCGCTGGGCCATGACCCAAGAGCCTCTGGTTGGCATGCTCGGTGGACCGGGACGCGTCGTGGAGGCCGATGAGACGTACGTGGGCGGACGCCGTCGGGGCAAGGCCGGCCGTGGCGCATTGGGCAAGTCGATCGTCGTTGCCTTGATGGATCGGGACGCCGGCGTTGCGCGCGTCGCGTCCGTGCCGAACGTACGCGGCGAAACGCTGAAGGGCGTCATCCGACGGAACGTGAAGGATACGACCTTCATCTCGACCGACAACTACCCGGCCTACAAGGGGCTCGCGAAGGAGTTCGCCGGCCACGGCACGGTCGATCACGACAAGGAATACGTCCGCGGCATCGTCCATACCAACTTCGCCGAGAGCTACTTCAGCTTGCTCAAGCGAGGCATCATGGGCGCGTTCCACTCGGTGAGCGCGCGTCACATCGACCGCTATCTCAACGAATTCTCGTTCCGCTGGGGTAACCGCGAACTGGACGACGGCGCGCTGATGATCAAGGTTGTCCGTGGCAGCGAGGGGATGCGGCTAACCTACAGGCCGCCGAAGGGCAGCAGGGCGTGCCCGCCGCAAGACGGTTCGTTGCGAGAATAGTCCAGCCAAATGCTTCGTCGACAACGAGGCGGGACTCGCCCCGTCATGATCAGCCCATGGCCGTCAGTAAATCAGCCCTTGGCTCAGTCGTCGTCGTAAGCAGGGAGTACGATTGATCTCGCGTCGAGCATCTCACGGAATGATGTCGCCGTCTTGACGTCGTTCAGCATCCCGAGCAAGTCTTTCTCGTCGGCGTAGATGACGAGCTTTTCTTCGACGTTGCTTGGCACGTCGAGCTTGCGTGATTTTGCAATCGCGACGATTTGCTTGGCGACGGCATCCTTCCGCGCACGCTCCTGACCGTCAACCGCGGCAGGCGCAGGTACGCCCACGGCTTTTCTGACGTCGGCGACGAGCTTGGCCGCCAAGTCGAGTTCAGCGTCGACCGCGCTTCGAGCAGGCGGCGGAAGCACCCGGCCCTCAGCAGTGGGATAGCGGAGCGACGTAGCCGCCGGAGAAAGCCGAGACAACGATTGTACGCGCGCACGCCACGGATCGTCTTTAGGCAGCATCTCGGACAGGATTTCGAATCGATGCTCGCGCCCGGGGTTCACGCCGCGGAACTCCAGCAAGGCCTTGACGGCTTTCTCGGCACCCTGCTGTACGTGGTAACGCGCAAGTCGTATCGAAGAGCCGAGCAAAATCTTGGCTCCGGCGAGATCCTCGTCGGCCATTTCTAATAGGGCGCGGATCCGCTTAGGGTTGGCCATAAAGCAACACGCCTTCGTCAAGCGCGTCCCGCAAGACCCCGCCAGCATCCTTGTCAGCATCCTTCCAGGCGTCGGTCGAGCACGGCACGACGTCGCAAGGCAAACCAGTTCCCACCACCGGTCGATACACCTCGTCGTAGTCTCGGACTTGGTCGCTGATTACGAGCAGATCATAGTCGCTGTCGGCACGCGGTGTCCCCCTGGCCCTGCTCCCGAATAGAATTATCGCTCTTGGATGCAAGTCGCGCACCAGCCGTCGGACCGCTTCTTGCAGCCGCGGATTGTCGATGGGCCGTCCCGAGATCATTTTCGTCCTTCACACGACGGAGGCGCTACTACAGCGAAGATAGTGCGCCTCTAAGCAATTACAAAGCCTTCGGCCAGTGCGCGGCCGCGTCTTTACCCTTCGTTTACCATACGCGGCAACCGCTGATATCCGGCTTGGCCGCCCCAACGTGATCGGCTATATTCTGTTCGTTGCCTAGACCGGTGCGCGGCCGGGTCGCTGCGCTTCTCAGCACTGCGGCCCGGCCGTTGCCTTTTTGGTGGGAGCGGCGGGGATCGAACCCGCAGGGAGCCGAAGCCCCCACCGGTTGCCTAGACCGGTGCGTCTGCCAGCTTCCGCCACGCTCCCAAGCCGATCATTTCGTCAGAGCCGATGCCTCCTTCTTGCCCTTCTCGGTGAGCCGCCAGCGCCCATCCTTCAAGTCCACCATGCCGGCGTGCTTGAGCCGGGCTTTGGCCTTGTCAGCGGCAGCCACGGACAGCCCGCGGTCGAGGATGGCCTTGTTGACCTCGCCGCCCGAGAGACCATCCGCGCCGGCCTTGGCGAGCGCGATGATCATGATCGAGGAGGAGTTGCCCTTCGCCCCTGTCCGTGCCTGCCGATCGTTCTGGGCAGGTGTGGCCTCGGCGACCACAGTGCCCGTGACCTCGCGGATTGCGTCCTTGAGGCGCTCCCGGCGCATGAGCAGACCGCCCATACGTTCGTTCGACTGCTCGATGGCGTTCAGCAGAGACTGCTTTTCCGCGGCGATCTGGTCGTCGAGATCGCGCATCCGCTTGTCAGCTTCCGTCAAGTTTGCCAGCATGGTCGTCGTCCTCGTTGTCTGGGACGGACCTCACCAGGAGCCACGGAATTTGTCGATCGAAAAGCCCGGACAAGGTAAACGGAAGTCGAAGCTTTCCGTGGACATTTCCTTCGAGAAATTCGTGGCCGGCATTGCGCGGGTAAGGCCCGATGTCCGGGCAGACGGCAAGTCGGCCAAACCTCAGCTGGACCGGGCAGCAAAGTCGAAATCGACAAGGAAAATCAGGAAGAAATGACGTTCCGATGAGCGGACGCTTGGTGCCCGGATCGTCGGATCACGGTCGCTGTCCGGGACGATTTGGTCCAACGAAGGCTATATTCACCACAAATTTTTCGAATTGAATGATTCCAACGGCTTATGTATTTGTTTGCGGACAAACTATGCCCGGCTTTAGAACATTTCTTGTCACGCCCGGGCTTGACACGGGCATCTCGCTTAGTAACGCAGTGCCTTCCTGATCGGGATGGCCGGGACAAGCCCGACCATGACAGAGTGGATAATCCATGCCCATCACCATCTACGGCATCAAGAACTGCGACACCATGAAGAAGGCGCGGGCTTGGCTCGATAAAAAGGGCGTTGCCCACGATTTCCACGACTACAAGACCAAGGGTGTCGACAAAGCCAAGCTCGAGGGGTGGGCGAAAAAGGTCGGCTGGGAGACGCTCCTCAACCGCGCCGGCCTGACCTTCAAGAAGCTGCCCGATAAGGACAAGGAAGGGCTCAGCGAGAAGAAGGCGATCGCGCTGATGTTCAAGCTGCCCTCGATGATCAAGCGGCCGGTGCTTGAGCTCGGGCACGGCAAGCTGCTGGTCGGCTTCAAGCCGGAAGAATACGGCGCGGCGATTCCTGCACGCGCCTGAACGGGCTTACAGCCTCTTCTTCCTTTTCTTTTTTTCCGCCGTCGCGCGCGTCGGCGCGCTCCGGGTCGTCCTTGAGCAGCGTCCAGAAGGCGAAATAATTCTTGGCCGTCGCCGCGTCCTGCACCAGATGGCTGACATTGGTCTGACCAAGGAAGCCGGAATCGGTGAAGTTGGTCGAGTGGAGCCGGTCCATACCTGGCTCAGCGCGCCGCCGGTGAGGCGGACGATGAACTTGTTGTGCGGGATCTTCGTCTTCGAACGGCGAAAAGTAGCCTTCTGATCGTTGATCGGCAGGCGCGAGGCCTTCATCGCCTTTTCGTTCGGCTGGCCCTTCTCGTCGGTCGTGTCGTGATAGACGATCTTGAGGTCGACGCCGCGGTCGACCGCGCTCCTTAAGGCGTCAAGGATCGGCTTGTAGGTGAACTCGTAGGCGGCGACGCGCAGGCCGTCGCCCTTCGGCGCGCCGTTGATGAAGGCAAGGCAGGCCTCAAACAGTCCGCGCGACGGCCAGGCGGTTTCCTTGTCGTTCGGATCGTCCGGATGTGGCGGCGGCTGGTTGTCGAATTCGTGCGCGAAGGCCTGACTGGCGATGGCGCCGCGGTTGAACCAGACGCCGTGGCCCTGGTCGAATTCCTTCTCGGTGCGCACCGTCAGTTCGATCGGCGCCTGCGGCTGCAAGGCACCAGGCTTGCCGTACATCGGATAGATCGAGAACTTGTAAGAGGTGTCCGGCTTGGCCGTGTAGTCGCCCCACAGGAAGCTTTGGACCGGCTGCTCGTTCGACGGATAGGTGGCGCCGACCTGCGGGTCGCGAACGACCGACTTGAACACCTTGAGCGAGGTCAGCCACTTGGTGGCGCCGCCGTCCACGGCGCGCTGAAAGGCAAAGCCGAGCAGGCCTTACCGGCACGGCTCCGGGCAATCGAGCGCGATGAGGACCGTGTGGGTTTCGGCAATGGCCTTGGCGCGGAAGTCGCCCGCCGACGCTGTGACGCGCATGGTGTCCCTCCCGAATATTCGCGCGAAGGTAGCATCGCCGCAGCGCCTTGCGAAGGGCGCCGACGCCCTCGTCCGGCGAGGCGCGAGGCGAGTGCCGACCCTTGAACCTGCGGCCTTTCCCTGCCACATGCGGCGCATGAACAAGCCGCTTTCCGCCGCCGATTCCATCCCGCTGACCCCGCTCGCCGCCGAGGTCGAGCGCCGGCGCACCTTTGCCATCATCTCCCACCCGGACGCCGGCAAGACCACGCTGACCGAAAAGCTCCTCTTGTTCGGCGGCGCCATTAATCTCGCCGGCCAGGTGAAGGCCAAGCGCGATCGCCGCTCCACCCGTTCGGACTGGATGGCGATCGAGCGCGAGCGCGGCATTTCGGTGGTCACCTCGGTGATGACCTTCGATTACGACGGCCGCGTCTTCAACCTGCTCGACACACCCGGCCACGAGGACTTCTCCGAGGATACCTACCGCACGCTCACCGCCGTCGATTCCGCAGTCATGGTGATCGACGCCGCCAAGGGCATCGAGGCGCGCACACGCAAGCTATTCGAGGTGTGCCGGCTGCGCGACATCCCGATCGTCACCTTCATCAACAAGATGGACCGCGAGAGCCGCGATCCGTTCGAGCTCATGGACGAGATCGAGAAGACGCTCGCGCTCGACACCGCGCCGATGACCTGGCCGATCGGGCGCGGGCGCGATTTCGCCGGCACCTATGACATCGCCACCGGCGAGATGCGGCTCGTCAGCGAGGACGGCAAGACCATTGCGCCGCAGCCGCTCGATCTTGCCGCGCTGGCCAAGAAAAATCCGATGCTCGATGCCGCGGCCATCGCCGAGGAGCTGGCACTGGTGAAAGACGCCTGCCGGCGCTTTGACTTCAACGCCTTCCGCGAGGGCCATCTGACGCCGGTGTTCTTCGGCTCGGCCTTGAAGAATTTCGGCGTCAAGGACCTGCTCGACGCGCTCGCCGCCTTCGCCCCGGCGCCGCGCGCGCAGGTGTCCGACAAGCGCACCATCGACGCGCACGAGGGCGCCATGACCGCCTTCGTGTTCAAGATCCAGGCCAATATGGATCCCAATCATCGCGACCGCATCGCTTTCGCCCGGCTGTGCTCGGGCAAGCTGCGCCGTGGCATGAAGGCGAAACTTGTGCGCACGGAAAAGCCGATCACGCTGTCGGCACCGCAGTTCTTCTTCGCGCAGGACCGCGCGCTTGCCGACGAGGCCTATGCCGGCGACGTGGTCGGCATTCCCAATCACGGCGTGCTGCGCATCGGCGATACGCTGACCGAGGGCGAGGACATCGCCTTCCTCGGCGTGCCGAACTTTGCCCCGGAAATCCTGCGCCGCGTCAAACTCGGCGATCCGATGAAGGCGAAGAAGCTGAAAGAGGCGCTGCAGCAGATGGCGGAGGAGGGCGTCGTGCAGGTGTTCCGCCCGCTCGACGGCGCGCCGGCCATGGTCGGCGTGGTTGGCCCCCTGCAGCTCGACGTCCTGAAAGTGCGGCTCGCCGACGAATACGGCCTCGACATCGGCTTCGAGCAGCCGGAATTTTCCCTTGCGCGCTGGATTTCCTGCGCCGATTCCAAAAAGCTCGACGAATTCGTACAGGCCAATTACTCGAGCTGCGCCGAAGACCTCGACGGCGACCGCGTGTTCATGGCGCGCAACCAGTTCATCCTCGATTACACTGCCGAACGCTCCCCCGGCATCGTCTTCACCGACATCAAGGACGTGAAGAAGGCGGCTTAGTCCTTCTCGTCATTCCGGGTTCGCCGCTTCGCGGCGCCCCGGAATGACATCAATTAATTAATTCACCTTCACCCCCGCCGCCTTGATCACCGGCGCCCAGCGCGCGATCTCGGCGTCGATCTGCGCGCGGAATTGCTCGGGGGTCGAGCCGACCGGTTCCATCAACTGCGCGGCGAGCTTCTCGCGCACGTCCGGCCGCCGGATGACGGCGACGACGTCCTTGTTGATGGCCGCGATGATCGCCTTCGGCGTGCCGCCCGGCGCGATCAGGCCGTTCCAGGCGTCGGCTTCCACGTCAATGCCGTTTTCCTTCAGCGTCGGCACGTAGGGCAGATATGGCGAGCGCTTGCGGGTAGACACCGCCAGCATCTTCACTTTGCCCGCCTTGGCTTGCGGCAGCACGGAGATCGCCGGCAGACAGGCGATCTGCGCGTCACCGCGCATGACCGCGGTGATCGCCTGCGGCGAGCTCGGATAGGGCACGTGCACCAGTGTCGTGCCGGCCTTCTGCGCGATCGCCTCCATGGCCAGATGCGACAGCGAGCCATTGCCGATCGAAGCGAAGTTGTATTTGCCGGGGTTGGCCTTGAGCAGCGCAACCAAGGCGGCGACGCCGTCGGCCTTCAGCTCCGGATTAACCGCGATGATGCTCGGCTGCGTCACGAGCTGCGTGATCGGCGCGATATCCTTGCGCGGTTCGTAGGGCAGATCGGAAAACAGCAGTGTGTTGATGACGAGCGGCCCGCCGATGCTCACACCAAGCGTCGCGCCGTCGGGCGCCGCTCGCGCGACCATGTTGGTGCCGAGATTGCCGCTCGCGCCCGCTTTGTTTTCCACCAGGAAGGTGCTGCCGGGATATTTGCTGGAGAGCCCTTCGGCGACGAGCCGCGCCACGATATCCGGCGTGGAGCCTGCGCCAAACGGTACGATGATGCGCACGGTTTTGGCCGGCCAAACCTGCGCCATGCCCGGCATGGTGGCCGCGAGCGACAGCGCAAGCGACGCGAAAATAACGCGGAGCGCGGGACGAACTAAGGCTGCAGCCATCACAACTTTCCTATACGGCAAGCCGACTTGCATTGCAGGCAGCTATCGCCTCTACTGCGGCGCCCATTGCCGGGCGGACGCTGTTTGCGAGTGTAACATGGGCCTGCCGATCCTCATTTTGGGTTTCGTGGTGTTTTTCGCCGCCCATGGTTTCGTGACCTTGCGGCAGGCGCGCGCCGATGCGATCGCGAAGCTGGGCCTATACGGCTATCGCGCGGCGTTCTCGATCGTTTCGCTCGCCGGCCTGGCGCTAATCGTCTGGGGCTACGCGCATTATCACGGTCAGGCGCTGCAGATCTGGTCGCCGCCCGCCTTCATGCGGCATATCACTGTCGGCCTCATGCTGTTCGCGGTGATCTTCTTCACCGCCGCCTTCATCCCTAGCCACATCAAGACGAAGCTCAAGCACCCGATGCTGGCGGGCGTGAAGACCTGGGCCTTCGCGCATCTCTTGGTGAACGGCGACCTCGCCTCGATTCTGACGTTCGGGGCGTTTCTCGCCTGGGGCGTCTATGCCCGCATCGCCGCCAAGCGGCGCGGCGATCAGGGCGCCACCGCCGCGCCGGCCGGCTGGATGAACGACATTCTTGTTGTGATCATCGGCGTCGTCATCTATCTCGCGCTTGGTTTTGCCTTCCATCCGATGGTCATCGGCGTGCCAGTGTTCGGGGGTTAGTCGCGTGTCAGTGCAAGACGAGATCAGGCGGATCACCGCGCCGGAGATTTTCGCCCGCAAAGGCGGCGATCCGATCGTGTGCCTCACCTCCTACCACGCGCACACCGCGCGCCTGGTCGACAAATATTGCGACGTCATCCTGGTCGGCGATTCGCTCGGCATGGTGATGCATGGGCTGGAAACCACCGTACCGGTCACGCTGGAGATGATGATCCTGCAGGGGCTCGCGGTTATGCGCGGCTCCAAACGCGCGCTGGTCGTGGTCGACATGCCGTTTGCCTCCTACGAGGCGTCGAAGGAGCAGGCCTTCCTCAACGCCGCGCGCGTGCTGAAGGAAACCGGTTGCGGCGCCATCAAGGTCGAAGGCGGCAAGCGCATGGCCGAGACCATCGCCTTCCTGGTCGAGCGCGGCGTGCCGGTGATGGGCCATATCGGCCTGACGCCGCAATCGATCAACACGATCGGCTCGTTCCGCGCGCAGGGGCGCGAGGAGGCCGACTGGGCGCGCATCGAGCAAGATGCCATTGCCGTCGCCGAGGCCGGCGCCTTCGCCATCGTGGTCGAGGCGGTGGCCGAGCCGCTCGCTCGAAAGCTCACGGCCGCCGTGCGCGCGCCCACCATCGGCATCGGGGCAAGCCCCGCCTGTGACGGCCAAATCCTGGTGCTGGAAGACATGCTTGGCCTGTCGCCGCGGGTGCCCAAATTCGTCAAGCGCTATGGCGACCTGGGTCTCGGCATCGAGAAGGCGGTGGCCGATTACGCGGCTGAGGTGCGCGTGCGCGCCTTCCCGGGGCCCGAACACGTCTATGCGATGAAGGGCAAGAAGGCCTAAGCGTCCGGCGCTAACGCCCTGAATCTTAACGATTGTCCGCCGCAAGCTTTGCCTTGGACCCGCCACATCGCTAGGTTACGCCGCGGTTGGCCCGGAGATGGGCGCTAACGGGGCTGGGAGCTTTTTGTGGCCGATATTTTTCACGAAGTGGACGAGGAAGTCCGGCGCGAGCGGCTGCAGAAGCTGTGGGAACGCTACAGCATCTACATCATTGGGTTTGCCGTCCTGATCGTGCTCGCGATCGGCGCCTGGCGCGGCTATGTGTGGTGGCAGGCCAAGCAGGCCGCCGCCGCCGGCGCCCAGTTCGAAGCCGCGCTGAGCCTGAGCGACGAGGGCAAGCACGCCGAGGCGGACGCCGCCTTCGCCAGGATCGCCGCCGAGGCGCCGGCCGGCTATCGCGTGCTGGCGCGCTTGCGCGCCGCCTCCGAGCTGGCGCAAGTCAAGCCGGTCGAAGCGGTGAAAACCTATGACGAGCTGGCCGCCGACGCATCGCTTGGACCCACCTTGCAGGACCTCGCCGCCGTGCGCGCTGGCGCGCTGCTGGTCGACACCGCCCCGCTCGCCGAGATGCAGCGCCGGCTTGGTCCAGCCGGCGAGCCCGGCCGTACCTTCCGCCACACGGCACGCGAGCTACTCGCGCTGTCGGCCTGGCACAATCACGATTTCGCCGCTGCCCGCCGTTACCTCGATATGATCGCGGGCGATGCGGAAACGCCGCCGGGCACGCGCGCGCGCGCCGACGTGCTCTCCGCCCTGATCGCCGCCGGCGGCAGCAAGAGTTGAGGATTTTCGCATGCGCCGCATCCACCGCGTCGTGTTGATCGCCGGGCTGGTCGTGCTCGCGCCGGTGCTCGCCGGCTGCGAAGACTTCGACATGGACAAGTTCGACTTCCTGCATCTCAACGAGAAGAAGAAGCTGCCCGGCGAGCGCAAGGAGCTGTTTCCCAGCGGCGTGCCGGGCGTCTCGCAGGGCATTCCGCCCGAATACATGAAGGGCTATCAGGAGCAGCAAAGCGAAGGCACGACGCCGTTGCCCGATGCCGCCGCGGGTGCACCGGTGGATAAGACGGCGACGCCTGCGCCGGCGGCGAAGACCGCCGCGGTCGAGCCGGTCGCCGAGCCCAAGCTCAAGCCGAAACCGAAGCCGAAACGCAAGCCGAAGCCGGCGACGGCGCAAACGGGCAATGTCACCGTGCAGCCGGCGGGGCAGGCCCAAGGCAACAATCAGCAGCAAATGGCCCCTTGGCCGAGCGCCGCGCCGCAGCAGCCGGCTGGGGGACAGGGCAACGATCCCTGGGTCGCGGCGCCTGCTCCGGGCAGTGCCTCGCACTGACAGGCGGCGCGTCCCACGGGCTTGACCCCTGGATAAGCCGCGCCGCAAACACATCTTTCGGATTATTACGGGATTGCCGGATCAACGCCGGCAATGACACGAGGATATGAGCTTTACCATTGCCATTGTTGGCCGCCCCAATGTCGGCAAATCGACGCTGTTCAACCGGCTGGTCGGCCGGCGCGTCGCGCTGGTCGATGACCGTCCGGGGGTGACGCGCGACCGTCGTGAAGGCGAGGGCCGCCTCGGCGATCTCGCCTTCACCGTGATCGATACTGCGGGACTGGAGGAGGCGGCGCCCGACAGCCTGAGCGGCCGCATGCGGGCGCAGACCGAGACCGCGATCGCGCAAGCCGACGCGATCTTCTTCGTGATCGACGCGCGCAGCGGCCCGACCGCGGTCGACCGCGTATTCGCCGACCTGGTACGCAAGTCGGGCAAGCCGGCCGTGCTGATCGCCAACAAGATGGAGGGCGGTGCCGGCGAGGCGGGACGGCTCGAGGCCTATGCGCTTGGGCTCGGCGATCCGGTGGCGATCTCCGCCGAGCACAACGAAGGCGTGGTCGATCTTTACGACGCTTTGCGCGCGGCTTTGCCTGAGCGCACCGCGCCGTCCGCGGAAGCCGCCGAAGAGCCGGCCGGCCCGCATCCGATCCGCGTCGCCATCGTCGGACGGCCGAATGCCGGCAAGTCGACGCTGGTCAACCGCTTGATCGGCGAGGAGCGGCTCATCACCTCCGCCGAAGCCGGCACCACCCGCGACGCCATTGCCGTCGATCTCGATTGGCGCGGGCAGAAGTTCCGCATCCACGACACCGCCGGCCTGCGCCGCCGCTCGCGTGTCGAGGAGAAGCTGGAGAAGCTGTCGATTGCCGATGCGCTCAACGCGGTGCGCTTTGCCGAAGTGGCGGTGGTGCTGCTCGACGTCGCGAACGCCTTCGAGGAGCAGGACCAGCGCATCGCCGATCTGGTCGAGCAGGAAGGCCGCGCCATCGTCATCGCCGTCAACAAATGGGACATGCAGGACAAGCAGGCCGGCGCGATCGGCAAGCTGCGCGCGCAGGCCGACGAGAAGCTGACGCAAATCAAGGGCGTGCCGGTGGTGGCGGTTTCCGCGCTCACCGGCGAGGGCCTCGACCGCCTGATGCAGGCGATCGTCGAGGCCTATGCGGTATGGAACAAGCGTATCCCGACCTCGGCGCTCAATCGCTGGTTTGAGCAGATCGTCTCATCGCATCCGCCGCCGGCGGTGTCGGGGCGCAGGCTGCGCCTCAACTACATCACCCAGGCGAAGAGCCGGCCGCCGAGCTTCGTCCTGTTTTGCACGCGCGCCGAGGCGCTGCCCGACACCTACAAGCGTTACCTGCTCAACTCGTTGCGCGAGACGTTCGATCTGCCGGGCACGCCCATTCGTCTGACGCTGCGCGAGAAGGAGAACCCGTTCAAGGGCCGCGCCAAGCGCAAGCATTGAGACAGCTCACCTTCTCCCCGCATGCGGGGAGAAGGAACTAGGCCGGCAACCGGAATTCCAAAAATTTTCCGGCGCGGAAATCGTAGATCTGTCCGTTCTCCGTGCAGCTCGGCAGGCAGAGCGGCACGATCGCTTTGACGACCTCCTCCGGAGGCGGCAGCGTCTGCGGATCGAGGCCGGGAAAGGCCGTCGCCATCATGCGCGTGCGCGTCTGGCCCGGGCTGAACAGGTTGACGCGCACATTCGTGTTGGCGCATTCGGCTGCATAAGTGCGCACCAGCGCGTCCAAGGCCGCTTTCGAGGCGGCGTAGAGACCGAAATAGGGGCGTGCGAAATACGCGACCGCCGAGGTGATAAACACCGCGCGGCCCGCCTTCGACGCCTTGAGCAGCGCGTCGCAGGCGCGGATCAGGTGCCAATTGGCGGTGACATTGACCGCCATGACGTCGTCCCACTGCTTCGGCTCGATGTGGCCGACCGGCGAGGGCGTGGTCAATAGGCCGGCATTGCCGACAAGCACGTCGAGCCGGCCGTAGCGCTCGTTGAGCGCGAGCGCGAGGCGGGCGATGCCGTCCGAATCCTTCATGTCGAGCGGTACCAGTGTGGCGGAGCCGCCGGCCGCCTTGATCATGTCGTCGAGCTCTTCCAGTCCGCCGACTGTGCGCGCCACCACCACCACATGCGCGCCGGCTTGCGCGAGCTCGAGCGCGAGTGCCGCGCCAATTCCGCGTGAGGCGCCGGTGACGAGCGCGATACGGTCAGCGAGGAGTTTGGTCATAACGGCGACGACGAAAACCTAGATTGCTTCCGCCAAGAGCGACAACTGCCGGGGCGAGGCCTCGTGTGCGGCCTGGTCGGTGAGCGGTGTCGGATAGTCGCCGGTGAAGCAATGATCAGTGAATTGCGGCCGCGCCGCGTCGCGCCCGGGCAGGCCCATGGCGCGGTAGATGCCGTCGACCGACAGGAAGGCGAGCGAATCGGCGCCGATGAACTGCCGCATGCCCTCGAGATCGTGCGTGGCAGCGAGCAGCTTGTCGCGCTCTGGCGTGTCGATGCCGTAATAGTCGGGATGCGTGATCGGCGGCGAGGCGATGCGGAAATGCACCTCGCGCGCGCCGGCGTCGCGCATCATCTGCACGATCTTGCGCGAAGTGGTGCCGCGCACAATCGAATCGTCGACCAGCACGATGCGCTTGCCGGCGACTACCGCGCGGTTGGCCGAATGCTTGAGCCGCACGCCTTGGTCGCGGATCGACTGCGTCGGCTGGATGAAGGTGCGGCCGACATAGTGATTGCGGATGATGCCGAGTTCGTAGGGGATGCCGGCTTCCTGCGCGAAGCCGAGCGCCGCCGGGACGCCGGAATCCGGCACCGGCACGATGACGTCGACTGCGGCCGGCGATTCGCGTGCCAGCTCGGTGCCCATCGCCTTGCGCACGTTGTAGACGTGGCGGCCGCCGACGATGGAATCCGGCCGGGAAAAATAGATGTATTCGAAGATGCAGGGTCGCGGCGCCATGGGCGGGAACGGCTTCACCGACTGCGCGCCGTCCTCGTCGAACACCACCACTTCGCCGTTCTCCACGTCGCGCACATATTTGGCGCCGATGATGTCGAGCGCGCAGGTCTCCGAGGTGAGGATCGGGCAGCCGTCGAGCGTGCCGTAGACCAGCGGGCGGATGCCTAAGGGATCGCGCGCGCCGACCAGCTTCTTGTTGGTGAGGCCGACGAAGGCATAGGCGCCTTCGAGCTGGCGCAGTCCCTCGATGAAACGGTCGACGAACCGGTTGCGTTTGGCGCGCGCCACCAGATGCAGGATCACCTCGGTGTCGGTGGTCGACTGCATCATGGCGCCGTCGTGTACCAGTTGCTTGCGCAGCGCGATGCCGTTGGTCAGGTTGCCGTTGTGGCCGATGGCGAAGCCGCCGCCCTCGAGTTCCGCGA
>Ga0187771_10001211_pt1 | contig 17058 bp, 17 predicted proteins | sample 0116_SJ02_MP15_1_FD_133139 | JGI IMG/M metagenome (GOLD analysis project Ga0187771, IMG submission 133139) | Tropical peat soil microbial communities from peatlands in Department of Meta, Colombia - 0116_SJ02_MP15_10_MG | ecosystem: Environmental > Terrestrial > Soil > Wetlands > Peat | place...
ATACAGGGCTAGGTTAGCACACGCCCCGGAAACTGGCCTGACATCCACGAACTCCGCCTTGAAGAGCCTCTTTGCCAAGTCGATGGCTTCGAGCTCAATCTTATCGATGTACCTGCACCCCGCGTAGACCCTCTCCCCCGGCCATCCTTCCGCGTACCTCTCTCCAAGATCCGACGAGAGGACCTCTCTAACGGTACGCGACGCCACGTTCTCGCTCGCGACCAGAGGCAAGCTCTCGGAGAACCACTCCTCGTGCTGTTTCACCAGATTCGTAATCCTGTTGAAATCTGACAGTTCTGACATCGAAATCTCGCGGGTGGTTTTCACGATTTATGTGTTTGCGGATAGGAAACAACGGGATTCTCACGCACAACATATTTTAAACGCCTCTTTGACGACCACAACGAGCATCAGGAAGCCAGCCGACAATGAGCAGCAAGAAAAAGAACGCCCCAATGCCCGCATCAAGTGCGGGGCTGTTACGGTTCTTCGAAGACGAAACCGAAGGGGTAAAGATCAGACCTCAATTTGTGTTGGGTGCGTCCATGGCGCTGGTAGTCATCTCAATACTGATGAATCTGTTCTTCAGGTAGGTCCAACTGTACGGAGCATCGACGGACCAACTAGCAAGGCGATACAGAAACCTATTCGTCCTGCCGTCCTTCGCCGCTTCGTTCCTGCTGGTTCTTGTCTCAGGCTCCGTTCTGATGGGATTGGCATCGCTCACCAGACAATTACCTCTAGTAGTCATCGCCTCGGGGATTGCCACTCCCTTGGTTGCCAGCTTCCTGCTAGCCGCCATAATGCGAAGCTTCGATCACAAATCGATTGCCTCCACACGGCGATTATTCGGCCTGGTCTTCATCTCGACACTGGTTTGGATTGTCACTTTGGGACTCGGCGTCGCAGTTTCGACGCTTTCGGGCCTCCACTCGGGCAGGAACGAGTTCATTCTAGGGGCCTTCTTGGTCTGGGGCTTCGAGTGTATCGTAATCAACGGAGCGTTCGTGAAGAAGATAGCACCAAGCCTGGTTCTTGCCGCGATTCATCCGGTTCCCATCCTCACACTCGTCCTATCCACTGGCGGGTACGCATCGACATGGCCCGTTCTGACCGGAGTGGTCGCGCTCGCAGTCATGGTGGGGCTCTTGATTCGACTAGGAAACCTGAAGACGAAACACGGAGTACCCGCATTCTGGGTCTTACAAGCCTTCCTGAAGACCTGGGCCGGTCATTATCCCGACGAACTTGAGCAGTACTTCTCTGAATACGCACAGCAAGAGAACGTCGTCACAGACATCGTGTTGGCCGAGGGCAAGGGCAGCAAGATAGCATTCGTGCTCCCTGGAGTGCACCCTGGCCCCTTCTATCCGGTCGGGAGCTACAATCTCTCAGAACTCGTCTATCACGATATCCAGGCAAGAGGGGTGGCTCCAGTGGTTTTGCATGGAACGGGTGGGCACGAGAGAAACACACCAACCAACACCATAGCTGCGGCATACGCGGACGAGATTTCGCGCCTCGTAACCGCCCTCAAGAGCCCAGAGAGAGGTCTGATGAGAGGACCAATACACGAGAAAGTCGGCATCACGAACGTAACCACACTAGCCTTCGGGAGCCAGGTTCTTGCGATTATCTCCAACGCCCCGTTCCTCTCGGACGACTTGGACCCAACAACCACTGCGGGAGCGTCTGCCGAGGCATCGAAACTGGGCCTCCGGCTCTCGTTGGTGGACGCCCACAACTCGGTCGATGGAGAGAACCGTCCGCAGACACAGATAACGAGTGCCGAGTGGGAGTCTATGCTCAAGAGGGTTACAACGCTTCCAGAGCGCGAGTTGAAGATCGGGTTCGCCAGCTCGGCTGAGATGAATCTCAAGCTCGGTCCCGACGTCAGCGAGGGCGGACTGTGCGTAACGATATTCGTCACCGACGACAAGAAGAGCGTACTCGTAAGCGGCGACTCGAACAATGCAGTTTCTGGTCTGCGGGAGCGGATTGCGCAAGAGCTGGCCAAGAAAGGATCGGATCTCATAGAGCTCTGCACGTCTGATACACACAACTTCGCGGCACGGAGTCTGACACGAAGGGGATACTTTGCACTGGGCGAGGCCAGCGGAACCGACGTAATCGTGGATGCCGTGAACCGGTTGTATGACGTGGCATCGGATCGAATCGATCAATGCGCAGTAACGACGGCGCGATTCGAGGGAGAGACCAAACTGATTGGCACAGAATCACTCGACGACTTCGCTAAACTGACGAGGCGCTCGACGGCGCTCTCCAAGAGTTATGTGAAGGCCGCAGCCCCAATCGTCCTCTTGCTAATGGCCATAACACTCTTTTACTGAAGGGGCCGGAGTCGCTCTTGTTGACCCGCAAAGGGCGGATAGTCACGATAGAAGGCGTCGATGCTGTTGGCAAGCGCACCCAAAGCCTACTCCTGCAGACGTGGTTCAAGAGACAGGGGCTCAAGACGGCGTCACTTTCCTTTCCGGATTATGGGACGCCAATAGGGAAAGAGATCAAGGCCTTCTTAGCAGGGAGACGGGCGTTCGGGGCTGAGGTAAGACACATACTCTTCGCGGCTAACAGGTGGGAGGAACTATCGCTAATCAAGGAGTACCAGAAAGCAAACGACGTGGTGATTGTCAACCGATATACCGAATCAAATCTAGCGTATGGCATAGCGAACGGATTGCGTCTCAAGTGGCTTCTGGCACTGGAAGAGGGCGTCCCGAAAGCCGACCTAGTCGTGGTTCTCGATGCCCCGTCCAAGAGCCTCGTGTCAAGGCGTCCAGGTTTGAAAGACTCCTACGAGAAGGATCTAGAACTTCAGACACGCGTCCAAACGATTTACAAGGAACTCGCCGCGAAGTTCGGCTGGACTGTTGTTGATGGCTCCGGGAACGTCAGAAGCGTGCACAACGCGATTATTCGGGCCATCAAAGTGGGTCTGGGGACAGAGTTGAGGCTGAAGAGATGACTCTCAGGTACGTTGCCGAGATAAGGGACCCGGTACACGGCTACATCAAAATAACAGAGAACGAACGCGCGGTAATAGATTCGCCGTTCCTCCAGCGGCTGAGGAGAATTCACCAACTTGCGGGAGCCTATATGGTCTATCCGGGAGGGGTTCACAGTAGGTTCGAACACGTACTCGGTACCATGCACGTGGCCGGGCTCATAGCCGAGTCGATCGCAGACAAGGTCGGCCTAGACGACGAGAAGATACAGCAACTGAGGCTCGCCGCTCTCCTTCACGACGTAGGCCATGGACCATTCTCACACCTGTTCGAAGAGGTCCTAACGGAGAAGACGGATCTAACCCACGAAGACATATCACAAAGGATAGTCCTGGAATCGAGCATCCGAGACATCCTAGAGAAGCACGGCATCTCATCGAAGGAGATGTCTCAACTCTGTATCGGGAAGCAAGACACCCACCCCTTCATGAACGAGGTAATCGCCGGAAGTCTTAGTGCGGACATAATGGACTACCTGCTCAGAGACTCATATTTCACCGGCGTGGAGTATGGCAAAGTAGACATCCACCGTGTGATTGACTCGCTCGAAGTGATTGACAATCACTTGGTCCTTGACCAAGCCGCTCTCTACGCTTTCGAGGCGCTGCTGATTGCCAGATACGAGATGTTCAAAGCAGTCTACTTCCACAGGACGGTCAGGGCCGCAGAACTGATGCTCGTGCACTCTATGGCCCTCGCAGACGCTGAGCTTGGCCTGACAAGACTCTCGAAGATAGACAAGTACCTTGAGCTTACGGACGAGGTGGTCCTCTACCGCCTTGCGTCCCTCCATCCCAAGAACCAAAACCTACGACTGGCGAGGAAACTGGCTGACGACTACAACAGGAGAAAGCTCGTCAAATGCGTTTTCGAGAGAGTTATGCAACGCAAGGACAGGGTCGTCGAGAAGATCTTCAATCAGAAGAGGTTCAGGAACGAATTGATCAGGGACATAGCCAAGGAATCCGGCGTCGAACCGACGGACGTCTACATAGACGTACCCACGACACCATCCGTCCCTCATACCTATGCGAGAGAGGCTCTGAACTCCATCACGCTGGTCTCCAAAGACTTCGGGCGAACACACAGTGAGAAGGTTTCGATTACGGAACTCCCCCTCGTCGGCTCAATTACAGGGTTCACAGACGTCCTGCGAGTCTACTCCACACCTGAAGGGAGGAACAAGGTCGCACGGGCCGTGAAGACCATGTTCGGCCGCGAAGATTTCACATCGCGAATTTCATTCTAGTGGTCTGCGCTAAAATACCCCGACACACTATAGCCCTGTGAATCTGAAGGAACTGTTCCCGTACACCGCCTTCAGAGAAGGGCAGGGTGAGCTTGCACATACGGTGTACGCCACCTGCAAAGAGAAGAAACGCCTCGTCGTCGAAGCCATGAGCGGCTTCGGAAAGACCGCCCCGGTGCTCGCCGGCTCGGTGCTTGCGGCGGAGGAAGACGACGATCGCGTGATCTACGCATGCAGAACTAAGAGGCAGGTGTTCAGGGTCATGGAAGAGATATCGCTCATTCAAAAGAGAATCCCTCTACGCACTTCCTACCTCTTCGCCAAGAGCGATTACTGCCTTCTCAAGGACACATCCCGTTTCCCAATCAGCCAAGAGTCGTTCAAGTGGTACTGCAGTTTCAACGTCACGAACAACCTGTGTTCGTACTTCCTGAACCTTAGCCTGCTGAACAGAGAGCTCGACTCGCTCGTCGGAGACTTCAGTTCCAAAGCACGCACTCATTCGAGTTTTCTCGAGAAGTGCAGGGCGACTCATGTCTGCCCATACGAGGTAGCGCGACTAGCGATAGCCGATTCCAGGGTTCTGGTGACAACTTATCACTACCTCTTTGACGACGCGTCAAGGTCCATCCTGCTGAACAGCGCGCATTGGAGCCCCTCCGAAACGATCGTGGTCATCGACGAAGCCCACAACCTTCGGGAATTCATCAGAGACTCGTCCACGGTCGAGCTCCCCTTCGCGGCCATCGAGCAAGCTTTGAAGGATGCCCGTGAGCTGCATCTCGATAGAATTGCCTCGTCGCTGAGGCAGATTCTGGACTCCACAATTGACTTCTGTGACGACGCAGCTTCTTGGTACCTCGACAAGAGCAGGTTGATTGAGAGGCTGACCGCGTCGCGCGATGAGAGCTGGCTTCCAAACGTTGCTCTCGAGCTCTCTACGTGCTCAGGCGTCGGTTGGCAGTCAATCGCAACTGGAAGAAACATTCCGACCTCGATTACCCGGGTTGGCGAATTCCTCGCGACTCTCCTCGTGTCGCCCGAATCAAATCATACAATGGTAGCCAAATCTGATAGGGCCCTGTTCTTGGTCGACACAGACATTCCCAAGCGATTCTCGAGCCTTATGAGCGACTACAAGAGCATCGTCCTTCTTTCTGCGACCATAAGTCCCAGCGAACTCTTCCTGAAGTCCATCGGGCTCGGGGAACAAACCCCCATTCACAAGGTCTCTCCCTCACGGACTTTCCAAGTCCGCACAATCATCGACACCGGAGTGAGCACTCGCTTCAAGCTTAGAACGCCTGAGATGTTTCGCAAGATGACCTGCAAAATCTTGGCGATTTGCGACGCCGTCCAGGGCGGCATAGGTATATTCGCGCCGTCTTACACCGTACTCGAATCAATCCGGCCCCTTCTCGCGACGGCAGACCGAAGTCGGAACTTGCTCGTCGAGAGCCGCAATCTAAGTAATGCGGAAGCGGAGGCGATGATGCATTCCTTCAAGTCCAGCCCCGGCTCAATCCTACTGGCCGTCCAGGGAGCACGATTCTCCGAAGGCGAAGATTTCCCAGGAGAGCAGATGGACGCCTCTGTGGTGGTGGGCCTCTCTCTCCCGCCTCCCTCTCCGACCATGTACTCCGAATACGTCCAATCGGGACTCGGCAAACACGACGCATACCTCATCATATCACTGCTCCCGGCCGTAAGGAAGGCGATTCAGGCAGCCGGCAGGCACATGAGAAGCCCAGACAAGCGTGGCATCGTATTCTTCCTCGACTCCAGGTTCAACGATGAGGAAATCGTAGAAATGCTCCCTGGATGGCTCACGCAGGATCTACGCGAAGGCGACTTCGAACCACACGAAATCCGACAAATGGTCAAGGAGTTCGGAATCTAGTTGTGCCTCGCTTCCCTAGGCTAGTACCCTTTCGTAGAGCTATCCTCTCTGCAGCACGCTGGTCCTTGGTCAGACCTCTGGATCTGATTCTGTTCATAGTCGTTCCCCGCTCGTCCACAACCTCGACCCTCGCCTCTGGCAGGTGCTCGGCCAAGGCCCTCACGATGCTCCGCGAGAGCTTCGGAGCTCCGTCTCCTACCTTGATTACCACTTCGCTATGGGGCACGTTTCGTACCAGAGCGAGTACCTTCCACTTCAAGACATCGATAGAGTTGACCGTGAAGGAGCCTAGCCCGTTCCCGCCGTAGAAGACCACAACCCCTATTCTGAAGCCCGGGTCCACTCCAATGAGGATGACCCGCTTGTTATCCTTCAACGTCTTGGAGAGAATCTGACCCTCCATGACCAGCGGGTTTTCGTCGAGGTCCTCTATGGGAATCGTGAGGACGCTGAACAAACCAAGCTCGTTCTTCGTCGTTATGATTGGCTCGGGCGTCTCTTCGGCTGCCTGGGATGGCGTCAGGCTTACGAATCTGAGATTCGTCTCCTTGAGCCTAGAGAGAATCGAGTAGTAGGCCCTGCTATCGGAGGTTGCGACGCCAACAACCTTCATATCTTCTCTCGAAACTCACGCCCCTAATGAGCGTTCCGACCCCAAGACAGGCATTCGCTTTCCTCGCTCCCTTGAGGGGAAGGACATCAGTCTTCATCACGCCGAGCAGGCGAAGGAGCATCAACCTCGGGCGTTTCTTGTTGGGTTGCTTGGCGGCGTCGCGAAAGCACGTAGTCATATTTGACACCAGCTCCCTATACGGGACCAACATACACAGAATCACGGAGGGGTTGCCGAAGGAGTTCCTACAACAATCGTCTCTGATTACCCCGCCGAGTCAGCACATTGAGGAAGCTTTGGCGAATCTCTTCACGATGAAGACACGCGCGATTCTGATAGACGATTTGAATTCTCTTCACCATCTCATCTCATCAGACAAACATGGGTCGGGAACCCAGCGGTTGTTCTCGTTGCTCCGGCTCCTCTCCTACCAAGCCAGAGTCACAGACCTCTGCGTCTTCTGGACCCTCTACAGGGCAGAAGGAGACTCTTCGCCCGAGAAAGCAACAAGAAGGTCACTCGCGGCCGCCGCCGACCTTGAGATCTCCACCAAAGTTCACTCCAACAGAATCACCTTCGCCTGTAACGAGGCAACAGGCTGGCCAAACAACCAGTTCAGCGCGCCACTCTACTTCTGAGTCAGTACGTAATATCCGATGTAGACCGAGATAGCAATCAGGAGTAACCCGAGCACAAGGAAGAAGTTCACCATTCTTGGTTTAGTCGTCTGCCTTCCGCTGAGGTACGACATGTAGATTCCGGCCGAACCAATTATGACAGCCAGAGCGTCCACAGCAGTCTCCGTCCCTGATTGAGCCGTCGTCGACGGGAATATCGTGTATCCGAAGTTCACCGGCTGGATAATGGCACTGACTATCCCAGACGTCATGAGAACAATTCCTATGATGTAGACAACCTCCATCCAATGGTTCTTCAGCTCAGTAAGGAGGCCATTCCTACCGGTAGCCTTCCCCAGCCTGTTCCAGAGGCCTCCTACGAGGGACACAACCCGTGACCTAATCAATGGTCGCGCGTCTCCTCCAAGCTAATCACTTCTTTTATCCACTGCCCCGTCTCATCAAGGGCTTTAACTCTATTCAAGTATTCCCGCCATGATAGACCGGAATGGGCCGCATTCCAGGCCTCATAGCCCCTCTTGAGCGCCTCCCTCGCAGCCGAGTGATAGCGGCAGAGCGTATCGCCCTTCTCAACTTCCCTTTGGCAAAGGATGCACGGCATATCTTCTCTTCTCCGCCTTGCTGGGACAACCCAGGTTAATACAAAGTCTCCACGGGTGCCTCCCCGTCCGGACATACACGACTGGCCACCCACACGATTTACATGGCCATGGCGTCGCCTTTACGGGCCCTCTCTGTGGCAGAGGTGCGGATGCCCGGCACCCAGCGGCGTAGTTGGTACAGCCAACAAATCTCTTCTTCGTCTTGAACGACCTGATGATTCTGAGCTTACCTGTCTTACAAAGCGGACAGATACCGAGGACGCTCTGAGAGAGATTTGTCTGAGCAGCAGACTCGCTGACCTTCCGACCAACCTCCATCTCGCTCTGCTTCAACCTCTCGATCTGAGATGAAAGAACGTCTATAGCACCTTCCACCAAGGCCCCATCACTCCCGCCTCCCTCCACACCCTCTAGGGCTTCTTCGGTGTCGCGCGTCAACTCGGTCGAGATTATCTGAGGACAGAACTCCTTCATGGTCTCGATAACAGAGATTCCAAGGTCAGTGGCTACCAAACGGTCTCCTGAGACATAACCTCGGCTTATCAGAGTGGAGATAATCTCCGCACGGGTCGCCTTCGTCCCGATGGACTCGCTCTCCATCTTCTCGAGCAGACTGCTCTGGTTGAACCTAGGGGGCGCCCCCTCAAATTTCTCCGTACAAATCACATCGACGACAGAGAGAACGTCTCCCTTTGACAGCGAGGGCATGTCCTTATCCTCGATGCCGGTGTATTTCCTGTAGTACCTCATCCAGCCAGCCTTTAGTGTCGCCCTTCCGGTGATCCTGAACTGGTGACCACCAACGTCAATCTGCGCACTCACCCTCTCGCGCACAGCATCCGGCGCAAAACACACTAGAAAGCGGCGCACAATCAGGTCGAATAGTTTGCTCTCCCAAGCACTCAGAGCCCGCCGCGGGACCTCGCCCGTGGGGTAGATTGCTGGATGGGCCGTATCAAGCTTGTCGCCCTCTCTCGGCCGAAGGGCCTCGCCAAGTAACTCCTCAACTGGTGCGCTGTACTCGCGAATTCTGCCAAGATTCGAGAGGATTTGACGGTAGTTGATGGAGGCGGGCAGTCTCTGGCTGCTCGTCCTGGGGTACGATATCAGTGCGTCGAGGTACAACCTCTCGGCGACTTGCAGGGTCCTACTGGGTGTGAAGCCGAAAATCCTGTACGCCTCTCTCTGCAAATCTCCAAGATTAAACGGAACGGGCGGAGGTTGTTTGAAGACAACTCTCGAGACTTCCGATACATCAGCAGCCTTTCCAAGACATCCGTCCCTCACCATCTCAGCTTCGACCTTCTTCGCGAACCTAGAAGTAACACTGGGCGCTTCGAACCTCCATCCCTTGTTCTCGAAGACCCCTACGACAGTCCAGAAGGGCGTCGGAACGAAACTTCTGATTTCAGTCTCCCGCTCCACCACGAAAGCGAGCGTGGGGCCTTGGACCCTTCCAATACTAACCGTTCTGTATCCCGCAGAGGCACTGGAGAGCGACCCAGAGAGAGCGCGGGAGAGGTTTATGCCCCACAGGAAATCCAGCAAGTGCCTCGCCCTTCCAGCCCTCGCGAGGTCAGAACCCAAGCCCGCCGAAGCGCCTTCTATGGCCGAGACCAGTTCCTCCTTGGTTAGCGTGGAGAACTTCGCCCTTAGTGCAACAGCCTCTTTGCCTCCGCAGGCGTACCTCAAGATGTTGTGTCCTATTGTCTCTCCTTCCACATCGTAGTCGCATGCGTTTACAAACGACTCCGCTCTCTGAGTGAGCTTCTTTATCGAGGAAATGCGTTTCTCGACGTTCTTCGCGTCTTTGTCGACGAGATGGGCGGGATACCACTCCAAGTCAAAAACCGGCCAAGTCTCCCTTCGGCGGAACGAATCGGAGACGGCATACAGATGGCCGAGTGCAGAACAGACTACGTAGCAACGATCTCCACGAGTCAGACCATGGACCTGGACGCCGCCGACCACGAAGGTCTCAACCTCGCCTTCCCCGAGCGCGTCAGCGACCCTCTTAGCCGCGTCGGGTTTCTCGCAGATGACAAGGCGGTACCCCGAGGGTAACGAGTCGATAGTCTTCAATTCGCAATCGGCGAAGTGAAGCAGCCCCTGCAATGCTTTTTAAGACTAAGGTGGACATGAACAAATTGTTGACATACGAGCTTATCTGCTCAAAATGTGGTCACACAATTTACTCCGGTTTCGATTTGCGGTCACCTAACGACATACTGAAGCCAATGGGCTACTCATGCAAAAAATGTGGCGCCAAGCTGACGCCAAACAACTTCAAGGTCGAGGTCATGAAGCTCGAGGGAAAGTTCGCCTAGCAACGTACCCTAGGCTTCTCATATAGACGCATTGATCTGGACGGACAGCGAAATTCAGCGACGAGTACTTCATATCACCAACGAGGCTCCCGTCTATCCCCCTCACAAGGACGAAGGGTGTTGCTTCGCTCGATTCCCCCATGACCATCTGAGCCGCTGAGCAGAGGTCATCAGCTATGGCTTGGCTCGTGACTCTCAAGACGTTCCCGAACAAGTCTTCCTTCCCCCGAAGGTCGAGTACAGCCTGCAATCCAGCGGCTGCCAGGGCAACTCCGGTCGTACCTCGCCGTGTCGGCATGAGCCTGCTGTCCGAGACTACGACGCCGATGTGAACACCGTGCCGGAATTCCATCGCGTCGACGAGCGCCGAAGCAGAGTCCAGTGGGTCCGTGGGATAGAGCACAACCTTTCCCGACTCGATGTTCGACCTGTCGATTCCGGCATTGGGAGAGAGAAGACCGTCCTTCAATGCGAGTATGAAGCCCGTGACGCCTCCGAGCACCTCATCGGACTCCCGAACAATCAGCTCACACAGCTGAGGAGGCATGCTGAATCGCGAGGCGAGATTACGAGCAAGAGGGGTCGGCACGACCGAGTCCAGCGACAAAACTCGGCCCTCGGAAATTGCAATGAACTTGCTTGACACGACCAACACATCACCGTTTCGCAGCCTCCTGCCAACAAGACCGTCGAGGAGGTTCGTAAGGTTGAACGGTTGGCTCCTCCTCCCGGTCTTTATCGGCGAGAGCGTTATCATGACCCCTGTTACGAGTTCCGCTTAAATAAAGTGGTCAGGGCGATGGAAAGTGTTGAAGCGGACACCCCTCTACGACTTCCACGCCGCACACGGGAAGTTGGTCGAATTCGCAGGCTATGAGATGCCGATATGGTATTCCAGCATCTCGGAGGAACACCTCGCGGTGAGAAATCACGCAGGGATATTCGACGTCTCCCACATGGGCCGAGTCGTAATCAGCGGCCCTGATGCAACGAAGTTCGTGGAAGCCCTTGTACCGACGAACAGCGCGTCACAACCCTCAGGGAAATCGTTCTACACCCTTCTTCTGAACTCCCGGGGCGGAATAATTGACGACATCATAGTAATCAAGCGGTCCGACGACTATCTTCTCGTGGTGAATGCGGCCAGCAGAGCGAAGGACATCGAACACATCAGGAGTCTTTCAGGTGCATACGCGATAAACCTCGAAGACATCACTGAGGAGACAACAATGATTGCGGTTCAGGGGCCGGACGCTGTCAACGTGCTCCAGCCGATGAGTACGGCAGACCTGTCCGAAATCAAGCGATTCACCCACACGCAGTCGACTGTGGGTAACAGACGTGCCACCATCACGAGAACCGGTTACACCGGTGAGGACGGCTTCGAAATAATACTTCACGATTCGGGAATCAGTAACGGCTCCGTCGCAGCTTCCGTCTGGGCTGGTTTGGCTGCCAAGGCGACGCCTTGTGGCCTCGGAGCGCGAGACTCCCTTCGCATAGAGGCCGGTCTTCCCCTCTATGGGTCCGATATCGACGAGACCACAAATCCAATCGAGGCGGAGCTAACTTGGGTCCTCTCGAAAGAGAAGACGGGCTACGTGGGCGCCGAATCCATCTCGCAGCTCAGAACATCTCAACCTGGGAGGTTGAGGAGAGGCATATCGATGATTGACAAGATCCCGAGGCGTGGGTTCACCATAACCGACCTGTCTGGCCAGCAGATAGGTGAAACGACCAGTGGAACGTTCTCACCGCTCCTCAGGAAGGGCTTGGCGATTGGCTACGTCAGCACTCCACATGCGCAGATAGGCAGCGAGATTGACGTGGTTGTTAGGGGAGTACCGGAGCGAGGTACCATATCCAAGACGCCATTCTACGATGAAACGAAGTACGGGTGGAAGCGAGAGAGATAGCAAGGATATTAGTCTGTCAGGTTTGGACGTTGAAATCCGAATGACCGACTCCTATGTTATTCCAGCGGACCTGCTCTATACCAAGGAACACGAGTGGACGAGACTCGAAGGCTCGCTGGCCAAGGTGGGAATCACAGACTACGCCGCCAAGACATTGAACGACGTCGTCTACGTGTCTCTGCCCGCCTCTGGAGCAAGGGTCAAGCAACTGGAGTCCTTCGGCACAATCGAGTCAATCAAGGCGGTTTCTGAACTGTACTCGCCGGTCTCAGGGATCATCAAAAGCATCAATACCGAACTCCTAACTCATCCGGAACTAGTCAACAAATCCCCCTATGGTGAAGGTTGGATCATGGAGATAGAAACATCGAACCTAGACGCCGAGAGGAAGGCCCTGATGAGCCCCGGTGAATACGCTCAACTGATAATCTCTCTCGGAAAGTAGTGGGTTAGAAAAACTCATAAAGCAACAAGTGAGGCTCCTTTCGAATTTGAAGGTCGCCAGTCAGCTAACGGCCCTTGTGAGAAGGCCAACCATCTCAAGGCAAAACATGATTGTTGCCTTGACGCTGACAAGCGTCTTCGTCGTCGCCCTATTCATAAGGTCGTTCCCCGCGAAATACGGTTTCTATCTCAACGAGTTCGACCCCTACTATGACTACAAGGCTGCCGCATTCATAGTGAGTTCGTTCGACGCGAGCTGGGCGGCTGGTCATGGGGGCTTTCCGGGCCTGCTCAACTACTTCCACTGGACCGATTACACGACTTGGTTCCCCGAAGGCAGGGCCGTGGCGCCCACATCTCAGGACGGGCTTCAGTTCGCGGGTGCCCTTTCCTACCTCTTCTTCCGGAACATCTTCGGGCTGCAGATTAGTCTCTACAATTACTTGGTCCTCTTCCCAGTGTTCATCGGTTCGCTGACTAGCATAGTTTTCTACTTCCTTGTCAAGAGAATCGCAGGGACGGCCGGGGGGCTCTTTGCAGCGCTGATGTTTGCGGTCTCGCCACCAATACTCGAAAGGGGTAACCTCGGCTGGTTCAAGTCCGAACCTCTCGGCATATTCCTCTTCGCCGTCTCGGCGTACCTTTTCCTCACGATTCTCGACAGCGACATGAGCGCCAAGCAGAGGGTAGCTAGGGGGCTGTTCGCGGGCTTCCTGCTCGGCTACGCAAACACCGCGTGGGGCGGCGCTGAATACTTCACGGCTGCGTTCGGCCTGTTCTTCATTCTGTTGCCGTTCTTGGACGTCGACCTGTCCAAGCTCGCAATGACCGGCCTGTTCTTCACTGCGGGTGACATCTTCGGGAGTGCCATCTTCCCTAGACCTGGGGTTGGTGTAGTGACCAGCGCGGAAGGCATTGCAATCATCGGTGGCACGCTCTTCGTCTTGGTGGCAAACTGGCTGAGGTCTTGGGTCAAGCCCGACGACTTCAAGAAGACCTTGGTGAAGGTGATGCTCGGGGTGGGGCTCGCTGCGATCGCCCTCATCAGCTTCGGATCTGTCTCTGCACTGAGTGCCAGATACCTTTCGGTGATATTCCCATGGGTTAGAAGCGGCAACGCCCTGGTCGAATCCGTCGCAGAGCAGGCCCTTCCGACCGGCAGCGACTTCTTCTCATCATACCTGCTTCTCCTAATGCTGGGTATATTCGGGGCGATGCTGGCTTTCAGGAGGAAGAGCCCAGCGACCCTGTTCGCCCTCGTGACCGGAATTACGCTGATTTATGCATCGGCGGCGTTTTCGCGCCTTCTGGTATACTCCACAATCGCATTCGTCCTGCTTGCTGGCATCGGCTTTGCGGAACTGGCGTTCTCTCTCATGAAGCCCACCTCATCTTCGATGGTCAAGCGGAAGCCCACCTACTCTGGAGGAAACGAGATGCGGGCCGTTTACTCTGTCGCCTTCATCGTCCTCCTGGCGTTTCCGGCGAGCATCTACTGGATACCGAACCCGGTACCGTGCACCACGACCAACCCGAACCTCTGCGACAACAGCCCGGCGGACTTCGGCGTCAGCCTAGCCAACGGGGGGACGGTCTTTTCGCATTCAGAGCTGACAGACTGGACGCAAGCGCTTTCCTGGATTAATACCAACACACCTCAGAACGCCGTGATTATCGCGTGGTGGGACTACGGCTACTGGATAAACGTCATGGCGAACAGAACCACAGTGGCGGACAACGCCACGCTCAACAACACCAGGATTGCCGAGATTGGACAGATGTTCATGTCCAACGTGAGCCAAGCCGCAATCATCGCCAAAGACCTTGGTGATGGCCGTCCAGTCTACGTACTCAGCTTCCTCACCGGAAGTCTTCTCTATTCAGGTACTACGCCCGAGTACTACACCCTGCAGATTCCTTCAGGCAACGGATTCACGGCAGGAGGTGGGGACGAAAGCAAGAAGCAATGGTTCATACGGATAGGTGGATTGAACGAAACACAGTTCCTCGAATGCCCAACCATAGGGGGTTCGACCTGTGTCAATGTTGACGACTTCAACCTTACCCCCTACACACTCTCGAACACCCTCTTTGGACAGATGCTTCCCTTCAAGTTCGCCGGCTGGCTCAACCTCGTGAACGGGACCGTGGGCAGCACCTACTCATTCGATTCGAACAACAACCCGCCGGTCCAGCTCTTCAGCTATCCTGCAAGCTACCAGTTGAGCGGCAGCTCAAGCAAGTTCTCCATAGCTTTCACTTCCTCTACACTGACCAACCCCGTGGCCTGCGGGGGAACCACAAGCAATCCGATTGACTGCTTCACGACCGTACTGGTCTACAAACTCAACTAGCCTTCAGACTGATAGGCAAGGGGATTGCGGTATTTCGCGTACTTGTCGTCCGGCGAGTACTTGGCTGGATGGGCCACGACAGTTGCAGTCGCGCACTTGGGGCAGGAATCCTTCATGGTATAGGCGTGGCAGCTGGGGCAGTTTAGTAACAGGCTCTTCAGGCCGCCCCACCATACTTGCGGGACATCTCCCTCTTGCTGCTGAAAGTCCCGTGCTTACCGATTCCTTCCTGGATTCGTTCCAGAGCAGAGTTCATGAGCTTGTCAGCCTGTTTGTAGTCTTCGGCTATCACGCGAAGCCTGTATCTAGGGGCTCCGACATAACTCACCTTGATCTCAGCGGTGGCCGAGGTTCCACTAGCAGCTTCCAGGGCCTCCTTGATCTGTTGAATACCGTCCGACGCCTTCGAGCTTAACTCCACTATCGCACCGACTTCGTACTTGGGCGACGTTATCTTCTCTTTGGCGGCCTCGACTATCTCCTTCTTGACGGGTTCGGGAACCTCCAAAGAGGCGAGAGCCTTCTCCCCCTTCTTTGAAGCGGCCTCGAGGGCCTCGTAGAGGGAGCCGTGTTCCTTCTCCAGTCTGGCGACTACATCGTTGAACTGAGCGTCTCCTAGGGCGAGCTTCTTCTTGACCGTCCCCATGATCGTCGTCGCCCTCTCTTTCTGCTTCCACTCAATCAACTTGTTCCGCTTCTCCTCATTCGTGACTTGCCTGAGCGAGAGATCGACCTCTCTCCTAGACGTCTCCGCCCTGATTACCTTGAGAACCAGTTTCTGCTGGACCTTCGCCACTCGGTCGATGTTCCTCACCCAACCCGTCGATATCTCCGAGATGTGCAGGAAGCCGTTCATGTTGTTGTATTCGTCTAGGTCCACGTAGATACCATGGGGAGTGATTTCCCTGACCGTACACAGTACAATCTCCCCGCGGTCGGGTAGCTCGGAGGCTTCCATCAAGTCTGCACCTTTGGTGTCTGTGCCTTTAGCTATTGCGAAGGTCAGTCGAGTCTCTTGATTACCTGAGCGTCGACTCTGACCTTGCCGCCGGTCCTCTCAGCCAACTTCCTCCCGCACCCTTTACAGGTGACCTCTCTCGTAGATGCCGAAAACATCACCCGTTCTTCTCCGCAATCCGGACACTTGATCAGAACAAAACTACTGCGCGGTTTCGGGATGAACTCTCGCTCTCTCTTCATTGCGATATCTCCGCCTTTCTTAATCGCATTCCCTTGCGCATGACCTCCTTGTTGCAGGTCTTGCACTTCAGTCTGAGCGTAGCCTTCTTTGTGGTCTTGGCCGTCCTGACTAGCTCAGGGAACTTCTGGCCACCGTAGCCCCGCTTCCTACGCGCCTGACGTCTGGCGCCCCAAGACGAAGCCCTCTCCTTGCCCTTCTTGTAGAGACTGACCGAATGTGGTGTATGGCGTTTACAGTGCGGACAGAACGTGTTAATCTCCTTTGGAATCTTCATCGTCTCTACCGAAGTACCCCCGCACACTCCAAGAGGTCTTTAAAAGTGTTGAGCCACAATCAGGCTCTCGTTCTCCAAGTCTCTCTCGAGAGGAAGGACTTCGAACAACCCCGAAGCTAGTCAGCTTCGGCCGTCCCCGTCTAGTCCAAACGTCGCAGTGCGCAAACTATTTACCAGCAGACCCCAAACCCGCGCTCGATTCAGAGTGCTATTCACCAAGACTTCAACCGCTGTTGAATGGAAGGCGGTCGCGTCTGCGATAAAGACACTGGTTGAGGAGGCGACCTTCGAGGCGAGCAGCGAGGCCCTGATCTTCAGAGCGATGGACCCATCGCACATAGCGCTCGTTGACCTCATGTGGCCGAACGCAGCTTTCGAGCGCTACGAGTGCGACAAGCCGTTCAAGTTCAGCATCAGAGTCGAGGACTTCGTGAAGCTCATTGGAAGGACCGACGCCAAGGACAGCATAGAGCTGACGTCCACCGAAGAGGACGCGCTCCTCCTCAGGCTGATG
>Ga0187771_10001212_pt1 | contig 17047 bp, 16 predicted proteins | sample 0116_SJ02_MP15_1_FD_133139 | JGI IMG/M metagenome (GOLD analysis project Ga0187771, IMG submission 133139) | Tropical peat soil microbial communities from peatlands in Department of Meta, Colombia - 0116_SJ02_MP15_10_MG | ecosystem: Environmental > Terrestrial > Soil > Wetlands > Peat | place...
CCCTCGCAATGCATGATTAGGCTCACAAGTCCCATGGACCTGTCCACCACCACGGCGGCGACCGAGGTCTCGGCCCCGCTCCTGCTGCGCTCCCTGGGGGCTCACCTCGAGAGCGGCCACGGGCTGGTCGCCCTCGATCCCGTCGATCGGATCCTGGTGGCCAGTGAGGCGGCGCGCAGTCTCCTCGATCTCCCGGAGGGCTGCGAGGGCCACCGGCTGGCCGAGCTGGGAGCCGACTACCGGCTGCTTCGCGTTCTCGACGCCAGCCGCCACGCCGAGGCGGCCGTCGAGCGCGAGATCGCGGATCCCGGGAGGGTGGTGGTGGTCCGCGCCTTCCCGGTGCCCCACAAGCGGGTGTCGGCCATGATCCTGGTGCGCGACGAGACGCGGCTGCGCCGCCTGGAGCGGATCCGCCGCGACTTCGTGACCAATGTCTCGCATGAGCTGCGCACCCCGATCACGGCCATCCGCCTGCTCGTCGAAACCCTGCAGAAGGGCGCCTTGGAGAGACCGGATGTGGCCGGGACCTTCGTGCAGCGGATCGGCCTCGAGATCGGCCACATGGAGCAGATGGTCGAGGAGCTTCTCGAGCTGAGCATGATCGAGTCCGGGGGTCGCCCCCTCACCTTCGAGACGGTGCCGGTCAGCGAGCTCCTGGGCACCATCGACCGGCTCCTGCCCCTCGCCGAGGAGCGCCACCAGGCGGTCTCGGTGGAGGTGGCACCCGACACCCCCTCGCTCCGGGGTGACCCCAGACGGCTCGGCCAGGTGCTCCGCAACCTGGTCCACAACGCCATCAAGTTCACCCCGCGCGAGGGCCACATCACGGTGACCGCCCGCCCCCTCGGCGATGGTTCCCGGGTCCAGTTGACCGTGACAGACACCGGGATCGGCATCCGACCCGAGGACATGCCCCGGATCTTCGAGCGCTTCTGGAAGGCCGACAGCTCCCGGCAGCGCGACGGCGAGGGCTCGGGCCTGGGACTGGCGATCGCCCGGCACGTGGTCGAGGCCCACGGCGGCTCGATCCGGGTGGAGTCGGAGCCCAAGCACGGCGCGACCTTCTTCGTCGACCTGCCTGCGGCCATGGGTCCGGAGCTCGTCGAGCTGCCGCCGGCACTGGCTGCCGAGGACGCCGCGCCTTCACCACCCCTTAACCTCTAGGAAACCCGCCCACAAACCTCGGCTGCCTACCCTCGGGATTGTGGTGAGTGAGGCGCTGGGTCTCGCGCGAGCCGGGGCGGTTGCCGAGGAGGGTGTCAGCCAGGGGGTCAGCGCTCAGAACCTGATGGTGCGCTTCGGGGACCGGGTGCTCCTCGATGACATCACGGTCGAGTTCCGCGCCAACCGGGTCACCGCGATCGTCGGCCCCACTGGTTGCGGCAAGACCACTCTTCTGCGGGCCATCAACCGCATGCACGACCACGTCACCGGGATGCGCGTCAGCGGTTCGGTGGTGGTGAACGGCGAGGACGTCTACGGCCCCGACATCAACGTCCGCGAGGTGCGCCGGCGGGTGGGAATGCTCTTCCAGCGGCCGAACCCGTTCCCCCGCAGCATCGCCGAGAACGTCGGGCTGGCGCCGCGCGCTCATGGCATGGCCAGCCGGCACTCCGTCCACGAGCTGGTCCGCGAGCAGCTCACCCTGGTGGGCCTCTGGGACGCGGTGAGCGACCGGCTGCACTCGTCCCCGTTCGGGCTCTCGGGTGGCCAGCAGCAGCTTCTCTGCCTGGCCCGTGCCCTGGCCCTGTCGCCCGACGTCCTGCTCCTCGATGAGCCCACCTCGGCGCTGGACCCCGACACGACCGAGCGCATCGAGAGCCTGATGCGCGGCCTCTCGGAGCGGATGACCGTGCTGATCGTCACCCACAACCTGGCCCAGGCCAGCCGGATCAGCGACGACGTGCTCTTCCTGATGAAGGGCAAGGTCGTCGAATCCACCTCGGCCAGGACCTTCTTCCACGACCCGGCCGACGAGCGGAGCCGGGCCTACGTGAGCGGTCGCATCGGATGAGAAAGGCCCGTTCGCCCTCATCACGATCATAACTAAGTCCATCCATCCAAGGGGAGGAAGCATGAACGTTCGTCGTCACGCGGGCATCGGTATGGCTGTGATCGCCGGGGCGGTCCTGGTGAGCGCCTGCGGCTCCACCAGCACGGTCACGCCGCCCCCCTCGAGCTCGGCCGCCGCCACCACCACGCCGAGCGCCAGCGGCAGCCCATCGGCGGCCGCCATCCCGACGGGCAACCCGACCAGCGCCGTCAACCTCACCGAGGACGGCTCGAGCCTGCTCTACCCATATCTCCAGAAGCTGGCCCCGGGGCTGAGCGGTGCCTACTCCATGATCTCGCTGAGCCCAGGTCCGGGTGGGTCCGGCAAGGGCCTCTCCGACGCCGAGCAGGGCAACGTGCTGATGGGCGGGTCCGACGCCTACATGAGCGCGGCGGTGCAGAGCCAGTACCCGAACCTGGAGAACATCCCGATCGCGGTCTCCTCGCAGGCGGTCAACTACAACATTCCCGGGCTCTCGACCAGCACCAACCTGAAGCTGAGCGGCGATGTGATCGCCAAGATCTACACGGGCGGCATCACCAAGTGGAACGACCCGGCGATCGCGGCCCTGAACCCGGGGGTGACCCTGCCCTCGACCACCATCGTCCCGGTGCGGCGGGCCGACTCCTCGGGTGACACCTTCATCTTCACCTCCTTCCTCAGCGCCACCAACAGCGCCTGGCAGAGCGGGCCGGGCTTCGGGACCTCGCTGACCAACTGGCCGGCCGTGACCGGCGAGCTGACCGCCAGCGGCAACCCGGCGATGGTCACCACCTGCCAGAAGACGGTGGGCTGCATCGCCTACATCGGGATCAGCGTGGAGGCCACCGCTCAGGCGTCCAGCGCCAACGGCCCGGCCCTGGGCGAGGCCGCCCTGGAGAACCAGGCCGGCAACTTCGTGCTCCCCACCTCGGACAACGTGACCGCGGCGGTCGACGCCGGGGCCAGCAGCACCCCGGACAACCTGGCCCAGTCCCTGATCTACCAGACCGGAGCTAACTCGTACCCGATCGTCAACTTCGAGTACCTGATCGTCAACGATCAGCAGTCGTCGCTGAGCGGCGCCACCGGCTCGTCCTCCGACCGCGCCCTGGCGCTGCGCACCTTCTTCCTCTGGGCCATCGATCCCAACGGTGGAGCCAGCTCCACCGACCTGAGCGCGGTCAACTTCGTGGCCCTGCCGACCAGCGTCATCCCCAAGGTCCAGGCGGCGATCGCCAAGATCAGCGGATGACCCGCGCGTGATCCTCGTCCGTCGCCGGGCCGGTGGGCTTCCCGCCGGCCCGGCCCGGGCAGCTCAAGCCCGGGGCCGCGAGCTGACAACCGCCGACCGGGTCTTCCAGTGGGTCGCCGGGGTGGCCGCCACCCTGCCTCTGGGGGCTCTGGCCTTCATCGCGGTCGTCCTGGTCGTCTACGCGTTCCCGGCCATCCTGTACGCCGACACCAGCTTCTTCACCAGCACCCACTTCTCGCTGGGCAACCTCTACGGAAGCACGCTGTCCTCGCACAACGGCGTGACCGCCCCTGCGGGGGCGGCCTACGGCGCGGTGGTGTTCATCGTCGGCACCCTGACCACCTCGGTGATCGCCATCGTCCTGGCCGTGCCGATCTCGGTGGGCGGGGTCCTGATGCTCTCCGAGTGGCTGCCGCCGCGCCTCCAGGGCCTGCTTTCCACCTTCGTCGAGCTGCTCGCAGGCATCCCCAGCGTGGTTTTCGGGATCTGGGGCCTGACCGTGTTCGGCCCATTCCTGGCCCTGCACATATTTCCCGCCCTGACCTCGATCGGCGCGGTCATCCCCTTCTTCAAGGGCCCGGTGGGTTTCGGCCAGGGCCTGCTCACCGCCTCACTGGTGCTGGCGATCATGATCGTCCCGATCGTGGCCTCCACCACCCGCGAGCTGGTCAAGCGGGTGCCGGTCCTCGCCCACGAAGGCGCGCTCGCGCTGGGCATGAACCGCTACGAGACGGTGCGGGTGGTCACCCTCCCATACATCCGCAGCGGCATCATCGCCGCCACCCTGCTGGGCTGGGGACGTGCCCTCGGCGAGACCCTGGCGGTGCTGCTCATCCTCGGCAACATCGGCTATCTCCCCCACAACCTCTACCTGGGAACGTCGACGCTGGCCGCGCAGATCGCGGACACCCTGGACTCCGCTTTCACCGATCCCACCCAGATGGCGGTGCGGGCCCTCGCCGAGCTCGCCGTGCTGCTGCTCCTGATCAGCCTGGCCACCAACTTCTGCGGCCGGCTGGTGGTGCGGCGGATCAGCTCCGAGGCGCTCCCGGTCGGCCGTGGAGTCTAGACGCCCGGTGCTCCGCAACTTCCGCAGCGCGGTCTTCTGGACGCTGTGCGCGATCGCCCTGCTGGTCATCGTCACGCCCGCGATCGCGATCATCGTGAGCGTTGTCGCCAAGGCGATCCCGGTGCTGCGGCCCACCCTCCTCACCAACGTCACAGGAGCACCGATCCCCGGGCTGCAGGATGCCATGATCGGCTCCGCCGTCCTTCTCCTGGGGGTGCTGGTGGTCGCGGGGCCCATCGGGATCCTGGGCGGCATCTACATCGCCGAGATGGCGCCGGTGAGGCTTGGCCGGGTGCTCCGCTTCTTCTCCGAGGTGCTGGCCGGCGTGCCCTCGATCGTCATCGGCTTCGTCGGCTACGTCGCCCTGGTCAATGCCCTCCACTGGCACTTCTCACTGCTGGCCGGCATCCTGGCGCTCTCCGCCCTGATCGTCCCCTACATCACCAAGACCACCGAGGTCTCAATGAACCAGGTGCCCCGGACCCTGCGGGAGGCCGCCCTCGCGGTCGGGCTGTCGCGGGTCACCGCCATCCGCAAGGTGCTGCTGCCCCCCGCCCTGCCCGGGATCGTCTCCGGACTGGTGCTGGCCATGGCCATCTCCACCGGTGAGACCGCGCCTCTCCTCTTCACCGCCGGCTACGGCAGCGGCGCCTTCCACTTCTCACTGTTCAACCAGCAGATCACCTACCTGACCGGCGCTGCCTTCTTCGACGTCCAGCTGCCCGACGCGGCATCCCAGGGACAGGCCAGCGCCGCCGCCGCCATCCTGATCCTCTGGATCCTGCTGCTCATCTTCGCGGGACGGTTGATCACGGCGCGCTCCCGCCGGATGGTGGCCCGCCTCGACGTGTAGGGTCGGGCGGGCGCGTGACCCCGAGGTGGGCCACATCGACGGTCAGCCCAGGTCCTCGATGTTCCCCGACTCCAGGAAGACCAGGTCCTCGGCCAGGTTGGTGACCCGGTCGCCGATGCGCTCGTAGTTCTGGCTGGCCAGAACCAGCTGGACGCCGCGGTAGACGGTGTCACCGTACTCGGCCATCAGCTGCACCAGGTCGTCGACGATCCGGTGATGGATCCGGTTGACCCGGTCGTCCCGGGCGGCGATGGCCCGGGCCCTCTGGGCATCGCGTGAGATCAGTGCCGCCAGCATGTCGCGGACCTGCGCGGCGCAGGCCGTGGACAGCTGGGGGATGTCGATGTAGGTGCCGAGGGGGGGACGTTCAGCAAGCTCCCGGCCGATCCGCGCGATGTTGACGCAGTGATCGGCCATCCTCTCCAGCTCGTTGGCCATGTGCAGCAGCCCGATCACCTCGCGCAGCTGGGTTTCCGGGGGGCCTTCCTCGAGGGTGCTGAGGCTCAGCTCGCGGACCTCGACGAGGAGCCCGTCGACCCGGGAGTCTTCCTCGATCACCTTGGTGCAGAGGTCGACGTCACGGCCCACCAGGCCGGCGCTCGCCTCCGAGATCGCCCGGTCCACCTCGTCGCCCATGCTGAGGACCAGCTCCCGGATCGGGCGCAACCGCTCGGCCGGGTCGGCGCCCGGCGGGGTCTGGGTCGCCGTTTGGTCCGTGGTTTCAGTCACCGATGCCGACACCGTCAAACCAGCTTAGGCCAACCGGCTGGCAACCGGGACCCACTGCCGCGAATTACTGCCTCAGTTCCGCTCCGCAGCGCTGCCGGAGCGCCTGGACGATGGCCTCCTGGCAGCGCTGAGCCTCCTCCGAGGTGAGGGTGCGGTCCGGCTGGCGGAAGGTCAGCCGGAAGGTCCAGCCCTTTCGCCCCTCCCCCACCTGCTGGCCGCGGAACTCGTCGGTGAGCTCGACGGCCTCGAGGAGCGAGCCCGCCGCCTCGCGGGCCGCCGCCAGCGCATCGCCGGCGCGGCGATCCCATCGCACCGTCACCGACAGGTCCTGGACCACGGCGGGGAACCGGGGCACCGGCTGGTAGTCAGGGCGGCGGCCGGTCCCGGTGACCAGGGCGTCGAGGCGCAACTCCGCCACCGCCACCCGGCCGCGCAGGTCGAAGCCCTCCAGCGCCCCCAGGTCGAGCTCGCCGACGACCCCCACCCGCCGGGATCCGGCGGTCACCCATGCAGACCGCCCCGGCCGCAGGCCGGGGAGCTCAGCCGGCTCCGCGCCCGGCTCCTCTCCGCTCAGGCTCCCGATCAACCACTCCAGCAGCGCCTGGCAGCGGCGCAGCTCGAGGGCGGCCTCACCGGCCCCTCCCATGACCTGGGCCGCGGTCGCCACCAGAAGCGGCTCCGCCGGGAGCGGCGGCAGCCCGCGGTCAGCGCCGTCGGGGGTCGAGCCGGCGGGCTGGGTGTCGCGCTCGCCTTCCCAGAAGGCGCGGCCCAGCTCGAAGATGGCGGCGCCCTCCACCCCGCGATGGAGATTGAGAGCCAGGGTCTCGCACAGCCCGGGCAGCAGGCTGACCCGCAGGTGGGTCATCTCCTCGCTCAGCGGATTGCGGAGAGCAATTGGGGTGCGGCCACCGCCAAGCCCCGGCACCCGGGCGGCGACCTCCGGCCTGACGAAGACGTAGGGCAGCACCTCGTCGAACCCGGCACCCACGCAGACATCGCGGACCGCCTCCTCGACCGGATCCTCCTCGGCGAGGCGGCGCACCTCGACTCTGCGTCCCGGAAGCGTGCTGGGGAGCCGGGAGTAGCCAAGGGAGCGGCCCACCTCCTCGAGAACGTCCTCCGCGATCGTGACGTCGCGGCGGAAGTAGGGCGGAAGGACGGTGAGCTGCTCGCCACCGTGCTCGACGGCGAACTCGAGCCGGGCCAGCGCGGTGGCAGCCTCGTCGAGGTCCACCGCAAAGCCGAGCCGGTCGCTGAGCCATTCCGCGGTGACGGTGATGGGCTGGAGAGGGGGCAGCGGCGCCGGGTGCTCGTCGATCAGGTCGCGCAACACGTGGCCGCCGGCGGTCTCGGCGATGAGGCCCGCGGCGCGGTCCAGCGCGAGCGGGCTCAGCTCGTCAGGAAGGCCCTTCTCGAAGAGATTCGAGGCGTCGGTGCGGAGGCTGTGGCGCCGGGAGGTGGCCCGGATCCCCCCCGGCTCCCAGCAGGCCGCCTCCAGGAGGACCCTGGTGGTGCGGGTCTCGACGCCGGTCTCGACACCGCCGATGACACCCGCGAGGCTGACCACGGTGTCGCCGACGGCGATCGCCATGTCGGTGTCGTCGAGACGGCGGGTCTCCCCATCCAGGCACTCGAGGCTCTCGCCGGGTCTCGCCCGCCGGACCGTGAGGGTGGCAGGGCGCCCACCGCCCTGGAGTTGCAGCAGGCGATCGAGGTCAAAGGCGTGGAGCGGGTGCCCCAGCTCGTGGGTCACGTAGTTGGTGACGTCGACGACGCTGTTGATGGGACGCAGACCGACGGCGCGCAGCCGCCGCTGGAGCCATTGCGGGGATTCGCCGACCACCACCCCCTCGATCACCCGGGCGGTGAAGCGGTGGCAACCACGGGGGTCGTCGATCCGCACCCGTGCCCGGCGGCCCGATGAGGTGGCGGAGGTGAAGGCCTCGGCCAGCTCCATGGCCGGGGGCCGCAGGGGTTCGGCCAGGGCGGCGGCCAGCTCCCTGGCGATCCCGAGGTGGCAGAGACAGTCGGGGCGGTTGGTGGTCACCGCGAGGTCGAGGATGACGTCGCTCGGGATCACCTCATGGAGCGGCTGGCCGGGACGGCCGCGATCGAGGATGAGCAGGCCGGACGCGTCCTCCCCCACCCCGAGCTCCACCTCGGAGAGGAGCATGCCCGGGGAGCTGTACCGGCCCTCGAACATGGAGCGGACCTGGAGGGGCTCGCTGAGCCCGGGCAGGACCGCTCCGGGAGGTCCGTAGGCGACCAGGTCGCCGGGCTTGACGTTGGGGGCCCCGGTGATGACCCTGATGGTGGTGCCGGTGCCCGCGTCGATGTCGGCGAACCTGACCCCGCGCGTCGATTCCGGGATGGCGGAGAGTCCGGCCACCCGTGCCACCACCGGCTGCTCCAGCCGGTCAGCCTCGGTCCCGGTGTCGACCAGCGCGCGCACCAGCTCGTCGACCGGGGCGTCGAGGTCGGCGTAGGCACGGAGCCAGGCCAGCGAGGTCCTCATCCCTGTCGCACCAACCTCACGTCGTTCTCGTAGAGCAGTCGCACGTCGTCGATCCCGTAGGCGAGCTGGGCCGCCCGTTCGATGCCGAAACCGAAGGCGAACCCGGTGTAGCGATGCGGGTCGGCACCGCCGTTGCGAAGCACGTCGGGATGCACCATGCCACTGCCCAGCACCTCGATCCAGCCGCTGTGCTTGCAGATCGGGCAGCCCTTGCCGCCACACGTCATGCAGGACACGTCCATCTCCAGCGACGGCTCGGTGAACTCGAAGTGGTGCGGCCGGAGCCGGATCGCGCGGTCGGCGCCGAAGATCGAGCGGGCGAAGTACTCGAGGGTCCCCTTCAGATCCCCCACGGTCACTCCCTCGTCGACGAGGAGCCCCTCGACCTGATGAAACTGGGGTGAGTGAGTGGCGTCGTTGTCGCGCCGGAAGCACTTGCCGGGGACGATGACCCGGAGAGGCACGCCGAGCTGGATCATCGCCCGGATCTGCACCGGAGACGTCTGGGTGCGGAGGAGGCGTGAGTCGTCGATGTAGAAGGTGTCCTGGGTGTCCCGCGACGGGTGCCCGGGAGGCATGTTGACCAGCGTGAAGTTGTAGCGGTCGTACTCCACCTCAGGCCCATCCACGGTCAGGTAGCCGAGCTGGGTGAAGACCCGGCGGATCTCCCGGCTCATCCGGGTCACCGCATGGAGATGCCCGCGCCGGAGCGGAGGCGGCGGCCAGGTGAGGTCGAGGGCTTCGGCGCGAAGGGTGCCGGCGCGCAGGGCCGCCTCGAGCTGCTCGCGGCGGGCCTGGAGCTCGTCCTGGACCCGTCGCTTGGCTTCGTTGACCGAGATCCCGTACTGACGCCGGGCCTCAGGGCTGGCCAGGCCGCCAACGGCCTTGAGGAGGAGGGTGAGCTCGCCGTCACCGCGGCCGAGGTAGCGGGCTCGCACCGCGTCCAGGGCGGCGACATCGGCGGCGCTCTCGACTGCCGCGAGAGCGCGGCTCAGGATGTCGTGGAGGTCGCCATCGGCGTCAGCGGACACCGGCCTCTCTCCTCACCTCAGCTGGGCGTGCAGATGGGCGTCAGGAGGCGCTGATCGCCTCGCGCGCCACGGTCACCAGGCGCTTGAAGGCGTCGGCGTCGGCGACGGCGAGATCGGCCAGCATCTTGCGGTCGATCTCCACGCCCGCCGAGCGCAGGCCGTGCATCAGACGGTTGTAGGCAAGCCCGTTCTGCCGGGCGGCGGCATTGATCCGGGCGATCCAGAGGCCGCGCATGTCGCTCTTCCGCTGCCGCCGGTCACGGTACGCATAGGCCAGCGAATGCATGACCGCCTCGTTGGCCGACTTGTGCAGCCGGTGGCGGCTTCCCTGCATCCCCTCCGCCAGATCCAGGACCTTCTTGTGACGGGCGCGCTGGGTGACGCCCCGCTTGACCCTGGCCATCAGTCACCTCCTGACAGGTAGGGGGCGTTGTGCCGGACGTGCCGGCTGTCGGCGAGGGACGTCGCGGTCTCGCCGGCGAAGAGGCGCTTGCGCTTCGAGCTCTTCTTGGAAAGGTTGTGCGACTGCATCGCGTGCCGGCGCATCACCCTGCCGCCGGCGGTCAGCCGGAAGCGCTTCTTGGTGCCCCTATGGTTGCGAATCTTTGGCATCGGTGGGATTCCCCTCGGTGTCCACGGGGCCGGCCGGTTCCGCCCCGGGTTGATGATCCCGTGCGTCCTCGCTGCGCGGCGCCGCGGCTCTGCTCGCCTTCTTGTGGGCCGGGCTCATCATCATGGTCATGTTCCGGCCCTCGACGAGCGGGTTGCGCTCCACCATCGCCACCTCGCGCAGGTCCTCGGCCAAGCGATCGAGCAACCGCCGGCCGAGCTCCTGGTGGACCAGCTCCCGGCCCCGGAACACGATGGTCAGCTTGACCTTGTCACCGTCCTCCAGGAAGTGCTTGACGTACCCGAACTTGGTCTGGAAATCGTGCTCCGAGATCTTGGGACGGAGCTTCATCTCCTTGACCGTGATCACGTTGTGCTCGCGCCGGCTCTCCTTCTCCCGCTTGAGTGCCTCGAACTTGAAGCGGCCGTAGTCCATGAGCCGGCAGACCGGAGGCTGGGCCTGAGGCGCGACCTCGACCAGGTCCAGCTCCCGTTCCATGGCCAGCGCCTTGGCCCGGTCCAGGGGGACGATGCCAAAGGCCTCCTGCGTGGTGTCGTCGAAGAGCCTGACCATGGGGATGCGGATCTGATCGTTGACCCGCAGCTCTCGGAATGCGATGGGTGGAAACCTCCTGGCTTGTTGGCGTACACAAAAAAGGATAGCTTCCGCTATCCAGGCTTCTGCGGCTGGACCTTCAAGGCAGACCCGGAAGGTGGGGCCGTACCGCACGGACCCTCTTGGCGGCGCTCGCGCGTCGGGACCCGAGGATACCACGCCTGTCGGCCGGGCAAACGATCCCGTCCCGCCGTGCGAGACAGCACCCCTGCCGAGGCGCTGCCCCGAGGCCGGCGGGCAGCTCGCCATCGTCAGCGAGCCCATCCGGAGGCTCCGGACCTTGGGTCTGGCATCGGCGTGGAAGCTGGCGCGCGAAGCGCGGATACCACGGCCGTGACAGAGGCCAAACCCACGTCCTGCTCCGGTCACTCCCTTGCGGCTGGGATCGCCCGGCCGCTGCGTCCCCGGTGCCAGCGCGGGGTTGCGCGGCGGTCAGCGAACATCCGTTTCTTATGATCCGGCCATGGAAACGCAGGCCAGGACTGCCGAATCGTTGAGCCGCGAGCTCGCCGACCGGTCGGTGATGGTGCATGGCGCCATGGCGGAGCTGGTCCGGCTGGCCGCCGAGCCGACGGGCTCGTGGCTATCTGCCAGGAGGCGCTGGACGGACCCATTGACGGATTGCCCTCAGCTCGAGGCGACGGGGCGGCGGACGCCCGCGGACGCTCGGGGGCTGCAAGGCCGCTGCCCATCCTGGTGGTCCCCGTCGACGCGGCATCGCTGTCCGGTTCCGATCCCGATGCCGTGGGACATCTCGAGGGCGGTCCCGCACTGCCGCATCGGGTCGTACAGCGGCTGGGCTGAGATGCTGAGCTGGTGAGGGTCACTGAGCGAGACGGGCTTCCCATCGATGTGGGGCGCCGCCGCCGCATGGTCTCCGCCCGGCTGCGGCGGGCGCTTGAGTCGCGCGACCGATTCTGCCGCTTCCCGGGCCGCGCCGTGCCGGCAAGGATGACCCACGCCCATCACGCCCGCAACTGGACGGCAGGCGGGCGGACCGATCTGCGCAACCTGGTGAGCCTGTGCGGGTTCCCCCACCGGCGGCTGCATGACGGGGTTTACGCCATCCCTGCCCACAACGCGGGCAAGCTGCGCTTCGAGACGGCCGCCGGGAGGCTGATCGGTCTGGAGCGGGCGACCTCGACGAGCACTCAGTCAGTCGGCCGCCTCTCGAAGGCGCTCATGGGTGAGGGACCTTTCGTCACCCACAACCGCTCGGACCTTGGTGAGGCGCATGGGCAGCTTGTCGCTGATATTGCCAGAAGAGGCGCTCACCAGCCCCGAGCGTGACCGGCAAGATGTTGAGTCGAAGTTCGTCACCACGTCGCCCTTCAGCACCGTCGAGTGACTCCAGCCGGGGTCCTCGAGGGTCGACGACACCACCTACTTGGGCAGGTCCGACGGCGATCTCCCCCAATGCCGCCCTCCATTCGGCGGCTGTCTCGATGGGCCGCCGCGGTGGGCGGCGAAGCTGGCGCACTCCGCCGGTCGCCTTGTCGGTGATCCTGAGTCAGCCCTGAGACACTGCTCAATCCTGGCCGTACGGGCTCTGGACGACACAGAACTCGTTGCCATCCGGAGCCGCCATGACCACGTGGTCGGCGTCGGGTGCATAGATCCAGGGAACCACTCGCCGAGCGCCCAGAGCCTCGAGGCGAGTCACCTCAGCCTCCCGATCCGCTGCGTACAGATCAAGGTGGACTCGGTTGAAGCCTCGCTTGGGTGCAGCCGAGCGCTGCAGTGACAGGTTGGACCAGCGGCGTCGCGGGTCGACGAGCACAGCGAAGGTCGGATCCGAGTCCCGGACGATGTATCCCACTGCCGCGGTCCAGAAGCTGATCGCCGCCGCCAGATCCGGGGTGTTGATCACGGTCGAGCCGATGAAGATCGTCATGGTTCCCGCCGCCATTCTGGCGGCGGTGCACGGGCGCGCGCCCGATGCGCGGCGGCTGATAGCCGGGGACGGGCCTGCGGCTGGTTCAGCTCAGCCGAGGAGCCGCCGGGACCCGGATCACGGCAGTGGCCCGGCCGGCCTCGGCCTCACCGGCTTCGGGCGGGCCAACCTCGGCCGAGCCGCCTTCCGGGGACGACGGCCGGCGCCCCCGGTTCAGGGGCGCAACCGCGCCTCCTCGTGAGATGCAGGGACGCGGAGCGCGAGCGCCGTGCCGAGCAGCAGGGCCGAGGCGACCTCGGAGACCATCGCCGCCAGGATGGCGCCGCCGATGAAGCCGCCCTCCCGGAACCCGAACAGAGGCGTGTTCTGACTGATCAGGAGGAACGTCAGCGAGGTCACTGCAAAAGCGACGCCGCCGGCTTCGGCAAGCGCCGTGATCCACGGCCAGGCCCGCCGGGAGCCGGGAGCGACCGGAAGGATGAGGGTCACCGCGATGACCGTGGCTGCCACGAAGTTCAGCAGGAAGAGGGTGCCGATGGTGGGGATCCCGGAGTATCCCGCGACGTACTCCTGGAGATGGACGCCGCCGGCGGCGAGGATGGCCAGCCCACCCGCCCACCGGGCCAGCTTGGCCGCCGTGGAGAGCCCGGTTGGTGGCGACGGATGCCGGCGTCCGCGCCTGGTGATCTCCGGCCCGGGGAGTCGCTGGGTGACCATTGCGGTGTGACCTCCAAGAGCTGCGTGCACCCTCAACCACGTCGGAGACCGACCGGCGGTTCACCGGGCTGATGCGGCGAGCTCGCTCAGCACGGCCATCGCGACGAGACCAGCGGCCTCACGCCGGCGCGGTCGTGGGCCAGCGCGCGTGAACCAGAAGCTCCCGCGCGCCACGCGCTCCAGTCACCGGCGAGACCGCGGTCGCGACCAGCGTCCAGCCGCGCGCGGTGATCCCTCGAACCGCCACGTCAAGGGCCGCGTCGAGGCTCGCGTCATCCAGCGGTGCCGTCGCCAGGCGCAGCTCGAACATCGGCTTGACCAGGCCGATAAGCTCCGCGCCCTCGGCCAGAAGGATGCCGCCCAGCTGGCCCACCGCGCTGGACAGCGAGAGGTACGAGACATCGACGGTCACCACCTCGATGGGCTCCGGGATGAGCCGCCGGTCCAGCACGGCCACGTTGGTGGATTCGAGGTTGACGACCCGCGGGTCCTGGCGGAGTGAACCCAGGAGCTGGCCATGGCCCGCGTCAACCGCATAGACGCGACGGGCGCCCGCGTCGAGGAGCACCCGCGTGAACCCGCCCGCGGCCGCGCCCACATCGAGGGCGGCGCGCCCGGCGATCTCCACCCGGAATGTCGCGAGGGCGGCGCGCAGCTTGGCTGCGCCGCGCAGCCCAGCTGGCCGGCGCAACCGGACGCTTGCCTCAGCCGGCACCCGTGCCTCGGGGTTGCTGACCGGGAAACCGTCGACCTCGACCTCACCGGCGCTGATCAGCCGGGCCGGGTCCACGCCAGGAAAACGATCAGCGACGATGTCGGCGAGCCGGCGGGTGCGGGGTCGCGCCACCTTGGATCACTGGAGGGAGGGGGGCAGCCCGGCCAGCCCTCAGCGGGGCCGGCGGCTGGTCACCTCCTCCTGAAGGCTCTGGACCAGCTGACCGATGGCCACGTTCTCGGTGCTGCCGCGACGGGTATCCCGCACGTTGACGGTGTCATCGCCACGCTCCAGGTCGCGCTTCCCCACCACGATGACATAGGGCACCTTGCGCAGCTCGGCGTCGCGAATCCGCGCCTGCATGCGCTCCCCGGGCCGATCGTTGACCGCGGCGCGCAGCCCCGCGCGGCCCAGCCGGTCGACGAGAGCGCGGGCATAGCCGACGACCGCCTCCACGTCGTCCTGCACCGGAACGATCTCCACCTGGACCCCGGCCAGCCAGAGGGGAAGCTGGCCGGCGAAGTGCTCGATGAGAATGCCCACGAAACGCTCGAGGGAGCCGTAGATCACCCGGTGGATGACCACCGGGGTTCGCCCGACCCCGGAGGCGTCGATGTACTCGCAGCCGAAGCGCCGCGGCTGCTGGAAGTCGAGCTGGATGGTGCCGGTCTGCCAGGAACGGCCGATGGCGTCCTTCATCAGGATGTCGATCTTGGGCCCGTAGAACGCTCCCTCCCCCGCCTCCACGGTGTAGCTGCCGCCGCCGGCGTTGCGCTCCAGGATCCTGAGCAGGGCCGCCTCGGCACGATCCCAGGTCTCGGCGTCGCCCATGTAGTCGGTCGGCCGGGTGCCCAGCCGGAAAGAGTACTCGAGCTCGAAGATTCCGTAGAAGAGCTTGGTGATCTCGAAGATCCGCTGGTACTCCGCCTCGATCTGGTCCTCGGTGACGAAGATGTGGGCGTCGTCCTGGCGGAACTCGCGGACCCTGAGCAGACCGTGCAGGGTTCCGGAACGCTCGAAGCGGTGGAGCGTATCGCAGTCCGAGTAGCGGAGGGGAAGCTCGCGATAGCTGTGCCGCCGCAGCTTGTAGACCACGTGCGCGTTGGGGCAGTTCATGGCCTTCAGCCCATAGGTGGTCCGCTCGTCCACCGGCACCAGGAACATGTCCTCGCGGTAATGCTCCCAGTGTCCCGAGGTCTCCCACAGCCGCTTCTCGCTGATCAGCGGGGTCACCACCTCCTGGTAGCCGCGGGCGCGGTGCTCCTTGCGCCAGAAGTCGAGCAGCTCGTTGAGCAGGACCACCCCGTTGGGCAGCCAGTAGGGCATGCCCGGCGCGGTGTCGTCGAAGTCGAAGAGCTCGAGCTCGCGTCCCAGCCTGCGGTGGTCCCGGCGCTCCGCCTCGGCCAGCCGCTCCAGGTGTGCCTGCAGCTCGGCCTCGGTGAACCACGCGGTACCGTAGATCCGCTGCAGCTGGGGATTGCGCTCGTCGCCTCGCCAGTACACACCGGCCACGCGGAGCAGGCGAACCGCGCTGAGCAGCGAGCTGTCGGGCACGTGCGGGCCGCGGCAGAGGTCGACGAAGTCGCCGGTGCGGTAGACGCCAACCGACTCGACGTCAGTGGCGAGGCGATCGATGATCGCGACCTTGAAGCTCTGACCCATGTCGGCGAACATCCGGCGGGCCTCGGCGCGCGGCGTCAGCTCGCGGCGGAACGGGATCCCGCGCCCCGCCAGCTCGCGCATCCGGGCCTCGATGCTGGTCAGGTCGGCCTCGGTGAGATGGCGATCCCCGGGCAGCCTGAAGTTGTAGAAGAACCCGTCCTCGATCGGCGGCCCGACGTCGTACTCGGCGCCGGGGAAGAGCTGGCACACGGCTGCCGCCATCAGGTGGGCGGCGCTGTGGCGGAGGATGTCGAGGCTCAGCTCGGCGGGTGCCTCCAGGGGCAGCCCCGCCTCCGCGGCGTCGTCGACTTCCTCGGGCACGGTGGGCGAATTGTACGGAAGCGGCGTCCGGTCGGTGCGAGCAGCGAGCCGGGCCCGGTGCCGGCCGCCACCGGGGAACGCCCGTGCGTGGCGTTACCCGGGGACCTCCCGCTCAGACGGCGAGACGGGACATGCCCCGGGGAACGTCCTCCCGGCCGTCGCCTACCAGGGCTATCGCGGCCTCGGGGTTGGCGAGAGAGTTGCCCCAGAAGTCCAGGTCCATCGAGAGTTGGCGAGTGATCGGTACCACCGCGCGATGGGCACGCTGCGCTTGACTGCGCAGACGTTCGAGCCGCTCCGGGTCAGTCGAGCAGCAGCGGATGCTGCAGTACTTGTTGGTGGGCTTTTTGACCGGTGCGCCGCACCCGGCCCGGGCGCAGATGCGTACGGCAGGCGAGCGCTGAGATTCCACCCCGTGCACACCCATCTCCATGAGCGCAGTCAGTCTACGACTGGCCGCTGCTGGGCTGTCAACACCCTTTCTGGGCGGGATCGTCCCACTACAACGGTGGGGTGACGGCGCTGCAATGCACGCGCGAGCGCGACAAAGGGTGTGCAGAATGTGGACAAGTGCGGGACCGCAACTCGGGCTGTCGGCGCGCGCTTGTGCGAAACATGTTCGCAAGCTCGCCGCTCAACCCTCCGGCGACGATGGTGCGCGAACATGGAGACGGCGACGCCGGCGTGCGACCAACCAGGACCGTGCAGCGGGGGCCACGAAGCCGTGCGCGGGCACGGCCTTGCGGTCTCGCGCAACAGTCCACGCTTCGAATGTGACGGGCGCTTCGGCACGTGGGCGCATCAGGGATCGAACCTGAGACCTCAGCGATGTCAACGCTGCGCTCGTACCAACTGAGCTATGCGCCCGGGGATCCTGACCGGATCAGGTGGGGATGATAGCGCGAGTGGGTGGCCGAACCGGCAGGGACGCACGACGCTCCCGGTGGCGGCGGGGAGGCCGGGCGGTGGCGGCCGTCCACCCCGAGGCGGACCGGGTGGAACGCCCGGGTCGGGATGGGAGGCGGGGGC
>Ga0187771_10001213_pt1 | contig 17043 bp, 14 predicted proteins | sample 0116_SJ02_MP15_1_FD_133139 | JGI IMG/M metagenome (GOLD analysis project Ga0187771, IMG submission 133139) | Tropical peat soil microbial communities from peatlands in Department of Meta, Colombia - 0116_SJ02_MP15_10_MG | ecosystem: Environmental > Terrestrial > Soil > Wetlands > Peat | place...
AGCAGAGTCCGCTCCCCGGCCAGACGATCCGGGGAGCCGACGAGGTCTGGATCAAATTTTCACCTTCGGCATGATCGTCACAACCTGCGCGCGTCGGCAGGTTGTGTCTTTTTCAGGAGAATCGCATGAAACTTGCCCGCATCCTTGCCCCGGCGCCGGACGCTGAGCTTCACGGCTCCGCGACAGCCGAGATCACGGCCCTGAGCTGCGACTCGCGCCGCGTCCGGCCGGGAACGCTTTTCTTCGCCCTGCGGGGCACGGCGGCCGATGGGCACCGTTTCATACCGGAAGCGGTCAAGGATGGCGCTGCCGCGGTAGTGCTCGAAGATGCCGCCTTTGCCCCTGCCGGCGTCCCCTGGATCAGGGTGGCGGACGGCCGTTCGGCCATGGCCCGCATGGCGGCGGCGTTCTACGGCAATCCCACCGCAAACGTGCCGCTGATCGGCATTACCGGCACCAACGGCAAGACCACCACCACCTATCTGATCGAGGCGATCCTGACAGCTGCGGGCATGCCGGCGGCGGTGCTCGGCACCATCAGTTACCGTTTCGGCGCCACCACCATATCGGCATCCCACACCACGCCGGAATCCATTGAATTGCAGGCCGCGTTCCGCCAGTTGGCCGATGCCGGCGCCAAGGCCTTTGTGATGGAGGTATCATCACACGCTCTGGAACAGAAACGGGCCGACGGCTGCCACTTCGACGTGGGGGTCTTCAGCAACCTGACCCGCGACCACCTTGACTATCACGGCAGCATGGAACAGTATCTCAACGCCAAGGAACGCCTCTTCGCCGAATTGCTTCAGCCCACCGCTGCCAAGCCGCGCCGCAGGGCCGCGGTCAACATGGACGACAGCTACGGCGCACAGGTGGCGGGAAGGGCCGCCTGCCCGGTGATCAGCTTCGGGATAGATTACCCTGGCGACGTGCGGCCGCTGGAGGTAGCCGTCTCCGTTAACGGCATCAGCGGGACCCTGACGACGCCCAAGGGGGAATTCTCCTTTGCTTCCAAACTGCTGGGGCGCTTCAACCTGTCCAACATCCTGGCGGCCGTGACGGCCGGCATCGCCCTGGACCTGCCTCTTGCGGCCATCAAGGCCGGCATCGAAGGGCACGCCACTGTTCCGGGGCGCCTGGAGCGGGTTGACAACAACTTCGGCGTCGCCTGCCTGGTGGATTATGCCCACACAGGCGATGCCCTGCGCAACGTGCTCGCGACCCTGGGGGAGATAGCAACGGCCCGGATCATTACCGTCTTCGGGTGCGGCGGCGACCGCGATCCGGGCAAACGCCCGATCATGGGGCAGATCGCCGCACAGATGAGCGACCTGGCCATCGTCACGTCGGACAACCCGCGGACCGAGGCGCCGCTCTCCATTCTGGCGCAGATCAAGGCCGGCATCACGCCCCTCGGCATACGGGAATATTCGCCCGGGGAATTGGAGGCGCAACCGGCATTGGGCGCGAAAGGTTTCGTCATGCTGGAAAACCGGCGAGACGCCATCCGCCTGGCAACAAGGGTGGCACGGCAGGGCGACATCCTGCTCCTGGCCGGCAAAGGGCATGAGGATTACCAGATCATCGGCACGACCAAACACCACTTTGACGACCGCGAGGAGGCCCTTGCGGCATTTGGGGAGAAAGCAGCGGGATGTTTACCGTAGCCGAAATAGCCGCCGCCACCGGCGGCCGCATCATGGGCAGCGCCGAGGCCGGGGTGTCGGGCGTATCCACCGACTCGCGCAGCGTCAAGCCTGACGAGTTGTTCGTGCCGCTCAGGGGAGAACGCTTCGATGGCCACGATTTCATCGCCGAGGTGGTTGCCAAGGGCATAACCGCGGTGCTGGCCGACGAGAAGTGGCTTGCCCACCATGTGCTCCCGGCAGGCTGTTCCGGCGTCATTGTCAAGGATACGCTGCGGGCGCTGGGCGACCTGGCCGCAGACTACCGGCGCCGCTTCGACATCCCGGTCATCGCCGTGACCGGCAGCAACGGCAAAACCACCACCAAGGAGATGTTGGCCGCCATCCTGGAACAGACCGGTCCGGGTCTTAAAACCGAAGGCAATCTCAACAACCTGATCGGTTTGCCGCAGATGCTGTTCCGCCTAAGGCCGGAACACCGCTGGGCGGTGCTGGAGATGGGCATGAGCGAACCGGGTGAAATAGACCGGCTGGCGGTGATTGCCCGGCCCCGGACCGGCATCGTGCTGAACGCCCTCCCGGCGCACCTGCAGAGCATGGGCACGGTCGAGGCCGTGGCCAGCGCCAAGGGGGAATTGCTCCACCGCATCACCGACGGCGGCCTGGCGGTGGTGAACGGCGACGATCCGCGAGTCAGCAGCCTCGGGCAGAACGCTTCGGCGCGGCGCATCAGCTTCGGCATCAACCGCGGCGAGGTCCGGGCCAGGGAGATCGAGCACCTGGGGCTGGAGGGGGAATCGTTCCAGGTCGTCACCCCCCGCGGAGAGTTCCGGGTACGCCTCGGGGCGTTCGGCCTGCACAATGTCTCCAATGCCCTGGCCGCCACGGCCGCCCTGCTGGACAGCGTGCCGCTTGCCGTCATCGCCGGAGGGCTGGCTGCTTTCAAGCCGTACAAAGGGCGCTTCCAACTGGATCGGCTCGGAGAGATCACCCTGGCGGACGACAGCTACAACGCCAATCCCGCCTCCATGAAAGCTGCGCTGGAGACGCTGGCCCAGATCGCCCCCGAGGGGCACCGGGTCGCCCTGCTGGGGGACATGCTTGAGCTGGGTGAGCACGAGGCCGAGGCCCACGAAGGGGTTGGGGCGATTGCGGGGCGAAACGTGGATCGGCTCTTTCTGCTCGGCAGCCTGATGAGCCGTCATGCCGCTCCGGCGGCCATCCTCGCCGGCCTGCCCCGGGAAGCGGTCCGGTGCGGCCGGGATCACGAGGAACTTGCCGAATTGGCCAGACAATCCCTCCTGCCCGGCGACGTGGTCCTGATCAAAGGTTCGCGGGGCATGACCATGGAACGAATAACGGCTATCCTAAGACAATGCGCGTCGCAGAAAGAAAAAGGATAACATTATGCTGTATCACATCTTTTACCCGCTGGCCGCCAACATAAAACTATTCAATATATTCCGCTACCTGACCTTCCGCACCATCTATGCTATGATCACCGCCCTGGTGGTCTGTTTCGTGCTGGGCCCCTGGATCATCCGCAAGTTGGAGAGCTTGCAGGCCCGCCAGGTCATCCGCACCGACGGCCCGGAATCGCATCTGCAGAAACAGGGCACCCCCACCATGGGAGGGGTGATGATCCTGACCGCCATCGTCATTCCCACGCTCCTGTGGGCCGACCTCTCCAACCAGTATGTCTGGCTGGCCCTGTTCATCACCATCGGCTACGGTGCGATCGGATTCATGGACGATTACAAAAAGGTCGTGGAGAAGAACACCAAAGGGCTTTCACCGCGCCAGAAGATGTTCTGGCAGGTATTGCTGGCAGCATCGGTTGCAGCGTTCCTCTTCATGAAGCCGGGCTTCAGCGAGGAACTCTACTTCCCCTTCTTCAAGCGCTTTCACCCCGACCTGTGGCTGTTCTTCATCCCGTTTGCAACTCTCGTGATCGTGGGGGCAAGCAATGCCGTCAATCTGACCGACGGCCTGGACGGCCTGGCCATTGGCCCGGTGGCCATCAATGCCGCCACCTACATGCTCTTTGCGTATATTGCCGGCCACGCCACCCTGTCGGCCTACCTGCAGATCCCCCGCGTGCCGGGCGCAGGCGAACTGGCGGTCATGTGCGGCGCCATGGTGGGCGCCGGCCTGGGTTTTCTCTGGTACAACTCCTACCCGGCCGAGGTCTTCATGGGCGATGTCGGCTCCCTTTCCCTGGGGGGTACGCTGGGCGTCATCGCCGTGCTGACCAAACAGGAAATCCTGCTGGTGATCGTGGGGGGCGTGTTCGTGGTCGAAGCCCTGTCGGTCATTTTCCAGGTTGGTTCCTACAAGTACCGCGGCAAGCGCATTTTCCGCATGGCGCCGATCCATCACCACTTCGAGCTGAAGGGGGTGGCGGAGCCCAAGATCATCGTGCGGTTCTGGATCATCACGATCATCCTGGCCCTGGTTGCCATTTCGACGCTGAAGATGCGCTAGAATCAAAGCAAACCTGCCACGGAGGTACAGAGGAAAACCGGAGAAAAACATTTGACTTTGCCGTTCCCCGTGTCTTTGTGGTAGATGTAACAATTTTAGGATGTTAGGGTCAACATGGAACTGAATGACAAAAATATCCTCGTCGTCGGACTGGCCAAAACCGGCGTGGCCTGCGCCCGCTTCCTGGCCGGGCGGGGCGCCCGCGTCACCGTGACCGACCTGCGCAGTGAAGAGGCCCTGGATGCCCAGTTGGCGGAGTTGGCGGCCTGGGATATCCGGAAGGTGCTGGGACGCCATGATGGTGAGGATTTCACCGGCGCCGACCTGATCGTGGTCTCACCCGGCGTGCCCCAGGACCACCCCCTGCTGGTGAAAGCCGCGGCCGCGGGCCGGGAGATCATCGGCGAGGTGGAACTGGCGGCGCGTTTCATCGATGCGCCGCTGGTCGCCATCACCGGCACCAACGGCAAAACCACCACCACTACCCTGACCGGCGAGATATTCAGAGGCAACGGCTACCACACCTTTGTGGGCGGCAACATCGGCAATCCGCTGATCGAACTGGTCGAGTCGGGCGAACAGGTGGACCAGGTGGTTGCGGAGATCAGCTCGTTTCAAATGGAATGGATCACCACCTTTTGTCCCCAGGTGGCTGCCCTGTTGAACCTGAGCGAGGATCATCTCGACCGCTATGCAAACTATCAGGAGTATATCGACGCCAAGTTGCGCATCTTCGAGAACCAGGGAGAGTCGGACTTCGCCGTGGTCAACCGTGACGACGAACTGGTCTGGAAATACGCCCAGGGGTTGAAGGCGCAACGGTTCCCCTTCAGCCGCAAGCAGGAACTTGAAGAGGGGATATTCTACGGCAACGGCGTGATCACCTACCGTCACAACGGCCGCGAGGAGTGTTTCCCCACCGCGGCCATCCACCTCGAAGGGGTGCACAACCTGGAGAACATCATGGCCGCCCTGGCCTGTTCGCTGCTCTCCGGATGCCGCCCGGACGACAGCTTCGAGGCCGTTCAGGGGTTCAAAGCATTGCACCACCGCATGGAGTTTGTCGCCGAGGTGAACGGCGTCCGCTATTACGAGGACAGCAAGGCAACCAACGTGGGGAGCGTGGAAAAGGCGCTGGAGAGCTTCAACTCCATCACCCTGATTGCAGGAGGCAAGGACAAGGGCGGTTCCTATGCCCCCCTGGCGTCCCTGGTAAAGGAACGGGTGCTGCACATGATCCTGATCGGCGAGGCGGCCCCGCGCATGCAGGCCGAACTGGGGCATCTGACCGACACCCGTCCGGCAGCCACACTGGAGGAGGCGGTTACCCTGGCGGCACGGATCACGAACCCCGGAGGAATGGTCCTGATGTCCCCCGCCTGCTCCAGCTTCGACATGTTCCGCGACTACGAGGAACGGGCCCAGCGGTATATTGCCGCGGTAAAAGGATTATAGCATGTTCAGGAAACTCGACGAATACGACCTGGTGATCATGTTGATGGCCATCGCCCTGACCTGCTTCGGGGTGGTCATGGTCTATTCGGCGTCGTCGGTCATGGCGGCCAAGCGCTTCCACGACGGCTTTTTCTTCCTCAAACGACAGGGGCTCTTTGCCTTGCTGGGATTCGGCATCATGCTGCTGGTCATGCGGGTGGATTACCACACCTGGAAGCGGATGGCCGTGCCGGGGCTCCTGCTCTGTCTGGTGCTGCTCTGCCTGGTGCTGATTCCGGGCATCGGCGGCAGGGCCGGCGGCTCGTCCCGCTGGATCAAGCTGCCCGGTTTCAACCTGCAGCCGTCGGAGATGGCCAAACTGGCCCTGATCATGTACATGGCCTACTCCCTGGAGAAAAAACAGGATAAGGTCAAATCCCTGACCGCCGGCTTCATCCCCTATATGATCGTGCTCGTGTTCCTGATCGGCTTCCTGGTGCTCCAGCCTGACCTGGGAGGGGCGCTGACCTTGGCCTCCGTGGCCATGGTAATGCTTTTCGCGGCCGGCACGCGGCTGGTGTACATCTTTTCCATGCTGCTCCTGTCACTGCCGTTTCTTATGTACAAATTGAGTACGGGGTACCATAAGGGGCGCATGGAGGCGTTCCTCAATCCCTGGAGCGACCCGGAAGGCAAAGGCTTCCAGATTATCCAGTCCTGGCTGGCTCTCGGAACCGGCGGCGTCTTCGGCCAAGGGCTGGGCGAAGGGAAGCAGAAGCTGTTTTACCTGCCCGAGGCCCACACCGACTTTATCCTCTCCGTGGTGGGAGAAGAGTTGGGATTTCTGGGAGTGATCGTGATCATCGGCATGTTTTTCCTGCTGGTACAGCGCGCCATGCGCATTGCCGTGGCTGCGCCCGACACCTTCGGCCGCTTCCTGGCCCTGGGGATCGCCGTCCTGTTCGGCATCGAGGCCACGGTCAACATGGGCGTCGTAACCGGCCTGCTCCCCACCAAGGGGCTGGCGCTGCCATTCATCAGTTATGGAGGCAGTTCGCTGCTGATCAGCCTCTTTGCCGTGGGCATCCTGCTCAACATCTCCTCCGGCCTGAAGATCTCGGCCATCAACCTGAAGGAGGAACCGTGAGACTGTTGATTGCCGGCGGCGGCACCGGCGGCCATCTTTTTCCCGGCATCGCCGTGGCCGAGGAGTTCCTCGCCCGCGACCCGGCCAACGAAGTGCTCTTCGTCGGCACCGAGCGGGGCATCGAGGCCCGCGCCGTACCGGCGGCAGGCTATGGGCTGGAGTTGATCTCGGCGGCCGGCATCCGAGGCAAAGGCGGTCTCAGCCAGGTCCGGGGAACCGCCATGATGATCTACGGCTATGCCCAATCGCGCAAGATCCTGAAAGAATGGCGCCCCGGGATGGTCTTGGGAGTGGGGGGCTATGCCTCGCTGCCCATGGTGCTGGCGGCCCGCGGCATGCAGATACCGTGCTTCATCCATGAGCAGAACGCCATCCCCGGCCTCACCAACCGTCTGCTGGCCAGATTTGCCCACCGGGTCTTCATCACCCTGGACGAGTCGGCCAAATTTTTTCCCGAGGGGAAAACGATCCTGACCGGCAACCCATTGCGGCGGCAGATCCTGGATATGGTGGAAAAACAGGCTTCCCCTTCCCTCGCGGACCTCCCGGCCTCCCAGGGGAGCAGCGGCGAAACAGCGCCTTTCCGCCTCTTCATTTTCGGCGGCAGCCAGGGAGCCCACGCCATCAACATGGCCATGCTGGCGGCGCTGCCCCATCTGGGGCACTACGCCGCCAGGCTGGAGATTACCCACCAGACCGGAGAAAAGGATGCGGCCGAGGTTGCCGAAACATACCGTTCCCTCGGCTTCAATGCTTCCGTGACGCCGTTCATCCAGGACATGGCCGCAGCCTACCGGCAGGCCGACCTGGTGATCTGCCGGGCAGGGGCCACCACCATCGCCGAGGTGACGGCCTGCGGCAAGGCCTGCCTGTTCATCCCCTTCCCCCACGCGGTGGATGATCACCAGCGCAGGAATGCCGAGGCCTTCCTCAAGAAGGGCGCCGGCTTCATGCTCCTGGAGAGGGAGTTGTCGGGCGAACGGCTGGCGGGGATCATTCTTGATCTGGCAGAAAACCCGGAAACCGTGCAGCGCGCCGGGGCGCTGGCCTTCGGCCTGGCCCGGCTGGACGCGGCCGGGATCATCGTGGACAAGATGATGGAGAAAGTATAAATATTTTATTTGTGCTGGTTTACGGGTATTGTTTCGGGTTAGACTGAAAAAATGATCATATACCCCTATCTGAGACTCTATGGCAAAAAGGTAATCCCATGTACGGTAAAATAGAAAAAATCCACTTCGTCGGCATCGGCGGCATCGGCATGAGCGGCATTGCAGAGGTGCTGCTCAACCTCGGCTACAAGGTTTCCGGCTCCGACCTGCGCAATTCCGAGATCACCGAACGCCTTGCATCCCTGGGGGCCGAGATCGGCATCGGCCACAAGGCCGAAAACCTTAAAAACAGCGACGTGGTAGTCATATCCTCGGCCGTGCATGACGACAACCCGGAAGTGGTCGAGGCAAAGCGGCTGCACGTGCCGGTCATCCCCCGGGCCGAGATGCTGGCCGAGCTTATGCGCATGAAATACGGCATCGCCATTGCCGGAACCCACGGCAAGACCACCACCACCTCCATGGCCGCCTCGATCCTTGGCCATGCCGGTATGGACCCCACCATTGTCATCGGCGGCAAGCTGAACGCCATCGGCACCAACGCACGGCTCGGACAGGGACAGTTCCTGGTTGCCGAGGCCGACGAGTCGGACGGCTCCTTCCTGGTGCTCTCTCCCACCATTGCCGTGGTGACCAATATCGACGCCGACCACCTGGACCACTATTCCGGCATCGGCGAGATCAAGGACACCTTCGTGGAGTTCATCAACAAGGTGCCGTTCTACGGCCTGGCCGTGCTCTGCCTGGACGATACGAACATCCGCGAGATCCTGCCGCAGGTCAAGAAGCGTTACATGACCTACGGCCTTTCCTCCCAGGCCGACATACGCGCTACCCACGTACGGCATGACGGTTTCACCACGTCCTTCGTGGCCCATTACAAGGGGTACCGGCTGGGGGAAATCTCCTTTTCCATGCCCGGCGCCCACAACGTGCTGAACGCCATGGCCTGCATCGCGGTGGCCCTGGAGCTGGACATACCATTCACCGCCATCCAGGAAGGGTTCGCCGCTTTCGGCGGGGTGGGCAGACGCTTCTCGGTCAAAGGCGAGCCCAAGGGGGTCATGGTGGTCGACGATTACGGCCACCACCCGGCCGAGATCAAGGCGACCCTGTCGGCGGCGCGCCAGGGGTGGCCGGAGCGGCGCATCATCGCGGCCTTCCAGCCGCACCGTTACAGCCGCACACACGAACTGTTCAACGAGTTCGTCACCGCCTTCTACGACGCGGACGTGCTGATTCTGACCGATGTGTATGCCGCCGGCGAACAGCCGATCGAGGGCGCAAACGCCGACCGGCTCTCCCAGGAGATCCGCCGCCACGGCCAGAAAGACGTCACCTACATCGCCAACCGTGAATTGATCCCCGAGCACTTGGCCGGCATCGTCAGGGATGGGGACATCGTCATCACCCTCGGGGCCGGCAACATCTGGCAGCAGGGGGAGACGCTGGTCAAGCGGCTGGAGGGATGATCTGAGCCCGGATATCAGCATACGCGGCCTGTTGCTGCGCAACGAACCCATGAGCAGGCACACCTCTCTCAAGGTGGGTGGGGCGACGGACCTGTACGCCGAGCCGGAGGACACGGACGACCTGCTGAGGCTGGTGCGCTGCCTGAAGGATCGGCAGATTCCCTGGCTGGCAATCGGCCGGGGCTACAATCTGCTGGTGCGGGACGGGGGCATACGGGGAGCGGTGATCTCCCTGGCGCGCTTCAACAGGATCAGCGAGGCGGGCGAACGGCTGATCCGTGCGGAGGCCGGGGCGGAAAACCTTGCGCTGGTGCGCTTCGCCCAGGAACGGGGTCTGGGCGGCATCGGTTTCATCTCCGGCATCCCCGGCACCGTGGGGGGCGCGGTCAAGATGAATGCCGGGGCCTATGGCTCAGGTATCCTGGAACGGTTGGAATCGCTTACCATGCTGCTGGAAGATGGCATCGCCGAGTACCCCAGGGAACAGCTCCGGTACGGCTATCGCCACCTTGCGCTGCCGTCGGGCGCAATCGTGCTGGCCGCCCTGTTCGGACTCGTGCCGTGCGAACCGCAGCAGACCGAGGAGGATATCCGCAAGGACGCGGAGCTTCGGCGCACGAAGCACAATGTGGGCTTCCCCAGCGCCGGCTCCTTCTTCAAGAACCCTGCCGGCCAGGCCGCCTGGCGGCTGATCGACCAGGCCGGCTTGCGCGGCGCTGCGGTGGGAGGGGCGCAGGTATCGGAAGTGCACAGCAACTTCCTGATCAACCGCGGCGGGGCGACTGCGGCCGACTTTCTGGAACTGGCCCGCCACGTCAGGGAAGCGGTGTTCACAGCCTCGGGAATAGAGCTTGAGGAAGAGGTCAGGATCGTAGGAGAGGAACCATGAAAGGGAAAAAGATCGGCGTATTGATGGGGGGGCTCTCGGCGGAGCGGGAGGTGTCGCTGAAGAGCGGCGCTGCCGTGCATCAGGCCCTGCTTGCCCAGGGATACGACGCCGTGGCTATCGACGTGGGCCGCGATCTCGCTGCGGTGCTTGAACGGGAGGGGGTCCAGGCGGCCTTCATCGCACTGCACGGCCGCTACGGCGAGGACGGTTGCATTCAGGGTCTGCTGGAGCTGATGCGGATACCCTATACCGGCTCGGGCGTCCTGGCCAGCGCCCTGGCCATGCACAAGCTGTTCAGCAAGCAGACCTTCGCCGCCCAGGGCATCCTGACGGCCCCCTTCCGCCATTTCCGGCGGGGCGAACCGGTCCTTCCCGCCCAACTCCCCTTCGGTCTGCCGCTGGTGGTCAAGCCGGCACAAGAGGGGTCGTCGGTGGGGGTTTCCATCGTCAGGGAGGAACAACAACTGGCGCCGGCCCTTGAGCTGGCCTTCCGTCATGACACGGACATATTGGTCGAACAGTACGTCAAGGGGCAGGAGGTGCAGGTCGGCATCCTGGACGACCGGCCCATCGGCGCCATCGAGATCGTGCCCAAAGGCGAATTCTACGATTTCGAGGCCAAATATACCGACGGCATGGCCGAGCACATCTTCCCGGCGCGCCTGGCCCCGGCCCTGTACGAAAAGGCGCTGCAAACCGGCCTGGCGGCCCACCGCTCCCTGGGATGCAGCGGTTACAGCCGGGTCGATCTGCTTGTCACCGCAGATGGGGGGTGTTACGTCCTGGAGGTCAACACCCTGCCCGGCATGACCGCCCTTTCCCTGTTGCCGGAAATCGCCGCCAAAGGGGCCGGGCTCTCCTTTGAGGCGCTGGTGGCGCGCATTATGGAATCGGCGGCACTTTCAACCGGGACAGACTGACGATGCGCGATTTCTCCGCCTCGACATACCACCGCAAAAAGGTGGCCGTCAACAAGGTCAAGGTCAAGCGCCAACCGCTCGACCTGAAGAAATACCTGCGCCCGCTGGGCAAGGTTGCCCTCGGCCTGGGCGGAGCCGTCGTGGTCTGCGCCGCATTCTTCGGCATTTACCGGGCGGTTGCTTCCGCAACCCTGTTCCGCCTCAACAATGTGGAGGTGGCAACCTCCCGGCGGCTGACCCGGAACGAGATCCTGGCCATCGCCGGCGCCGAACCGGGTTGCAACCTGCTGCGCATGAACCTGAAATCCATGGGGGAGCACCTCCTGCAAAACCCCTGGATCGAATCGGTCCGCATCCGGCGCTATTTCCCGGACGGCCTGTCCATTGCCGTCACCGAGCGAGAACCGCTGGCCGTGGTCAACATGGGATTCATCTATTACCTGGACACCAAGGGCAATATCTTCAAGGTGCTCAACCAGGGGGACCGTCTGGACTACCCTGTCGTCACCGGTTTCAGCGAAGAGGACCTGAACGCCGACCCGGCAGGGACCCGGGAGGCCCTCAAGGCCACCTGCGACCTGCTCACGATTTTGCGTGAAAAAGGCGCATTTATCCTTGCAGATGTATCCGAGATTCATTACGATAAGGGCTATGGATTCACCATGTTTACCTCCTCCGGCGCACTCCCGGTGAAGATCGGTTCCGGCGATTTTGCCGCAAAGGTGAACCGCTTCGCCCGCATCTACCGGGAACTCATGGCCCAGCGGTCCACGCTGCACTACATCGATCTCGATTACAATGACAAGATCGTGGTAAAAAAAGGTTGAAATTTTATCTCCATATCAGGCAGGGGGGCGCATGTCAGCAACCAAAAGAGATAGTCTGATTGTCGGTCTCGATATCGGCACCACCAAGATATGTGCCATTGTGGGCAACGTCACGGAAGACGGCATCGACATCGTCGGTATCGGCACCAGTCCGTCCAGCGGCCTGCGCAAAGGCGTGGTAATCAACATCGAGAGCACGGTCGCCTCCATCCGCAAAGCCATCGACGAGGCCGAGCTGATGGCCGGTTGCGAGATCAAGTCGGTGTATGCGGGCATTGCCGGCGGCCACATCAAGGGGATCAACTCCCAGGGAGTGATCGCCATCAAGAACCGGGAGGTTTCCCAGGAAGACGTACGCAGGGTCATCGATGCCGCCAAGGCCATTGCCATCCCCATGGACCGCGAGGTGATCCACATCCTGCCGCAGGAATTCATCATTGACGAGCAGGACGGCATCCGCGAGCCCCTCGGCATGAGCGGCGTCCGGCTGGAGGCCAAGGTGCACATCGTCACCGGCGCCGTGGCCAGCGCCCAGAACATCGTCAAATCATGCAACCGGGCCGGACTGGACGTGGCCGACATCGTGCTGGAGCAACTGGCATCCTCGGAAGCCGTCCTGTCGGCCGACGAGAAGGAACTGGGCGTCTGCCTGGTGGATATCGGCGGCGGCACCACCGATATCGCCATCTTCTCCGAAGGGGCCATCAAATACACGTCGGTGCTCTCCCTGGGGGGCAACCACCTGACCAACGACATCGCCGTCGGCCTGCGCACCCCCATGGCTGAGGCGGAAAAGATCAAGCAGAAATACGGCTGCTGCCTCGCGTCCCTGGTGGGCAAGGAAGACAAGATCGAAGTGCCCAGCGTCGGCGGACGAAAACCGCGGGAACTTTCCCGCAACGTACTGTGCGAAATCCTCGGCCCGCGGGTGGAAGAGATATTCACCCTGGTGAACCGCGAAATCATCAAGTCCGGCCTGGAGGATGCCATTGCATCGGGAGTGGTCATCAGCGGCGGCTCCAGCATCCTGGAAGGCATGCCCGAACTGGCCGAGCAGATCTTCAACCTGCCGGTGCGCCGCGGCATGCCCCAGCGGATCGGCGGCCTGGTGGACGTGGTCAATTCGCCGGTCTATGCGACCGGCGTCGGCCTGATCGTCTACGGCAGCCGCAACTTCGGGGCACGGGAATTTCCCACCACGAAATCGGAGGACAGCATCTTCGGCAACGCCGTGAGGCGGATGAAGACCTGGTTCAGGGAGTTTTTCTGACAGGTTGTTGAAAAACAGCCATCGGGTTAATGCTGTTGAGGGTTGAGGGATTGCAAAATCAGTTGAGGGAGGAGGGTTGAGTAAAAATCTCTCAACTTTCAACTCTCAACCGCTTCACTCAACTCTCAACTGCTTCATTGACGATCTGGCTGTTTTTGATCAACCTGAGTTTTTTCAACAACCCGTCAGTCTCCAGCACCACCCGCCGCGCCCCCATGAGCCTAACTTCCCGAATTTAATGGCAGTTCGTTACGGCTAATATTTTAATTTTTTTTCCTTTGATTCTTGCGGGAATTACGGTTACATTTCGGTGACACTGGACGCAGCATCTGCCATTTACTCAAAGGGGGAAACGCAATGTTCGAATTTGATGAAACCATTGAACAAAGTGCCGTGATCAAGGTGATCGGCGTGGGCGGCGGCGGTGGTAACGCCATCAACACGATGATCGCAAATAACATACATAAAGTCGATTTTATCGTTGCCAATACGGATGCCCAGGCATTGCGCCACTCCAAAGCACCGATCAAGGTTCAGTTGGGAGCGCAGTTGACCAAAGGCCTGGGAGCCGGCGCCAACCCCAACATCGGCCGTGAAGCGGCCCTCGAAGACCGGGACAAGATGGGCGAGATGCTCAAGGGTTCCGACATGGTCTTTATCGCCGCCGGCATGGGCGGCGGCACCGGCACCGGAGCTGCAGGGGTCATCGCCGAGGTTGCCAGGGAGGCCGGGGCACTGACCGTCGGCATCGTCACCAAACCGTTCTCCCGCGAGGGGAAACAGCGCATGGCAAAGGCCGAAGAAGGCATCCGCGAGCTAAAAAAACATGTGGACTCCCTGATCATCATCCCCAATGACCGCCTCCTCAATATCGCCCCCCGCTCTCTCGGCATCCTGGACGCCTTCAAGCCTGCCGACGACGTCCTGCGCCAGGCGGTGCAGGGCATCTCGGACCTGATCACCACCTCGGGCTTCATCAACGTGGACTTTGCCGACGTGAAGTCCATCATGAGCGAACGCGGCATGGCAATGATGGGGATCGGCATTGCCAGCGGCGAAAACCGCGCCGTTGAAGCGGCCAAGTGCGCCATCTCCAGCCCACTGCTGGAAGATATCGATGTTTCCGGCGCCAAGGGCGTGCTGGTCAATATTACCGGTTCATCCTCCATGACCATGGACGACTTCGACGCGGTCAACAAGACCGTCCACGAAAAGGTCCACGAAGACGCCAACATCATCATCGGCGTCGTCATCGACGAGAACATGGTGGAGGAGATCAAGGTCACCGCTATTGTCACCGGCTTCGGCGACCGCTTCGACCTGGAAAAGGGACGGGAACTGCGCCACAACGTCACCCATCTCTCGGAAAAGAGCGCGCCCACCAAGAAGTGGCTGGACATCCCCACCCATATTCGCGACCGCCAGCAGAATGAGGGCGCTACCCGCATCAGGCCGACCGTCTCCTTTATCGAGGACGACGAGGACCAGTACGACATCCCCACCTTCCTGCGGAAGTCAGTGGATTAGCTATAATGGCTAGATAAGACCATGACCCGGAGGGGAGGCGGCGACGCCTCCCCTCTTTTTTTGCCCAGTTTCCCGGTTTTACTGTGGAGAACTGTCGTTTTGCCCCCCCGGAGCAGTACGATCCCTTGCATCAAATGCGGTTGTACCGTACAATCGGCCGGCAAAACGGAGAAGGCGCAAGGGCGGAATACGGCGATTAACCCATGAAAGCAGGGATAGTATGAACGTGAATGAAAACAGCGGTAAGAACGGCCCTGTTATTATTGCCTGCGCATTACTGTTCCTGGTTACGCTCGCAACCTATCAGCAGGCGTTGAAAAACGACTTCATCACCTACGACGATGTCAAATACCTTACCGCCAATCCCCATGTCATAACCGGTGTGACCCTCAACAACGTCTCCTGGGCCTTTACCTCGACCTACGCGGCAAACTGGCATCCCGTCACCTGGCTGTCACATATGCTGGATGCCCAGATATACGGCATGAAGCCCTATGGACACCATCTGACGAGCATACTCATTCATGCTCTTTCCTCCGTGGTTCTGTTCCTCTTCTTTGTCCGAACCACCAATTCGTTTTGGCAAAGCCTGTTGATTTCGCTGCTGTTTGCCCTCCACCCGCTGCATATACAATCGGTTGCATGGGCATCGGAGCGAAAGGACGTCCTGAGCGCCCTCTTCGGTTTTGCTAGCCTTTTTCTCTATGCACGTTATGCCGGCACTCGAAAATCCGCCTGCTATGCATGTTCCCTGGGCATGTTTCTGCTCGGACTCATGTCGAAACCGATGATCGTCACGCTCCCGCTACTGATGCTGCTCATGGATTGCTGGCCGCTCCGCCGCTATGGGCATGACGGTCCGAACGGTCAGAAACACGCCGGTTCCGGCAACCTGTTCACCTTAATCCGGGAAAAGATTCCGTTCTTCATTCTTTCCCTGTTTTCCTGCATCATCACCATGATCGCCCAGAACAGGGGCGGAGCGATCCAGAGCATTACCAATCTGTCCTTTGGGCTCCGGATGCAAAATGCCATAGATTCATACGTACGATATATATACAAGACATTCTATCCTATCGATCTGGCGGTTTTTTATCCGCTCCGCCCGACAATTCCGCTGTGGCAGACCATGCTCGAACTCGTCCTGATCGTCGTCATAACCGTCGCGGCCGTCAGGATGAGGCAGCGCAGCCCGTTCCTTGCCGTGGGATGGTTATGGTTCCTGCTATCCCTGGTCCCGGTAATCGGCATCATCCAGATCGGTGACCAATCCATAGCCGACCGCTACATGTACATTCCCATTATCGGACTGTTCATCATGGCAGTGTGGGGGGTTCCGCAGCTGCTGCATAGCTTTGCACGGAGAACGATGATCTTTTGCGTGCTGTCTTCTTTCCTGCTGATTGCAATGACGACAATGACCTGGCAGCAGCTTCGGTACTGGAAAGACAGCATTTCGCTGTTTCAGCGCTGCCTGCAAGTGGCCGGCGACAGCTACACGGCACATGACAGCCTGGGTTGTGCGTACTATAATCAGGGCAACTATGAGATGGCCATCCAGGAATTCAACAAACTGATACGCATGAACCCCCTTTGTGCCGTCGGCCATAACAGATTGGGCCTGGCATTTGCCTGGAAAAACGAGCTCAAAGAGGCGGTCAGGGAGCTGGCGGTTGCGGTACAGCTCAAGCCTGACAACTACATCTATCATAACGACTTGGGGTATGCGCTCGCGTGCAGCGGCAATGTTGCCGGAGCAATTAACGAGTTTACAACGGCAATCAGCCTGAACCGGGACTATTTTGACGCGCACCGCAACCTGGGGTTTGCCTATTACAATCTTGGCAGATATACCGAGGCGTACGGCGAGTTCAGCAAGGCACTGGCCATTTACCCCACCAACAATGAAGTGATCAATATGTTGAAGTCGCTGTCAGCAACTACCCGTCCACAATGAACCTGTTGCATATCGGCAGGGTACGGAATCGGAGGGGGTGAAGGGAAGTTCATCATGCCGCCTCCATCACCCGTTCATTCCGTCCGCCTGACCCGCATCATGGGGAAAAACAAGAGCGCCGTCACCAGGGCCACGCTGCCGGCAATAACAAACCCCGCGGGATAACCGATCCGTTTCAGGGCAACCCCAAGGGCTGTGGCGCCGGTCATCATGCCCAGGTAGACACAACTGTTGTACATCCCCATGGCCAAGCCCCGCTGCACTACCGGCACCAGTTCCGCGATCAACGCGCCGATGGCGGTAAAGGTAAGCGCCATCCCCGCGCCCATGACGACTGCGCAGGCCATGAGCTGGGGCA
>Ga0187771_10001214_pt1 | contig 17038 bp, 15 predicted proteins | sample 0116_SJ02_MP15_1_FD_133139 | JGI IMG/M metagenome (GOLD analysis project Ga0187771, IMG submission 133139) | Tropical peat soil microbial communities from peatlands in Department of Meta, Colombia - 0116_SJ02_MP15_10_MG | ecosystem: Environmental > Terrestrial > Soil > Wetlands > Peat | place...
CTGGGGAAGCATAGCACGCACACAAAGGAGCATGCAGAGTGAATGAGAGGGTTTACCTTGGAAGACAACAAATTGACCAAAATTAAGAGTTAGAACGCTGTCAAAAGCTTCAACCCCAAAGGTTAGGTCGGGAAGCGCTTGTTCTCCACTTAGGAGAAGGCGATCAACGCTAACGAAATTTCGCACTAACAGTGAAGCCAGTTGAGTCATAGTTTGCCGTTTCTATGGTGTGATTGAGGGTTTTTTAGCGGTGGTTGGTTTGGTTGATTAGGAGAGGGTGGTGGGTGGATGGGGTAGGAGAAACAACTCAGCCGGCCTTTTGTTTCCACAACATCAACACCTTGGATATGTGATGGTGCAGGGGGGCTTGTTCTAGCTCGCAATTTGCCGTACTATTTCGTCGCGCTGCTTTTCGTCGATGGTGCCAAAACTTAGCAGTTTGTCGGCGATACGTCGCATAGTTGTGAATGAGTGAAGCCTAACTCTATTTTTCTTTAGATTTCCTTCCGCGCCCTGTTGGCGGTCGAGCAGGACAACCGCGTCGTCTACTATTCCTCCCTCGGCCCTAATTGCTTCAGCCGCTTCGAGAAGGCTCTTGCCCGTCGTCACCACGTCATCTAAGATAACAACCCTGTCGCCAGGTTGCAACAGTCCTTCTATTCTCCTCTCGCGACCATGCTTCTTCTGCTCCTTTCTAACGTAAAGCAAGGGTTTGGAGAGGTTGAGGGCTACAACAGCTGCGTAGGCGACCCCAGCTGTCGGAACGCCAGCCAGTCGTTGAGCTCGCTTGATCAGGTCTGGTTCAAGTACGCTGACATACATTGCAACCGTTCTTTGGAACGCCTCTGGATTACTTGGGATAAGTCGTAGATCCACATAATATGGGCTGAGTAGACCACTCGCAAGCTTAAACGTCCCGAACTCTAGGCTCCCAGTCCTCAGTAGTATGTTACAGAACTCGTCAACACTCGGGGTTGACGTCGCTTTCTCCTGCATTTTCACCTGCTACCCTACCGACTCACGAGCGTTTATGCCTTTGTGCGGCGCGGAACGACCCCGATTCGTATCTGTCACGATTGCCCTCTGAAACTTTAATCACTCGACTATTACCCCTAGCCGTCGGTGGGTACAGCTTGGTGGAAATATGGCTACCCTACGGTCGCTCCGAGATCGCCGTAAGGGTGCCAGAGGAACGACTGGTCGACATTCTGAAGCCCGAGAGTTCAAACCCCTTGGCCGACCCAGTGGCCAAGTCGACTGAGCTCCTCAAGTCAAGCGAGTCATTCCTGTATAAAGCACGCGGCGCTTCCCGAGTGTGTATTGTCCTAGGCTCCTGCGGGACCAAACAATTGACGACCGAGCTTACGAAAGCCGTTCTGCAATTCATCAGTAATCCCCAAAGCTCGACGACGATACTGTGCACTGAAGAATCAACTGAACCCGACGCTACTTCAGTTGGCGGAACACGCGTTCTGCGTCATACAACAAAATACGAAACCATTGAATGCGCCCCCTTAGAAGACGCATTCACACCTCAAGTGAATTCAGACTTCGTGAAAGCCGACCTTAGAGTGGTCATAGGAGAGCTGAGACCACATCAGTTCCTGGGAACCGCGGGACTGTGCGACCTGATCTTCCCATACTTGGCCTCCGAAGCCTCAATCACGGCACATCTGGCGGGAAGAACGGCGTCAACTCTAGCAGACCTGCACAAAGAGAGACTTGAAGTCGCCAAGTCATTCGATAGTGTCTTCGCGTTAGGGCTCAGCTTGAACGCGGAGCTACAAGCGTGCTCGGTAGTCTTCGACACATTGGAAGGTTGCTTGGCCTCGCTTGAACGAATCGTGAGCGAGACATACGTGAAACAAATCACGAAACGAGCGGATATACTAGTCATGAGCGCAGGAGGAGCACCCTTCGATTCGACCCTCGATCGATCTGTGGAGACCTTTCCGGTTGGGCTCAACGCTCTGAAGAGAGACGGAGCCCTAATCGTCGCCGCCGAGTGCGGACAAGGCCACGGCGGACGGCAATTCTATGACTGGTCCACTGAACATAAGGAGCCGCGATATCTTGAATCCAGGTTGCGACACCGCTTCAGCTACGACGGATTCAAAGCCTCGTTCCTGGGAAGGACACTACAGAATCATCGAGTATACCTAGTCTCAACAATTCCGGACCACTATGTAGAAAATGTGTTCGATATGAAACCCGCTCCAACCGTCAACGCCGCTCTGCAATCCGCACAAAGAACGCACGGCTCACAATCCACAATATCCGTTGTTCCGAATGCCTGTCGTGTTACAACAAGGCTGTTAGAGGCTGGGAAGCAGTAGCGCGGACTGAAGCACTGTCTGAGGGTGGTTTGCGTGCTTCTCCTAGTCAGTGTTGCGACTCTGCTAACCGTCATTGTACAGGAGAGGAGGCAAGAGCACCCCCTTCTCGACATGAGCATGCTGAGGATCCGAGAATTAGGCCAATCACTTTGGCTTCACGAATGCTCAAAAACCTAGCCTAGACGAATTTGTCAGCATGGTGACAGGCTACGAAATGTCCTTGGACCAGCTTATCTTCGAAAGTTGCCGGCGTATCTTTGCAGATGTCAGTCGCATGGGGGCAGCGAGGATGGAACCTGCATCCGTTTGGAGGGTTGATTGGGCTCGGCACTTCGCCCGGCAAGATTATTCGAGTGGTCTCGTGGTCAGGATCTGGAACCGGAACCGCTGATATCAGGGCTTGAGTGTAAGGGTGTAATGGTCTGTCGAAAAGCTCATCGGCACTCGCTAGCTCAACGACCTCCCCTAAGTACATGACCGCGACACGTTGGCTGATCTGCCGAACTGAGCTCAGATCATGCGAAATGTAAAGGTAGGAGAGGTGTTGTTTCTTTTGCAGGTCAATGAGCAAGTTCAAGATTTGAGCTCTAATTGAAACGTCTAATGAGGAAACCGGTTCGTCCAGAATCAGGAATTTCGGATCAACCGCTAAGGCTCGGGCGACTGCTATCCTCTGCCTCTGTCCTCCGCTAAACTCATGAGGATATCGCTCGGCATGATATTCCTCGAGGTTAACCATCCTAAGAAGCTCATAGACGCGATCGGTCCACTGGCTCCTCGGAATGTGCCTATGGATAGCGAATGCCTCGCTGATAATGTCGTAAACGGTCATGCGTGGGTCGAGAGAATTGTAGGGGTTCTGGAAAACCATCTGCATGCTACGTCTGAGCTGTTTTATCTCATCTCGATGACCATGTTGGAATGTTTCGACTACGTCCCTGCCTTCGAACCTGATCGTTCCCGAAGTAGGCTCCTCAAGCAGCAGGATGACTTTCCCGGCAGTCGTCTTGCCGCATCCGCTTTCTCCCACGAGCCCAAGTGTCTCTCCGGCAAATATGTGAAACGTGACGTTATCGACCGCATGTACCTCTCCAACTCGCTTCTTCCGGAAGATTCCCCGTTCTAGAACATCGAAGTATTTCACTACGGAGTCAACTTCGAGGATTCGGTCGCCTGAACGCATGGGCGATTGCACCTCAATCCCTCTTTCCTTCGAGTTCCAACTCACGCCAGAAATGGCATGCCGCAAAATGGCCCACGGTAACTTTTTCGAGTTCGGGTTCTTTCTTGACACAGACGTCCTTGGCGTACTTGCATCGAGGATGAAACACGCAGCCTGTCGGTGGTTCTATGAGGTTCGGTATATTGCCGGGTATGACTTCAAGCGTCCGTGTCTGTTTCACGCTGGGAATGGCCTTGAGCAGCGCTTCGGTGTAGGGATGCTTCGGCGACTTGAACAAGGTCGGTGTGGCGGCGACCTCCATCACCTTTCCGGCGTAGAGCACCGTCACTCTTTCTGTCATATCCGCTATGATGCCCATATCATGCGTAATCATCACCATCGTCATGTTCAGTTCCTTTTGCAGTTGCTTTAGCAGCTCGAGGACTTGAGCTTGAATGGTAACATCCAGGTTTGTAGTCGGTTCGTCGGCAAAGAGCAATACCGGATCACACGACAGCGCTCTGGCAATCGCGATACGCTGCTTCATACCACCGCTCAATTCGTGAGGATACGCCTTCAGCCTCCTCTCGGGATCCTGTATCCCGACACGGTCGAGGAGGTGAAGGGCTTGTTTTGACGCATCCTCCCTTGAAAGGTCTCGGTGCAGCATCAGGATGTCAGTAAGTTGCTTCTCGACGGTATAGAGCGGGTTCAGCGAAGTAGTGGGGTCTTGGAAGACGATTGCCATCTTTGGTCCCCGGAGCTTACGCATTTCATCCTCATTCTTAGTCAGGAGTTCTTCGCCCTCGAACTTAACGGAACCCCCAACAATGCGGCCGGGGCGTGGGACAATCCTCAGCACCGATTGAGCAGTAACAGACTTTCCTGAACCTGATTCTCCAACAAGCCCGACTGATTCTCCCTTGTCAATCTCCAGAAGCACGCCGTCCAATGCCTTCACTACGCCTGCCTCCGTAAAGAAGTAGGTTCGCAGATTAAGGATCTCTAGAAGCTTCCCATCCATCACGGGCACCTATTCGCGAAGTCGCGGGTTTAGAGCGTCAGACAAACCGTCGCCCATCAAATTGAACCCGAGAACGCAAAATACGACAGCCAAACCAGGGAAGAGCGCGACCCACCATGTCGTCCTGACGTAGGGAAAACCCTCATTCAGCAAGAGGCCCCAAGTCGATGTGTTTGGATCCCCGAAACCAAGGAAGCTAACGACAACCTCCGTTAAGATAAACCCCGCAATGTCCAAAGTAGCTATCACAATTACCGGAGACAGAATATTGGGAACAATATGGCGAAACAGCAATCTGATTGGCCTAGCCCCCAGAGAACGAGCCGCCTGAACAAACTCCGTCTCCTTCAACCTCAAAGTCTCCCCCCTGACAATGAATGCGATGCCGGACCAACCGAAGAAAGAGAGTATCAGAACAATCAAAGTCAGACCTAGGCCTTTGAACACCAAGACCGAGAAAACACGTGCGAACAAGAGTATCAGCAGTAGAACCGGGACCACGAAAAACATCTGGGTAACCCCCAGTAGGATGTCGGATACGGCACCTTTGAAGTACCCAGCCACTGCTCCTATCGCAACACCGATTAGCGTCGTAATCAAAGTCGCGGTTAAGCCGACATAGAGATCGTTCCTCGTCGAATCCACAGTCTCACTAAATACATCTATACCCGATATTTCTACGCCGAACGGGTGTTTAAACGACGGTGGATCTCCAGCATCTCCCTCGTACAGAGACTGATAGCTCCTAGGCGGGTAGGCAACTAGGTATGGGCCGACCAATGCGACAAGGATGAAGAAGATCACTATCGCACTGCCAATGAGACCGGACTTGTTTCTTCTAAATCGCCTCCACGCCACAGACCACTGACTCGCTCCCCTTCTGGAGCGCCCTTCAGGCAACTACCGCCCCTCACTGAACCGTCACGCGCGGGTCAAGCACGGCATACACTAAGTCGGTAACTAGATTTGCAACGAGCACCATTACAGTTATGACGATCGTTATGCCCTGGACCAGTGGAATATCCAAGGCTAGGGCTGCCTGCGTGAACGCATAACCCAGGCCAGGCCATGAGAAAGTCGTTTCAAGGGCCGGGGCCCCGGCTAGGGCTGCCCCAAAGCCGAGCCCGATAATCGTCACGACAGGGCTGATGGCGTTTCTCAACGCGTAGCGGTAAGTCACAGTTCGCTCGCTCAGCCCGCTCGCTCGCGCGGCAAGAATATAGTCCTGCCTTAGAACTTCAAGCATATTTGCTCGCACAAGCCGAACTATAGTTGCGAGGCTTACGTATGTTAGGACAGCCGTAGGCAGTATGAGATGAGCAATGGGATCAAGAACCCAGCTCCCCCACCAAGGATAGCTGACACTTACTGCTCCGTTACTGGGCAGCCATCCCAGATAGAATGAAAAAACTATGATCAGCATAATCCCCAGCCAAAATGTCGGCATCGAATATCCGAATATGGCCACAGTTGTTATCGTGTAATCCACTTTGGAATATTGGTGCTTGGCGGAGAAGACGCCGATCGGTATTCCTATCGCGACCGCCAACACCAACGATAGGATCTGCAACTCCAAGGTTGTGAAGGTCCACGGACCTATCTGGGAAAGGACAGGACGACCGGATATTGATACGCCTAGGTTTCCGTGATTCAGGTCCCAAAGCCAATAGAGAAAACGCATCCAAACCGGCTGATCAAGGTGATAATAGCTCTGCAGCGCTTTCAACACGGCTGGGCTGGGGTTCCTCAAACCGGCCCGAATAAGATCGATAGGGTTTCCCGCTGCATTTCCTACGAAGAATGTTAGGATTGCGACTCCAAGGAAGACAGGGATCATGAAGAGTACGCGACGAATAACGTACCGAACTAAACTTGCCATACCCTACCAGTATATTGTCAATGCGCCGCTGACAGACAATTAACATTTGCGTCTCAACGGAGATAGGTTCGGGTCGAAGCATTCATGAAATCAACATGTTTCGCCAATTTTCTCGGTGGCCGCCGTGCTATTAAGAAATAACGTTTGTGGGAAGCCATAAATAGAATTTCATGCAGCATTTTTCATAACGTGAAACGAAAATGCCCAATAAATCTCTAAAGTGCATAATGCAAGGTGTATCGCTAGCAATTCTCATTTATGTTACGACCTCGAGCGCCATCCCGCTCATGTTCACTAGCGCGTACGCTCAGAGCGCCCCTCTCTTCTCAGCGACCCTTCTTGCTCCTACAGGCGGGAATTCCGTTAGGCGGCAATACGCCAGCATTATAACAAGCAACATGATCTCCATGGGTATCGATGCGAAGCTCTTCTACGTGAACTTTGACCAACTTGTCGACCGAATGTTCGCCCTAACCAGTTCACCCGGTTCATCCTTCGCGCAAGGAGGATATGATATCGGATTCATCGGTTGGGGGCCCACAAGTTATGTACCCGATTTCCGCGCCAACTTTCAAGGTGCAAACGCTTACTACCCGCCGAGTGGTGATAACTACGCCTACTACAATAGCTCAGTCTCAAACAACCTCCTGAACCAGCTCTACAGCTCGATAAATACGACCGTGCAGGTTCAGTTGATGCGCAAATTCCAGGAGCGTGTCTTCCATGACGCTCCCTACAACTACATTTTCGAAGGTATTGATCCCGTTCCGATGTCGTCGCAGTTTACGGCTTGGGGTAACCCAAGCCTCTATAGCGAGGTTACCTTCCCAGACATCCAGCATTGGTCCGGCCCAAGCACCTTAACCATGGCGGAGTCAGCTAACATCTTCCCCTCGGGAACTCTCGACCCCGGCGCAACGGCTTCCTCCAACAACTTCTACGCCGGATACGTTTACGGAAACATAATCGGAGGCTCTCTCCTAGAAGCTGACCCGCGGTGCGCTTGCTACATCGACGGCACCGCCCAAAACATCACTTCAAGCCCCGATGGCCTCACATGGACGGTAAACATTAAGCCGGGGATCAAGTTCCAAGACGGTGTTGAAGTGACCGCCGACGACTTTCTCTTTACACAGTACGCAGAGACGAATCCAGCACTCGCCAGCGTAAACCTCGGCCCCGACACCACGTACTTGGGCACCAAAGTTTATTTCAAGTTCCTGAACGGGACGGTACGAGTCGACGATAACACCGGGGCCGGTGTGCCGATGACGTATGGTTGGTGGAATGCGACAAGCCGGTACCAGTTCCAGTTCCACCTACCGGCAGTCTACGCGTTCACGAATGAGACCTACACCGCTTTCGCTCCGCTTCCCATGCACATCATGGAGAAGTTCCCCTTCTCTACATGGGACAGTGCTCCATTCAGCACCGCCATCGGTCCATACATGTACATGTGGGATACTGCCCAATATGGGGGCAGCGGCACGTATACGGCAGTGGGCCCGGTAGGCGCGGGTGCATACGAGTTGCAGAGTTATGACTTTACCAACAACATCGCAACCTTGACGAAATGGCCAGGATACTGGAACACTACCGGCCTACAATCACTCGGCCAATTCACCGTGAACACCTACAAGGTCCAGTGGATCGGCAGTAAGGATGCTGCAATCGCCGCTCTCAAGAACGGTGAAGTGCAACTATTGGACTATAACTATGGCCTTGCGACGGACAAGCCGACGCTTCAGTCGGTCCCGGGTGTTAAAGTGATTAGTGCCACCGAGTTGGGTTGGCAGGAGATGGGATTTAACTTGAACAACCCTGTCTTCGGCACAGGTACCGCTACCCCTGCCGGACAGAGCAATCCCTCACAGGCGGCTGAGGCGGCAAGGGACATTCGGAAAGCGATTAGCCACATGATTCCTAGGGGCCTGATCGTTAGCTCAATGCTCTCCGGAGCCGGATATGCATTGGCCAGTTTCTTCGGCCCAGGTTGGGGTCAATGGTACGACCAAGCCCTCACCCCCGACAATTACGACCTGAATGCGGCAGCTTCGCTTCTTCAACAGGCGGGGTACACTGTCAGTGTGACTCCGAAACCGCCGATCCAATATGCCGGCAGTCCGATGCTTGGTAGTGGTTCCGTAACGATCTCGGGCACTGCTCCCGTGGCTGAGATGCTGGTTATGGTTCAGCGGAGCGTGGATGGGGGTAACACCTGGACTGACTTCGCGCCAACCTTAACCGATAACAGTAGCAACTATCAAGTCTCAGCGCCTGCACCTCCTGCATTCGGCACCGTCTGGTACAGAGCCAACTTCACCGGCATCGTCCCCACGCCCAACATAGTGCAGGGCATGCAGAATGGAACCACCACACTCAACATGGCCGAGTACCAATCCATCGTGTCCAACAGCAGCAACTGGTTGGATGGCAAGGTTCTCTGGATACCGCCGTCCGGCCAAGCACAGACAACCAACCCCATCTCAGTCTCATCCACGTCCACCGACACAACGGTCACAGCCGTACCCATACTTCTCATCATCGCCATAATCGTCCTAGCCCTCCGGATGCGAAAACGCAAAAAGAAGACAAGCGAGCAATCGAGCACCCAAAAGTAGGAAGATGCGCGCTGGAGCAAATTCTCCAGCGCTTCTGTTTTTCTTTCATAAGGATTTCAGTTAACAAAGGTAAGGACTGCAACCGCAATTAGTACTACAAACATGATTGTGCCTGCGAAGACTAGCACGAGAGCTCTTCGTCCAGCGTCTTTGTGCGCGGATTGAGAGTATTCTTGCTTAGAACCAAATACTGTCTTTCTAATCTGGACCGCCCCAACCGAAGATGAGAAATCGATGAGTCCCGCAATTAGAAACAAAAACGCTACTTCAACGAGTATCAAGTCTCCTATGATTTCTATAAAACTGAAGCCAAGGAAAGCAACTCCGAAAGACACGAGGCTATCGGCTAATATCGCGGTCGCAGAAATTAGTAGCGACCTACTGAGAATTTTGGGAAACGTTAACATAATACGCCTTCCAAAACGAGTGATCGATACTGGAAATTAAGCTCGTGCCCAAGAGTTGGTGTCCAGAAAGCAAGGGCAGAAAAAGAAGGACCCAAGCCGATATAGAACGTATTCGTTTCTTGTCACTCTCGCAGTCATCTTCGTGATTATAAGCGCGACCTATTACCAAACACTGCCAACCGTTGGTCATATCCCCGACACTTTCGTTTTCAAGTCACAAGAATGGATGGCATATGCCCCCGCAAACGCTCAATTCGTCGGCTATGTAAATTACAAGCAGGTGTACTCCACTACGGGCAACTCCTCGATATTCGGTACAGATGTCGTCATTGCATTTACCCAATTCGGCTTCAACATCATTCCTCTGGACCTCATATACGAGGTGGGGATTCAATTGCCCGACCCACCCTACAGTGGGTCAGCTTTGGTTCTTCAGGTTTCAGCTTGGAAGCAGACGGAGCTCACGCGGTTTTTGTCATCCGTCAATCTGACTAAGATTCAGCGGCCCGTTAGCTATGATGGCTATCTTATCTACGATCTACTCATGAAGGAGTTAGGTGACAAGGCTGCAGGGTTAGGCTACCTGGCTGTCGTAAATGGCGATATAGTACTCAGCACGGATAAGGCCTCAGCGTTGCAGAATGTCGAAGCGGTCGTTGATCAAATAAGCTCCGGTCGCCCGAGCCTGTTCAGCGATGTGACTGCAAGAAGGGGAATATATGCCACTGGGGTGACCGACCAGAACTGTATAGCGTTATTTGTCGGTCGATTTCCGACCCAGCTTAACGATACTGAGATGGCAACGAAGTCCGTAATTGGAAGCGGCGGATCCATCCAAGTATCTCGGGCTTTCCTGTTTCCATCGTCGGACCTGGCTCTTCAGCGTTGGAGCCAAGCACATACGGTTTACACAAATGCTGATAGTTACAGTATCCTTGATTCATGGCTGGTAGTGACGTACGATTACCCATTCTCAAGAATACCGGTTGAAATAGTTGGCATATAGAAGCTGGTGCACTGTTAGAGCGACATGTTCATAATCATAAGCTTAAACTAATGTCTCCGAGCTGTGCCGATGTCGAAGGGGTTTCTCGCCTTTCTTGCTTTCATGATTACGCTACTACTGACCATTCCAGCAACAGCTGCATCTCAACGCCCAGGATTGGCCGGGACGATCGAACCTAACGACTTACAAACCAAGGTCTTGCAGGACGCAGAAGGAAACGTGCATGTCCTATGGTTAGTTCCTGCACTCAATAACTCGGTGTCGGGTCCGGGCATATGGTACAGCAAATACACCCCGAACGGGACCGACACCATCCCTCCAATGAAAATCACAAACAGTACGACAATCCAATCCGCTGACTTGGCAGTCGATCAGGAAGGAAATGCAGTCATCGTCTGGGCGGATGATGTTAGGCCAACGCCGCCCACGTATTCGGCATTATACTTGGTGCATTTCAATTCTAGTCAACCGAAGACTTCGCAAGTTCTTACAAGACGGGGGGCCCTGGTGCTATGGCCGTCTCTGGTTCTGGGCAAGAATGATAGCATCTACATGACTTGGACTGAGTACGACCCGACCAATTCTCACGCGCGCGTAGAATTCGGCACGTTGACGTCAACAGGATCCGTCGAAACAACGCAACTCGCTTCTTATGACCGAACGAATTCATTTCCCCCGCAAGCTAACTTGGTCTTTGATAATTCCTCGCAACACCTACAGGTGGCATGGGGAGAGAGCGAAGAAGACAACGAATCCGCGTCCACTGTGAGCTACACAAAACTAGGAACAAACGGGACCATTCTGGCGCAGCTTCAAGTAGCCAAATTGGCGGCTACCTTACGTCAAGTGACAATGACCGGTATGGCCGGGCATGATGGCGCGTTTATTGTGTGGCAGACGTCCGGATCAAACTATTCACTGTACGTATCTCAGATCTCAGCCAACGGGAAATTGGTCTACGTTAAGGAGCTAAATGACACGACTGGTCAATCCAGATACCTAGCGGTCTCAACCGATTTTAAGGATAACCTGTACGTTGTGTGGTATCAACCGTCGGCCTTCGCCCCCCGGAATACTACTGCTTCTGCGTCTTCGAATGTGACGAACATGACTTATGTTCGGATGAATGTGACTGGCGTTATCGATCGAAGCGGAACTGGTGTGTTCACCAATCCCATCATTGGCGTCACGGTGTTGAACGATGGCATAGTCTATGGAGTTTCACCAGACGGCTTGGTGAGTGTTGTGGCACCAACCAAAGAGCAAACTGACATGTTTACGGTCAGCGCGATCGCGTTGATGGGCTGTGTGAGTGTCGCCGGGTTTGCGGGCTCAGTTGTGCTTGAGGAGGGTCGTTACCGGTGGGTTTCACTTTATTCTAGAATTGCTAAACGATACAATAAGGGATCGAGCTTGATAAACCAAGAAACGCTGAAGCTGCTCGCACGGAAACCTGGGCTAAGGATTCGAGAGCTTAAGCGTTTCGCCGCAGATCCCCCCGTCGGAACGATGATCCTTGTGACGATGGAGAGGAATGGATTCCTAGCATCGTTTAGGGACGGGTTATCTCGCAGATTTTATGTGAAGGATATTGGAGTAGGGTCAACGGACGCGCTCCGCACGCGCGTCCTACTATGGATCATTGATCATCCGGGAGTATGGGAAGCACAACTAGCCAAAGACTTAGGGCTCAGCCAACAAATCGTGCATTACCATTTAAAGAAACTCAGAGAAACGAAATTGATAACAGCGCGAGTCGACGCGAACGGCAGCCGAAAACTATATCGGTTCGCCGATAGGGGGGCCGTCGATCGCAGCCGAACTTCGGAGTAGCGGCACAGGGATTTCGCGTCCAGTCAATACCTTCGAGGTGGGTTGACTCCAATATTGCCTAGAGCGCTCCCAATCAGGCATTTCCTCTGAGTCAATTTAGTGAGGCGGCCGTCAGCTCTTGGGTCCGCCCCGATCGGAAAACCGCGAATAATGACAGCTCCGATCCGTTCGGAAGACTCCCCCATTAAGAGGTGAGCAGCCGCCGCTATGTCGTCTGCGAGGTTTGTTCGCGTAACTCTTATGATTCTGTCGAACAGATCAGGAACTCCACGACTGTCGTGTATCGGAACGAAACCCGACAAACCAATCGCAAGCCCTACGGTTCCTAACCGCAATGGAGTAACGTGGCTATCTACGATCTCCACGCCTATCTTAGTCTCGTATCTACGTTGAAGGTTTCTGCGAAGTTGATTTGCCGAACGATCTGGATTAGTTGGCCAAAGCGTGGCTGTTCCGGGCGGCGAATTTTTCAGATCGACACCCGCGTTAGGAGTCAGAATTCCATTCTTTACGGTGAGAAGAAAACCGTCCACACCGCCGAGGATCCTATCCGCTTCCTTCAGCACCACGGTCGCCAATTTCTCATCCAGTTTCCAGCGCCGCGATAGACGCTTTCCTCGGGCTGTGACATGCACGTCCGCTAGCTTGAGGACTCGTCCTTCGCAGATGGAAATTATTTTGCTTGCAACAGCGAGGACGTCCCCTCGGCAAAGCGTGAGCTTTTCATCATTCAAGCAGTCGCAGACTACCTGGGCTAGTTTCTCACCTGGGCTCACTATTGGGAAATGAACCGGAATAGCAATGAGCTGAGGCTGCCTTGCCAAATTTGGTCAAATGCCGGGTTACGCGTTAAGCGTCAGGTCATGCGCGTGAGCAAAGCTGAGAGCGAGGCTTGACGTCTACCGAGCTCTCCTCCACTACCATATGCCCGTTTCCCGCTTCTTTCGAACCCGCCCGAGGGGGGATGAAGTCGAAACACCGGGTTTAGGCCCTTCTGCCACATCTCCCGGAGAGTGATTCGGCCTTTAGTCAGAGCTGACGCTAAATCATGAATCGACGCTTCTCCGAACTTGTCGCGTATAGCCTCATCCGTGATATCTCCGCCCCCGGAGAGTTTCCCTCGCTCTCGCAGCACAGTGGCAATGTCGTTCGTGTCCGCCTCTCCCCACGTGACATAGTCCTTCACGGTTCTCAACATTCCGATGGTTGCGGGAATATTTTCAAGTAGTACGGCGTTGAATTTTCTCTTCAGCCTTAACGTTTCCAACGCTCTCTCAAGTGGCCAAGGCGTCCCAAAACTGCCCTTAAACCTTATCGCGAGAATGTAACTTTTCTGTTCTGGAACAGGTTCCTTCTGTGTGGGCGGAGCTGGTATGTGAGTCTCATGTCTCTTGGTTGTTGTCACGGCTCTCCGCGGCGCTCGACGCTTTGGCGTGCCCTTTCGCTGGCTCCTTGATTTCACTTTTCTCTTACTATCTGCGCTCAACCGCTTTGCGCCCCCAATGTCGTTTTTAGCTTTTCTTCCACTTGTTTGAACTGGTCACCTAAATCTTCTGGCTTCAGTTTCTGATGCAAATAGCCTGAGAATGTTCTCCTGTAACGCTCAGGGTCTGAAGCCAGTTTTTTGGAGTAACTCTCCACATGCTGGCCTTGAAGCCGTTCCTTTGACGGAAGTGCTGAATCATCATGCGGCAAGTTGAGGCCGCCGTCGATTGCGCCCTTGGCAGCCGCGAAGATTCGCGAACCCGGCCCTCGAGCATGAAGCCCAATATCCAGAACTGCTTCTGTCACGCCGTTTGCTTTCGCCCTACGGCCGGCCAGAAGGCCGGTAAGGTATGCTGCAGGTAGGTTTCCGCAGGGTGCCTTCCACCCGAATTCCCTTAGCTCCGAGGAATGCGCACCAGCGAGTACTTGGTCCCCGAGTGGTTGCGCTCGAACGATTTGGGCCGCTATATGTTTGTTCGATGCCCGAATCACTAACCGCGCAGAACCCGACGTCACGAGTTTCCTGCGTTTTCCGTAGTTCGTTCTGCCGGTCCGTCGCCGTCTAAACCGAAGGTTGTACTGCGGGCCCCTGGCCAACTTCTTCAACCCTCACCATAAATCAGAAGACGTAGGCTAGAAGTCGGCCTCCAACCTTGGCCGTTCGAGCATCTGAATGTGATATGACTCCGCGAGGCGTGCTTACGATTAGGACGCCAACCTCACGGGATGGAAGGTACCTTTCCTCCCAGTTTTCAATCTCGGGAACTCGCATCGCGTAGCGCGGTTTGATCACCCCGCACTTGTTGACCCTTCCCAATAGTTGAATTCTGTATTTTCCGGCTCGGCCATCGTCGATAAATTCGAATTCTCCGATGTACCCGTTCTTCTGCATCACCCTAAGAACTTGCCCCATCAACTTTGAGGCTGGCCAGACGATGCATTCACGTTTGTGGCGCCTTTCGTTGTTGTAGATTGTGTTCAACGCGTTCGATAGGGGATCGGTTAGAGTCAATGTCAATTCCTAGCCTATCTATGTCCTTATAGCCCGTTTGGCACGTCCGGTCTGTCGAGCCGCGATCATTCCAACTTTCCTTCCTGGTGGAGTGTTTCGACCTACCGTTGTAGGTTTGCCTGAGTGCTTGTGTCTGCCTCCTCCGTGAGGATGTGAAGCGGCGATCATCTTCTGCCCTTTCGTCGTAGGCCAGACTCTACCTCTCGCTTGCATCAGTTTCCACACGGTCCCCGCCTTGAGAAACGGTTTCTCGGTTCTACCGGCTCCCGCCACAACGCCTACTATTGCGCGACACTGGTCATTCATGTAGAGTGACTTGCCGGATGGCAAGCTCACTTCTGTTCCCTGAGGCGTGTGAGCAACCACAGAGCAATACGTCCCAGACGATTTCGCGAGCCGCCCGCCGTCGCCAGGGTGAAGCTCTACACTGGAGATTAGCGTTCCTTCCGGAATCTTTCCTAGGTGGAGTATGTTGCCGACATCAGGGGAAGCGTCGGGTCCCAGAATTATGTCTTGGTTAAGAAACAGCCCCTCAGTTGCGGGAAGGCAACAGCTGGCTCCGTTAGTGAACTCTATTAGCGCCAATGGAGCACCGCGGGCGGGTTCATGCATAATTTCCCTCACCGTTCCTCTCAGAGACGGGGATGATGGATTGGACACCGGAAAGCGGGCTGGCGCAATCCGCCTGAAGGTATGAGCTCTAAAGTTAGAGCCTCCTCTGCCTCGACGCTGCACTCTGATCTGTTTACCCATCGTCCATCAAATTCCAAAGTCGAATGTCCGTAATTCGGAATCTGCCGAACGGCGATTGGCCTAACCGAACTTAAACCTTTTTGGTCCAAGCGAACAGTTCGCTCAAGAGACCTTTGTCCTCAACAATTCAATATAGAAAGGGAAATCTACACGACCTGGAGAGCCGAAAGTTTGAGGGCGGATTGTCTGTCACGACCGGTTTCGAGTTCAACGTGCTGGGCATGGGGCATGAGTTCTGAATCGCAGCGTAAGTTGGGGTAGTCATTGCTCTCACCGTATTTGCGGACACTAAGAGCCTACGCATTTCGCACCTAAAGGTGGCACGTTCGCGGGAAAACGAGAGCGTCGGGACAGGTCTGCTGACTGCGGTTGTGAAAGATCCACGGCTTCCTGCAGGCTCTTTAGACACCGCACCATCTGTTCTCAAATGTAGACTCTACGAGGTTCTCGAGGAAGACCACAAATGTTGTCGGGAATGCCGATCGGAGCCTCATCGTTGGCCTCGTGTGCTGCTGAGTCACCAATCATCCTCTCGGTTTTTTGCAGAGGACCGACGCTTCCTGCGCCAAAACAACATGGCTATAATAACCGTTACCCAGACAAATATCAAGCCGAGCATTAACAGAGGAGATTCGTAATTACTTACGGAGATCAAGGTCATAGTTCTCGAATCGAGTATAAATTGCTCCGGCTCAGCGGCGCTGATAGTACTGTCCAACGTTTTGGAGTATTTCGTACCGTTGATGTTGAATTCCTTGCTTACTAATAGATGATATGGTCCCGATCCGAGGGGCGTTAACGTCATGCGGTATGAACCGTTTGGATCTACAATTATGATTCCCATTTCACCGCTTAGCGTGAGAAACGAGCGCGGAATATTCTGCACATATCGACCTGACGAGCTGTCGTATCCCGTAGCTCGATCAGTCTCGTCGTATACCGTTGCAACAGCTAGATCGCGTAAACCCATTCGGATATACAAATAAGTCTCAATCAAGGGATGAGGGAGGTTAGGCGGTTCTGCTGATTGCGGATAAACCCCAGCGATGTAATTGCCCTGATCGTCGGCACCATTCGACCAGTAGAATCTTCCACTTCGATTATCCCATCTCAGATTCGCAGAAGCCTCGCCAGTTGACGGAGAATACGAACAGGCTAAGGCCATGTCGCAAGCGAGGGTGTTCATCGTGACGAGATGCCAATCTCCAACCTGGAACTCAACCATTCCCGGGCTAATACTTCCACTCGTGCCATCTTCGAAAACCGCAGTGGCATCATTGTCGAGGCCCACCACCACGAATTCAAATGGAAAGTTTCCCCAAGGCTGCGGTCCTTGTCTGAAGGTATCAATAAAACACGGGCAACCTACGGACGTAGGGAACTGCCAACTTCGAATCGCAAAATCGTTGCTAACCTGAAGCGTATAGTTGCCATCGGCACCTGCAATATGCGAATACAAGACAAAGGACCGCGGCAACTGCACTGTATCGGTGTAGATGGGTGCTCGACAAACATTGTCC
>Ga0187771_10001215_pt1 | contig 17021 bp, 23 predicted proteins | sample 0116_SJ02_MP15_1_FD_133139 | JGI IMG/M metagenome (GOLD analysis project Ga0187771, IMG submission 133139) | Tropical peat soil microbial communities from peatlands in Department of Meta, Colombia - 0116_SJ02_MP15_10_MG | ecosystem: Environmental > Terrestrial > Soil > Wetlands > Peat | place...
CCTTTTTCGCGCCGTCCCGGCTCTCACGCAGAAGTTTTGTAACGCGAAAAAGGAGTCTGTCCCGGTTTTCCTCAGCGGCTACTTACGAGCAAAGGCCCTGAGCGCAGTTCTCACACAGTCTCTTCAGGCGCGGCCGTGGATTTGTAACTCGCCGGCCGCGGCTGAAGCCGCAGGTACAAATTTATTTCTGCTCGGCAGGCGTCGAGGTCGCAGGACCCATGCCGACGATCTCAAGAAGAGCTTCCTCGTTCTTGGCGCCGTCATAGTGGATCTGGTTTGCGAAATGGGTCACGAAGCTGCCGGCCGGCATCGGATAGGTGCTGTCCGGATCGTACTTCGGGCCCCAGCCCACCCACCAGGTTCCCGAGAGCACGTGGATATACCGGTCGTGCGGATGAAAGTGCGGGCGGCTCATGTGGCCCGGCGTCCACTTCGTCAGCACGATGTAGAGGCCTTCCTTGTTGGGGTCTCCCCACAGCGTGGCGTTCTGCGGTCCGTTGGGACTGCCGGTCCACTTGATGTCCTTGGGCATGGTGATGATCGACGACTTCAAGTCGGGGTCGTCCGCCCGAACCGGCACGCCGACCAGAACGATTGCGGCAACAGAAAGAGAAAGGATAAGTTTGCGCATCATGTCAGTGACTCCTGGCTATTGCTTCCGGCCTATTTCTTTTGATCGGGCCGCGGGGCGTTGGCCGGGCCAATTCCCACCATCTCGATGATGACTTCCTCATCTCTCGCCTGGTCGTAATGGTATAGATTCGCGACATCGCGGACGAAGCTTCCGGCCGGAACGGGCACCATCGTTTCGGGCTTGTATTCCTTTCCCGAACCCTTCCACCACGTTCCCGAGATCACGTAGATGAACCGGTCGGTCGGATGGTTGTGGGGCTGGCTGCCGGTGCCCTTCGGCCACTTCAGGAACTGAATGTAGAGGCTGCCCACTTCATTCGGGTTGCCCTGAACGGTCGCTGTTTGCGGACCGCCGGGACGGCCTGTCCACTTGATGTCCGGGGGCAAAGTGAACTTCATGACCGCGGGATCGGGTTCGCCCGCCTTCACGGTCCCAATCGCGGCGAACGCGAGGACGGCGAAGGCTGCGCTGAGCAAAGTCCTGGTAGTCGGGAAATGCATATCGCTCGATATCCTATCACTAAAATGAAGCCGCCTTCGATCCCGCTCGATAAAATCCTCGCGCTCGGCGAGCCCTGCCTCCGCACCACCATTCCCGCGTCTTATGCCGATGCCAACGGCCACATGAACATGCGCTGGTACGTGGCTCTCTACGACGAAGCAGGCGACCAGTTGCACATCCGTCTCGGCCTCCCGCCCATCTGGCACCAGCAGAACGTCACCGGCACCATGGACCTCGAGCACCACACCCACTTCATCAGTGAAGTGATGCCGGGCGATCAGGTCGCGGTTTATGTCCGGATGGCGGGGTGTTCACCCAAGCGCATCCAGTACCTGATGTTCATGGTGAACGAAACGCGCGGGAAACTGGCTTCGATCTTCGAGTGCGTCAACGGTCTGGTGGATCTGAAGATCCGCAAGACCATGGCCTACCCGCCCGAGATCGCCGCCATTATCGAAAAGGCCGTCGCGGCCCACGCGAGCCTCGACTGGGAAGCACCAGTGTGCCGCGCGATGAAGGCCTGATCAGGACCCGCCCGACCACGCCGTCCGCACCTGAGCAATGAAACGATCCGGATCGCCTGCCTGCAGCAGAACCGGATTTCCGCTTCCCTTTGGCGGCAGCAGAACCAGACGCCCGGAACCAGCCTGATACAGGCGCGCCGTCTGCCCGTTCCTGAGCCGGAACCAGCCCGCCCGGTAATGACTATTGGCAAAACCGTTGGTCCGCCATACGGGGCGCCATTCCGCCGAAGACGCAAGGTCCACCACGCGGATGTTCGGGATGTCGACATCGGATGCTTTGATCGTGACCGGATAAAAGCGGTCATGAATCGACAGCCCGTCATGGGCCAGGGTCACGCCTGGCGCGCCCGGCGAATAGAGGAACGCGAACGCAATTGCCGCTGCCGCGATCGGGATCGCGCCCGCCGGGACAATCCACCCGCGCCAGGCCGCGGGCGGGGCGACCGGTTCCCTCTTCGCCGCACGGACCACCGCGTCGATGAAGCTTTCGGGATCGGCCGGACTCAACACCAGCGTTCTGCCCGCGCTTTTGAGCACCACCATCCGGCTGCGGTCGGTGACGTACCAGTCGCAGCGTCCGAGTGACGCGGTTCGATAAAGCCCGTAATAGCCGAAGAAGCCCCCGCTCCCAAACAAACGGAGGCTGCCGCGCAGATCTTCCTCGGTCGCGAGGCGAATGTCACATGTTGCGTCGAGAGCCAGCCGTACTTTCCGGATTGGCAGTCTGACGATCAGAACCCCGTCTTCCACCGCGTAGCCACGCGTCGACCATGCCCACCCCGCGGCGATGATCGCCACGGCAAGGCCGGACATCCAGGCGCTCCGGGTGCCAATCGCAACGACCGCAAGGACGGCGACGACAATCGCCGTAACAATCTGCGTTGTCCGATCGTAGCGGACCCCGAATTTCATACCCTGGCCTTCGGAAAAGAAGGCGCGGAAGTTAATGCACGGCGGTGCATGCAGGGAGTATTCTATCTGGGATGCAAAGTTACGTACGGGGCCCGGCCGGCACGATTCTTCGCAAGACCATCGGCGGCGCATTTCTCGAAACGGCGGATCGCTTCCCCGATCGCGAAGCGCTGGTTTCGCGCCACCAGAACATCCGCTTCACCTGGGCGCAATTCCGGCATGAAGTGCTGTCGACCGCGGCCGGCCTGCGCGCGCTGGGCCTTGCGCCCGGCGACCGCGTCGGCGTCTGGGCCACCAACTGCGCCGAATGGGCCTGTCTGCAGTTCGGCTGCGCTCTCGCCGGCGTGATTCTCGTCAACGTCAACCCGGCCTACCGCACCCACGATCTCGCCTTCGTCCTGAAGAAGTCGCGCATGAAGGCGCTTTTTCTGCGCAGCAAAGACACGCGCTCCAACTACCGCGAGATCCTCGAGCAGGCCGCCGCGGGCCAGAAGCTCGAATTGCGGGAAGCGATCTTTCTCGAATCCGACTGGAAAGGGTTTCTCAAGGAGCGGGACGGCGTCGTGGTTCGCATCGATCCCTCCGATGCAGCCAACATCCAGTACACATCCGGCACGACCGGCCAACCCAAGGGCGTGCTCCTCAGCCACATCAACACACTCAACAACGGCGTCCACATCGCGCAGTACATGAAGATGACCGAAGAAGACCGCGTCTGCGTCCCCGTCCCGCTCTTCCACTGCTTCGGCTGCGTGGCGGGAACCACGGCGGGCGCGGTGAGCGGCGCGACGGTCGTTCTGCCCGCCGCCACCTTCGATCCGAAGTCGACCATGGAAGCAATCGACGCCGAGCGCTGCACCGTCATCTACGGCGTACCCGCCATGTTCATCGCGGAACTGCAGCACCCCGAATTCCACCACTACCGCTTCGAGAGCCTGCGCACCGGCATCATGGCCGGCGCACCCTGTCCCATCGAGATCATGCGCCGCGTCGTCAGCGAAATGCACTGCCCGGACATGGTAGTGGCTTACGGGCAGACGGAAGCGTCGCCGGTCATCACCATGTCCCGCACCGACGATACGCTCGAAAACCGCTGCACCACAGTCGGCTCCGCGATTCCGGAAGTAGAAGTGCGCATCGCCACGCCCGACGGCGAAACGGTCGAAGCCGGCCATCAGGGCGAGCTGCAGACGCGCGGTTATCTCGTGATGAAAGGCTACGACGACGAGCCCGAAGCCACCGCGCAGGCCATCGACGAAGAAGGCTGGCTGCACACCGGCGATCTCGCCGTCATGCGTGAAGACGGTTACTTCCGCATCACCGGCCGCGCCAAAGACATGATCATCCGCGGCGGCGAGAATGTATACCCGCGCGAAGTCGAGGAGTTCCTCTACACGCATCCGGCAGTTGCGGAAGTGCAGGTGGTCGGGCTGCCGGATGATCGCCTCGGTGAAGTCGTCTGCGCCTGGATCCGCCTCAAGGCGGGCGAAACGGCCGACGACGAAGGCATCCGCGCCTTCTGCAACGGCCGTCTGGCGCATTACAAGGTGCCGCAGTACATCCGTTTCGTCGACTCCTACCCGATGACGCTCAGCGGCAAAGTCCAGAAGTTCAGAATCCGCGAGATCGAAATCGAAGAGCGCGGGCTCTGGGACGCCGAACGCACCCAGACGGCGTAATCTGGCGAATTTTGAATTTTGGGGACAGGCTACACTGGCACTTTTTTTGGTTTTCAAAAAGGCTGCCAGTCTCTTGTAAATGGCCTCACTCGCTGCACTCGCAGCGCACCGGCCACCCAGGGACTGACACCTTTTCCGCGCCAGACAAATCCCTCGAAATCAGGGAGTTGGACGTCGCGGAACAGGCTGTCTGTCCCTCCAGCCGCACGCTTCGATCAAAGAAGTCATGGTCGTCCAGGCTGTCTCAACAACCCAACGCGGCCAGCGCCGCGCCGCAGCGCCCATTTTCATGCCCCTGCGCGACGATGAATGCGTCATCCCGCTGAACCGTCCCCGTTTCTCACGCACCGCGTAATCTAGAATTCACATTAGAGGCATCGAGTTGGCGCGCGGAAGATTTCTCAGGCTGTTCATCGGCAACATGGCGTCGGGCAAGACGCGGCATCTGCTCACCGAGATCGATACCCTGCGCCGCTATGGCAACAAGCGCATCGCCGTCTTCAAGCCGCGCACCGATACGCGCAGCGGCCTCAACCGCATCACAAGCCGCAAGGGCGATGAGGATGTGGCGGAAGAGATTTCGGCTGCCGAGCCGACGGAACTCTGGCCCATCCTGCGCGCCAGAGAATCCGCCGCCGGATGCCGCTTCGAAGTCATCGCCTTCGACGAAGTGCAGTTCTTCGGCCGCGATTCCGGCTTCTTCCAGCTCGTCAAGTACCTGCTCGACGACGGCTATGACGTGATCGCCTCCGGGCTCGCCTTCGATTTCCGCGGCGAACCGTTCGGCTCAACCGCCGATCTCGCCATGCTCGCCGAAGACCGCTGCATGTGGATGACCTCCTACTGCACCAAATGCGGGCAGCGCGCCGCTTATCCGCAGCGCATGATCAACGGCCAGCCCCCCCACTACAACAGCCCGCAGATCCAGGTGGGCGGCGACGAAACCTACGAGCCGCGCTGCGACGAACACTTCGTGCTTCCCGGCCGCCCGCTGCCAGGCTACGATGAAGCATCTCCGCAGGGCCGGATTTTCGCGGAGAAGATATACACGGCGAATGGCAAAGTTTAGCTTCAGATCGCACCCGCTGCTCACGGCCGTGGGCGTTGTCGCGGTGGGCGCGCTCATCCTCTGGCGCCTCGAGCCCATCCTGATGCACGTGGCCGCGAAGGCCATTGTGGAATCGGAGAAGCCAGCCCAGGGAGTCGAGATCAGCCGCCACATGCAGGCGCCGGATTTCGCGCTGCGCGATTCCGACGGCAAACTGGTTCACCTCTCCGACTTCCGCGGCAAGGTCGTGCTCCTCAACTTCTGGGCCACCTGGTGCGGACCCTGCAAATACGAAATCCCCTGGTTCATCGAGTTCCAGAATCGCTACAAGGGGGATGGGTTCACGATCGTCGGTGTTTCCATGGACGACAATGGCTGGGCTGCCATCCGGCCGTATATGGCCGCGGCGCGCATGAACTACCCGGTGCTGCTGGGCAACGAGAAGGTCAGCCAGGCCTACGGCGGAATCGAAGCGCTGCCCACCAGCCTCGTGCTCGACCGCGACGGCAAAATCCAGTACCTGCACGCGGGTCTGGCGGGCAAGGATGAATACCGGGAAGAGATTCTCTCGCTGCTGAGGGGAAAGAATCAGGACACGGTGGCCGGCAGAATATCCGGCTCGCCGGCGCGCACGAACTGATACCGCTCCATCGTCACGGCAATCTCGTAAAGCTTGTCCTCGCCGTGGCCGTTCGGGTGTCCATGCTGGGCCGGCTGCTGGCTGCGCGTCACTTTGCCGAGGCAGCGGATGCGCACCGGCGGGGTGCTGCCCGAAAGAGTAATCAGATACTCAATCCGGTCGCCGACTTCGATGGGATTGGGCGACAGGAAACACACGCCGCCCGAGCTGATGTCCCGGGTCTGTTCGATGAGGTCCACTCGCTGATCGCCCAGCTGCACGATGTGCAGCGGCAGTTGCAGCTTGTATCTTTGTGTGCGCCGTTGTTCCAATGTTTCACTCCACTTTAATGTTTGGAGCCTTCTAAATCAACTGGCAGGGTACCGGAGCCAGCCTCCCCGGCGATGACGATCCGGCAGGAATCGCAACGGGTCATTTCCCGTGCACCCGCAATTGCGCCGGCACACCGCATGCCACTGCTAATCTATTGATTCCAGGAGCAAAATTCTCTGCCTGAAGTTTCCAGACCGCGCTGCTGGTGGTGCGGCAGCGATCCGCTTTACGTCGCGTACCACGACAAAGAGTGGGGTGTCCCAGTACTGAAGGACCAGAAATTGTTTGAACTCCTGGTACTCGAAGGTTTTCAGGCCGGTTTGAGCTGGATCACAATTCTGCGAAAGCGCGAAAATTTTCGTAAAGCTTTCCACAATTTCGACCCTGCAATCATGGCGCAATTCCAATCCCCCGATTTCGCCCGCCTGATGCACGACCCAGGAATTGTACGCAACCGGCTGAAGCTCGAGAGCGCGGCGCTCAACGCAAAGGCTTACCTGAAGCTGCGCGAGGAAGCCGGCTCGTTCAGCCGGTTCCTCTGGAGTTTCACCGGCGGCGTGACCCTCCGCGATCCCAAAGGCATGACCCGCGAGCGCGTGCGCGCCACCTCTCCCGAATCGGACGCCATGTCGAAGGAACTCCTTCGGCGCGGCTTCAAGTTCGCCGGTTCCACCATCTGCTACGCCTTCATGCAGGCAAGCGGCATGGTGGACGATCACATCGAAGGCTGCTGGAAGTACCAGCCGCGTTGATCAACGCCCGGGCGCGGCGCTCTTCACGACCGGCCGGTGCCCGACGAGATACCGGACAACCCGATGCGCGCCACCTTCCTCATGCGGCCAGTTCAGCACAGCCCGCGATTTTTGCGCCAGCCTCGCCGAGTATGAAATAATCAGAATATATCCGTAAGCAGAAGGCTCGGCGTTGCGCAACGCACGCCCGCGGACGGCGACAGTCCGCTGAGTTTCCTGTTCCGTGGTTCTTTATTTAATTGACCGACCGTGCCGTCCAGTGAGGCTTCATCGTGGCTAAACGTTTTCGTGGCCAGCATCAGCAGATAACTCCCCCGCCAAAACCCTACGTCCCCACGCGCAGCGCCCATAAACCGCCGTTTTACAATGAGATCGAAGCAGTCAGCCGGCTGCCGTACGATTCTCCGGAGTGGGCCGTGTTCGTGCGCGACGTGGTCCAGATGCCGGAGACCATGACGCCCGCGGTGCAGGAAGCCATCCGCCAGCAACGCTGGAAGATCGCGCCCAATCCGCTGGCTTCCATCCGCACCGCCGCCCATCAGGAAGCTCGCAAGATGGGGCTGTAGCAGGCTGCTGAAAAACATTGGGACAGACCAAACTGGCACCTTTTTCGCCTCAGAAGTTTGCTGAAAATACGTGATTTGGCATGGCGAAAAAGGCTGCCCAGTTCTGTCTGTCCCAATGTTTTTCCGGTTTTTCAGCAGCCTGTTAGAGCCCGCTACGCCTTCGGAAAAGCCGGATCGGCCTTGATCTCCTCGATCTGCGCCGCATGACGCGAGCCATGCAGGCTCAAAAAGATCAGCCACTGATACAGATCCAGATCGCCGAAAACGAAGTGCGGGATGACATGTCCGCGCAGGTCGGCTTCGGTCACCGTCACGAATTCCACGGTCCGGCTCCGCGCGGCGCGAACCGCCTCGATCGCCTCGATCGTGACCGTGAACCCTCCGCTCGGCCGCGCCTGTTCCGGAGCCACGACCCGCCGCGTGCGGTTCGCGACATGCTTCCACAGGATCGCGTCGAGGCGCGCCGGATCGGGCCGTTCCGTACGCGTCGAAGGCTCCTCGATTCTCTTGCCGATCGCCCGCATCAGCGCGTTCTCGACCCTGACCACGTGCTCCACGACTTCCCCGATCGACCGGCGGTCCGGCGCGCCGCGGAAAGCGAGTTGTTCCGGCGTAAGGTCCTCGAGCAGCCGCAGCAGATGCGCTTCGCTCGCGGCCAGTTGATCGAGCACCGGTCTTCGTTCGCCTGGCTGCACTGAGTTCCCGCCTCCTCGTTATGATTTCGGAAAAGCCGGATCAGCCAGAATCTCCTCGATCTGCGCCGCATGACGCGAGCCATGCAGGCTGAGGACGATGAGCCACTGGTAGAGATCCAGTTCCCCGAACGCGATGTGCGGGATCACGTGGCCGCGCAGATCGGCATCGGTGATGGAAACGAATTCCAGCGTGCGGGCGCGCGTTCCGCGCAGCTGCTCAACCGCCTCGACCACCACCAGAAACTTCCCGGCCGGATGCACCGGCTCCGGCGCCTCGAGCCGTGTCTCCCGATTGGTGACGCCCAGCCACAGGGCCTGATCTTTTTCGGTCGGATCGGGCCGCTCGGTCCGCGTGGAAGGCTGAGCCGTCATCTTCCCGATCGCCCGCAGGATCCGCTGCTCGACGGCAATCACGTGTTCGATAATCTCGCCGATCGACCATCTGCCCGGCGCGGTTCGAAACTGCAGCTGCTCGGGAGAAAGTCCATCGATCAGCCGCAGCAAATGCAATTCGCTCGCGGCAAACTGCTCCAGTACCTGCTGGCGTTCATCGGGTCGCATTTGACGAGTCTACGCCATAGATGCCGGCAACGAGCGAAGCGATTCCTTCCGGCACCAGATGCCGCCACGGCTCGCCCGCGGCGATGCGGCGCCGGACCTCGCTCGAAGAGACGTCGTCATGCGCCGGAAACGGCAGCGTGACGATCCGGCCGCGGTGCCGCGCCTCGGGCGCATACTCTCCTTCCCGCGCCGCCACCAGCAGGGGATGGGCGGCGATCAGCTTTTCGAAGGCATCCGGCGCATCCGGACCGTAATCCCAGCCGGCGATGCGTTCCGCCGCGTCGCGCCCGAGAACCAGCGCGATTTCCGTGCCGGGCGCGAAGAACTCACGCGCCTCGCGCGCGATATCGGCGTAGAGCCCGCCCTCGGAGACGGCCGCGGAAAATCCTTCCGCCGCCCGGGCCAGAAGCTCGATCATGCGCCGCCGGTCTTCGAAGCGCGCGCCTTCCCACGTCTTGTGCGGCATGGCCCGCGGCAGAATCCAGACCACCTCGTCGGCCCACGAGCGGGCTGCCCGGGCGATCGCCGCGTGGGCAATGGTGGGTGGATTCCAGGAACCTGGAAACAGTGCAACGCGCGCGGGCTTCGCCGCGTCACGATACAGGAATTCGAGCGCCATCGATAGCGTTCCCCAGCTCCAGATACCTTTGTATTACAGGTTTTTCCGTCCGGCTGGGTTAGAGTGAAGATACAAGGATATGTTCAGCTGGATTTGCCCGCAATGCGGCCACGACGTGCCGCCTTCGAAAACTGAGTGCCCGTATTGCGCGGAACGCGCCCAGCAGGCAGCCGCCGCCGGATATCCTCCGCAGCCGCAACCGCCCGCCCAGGCCGTTCCCCCTCAACCATACGCTCCCGTGCCGCAGGCTCCGCCCACATGGCAGCCGCCCGCGCCGCCGCCTCCGCCTCCGCCGCCCGCACCACCCGTGCAGGCCTATCCGCCTCCGCCGCAGCCTTACCCGCCGCAGCCCTATCCCCCGCAGTACGCCGCGCCGCCCCAGCCCTACCCGCCGCAGCCGCCGGCTGCGCAGCAGACCATGACCTGGCCTCCGCCGCAGAAGAAAGCTCCGCCGAGCTGGATGGTCGGCGGCGGTGTCGCTCTCGCGCTGCTGCTCGTCTTCGGCGGCATCTATTACTTCATGTCGCGCGGCGACACCACGTCGGCCAGCGCGGCGCCCAGGACCGCCGCAGCCTCGCCGGACGGGAAGACAGCCGCCAATCCGTTGCAGAAATCGATCGAAGTGACGGGCCTGCGCTTCACCACCGAGAACCAGAAGCCGATGGTCCGCTTTGTCGTCGTCAACCACTCGAGCGTCCCCATATCCGATCTGTCGGGAACGGTCAATCTGCTCGCCGGCACCTCGCGTTCGGATGAGGATCAGATCGGCTCGTTCAACCTGAACGTCGACGTGCTCGAAGCCAACGGCTCGAGGGAAATGAGCGCCCCGCTGAAGACGAAGCTCAAAGCCTACGAAATGCCGGACTGGCAGAACGCCTCGGCCGAAGTCCAGATCACGTCGCCAGCGCCATAGACGGGCTCGGGCAGAGTCTGCACAACCTCGAAATCCGCTGATTCAGGGAGAATCGGCAGCTGCCGTTTGGATTTTCCCGCCCAGCTCAAAATCCGTGAGCCTCTGAACCGCGCAAGCTCTCGCGCCGGCGATACGCCGCCTGGTCCGGCATCCCGCCGAGCGCGCGATCAGTTCAGTTTCGCCTGGCCAAACCCGCACGCGGTGAGCAAAGCCCTCCTCACCTCGTGTCGTGCCACCTGTTTTCCGGGAGGAGGCATATTATCTGCCCGAGCCTGTCTCGCTGAGCGAGAGAGATGTGGTCGAAGTTCAGCGCGCACTCTGCCGGCATTCCGCCGTCCTCGTGCAATATGACCTCTGTTTCGAGGCCGCGAACCGTGCGTGTTGCCGGAAGCACGACGATCTCGCTCAGGGCATTGACCACTTCGTCACGAGTCAACACCAGCACCGGCCGCCGCTTGTCCGGAGGCCGGAAGGTGTACCAGCGGATTTCGCCGCGCTTCAACTGAACTGTTCCCAGCCTTCCGCTTCCCAGGCAAGCAGATCCTCATCGGACCTGAATTCGTCAGGTCTGGGGGGCATGGCGGCATAGGCCGAAGAGTCCGACTCTTTTTCCGCGGTGAGCAGGCGCACCAGGCGGGCTCGTTCCGCAGAGGTTAACGAGGCGACGAGCGGTAGAATGTCATCCGCGGTCAGCACCCTTGGCATGATCTGATTCTAACAGCGGAAACGGGCAGCCACGTTTCCGGCCAGGTGTTTTCGCATCCTGGAGATTTCAGCCGCGGCTGCCTCGTCCGGCCTTGAATCGCCTCAACCGGAAATTCGCTTCCCTTTCCCGTTCGCCGATGTACTCGACGATGGTTCGGATATCCGTTCGCAGCCTCGGCAGGATCCTTTCCTCGAGCACCCTGGTGGTGCGTGTCACGCGTGTGATCTCCTGGCCAAGCATCCTGACCTTGCTCTCGAATTGAGCGATCTCGAGCATCGTCCCCACGATTGATTCGAACAGGTGGATCGACTCCTCGAGGTGCGGCGAGGTCAGGGTGTAACCATAGTTACGCTCCGCGGGCGAGCGCACGAACGGCCCGTGGATGGTGAGATCGCGGTAACGAACCCCGAGCGCGTTGCGCTCTTCCACCGTGACCCCGACCTCGCGCGCAGCCGTCGCCGCAAGCGATTCGATCGCCGCCGTTCCCTCGTGCCCTTCGCTGAGATGCATTTCGGCGCAAGCCTGGCCATAATCCGACCGGATCGCGTCCCGGGACCGGACGAAGGGCCGCACCGAGTCGAGGAAGCTCCGGATCAGGGCGCGCCGTCTCGCCTTGAGAATCGCCACGCTGTTGACCACGGAATCAGCCTTCTGCTTCAACTGCAACAGGTCGGTGCGCGTCGGGTGGATCATGGCGTCAGCAGCCCGAATCTCCCGAGGAGCCCGCGGCTCAGGTCGAGGGTTTCGCCGATCGCGCGCCGCACCGTGCCCTGATGCACGATTTCGCGCTCGAAGGCATCGGCGAAATCGAGCATCTTCCGGTCGGCATCGCTCATGCCCTCGCGGCCCACGATGGCCTCGAGGCGGCGCAGATCCCGGCCCGTCGCGTAGTGCATATAGAGAGCGTTCGCGATGGCGCGGTGATCTTCGCTGGTGCGGCCCGCGCCGATGCCCCGCTGCATGAGCCGCGACAGGCTCGGCAGAACGTCCACCGGAGGGAAGATGCCTCGCTGGTGCAGCTCCCGGGTCAGCACGATCTGACCCTCCGTGATGTAACCGGTCAGGTCAGGGATCGGATGGGTGATATCGTCCTCCGGCATGGTTACGATCGGCAGCAGAGTAACCGATCCCGGTGTGCCCTTGATGCGGCCCGCGCGCTCGTAGAGCGAGGCGAGATCGGAATACATGTAGCCCGGATAGCCGCGCCTGCCGGGCAGTTCCTCCCGGGCCGCGGACACCTCTCGCAGGGCGTCGCAATAGTTGGTCATGTCCGTGACGAGCACCAGCACGTCGCGCCCGTGCTCGAACGCCAGGTACTCCGCGACCGTGAGCCCGAAGCGCGGCGCAAGCAGCCGCTCGACGACCGGATCGCTGGCGAGATTGATGAAGGCCACCGAGTCGCCCCGCATCCGTTCGAGCACCTGCCGGTAGAACGCGTGCTCGTGATAGGTGAGCCCCAGCGCCACGAATACCACGACGGAGCCGGCACCCTCGCCAGAGGCATCGGCGGCCCCGGCGCGAGCGTGCTCGAGTATGTCGGCCGCGATTTCACGCGAAGGAAGTCCCGCGCAGGAAAAAATCGGCAGCTTCTGCCCTTTGACCAGCGTATTGAGGCCGTCGATGGCCGAGACCCCGGTCTCGATCAGATCCTGAGGACGGAGCCGGGCCACGGGATTAAGCGGCAATCCCGACACCGGCGCCCATCGGTCGGGCAGGAACATCGGCCGCCCGTCGATCGGACGGAAGGAGCCGTCGAACGCCCGGTTGAGCACGGCAGGCGACAGAGGGGCCTGCTTGATCGCATCCGTGAAATCGACCCGCGTATGCTCGGCATCGAGGCCGCGGCTCTCGCCGATCACCTGAATCAGCACGACGTCGCCCTCGATCTTGAGCACCTCGCCTTCGGCTTCGTGGCCGTCGGGAAAGGTGATTCGAACCACTTCGCTCATTCGCGCCTCGACCACCCGGTCGAGGAACAGCAGCGGTCCCTGGATGCTCAGGATGGTCGAGTAACTGTGCCTGCCGAGCCGCATGGTTCCCGCTCAGTTGCCCTCCCTCAGAATGTTGTCGAGGAGCTCACCCCTCCCGAGCCGCTCGCTCGCGGCGGCGTGGCGCTCGAGAATCCCGCGAATCCGCTCGAGCGTCGCCTGCGGCGGGGAGAACGCATCCTCCGTGTAGGCATTCTGCATCAGGAAGTTCCGGCGGATCTCCTCCGTCGTTTTCATGAGCAGACGATCCGCGTCCTGCAGGCCCTCGGTGCCGACGATCTCCACGACCTCGCGCAAACTCGCCTCTCTCTGCAGGAACGTGCGGGTCTGCTGGCGGAGCGTGCTCCACTCGCCGGAGACGCGCTCTTCGAAATGGGCGCTCACGTCCCGCTCGTAGAGCGAGAAGCTTTGAAACCAGTTGATCGCCGGAAAATGGCGCCGGTGCGCGAGATCGGTGTCGAGCATGAAGAACGATCCCGTGGTCCTCAGGCAGGCCTGCGTAACCGGTTCGGTGAAGTCCCCGCCCGGAGGCGAGACCGACAGGATCATGGTCAGCGAGCCCGTCCTCCCGTCGAGCGTCTCGACGGTGCCGGCGCGCGCGAAGAAGCCGGCGATTCGCGAGGAAAGATAGGTCGGATAGCCTTCCTCACCCGGCATCTCCTCGAGGGCGGAGGAAATCTCGCGCAGCGCCTCGGCCCAGCGCGACAGACTGTCGGCGAGCAACAGCACGTTGTATCCGAGGTCGCGGTAGTACTCGGCCATCGTAACGGCGGTGTAGATCGACGCCTCGCGCGCGGCTACCGGCATATTGGACGTGTTTACGGCCACGATGGTGCGGCTCATCAGCGGCTGCCTGGTCCACGGGTCCGCGAGGTGCGTGAAGTCATCGAGCATCTCCGCCATCTCGTTGCCGCGCTCTCCGCAGCCGACGTAGACCACGATGTCGGCCTGCGCAAACTTGGCGATGGTCTGCTCCAGTATCGTCTTGCCGGTGCCAAAGCCCCCGGGGAAGATGGCGCTTCCGCCACGCGCCAGCGGAAACAGGAAATCGATCGAGCGCTGCCCGGTCACCAGCGGTTCGAACTGAGTCAGCTTCCGGCGATATGGCCGGGGCAGACGCACCGGCCAGTCGTGAAACGCGTGGATCTGACGGCCATCGCTCAGCGAGACCACGGGCGACTGCGGGTCGAGTTCACCCTCGCGAATCCCTTCGATGACTCCCGCCTGGTCCGCCAGCACGTGGTGCCGGATCGGCCCCTCCTCCACGTACCCGACAGCCTCGCCGATCCGGATGCTGTCGCCCGCCTTCTTCGTGGCGGCGAAATGCAGCGCTCGTGCGTTCCACGAACGGGAGCTTTCCCGGCCGGCCTGAATGAACGGTCCATGCTCCGCGTACAGGGACTCAAGCGGCCGCTGCAGACCATCAAACATCTGGCCGAGGAGGCCGGGGCCGAGCCTCACCGTAAGCTGCGTGCCCGTGGCGGCCGCGGGCTCACCCACGCTCAGCCCGCGCGTGCTCTCGTAGACCTGCACGATTGCGCGGCCCTTTTCAAGCCTGACGACTTCGCCCATCATGCGCGCGTGCCCCACCGTCACGCGCTCGTAGAGCTTCAGTCCGGCCAGCTCCACGCTGACCGTCGGGCCCGAAATGCCGATTATGCGTCCATTCACGGCGTCAACCTGACCTGGTAGCCGATGGTTCTGCGGATCAAACGTAGCACATAGTCCTCCTCGGGCCGTTGCGGCTTGCCCGGCGCGGGCAGCACCACCACGAGCCCCGGCCAGCGGCGTTCGATGTCCTCGATTCTCCGTTGCGCGGGTCCGGAGACAAGCCGTTCATCGATGATGATGACGCCCGTCGCGGGATCCGCCATGAGCGCGGGCAAGGTGGCGTCCAGCTCCTGGGGTGTGCGGACCAGCTGCCTGACGCCGGCCAGCGCAAAGCCGTACGCGGCATCCGGTGGCGTGATGGTAACGATCTTCTTCACGCGATGAGCTCCCGCTCGAGAGCAGCCTCGCCCAGATCGGGGGCGTGGCAGAGCACGGCGAGGTTCCGGGCGTGCACGTAAATGCGCCAGATGTAATCGAGGACCAGGCCCGCGTCATCCCTGTCGCGTCCGATCTGACGCAGCCGCCCGGTGAGGCTCGTGAGCAGCACGGTCTCGAGCGCGCCTTCGCTTGCCGCCGCGGGCAGGGCTTTGAGGGCCGTCGCCTCTTTCGCCAGCTCCTCCCACGAGCTGAGTTTCCTGCCTGCCAGCAATTGCGCGAGACGGGACAGCTCGAACGTGCCGCCCTCGATGAAGGCGCCGGCATCGTCAACGCCCCAGCGCAGCTGCTTGTAGAGGATCATCACGTTGCGCAGGTCGATGAACGCGCGGAGGAACTGGCGGATGAGCGGATCCAGCTGTGCCGCGGCAGTGTGCGCGAGGTAGCCGCGCATGAGGCTGTCCTCGAAGCCCCGCAGGCCATGGTTGGCGTATGCGGCAGCGGCCTCGCGAAGACCGGGCAATGCCCCTGCCGTGGTCTCAACGAGGCGGGCGATGCTCGAGCGGACATCCGGCTGGCCGCGCAGCGCCTGCCGCAGGGAATCGGCCAGCAGGGTGTGGGTCAGCAGCGTGTCGATCTCGCTCAGGCGGCCCGCCTCCCGGTTGCGCAGGCACAGCACGATGGTCTTGAGTTCCAGCAGCACGAACACGGGCGCAAAGCATGCCCGCAGCGCGCGGTTCATCTGGCCGTAGAGCCATTCGATCTCGTTGAGGAGCGCTTCCCAGATACGCTCGTCCGAGGCGCCGGGAGCAAGACCGTGCGCCCGCGCAGCCTTCCAGTCCGCAATGAGCGCGGCCCGCCGTCCCCTGATCCGCGTGATCAGGTAATCGTTCGGGAAGCCGGACGAGTCAGTCTCGCGCAGGAGATTCATGGCCGGAAGCCTCCCGAAGAATCGCAGCCATCAGACCCGAAAGCAGCTCGGGCCAGGCCGTCTCGAGGCGCGCCTCGAGAGTATTGTTCACGCGAATGCGGCCACCCTCCGCCTCCGTCTCCATGCCGCCGCTGATCCGCGTGTCGCATTCCACCTGCGCCTGAGGAAGGAGCTGCCGGGCGAAGGTTTCATCGGCGGGATTGACCCTTACTTTCTGCCACTCGAGAGCGGGGAGTTCGGCTGCGAGCGCGCGGAACAGCTTCTCCGGGTTCTGCGCCCGCGCGTTGGGAAGCTCGGCGCGCGCGAGGCCATGGAGCCGTTCTGCCAGCTCGATTCCGGCGCTCATGCGAATGTCCCGCGCCTCGCGGTCCACCGCGGCGGTTGCCGCCTGCTCCATTCGCTTGGCCGCCGCGGCCACTTGCTGCGCAGCCGCCAGCCGTTCGGCATCGATCTTGCGGGCCGCTTCGAGACGCAGTTTATCCGCCTCGGCCCTCGCGCGGCTCCAAAGGGTGGCCGTGTCCTCTGCGGCCTCCTGCTGCAGCGTCTGGATCAGCCCCTCCCGGCTCACAACCTACCTCCCGAGGAGGATCATCGCCGCGATCACGAAACCCAGGATCACGATGGTTTCCGGAATCGCCAGCATGATGATGACGGTTGCGGTCAGTTCGGGTTTCTCGGCGAGTGCGCCGGCGCCGGAGGCGCCGATGCGCGACTGAACCCAGGCCGTGGCGATCGCGCTGATGCCCAGGGTCAGCGCTGCGGCGAAGGCGAGCAGAATTTTGTCAAGACCCATGATCGTTTGCATTGGTGTTTCTCCTTGATTTTGTTTTCAGCCTGTCTTGAGCGGTTTGAAGTCTTTGCCGCCGGGCTCCATGAACTTGCTGAAGAACTCAACGTACTGGAGCCGCAGGGCATGGACGGTCGGGGCGAATACCCCGAGCAGGATGTTGAACGCATGCAGCACGATCGCCACCGCGACACCGGTCCAGACACTGCCCGCGGCGCCCGCCAGCCGGTTGGCGATGGAAGCGAGCAGCACCGATGCGAGGCCCAC
>Ga0187771_10001216_pt1 | contig 17021 bp, 13 predicted proteins | sample 0116_SJ02_MP15_1_FD_133139 | JGI IMG/M metagenome (GOLD analysis project Ga0187771, IMG submission 133139) | Tropical peat soil microbial communities from peatlands in Department of Meta, Colombia - 0116_SJ02_MP15_10_MG | ecosystem: Environmental > Terrestrial > Soil > Wetlands > Peat | place...
CCGTCGGGTTCCCCAAGCCTGCTCGGTGCATCCATCATACACTTTGCCAATGTCATGTCCATCGCCTTCCAATTCGGCCACAGTGGCGAGATATTTGTTCCGCCTCTTGTCGACCTGGCATGGGATACAATTGCCATTTCCCCCAGTGTCCTGGCGCCCACCTTAAGCCAGACGGAAGTAATGATAAATGAAATTGTAAAACATTTTTTCAATGAATAACAGGAAGTTAGGGAAGTTATACCCAAACACGTCCCCAGCGGCATGAAAAAGATTAAATTTACGTAGTCTGATAGTGGTTATGAGTTAATACAGGGGCAATAAATGATGGGATAATACTGCATCAACCGAGACAAGACTATGAATATCGAATTCCGGTTGAAATGTTTGATGCGTGTCAAAATCTACGTACGCTTGATTTCAAAAAGTCAAGTTGATCACATGATCGATAACAAAGCCAGAGCGGTCATCATTTATCGAATTTAAATTAGAACCAAACAGCTTATAAATGATTACTCATCCTGCCTAATTTCTTTATTAAAACCGGTTTGAAAAATGTGTGGGGGCAGATCAATGAGCCATTTATTTTTAAAGTTATACAAAAAAATTTCCGATATATGGGATATAATACTTCTTCAGAGAAAATTGAATACCTTTTAAAAACAAGGAATTAAGGGAAGATGATTTTAATGCCTGAAATCGCAGTTGAGACCTATACAATGGTACCGGCATCTAAAATAAAGAAATTCCGTTCAGGACTTGTGAAGTCTTTTATTTATATACTGATTGGAATGTTTATTTTACCGCCCTTGGTCTTTGCTGCAGAGCCTACGCAATCATACGACAGAGAGTCTATTCGATACCCTTCAATGTACACGGGACAGATATGGGCTAAGATAGGGGCACAATCATCTCCCAGCCCCGCGAAGAGTGTCTTAACTAAGGTTGGAGGAGATTCATCTCCTAACCTCAATACAGAAACGGGAAACGCCTCACCAAAACCCGGAGGGGATACAAAACAGGTCTCGGCCAATAATGAAGGAAACTCATCTCCCAGCCCCCAAATCCAAAAAAGTGAAACCACCCAGGGTACGGAAGTAAAAAAAAGGTTAAAGAAAAAGAGCTCACAAAAGGTGAGGGTGCAAAATAATAAAGTAAGCCAAGCAACAGCAGTAAATAATAAACCGTTGCCGTTAAAGAAGGATGATAAAGAAAGTCAAAAGACGCCGGCAGACAAACCTGTCCAGGCGAAAAAGATAGTCTTGGCGGAGGGGAAAAGACCGGAAACTGTAAAAGCTGATAAGGCTGTGAAAAATTGGCACCATAAGCAGGAACTTTTTGATATAGACTGCAGCGAAAAACTGGCGAGGGTTATCGTTACGTATTATTTTGATAAAAGAGAAACGATTTTAAAAGCGAGTCAAACCCCGGATGCGCAATGGTACCATATTTACCCGGGATCATTTGAAGATCAACTCTATATCGAAATCTGTAACCCCCATCTGTAACAATCAATATTATCCTGCCTGATTACTAACTGACGCCGGGAAACAAACCAACATTTGACTATTGAACACTCTCTAACAATTCCCTTAAAGCAGGTCGAATATAGACGTCACTGAGATCAAAATTTTTCAGGGCCTTAACCAGTGCTTGAATTTTATCTTTTGCAGGTGCCCTGGAATTGACAATAATAAAGCATTCTCCCTTCAATCGGCAGAGACCACCCGCGCTCGTTAAGTCTTCTTCTACAATTTTTTCATATCGTATTTGTATCCCGATCTGGTCGGCCAGTCCTTCAAGTTGACTCAAGATGGTGTGATCATCCATAGAGTTTCTCATTGTTCTGTTAAGTACCGTTGATCTCAGCACATACTACCACAATTCAAGCCGTGCGTCTGTCAATTTTGTTTTTCGGTGTGAAGAGGATTTTGTGTCAAAAAGACGTTTTTTATGTTTGACTTATTTCAAAAATTTAGATTTATTGCCTCAGACAGAGATCTAATTTCAGAATGGAGGTATACCATGAAAGATTCCTTAAAACCCGGACTGACTGTTGAGTTTAAATTCAAGGTGCCCGAAAACAAGACCGTCCCATTTCTTTATCCGGAATTTGGTGAAGGCCAAGTCATGCCGAAAGTTTTCGCTACGGGATTCCTCGTAGGACTATATGAATTTTCCTGTATCAAAGCGCTCAACCCCCATCTCGACTGGCCAAATGAGCAGACAGTTGGTATCGGCATAAATATGATCCATACCGCGGCGACCCCGGCGGGAATGACAATTACCGTAAAGGGGAAACTGGAAAAAGTTGAGGGGCGTAAATTGACGTTTTCACTGGAAGCATACGATGACGCAGAAAAGGTATCCGCGGCAACACACGAAAGGTTTGTTATAAACGCGGAGAAATTCAACGCCGCGATCGACAAGAAATCGGCTAAAAAATAAATCGGCTGCAATTTGAACACGATGCGTTTTCGTTTCCTTGTGCGCAGGTGATGCTCCTCAACACCAACGCATCGTATTTCCGGTACTTGAAATCTTAGAAATCCTGATTTTGGCCTCACTTATCACTTTCATGGAAATTATGGTGAGGCGGGGATGTCTTTTAAACTCGGGAATAGGTGATGCTGTCTTTTTCAAACTCTTCAATGATTTCGTCAGTCAGAGAAGGACGGATTTTTGGCATAATTTCAAAAATAGTTTCAGTACTTACCCTATAATCCTGCTTTGTAGCAAGTTCCTGTTCGAAGGCCAACTGAGCAACCTGCTGGAAGAGATATTCCATATCGGCAGGTGTAAACCGGGATGTCATCTTGATTATACGAACAAGATCGATATCCCCTGTATGCAACTTGGACAGATAGTGTTCCAGAATAGTTTTTCTCTCGTCCTCGTTCAAACCGCCTACTGGAATGATGCAATCAAATCTTCCCGGGCGAAGCAATGCCGCATCGAGCTGCCGGATATAATTGGTGGCACAAATAAGAAGTATATTGTTGCCCTGGTTTTTGAGCAGCGGTACTTGCTTGAGAAATTCATTTGTAATGGACTTGTCAACCCGGCTCGCCTCATCCCGGCTGCCGGCGATTTCCTCAAACTCATCGATGAAGATGACTGATTCTTGCAGGTTTCTCGCCTTTTCCATTATCACGCGCAGATTAGCGCCCACCTTTTCGGTTCCGTCAACCATCAGCATGCTCGGAGCAATTTCTATAAACCACCAGGAAAGAGCTCCAGCTATTGCTCTGGCAAAATGAGTTTTCCCTGTACCGGGCGGGCCAAAGAAGATGATAGTCTTAGGGGGAACAACTCCATGTTTCTCCGAGAGATCCCGCTCTGTCAACGGCAGTATGATTTTTCTCTGAACCAGCTGCTTGGGAGGCTGGGATTCGGAGATGGTGTCCCATATTTCTTTTCCGATAGTCTGAGCCCCCATCTCATTCAGAATGTCCCTCCGCTTATAGGCCAGGAATTCTTCATTAGCCTGTTCTATATTTTCGAGAAAATCGATGCACGCAACACGCAAGCCCACGTCCCGGCCGAGCTTTTCAGACATGAGCCATTTATGCTGCAAAATTCTCGGCCATAAATCATAAGCGGCGTCAGGATCAAATTTTGTGCCGCTGATCTCAAATATTTTACTTGCGCACAAGTCTGGTGATAGTGTTTCTGTTAATTCGTCATTCATAATTCGCCATCCTCAAAGTAGGAAATGTCCTGACATTTTTTACAGGATTAATATTGTGAATTTTCCAGGTTTTTACAGTCACTTGCTTTTTAAACTAATAATATAAGTCAAAATGATCCTGTGTCAAGGGGAAGGTGCCGTAACCCTTGACTTCCGGGAAAGGGGATCGTGTCTATTAGTTTGATAAAACGGAGAGGAGTGATAAAATATTCAATCAAAGGGAAGGCAGGGTTACGATAAAAGTTGTCCCTGTTCCTACCACACTCTTTACCTCGATCTTTCCTTTATGTTCTTCAATAACCTTCTTGACAACGGCAAGGCCCAGACCTGTGCCATTCTTCTTGAGGGTGAAATATGGGGTGAAGATATTTTTCATTTCCTGTTCGGAGATTCCACAACCCGTGTCTTCTATGGATATTGATATTGAAAAAGGGTCCTCATTTGCTTCAGCCTGTATCTTTAGTAATTTTTGAGGCCTGCCATTCATCGAATCGATTGAGTTTGAAACCAGGTTCCTGAATAATTGTTCCAGGTCAAACTTACGCCCCAAAACGTGCAGAGATGACCTGCTTATGTGATTTTCAATACAAATGTCTTTTAAGGTTAGCACGTCTTTAAACATGACCAAACAATCATCGATTACGGATTTGATTTCTATTATCTCCATCTTCACTTCGTCCGGACGAATGGTCTCCAGCATTTCTTTATTTATCACGGTAATTCTATCAACGGATGCTATAATGCGTTCAATGCATTTTTTGATGGCCTCCGAGTCGTTCAACTTATGGATGGCAATCTCCGCGCTTCCATTAATGCACGCAAGGGGGTTTTTTATCTGATGTACAAACATGGGAATCGATTCGGATAGTTGATGCAAGCTCATATTTTGAAGTATGTAAGCCTTAACCCTCTCAATCTCATTTAGCAATTGCTCAAGGGTAAATGGTTTTTCTATAAAGCAGTCACAACGATTGCGCAACGCATCAATGATCAGGTCCTTTTTCCCATAGGCCGTCATCATTATTACCGGCAAATTTCCATGATTCTTACGTATATCTCGCAGGAGATCCATTCCATTCATCATTGGCATGGCATAATCTGTTATAACAAGATCGATCCTGGTGGCGTCATTACAAAGGTGGTTTAGAGCCTCCTGGGCGTTTAATGCTTGCAGAACATGGTACCCTTTGCTTCTCAAGCCCCTGTTCAGGCTCTCTACCTCATCGATTTCATCATCAACAACTAATATTTTCATTGAAATACTCCTTTCATTCGAAATCGATTCCGATTTATTCAGAAAGGTAAAACGTCGCTCTGATTTATTTTAAAATAATCTCACTGGATGAGAGTTCCCGCCATAGACATGTCAGAGACCACAACCCGATCAATATCCAGCAAGAGCTTAACGGCATCTTTCACCTTCGCCATTCCGATAAAGTAATCATTTCTCAGGGAGACCCCAAAGCTCGGTGTCTTCTCGATCTCCTCACCGCGGATATTTATTACCTCGGAGACTGAATCGACAATGATGCCCATGAAGAAGTTCCCCTTGCTGCTTTCATAAATGTCCACTACTACGATACACGTGCGGTCAGTATAGGGTGACTCCTCCATGCCAAACTTAAGGCGCAGATCAATAACGGGTATGACCTTCCCCCTGAGGTTGATGACCCCCCTGACATATGCAGGAGTCTGCGGAATCGTCGTGATGTTCATGATTCCGATGATTTCTTTTACCTTGATAATTTCAATCCCATATTCCTCGCCCCTGAGACTGAAGGTCAGGTATTTTCCTTCCCCGGTGTTTTTAGTCTCGATTTCTTGAGGCGTTCTTTCTCCTGTTACATTACTTGACGCATACTGCATGGCGGGACCTCCTTTTTGGACCTTTCCAGATACCTTCATTCCATTGATTGAACGATGAAAAAGGATGGGGCGGGATACCAGGGGCAATGTATTCTCACCCCATCCCTATACAAATTCCTGGTGTTAGAAATTCTTGAAGTTTTCCTCTTCCATGACATTCAACTGAGCCGGCCTCACAAGCCTTGCTTTATGGGCTACGAATTCTTTTGCCGAAAGTAGTTGAACATTCTCATCCTTATGAGCGAGCTTTGCCAGTCTTGTGCCTACGGATTCAGAATTGCTTTCAGATACCTTGCCTTTACCGTTTGACTTTCCACTAACCAGAGCAGTTAAGTCTACTACAAACAGCTTCATTTGCTGGGCTTGGGCGCTCATCTCTTCGGAAGCCGATGCTGACTCTTCCGCATGGGCCGCGCTCTGCTGAATTACTTTGTCCATCTCAGATACAGCACCGTTGATGTGCTCAATCTTCTGAGATTGCTCCTGGGAAGCTGCCGCAATCTCACCCACCAGCTCTCCAACTTTCTTAGCCCCTGCCGACACCTTCGAAAAGGCATCATTGGTCTTTACCACGATATCTGAACCATTTTTGATTTTCTTGACTGTATCTTCAATCAGATTGGCTGTATTCTTCGCTGCATCAGCCGCGCGCATGGCCAGGTTCCTCACCTCATCTGCCACCACTGCGAACCCGGCTCCTGCCTCTCCTGCCCGGGCCGCCTCCACAGCGGCGTTCAAGGCGAGCAGATTGGTCTGAAAGGCAATCTCATCAATCGTCTTGATGATCTTGGCTGTTTCCTCGCTCGCATGTGAGATCTCTGCCATAGATCTAGTCAGCTCCTTCATGGCGCAATTGGCCTCTTCGACAACCTTACTTGTATCCACCATCAGAGTATTGGCCTGATGAGAATGATCGGCGTTCTGCTTGGTCATAAATGCCACCTCTTCCATGGTAGCTGAAGTCTCCTGTAAACCCGCCGCATGCTCTGAAGCACCCTCGGCTAAAGATTGACTGGCTTCAGATATCTGGAATGAAGAAGATGCCACCTGCTCGGCACCACCGTTTAGATCATTAATGATACGGTAAATCGGACGGGATATAGATCTGGCCATTATATAAGAAAAGAGCAAGCCGCCTATAGCGATGAGGATCACCGCGGCAAGAATAATATACAATATTTGATTCAGCATTTGACCCAGCTCTTTTTCCACATCATTAATATAGATCCCCGAACCTATAACCCATCCCCAATCGGGCAGCCCCTTGACATAAGAAATTTTTGGTACCGGCTGTGTGTACCCAGGTTTTGGCCAGTTATAGTCCACAAACCCTGCTCCTTCATTCTTAACCTTCTCCACAAAGGCTACAAATAGTCTTTTGCCATTTGGGTCTTTAAAATCGGTCAAATCCTTGCCGTCCAACTCTTTCTTAATAGGATGCATAATCATCCGGGGTTCCATATCATTTATCCAGAAATACTCATTCCCTTCATAACGCAGATTTCTGACCGACTCCAAAGCCTGCTGCTTTGCTTGCTCCATCGGCATGCCCCCTGACTTGGCCAGTTTCGCGTAATAGTCCAATACCCCCCAGGCCGTTTCTACTACATGCCTGGTTTTTAGATGCTTGGCCTCAATCATCCTTTGCTTTACTGTCGGATAAATGCAGGCGAGGACCAGAGAGAAACAGGCCGTGATAATTACCGCCGGCATAAGTATCCTCGTCGAAAGTTTAAATCTATTTATGTTTAACATTGCTTTCCTTTCCTTTCTAATTATAGGCGCCGTCACCACCGGTAAAATTTTTTGTGGTTGTCTGTGACAGCCGCACAAAAATAAAAAAACTTATATAGCGAATTGCGATGATACGGCAGGCTAATGAGCACCAATCATGCCACACAGGAATGTTTGCCAGAAAATAATGGAATAATGCATATATTCAGTATGTTAGTGGTAGAAGATGTGACTGATGGAGTATTTTGCAGATGTTCTGGTTGGCGTGTTTAGTACTCCAATTTGGCGCGCATTGAAATGAAACGACCTCAATCATCAATTACTTACAGTAATATATACCATTTTGGAGCGGTCTATTATGGACTATTCAACGCCATACGATTCCAGCTTTCTGCGGAGGGTATTGACACCTATATTCAGAAGTCTGGCTGCTTCGGTCTTGTTCTTTGCCGTTTGATCATAGGCCTTGAGTATATGAGCTTTTTCCACTTCTGCAAGGGGAGCAATCTTTTCGGATTCTGTTTGAGGTGCAGACTTTGCAATTGACCTTCGGCTTCGTACATGATCCGGCAGAAGATGAGCAGTAATGGGTCCGTCTTGTGCTAGATTAACAGCCGCTTGGAGAATAGACCTAAGCTCTCTGATATTTCCGGGATAGTCGTACGCCGTAAGCATCGATATGGCTTTTTCGTCAATACGCTTCGGTTCAGGAGCTTTTTGGAATTCTGTCAGAAACTTGCCTATCAAGAGGGGAATATCCTCCTGTCTTTCCCTTAGAGGCGGAAGGTGAAGCCACGCCCCTTTGAGTCGGTAGTATAGGTCTTTGCGAAACATTCCCCTGGCTAACAACCTGTCAGGATTCTCATTGGTAGCAGCAATAAATCGAACATCCGTTTTCTGAAGCCTGCTTGTTCCTAACTTTGTGAATTCGCCTTCCTGCAGTACCCGCAGCAACTTTCCCTGAAGATCGAAGGGCATACTGCCTATTTCATCCAAAAACAGGGTGCCATGATTTGCGTGTTCCAGATAACCCACACGATCCTTCTCAGCTCCCGTAAATGCCCCTTTGGTATGGCCAAAAAATTCGGCGTCAAACAGAGAGCTGTGTAGAGAGGCCATGTTTACAGGCATGAAGGTTGAGTTCGCTCTGGAACTAGCCATGTGAATGGCCTTGGCGAGGAGCTCCTTACCTGTCCCGCTTTCTCCTGTGATCAAAACAGCTACATCGCTGACGGAATGGAGTTCTGCTTCCTTTAATATTCTCAAAACATTGACCGATCTCGTGACGATATTTTCAAAGGCCTCCGGGTACATTAGTTCCGGTAAGACATCCTTTTTCTTGAGATCGAGGATATCCAAGAGCCGCTTTCTCTCTTCAGCATGGTTGATTCTTAAGATCAGATCGTCTTTGGATAGTGGTTTTACCAGGTAGTCATAAGCCCCTTTCTTTAAACATTCCACCGCCACCTTCGCCTCATTAACTGCTGTGACCATGATACACTCGGTGCTCGGACTATATTTTTTTATTACTTCGAGTAGTTCCATCCCATTCAGGCCAGGCATTGTTATGTCTATTAATGCAATATCGTAAGCTCCTCCCTGTTCGAAAATTACAGCCGCTTCTTTCGGGTTGCTCTCTGTGCGTACATTTTTATAGCCGGCAGTTATCAGTCCCCTCATGATGCTATCCAAAAAATCCTGCTCATCATCGACAACAATTATTCTGTTACCCATTTGTGCCTCCCCTGAACATTCTGATCATTTCAAACGTATACAAAGCGCACAGACCAAATTTAGTATATAGGAATTAACCCTTTTTTTACTTTTATTCCACATTGTTCAGAATCACCCGGAAGGTGCTACCTTGACCGGGTTTGCTCTCCACTTCAATGCGTCCTCCCAACTCGGCAACCACGGTGTTACAGACATAGAGGCCCAGACCTGTTCCCACAGATGCCTTGGTAGTAAAGAAGGGATCGAATATCTTTTCTTTTATTTTTTCATCCATGCCGCATCCATTGTCACTAACCTCAATGACGTGGTGATGCGGATACCTGTCTACTGATAAGACACTCAGCCTTATCCAGGAATCCTCCTTGTCTGAAGCCTGTGCGGCATTGATCAACAGATTGATCAGTATTTGCTCCAGAGCCTCGGGATCGGTGAAAATCTGCGGGAGGTTTTCGGGGATATCCACTTCGAAGGATCTGACTGTTTTCTTTATCTCTGAACGGCAAATATCTACTCCCTGCTCAACCACCTGCTTTAGGTCAACCTTGTATCTTCCTTGTCTATCCCTTCTTCTGGCAAATCCTTTCAGTCTGGAGACTGTGTTGGTGATTCTATGGGATCCATGTTCTATATTATCAAGGAGCTTGAAGATATCCTTGCGGAATTCCTGGTATGGCATGCCGAATAATTCAAAATCAGGATGATTTTCTGCATACTCGTCGATGATTGGTAACAGATTCTCCGTATACTCTCTCAGTATGGGGATATTGAAGACAATAAAGCTATTGGGATTATTGATCTCATGTGCAATACCTGAAACAAGAAGTCCCAGAGACGCGAGCTTCTCGCTTTGCATGATCTGTCTTTGCATCAGCCTTGACTCTGTGATGTCGCTTATGCGTACAATCGTTGCATCCGGCCCACCCGCTTCATCTTTCACGGGATATACGACGACCTGTTCTAATCTATCAGGGTCCATCCTGCCTTTTCGCTCAAATGTCCCGACATAGCCTTTCATAGCTGAAAGAGGGTATTCACATCCTTCACACGGGCCTGATTCTCCGAAAAATGCATTGAAACAGGGCTTCCCTATAGCATCTCTGTAATTGTTCAACTTGTAGTAATCCCTGGCGGCCCTGTTGAGCATCTTTACAACATGGTTTTTGTCCAACATGATAAGAGGATCTGAAATGCCGTCAAAAACCATGCGAAGCATGTCCTTGCTTTGCCGAAGTTGTTCCATTGCATACTTGCGCACGGTGATATCCGATACCATGCCGTCGTATCCGACAAGACGCCCTTCACTATCATGAAAAAGGACGGATGTGTTCCTAACCCACCGAATGGAGCCGTCTTTGTGGATTATTCTGTGATCAATGGGCGGTGGATTCTCCCCTGAAAGTATGCAGTGTGTTTGCTTAATCACAGCTTCGCGGTCATCCGGGTACACCATCTGGAACCAGAGGTCCGGATCAGCATCATACTCCTCTGCCGTGTAACCTGTTACTGTAATGCAGGCAGGGCCGTGTGTCGTGGCGACAGAATGTCCATCTTCAATCTTGACAGAATAAATATAATCCGTTACCGACTCCACGAGACGTCTGTAACGTTCCTCACTCTTTGCAAGCGCCTCCTCAGCCGCCTTACGGTCGGTGATGTCTTTGGACACTACCGTTACGGCAACTGTTGCTCTTCCATCCTTATCTTTCACAGGACTGAATGTCCGGAGGAAATATCTTCCGTCTCTTTCACTTTTATTTTCATGCTGGATAGATGTTCCGGTTTCAAACACATGTTCCACTTTCTTAGTAAATTCCTTTGTGTATTTCTTGGAATGGAACTCACTGTATGATCTACCAACGACTTTGTCCAATGTCATGCCAAATCTTGATAAATGTCCTTCATTCATGAACAGATACCTGCAATCCCTGTCTACAAGGTACATCGAGTCCTCCGTCGATGCCAGGGATCGATATTTCTCTTCCGATTCCCGCAATGTCTCTTCCGCGTGCTTGCGGTCGGTTATATCTAAAATGGATATCAGGCTTTTTTTAGTTCCCGGTATCATGGCAATTGTCGCAAACGCGTCTCTGATTTTGCCATCTCTGTGAATAAAGCGAAATTCGTAGTTCCTTGGGGCCGCATCCGGATCAATCCTCCGCAAACGGTGGTACTCCTGCATCCTCGCCAGGTCATCTTTAACAACTAATTCAGCCCAACTTTTTTTGCCCTCTACCTCATTTTTGGAGTAACCGGTAAGTTTCTCAAATGCGGTGTTGCTCAGGGATATGGTGGTATCTTCCTCGACGATCATTATCGCAGAAGCGGTGGTTTCAAAAATCGTTCGATACTTAGTCTCGGATTCCTGAAGCATCTCCCCCATTTTTTTGCTTTCGGTAATGTCTTCGAATGTCTCTACGGCACCCACCAGATTTCCCACGGAATCTTTTATGGCCGCTGCGGTAAAACGAAGCCATTTGCCTCCCTTGCCCAGTTCCGGAAAAAAATCCGTTGCCTCATAAGCGTCCTTGACCAGTTTAGACTTACTATACTTAGTAGTATACCACTGAGGGATCTTTTCTGTGGCGTCATCCAATAGGAGATCCGCCAGGCAGGGCCGCTCTGTGCCGTAAAATGCCCTCCAGTGCTGATTTGTGCCAATCATAGCTTTAGCCTTCATCTTGCTCAGATTTTCCAATGCCCTATTCCAGTAAATGACCCTGTGATCTTTCCCAATCACAAAAGTGGGGATCGGCGACCCCTGGATGGTAGTATACAATTTCTGCTCGCTCTCCTTGAGCGCCATTTCGACCAACTTGCGCGCGGTAATGTTTCTCATCGAACCGATGATTTTATGGGGAATTCCCCTTTCATCACGTACAAGCCTGGAGCATAAAGACCAGGTAAGAAATCGGCCGTCTTTATCTTTCAGCGTCATCTCGCTATCGGTTACTATTCCTGTCTTTTGCATTTCTTTTAAAATCTTATGTCTTTCTTCAGGATAGGCATATATCTCTAATACTGATTTTCCGATCAATTCATCCCGTGTATATTTAGTCAACCTTTCGATGGAGGGTGAGAGTTCCAGAATTATCCCGTCATAGCTGATTTCATAATAGAGATCCTGTATATTTTCGTATATGTGTCTGTATTTCTGCTCGCTCTCGCGCAGTTTATCCTCTGCCTGTTTGCGCTCCGTAATGTCACGAAATTCTGTAACCCGCACCTTTCTGTCAAGATAAGGGATTACCTTGCCCTGGATTTCCAAAGGATAGGTCGATCCATTCTTCTTTAGACCCATTACTTCGTAAGGTTTTTCGTAATCCGAAAGGATATTTCTCATGACCAGACCACACCATTCCGGGTGGATGAGTTTTAATCCGTCCATTCCAATAAGTTCAGACAGTGTATACCCTGTCATTGTTGATAATCCCTGGTTCGCTTCCAATATGACACCCTTGTCGTGAATACCAATACCACCGAAGGAGGCCTCATGGAGCCGGCGAAACCGTTCTTCGCTATCCCGCAGGGCGTTTTCCGTCCGCTTGCGATCTTCTATTTCCTCTAATAGTTGCTGGTTTTTTGATAGAAGTTCGGCCGTACGCTCCTCTACCAGACGTTCCAAATTATCATGCGCCCGCTGAAGCGCCTCTTCCGCGCGTCCGCGTTCGGCCAATGCAGCCTTAAGTTTAGAGATCAGACTCTTTTCATTACCTCGCTTCTTTTTTAACTCTGCATGGGTACGGATTCTGGCAAGCAATTCCGCATAGTTGAATGGTTTTGTCACATAATCCACAGCACCGGCTTCATATCCTTTCAAGATATCTTCCATCTCGTCTTTCACGGTTAGAAATATGACCGGAACATCCCTTGTTTCCACAGATCCCTTTAATATCTTGCAGACTTCAAACCCGTCCATCTCCGGCATCATAATATCTAAAAGGATAAGGTCGGGGGTAATCTTACCAACCATATCCAGGGCCTGTTTGCCATTCGTGGCGACCGCTATCTGATATCCTTCATTGCTCAAGGTCATCGCCATGATTTGAAGTTCAATCGGGGTGTCGTCCACAATTAGAATCGTCGGTCCTTTTAGTTCTGATGGAATATGATCATCACTCATTATTTATCATCTCCTTGAACTTACCGTTTTCCTCTACCTCGGGCTAATTTACAGGATTGAATAATATATTTAGAAAATTTTAAATATTTTAAACGTCTTTATTAAAGTTACAGGAAAAAAATAAAAAAAGCTATCGGACGTTGGTCCAATATGGGAGATTTTTGGAAAAAACGCTCTATGTCATTTTGAGAAATAATGCGCTGAAGACTCTTATGAAATTAACGTTTTCATTTTGTTGTGTTCATAAAAGAAATTATAACATAACAAAATTGATGACAGGCAGGATTGGAAACCGATTTTTTATTCTTCATGCCGAACTTATTGCGAATGTCATATCTGTGGCAATCAATCGAGGATGGAGCCACATTTAAGACTTTTTCGTTTGATTTGATATTTTTTATATAGCATTTGCTTTCTTATTTAAAAATATAAAAAAGTTACGTTTGCTTGTCAATTATTTTTTCCCCGCAAAATGTTTTGTCGGTTGGTGATGGTAAAGATCGGACAGACCCGCCTCACACGTATTTTGCTCATAATGCGTCATGCCTGGGTGTAGGCGTCCTATGGATAGTCGGTGCTATCGGTAATGATGATTATAATTGATGGGAATTTGAGTGTGATCACCCACGGCGTATTCAGATGGATGACAGGGTGTGATTGCTATGGTGCTTTGGTTGATGGTTTCATATGTTCACCAGTTACCGAATATACAGCCGTTCCCTATTTCTTGTATTTCTCTTTTGCTAAGGCTTAAGAAATTACCATCACTCTTGACCGGTGAGAATTCGACAAACTGATATTCGACTGCTTCATTAATATAAAAAGGATCACTCTTCAGAATTTCCCGTACTTCATCAAGACCCGCATTGGCAAGGATCACGCCCCCGACCCTCGGATTTTGAGGTCCGTAACAGATGAATTTCGACTCTTTTAAGAAGGTATCAAGAAACCTTCGGTGGTCAGCCAGAAGGGCATCTATGACTTTCAGCGGTTTGATATACTTACCAAAGATGATGACCATAGGTTTTCTCCTGTACATTCGATCGATTTAACGGGAAAGCAGTAGCCACAAAGCGATTTGATACTTGTTTGATAAGACATTACTTCCTAACATTTGAAATATAGGAAAGGTTTGTTTTAATGTCAATTATTTTTTCCCATCTTCATAAGTAGCTTACACCTACCATTATTCTTCCATTTAATTCTCATTGTCTGCCTTCTTATAAGGGTACTAATTTATCACCAAAAAAAGTGCCAATTGTTAAATCTTGGCCAAATCAAAGAACATTTAAGTTTTGGGAGGTGAACCATGGCAAAAGAAGAAGCAAAAAAAGAAGTGGCTAAATCAGAAGGGGCGCGGCCTCTCGTACCTTTTTTGGATGCAGAAAGATGGTTCGATGATTTCTTCAGGAGAGCATTTACGCCTATCAGCTTTCCCAGATTAAGAGTCACCGCCACTGAAGACATTATGCCCGATGTGGATATGTTTGAGGATGGCGGGGACATAGTAGTGAAGGCTGAACTCCCCGGCATCAAAAAAGAGGATCTCGAAGTAACATTAACGGACGACGCCATCACAATTTCCGGGGAGAAGAAGAAGGAAGAGGAGATCAAGAAGAAAGATTATTACAAGTGGGAGCGTTCCTACGGTTCTTTTTATCGTACTCTCAGTCTGCCTGCGGAAGTACAGGCTGACAAGGTAAAATCAACGTTTAAAGATGGAGTTCTTGAGATTAGGATGCCCAAGAGCGAGAAAGCCAAGAGTAAGGAAGTAAAGGTTAAAGTTGAATAGAGTGTTAAAGGCTCGTCTGCCTCAAAAAATATTGAGGAAAGACGAGCCTGCAAAAATTGACTTATAAAGTTGCCAGCAAAATAACTCACACTATCGTACTTTTATTCTTCCATATATGGTTTTACAAGCGAATCGAATGCATATTCGGAATGGCACCTTTTGTTTGCCACTTTACAAGCAAATGGCTTATCGTCCTTGACATACTTGAAAAATTTTCCATAGTTCTCATTCTCATTGATATCCCACAGCTCCTTAATGTTTGAAACGGCTTCATTATTTTTGTAATTCGTTGTTTCCAATAAAACAAAACATTTATTCATTTTTTTATTGTAGTGATATGTATAATTGATCAGCATCATTCCATTTTTAGTTTCTATTATGCCGTTGCGTTGAGTGAAACGATCATGGGCGTTCTTACCGCACTGTTCTTCTAAAATATATATTTCTTTTTCTGAAGCCGCATAACAGTTGAATGAAGGGGGAAACAATAAAGTGGCGTAAATGATTAGTGACAGGGATATGACCAAGATTATTTTTTTAACAAAACGATTCCCTTTGAAATCGGCAGTTATTTCTTGGGCAAAAAGGCGGCACACAGGCTTGAAAATTACCTGAATAAACAGGACAAGCACAAAATAAGCGCAATCTCCCATATTGAAGAAAAAGAGTTCAAACAGTCAGTTCTTATCTCTTGAAAATATTGATGCCGGAGCCCGGGGTCGAACCGGGATGCTCTTGCGAGCGGGGGATTTTGAGTCCCACTATGCATGTTTTTTTTCATTCAAGATAAATAGCGTTTAATATATAACAATTTATATTGATTCATCTTTTCGCGACACCACGGTTTATTTCAATTTATCTGAATATGGCAAAATATACATGTTTTTTGAAAAGTATGCTAACCATATTGCTAACCAAGTTCTATTCGTTTTTTTTAATACCACATAGATAATTTAAAGTCACTATATCATTTTAAAAAAGTAGTAATGCATTCAATCACGCTTAGAAATCAAGGGTCGGATATGCACCGCTTCAAATACTCAAATCGAGATATAGGATGATCGCGCCGGTCTGTTGAATGCGGGGTAAAAGTGCAATAAAGACTGCTCATTTTTCCATCTCAGGAATTCGTAAGCAACTTCCTCAGTCAATAAATATAACTCCAATAAAAAAATATCACACTTCCATCTAGAAATTACTGCATATAGAAACAATCAATTTTTCAATTAATTTCTTTATATCAGATCTCCAACGATACGGGTAACACCTAGAAGAAAAAATTTTCGCCTTGACTTATACATCAGCATACGAGTATTCTTCTCATGCGGTTCATCTTTGTTGCCCAGTAAAACAATCAACCAAGCCCTTAACCTTCTTGTAGAGTGTCTTATGATAAAGAGTTTCCTGAAAGTGCCGATATCTTGGGCTTCATGGGGACATTTAATAACCCTTCGAAGCCTTCTTCAATGAGATCTTTTGGAAAAGTGGAAAGTAGCCACAACACCCGGGCCTCTCAGTAAGGCCTGACTGTTACCAATCAGTGAAAGGAATAGATGCTTATGGTACTGGTATTATCTGGCGGTGATACTGAGATGAAAATCCATCTGAACTCTATCGAGATACTGTCAAAAAAACTACGCAGGACAACAGGGGAAATAACTCCTATTTACACGAGCATCCTTTATGATTTGAAAAAGAAGGCTCGTGTGAAGACATTTCTGCATATATTTGTGAGCAAGAAGGTTGAAGAAATTATAGGGTATTGAGAAGCATTCTCTGTAGGAAAAGGTATTTCTTGTTTTTTCACGAGAGTGATAACTAAACATCTTTGCCCTCCGTTCTAATGGATTCAATGGAACTTTAATTCATCTTTCATTGTTTGGATTTGGTCCGCCCAAGCAAAATAATATCTATCGCATTGACGCATTGACGAGGAGAAATTTGTATGAGCCATAAAAAAATCGCTATGGAACACGACAAAAAGATAGCTCTCGTTGCGCACGACAACAAGAAGCGTGATCTGGTTGAATGGGCAAAATACAATCGAGTGCTCTTGGCTCACCACAAGTTATATGCGACAGGAACCA
>Ga0187771_10001217_pt1 | contig 17019 bp, 12 predicted proteins | sample 0116_SJ02_MP15_1_FD_133139 | JGI IMG/M metagenome (GOLD analysis project Ga0187771, IMG submission 133139) | Tropical peat soil microbial communities from peatlands in Department of Meta, Colombia - 0116_SJ02_MP15_10_MG | ecosystem: Environmental > Terrestrial > Soil > Wetlands > Peat | place...
GGAAGGATTTATCATCCTGAGCTTGCGGTATATATCGAAGGGTGGCACATCAGTTTTCATCGATAGCCTCTGCGAAAGCACGACCTGGAATATATCACCAGCAATTATATAATCCTTTGCCTTTTCCACAGCTTTTAAATAATTCTCTTTTTTAAAATTGCTTGAGAGATTTATCTTGCCTTCATTAGAGAACATGATGCGGTTAGGCGTTTTCGCCGTACTGAGAATACCTTCATACTCCGATATCAGTTTAGAGGCCCTGTCATGGTTTTCGTCAGAAAATGCCGGCGCCATCAGTATCATCTTCTGTTTAATATGATCGAAGGCTATAAGGATCTTCGGGAATAACATATAGATATCCGGAAGATTCAGCCTGTCCGGTTTGGTATCGGGTATCTTTTCATAGAATCTTATGGAATCATAACTGAAATACCCGACAAGTCCGGCGTTAAAAGGCGGTAATTCATCATGGGTGTCCTCTTCAAAACGGTCCACAATCTTTTTTAATTCAAGTGCGGGGTTTTCACTGGTGAATTCTTCTACATTGCCCCTGAATACTATTCTAACCCTGTTCTTTTTTGCTGTAAACTCCAGTTCAGGTTCGAAACCGAGGAAAGAATAACGCCCTAATTTCTCACCCATCTCCACGCTCTCCAGAAGAAATCCCTTAGCACCGGGCTTTTTCAGTGCAAGAAAGGCGGAAACAGGGGTCTCTACATCAGCTGTGATCTCCCTGTAAACTGGGTAAATCTTAATTTTACAAGACATTCAATCCTCCTTAAAAACTTTCGGGAGAAAACAATAAAAAAACCCGCAGGTGTTATACCTGCGGGTTTTAAAACTATTCTATTATCACCACTAAACGTCCCGGCAAGAACTTTCACCTGAAATCGACATAATTGTGTACCACCACCAGCTATTAGCAAATACGAACCGGAGTTTCATAGGTGAATCTCCAAAATTATTTAACTAATGATAACTCGAATATTTTTTTTTGTCAAACATTATTTTCAACACTTTTTTAAAGCAGTGAATTTTGAATATAATAAATTTTTTATATATAATGATAGGATTTTAAAAATTAAACGGCTGGAGGTCATTTATGAATAAGACAGGTGATACTAATTCCTTTCAATTAAGCCGGCAGGAATTTAACAGGATCGAACAGTACCGCCGTTTAAAAGAAACTTCTGTTCTCGTTATCCTTTTTACCGACATAAAGGAATTTACAAGACTCACTGAAGAAAAAGGTGAACAATATTCCAGTATGATACGGAAGTATCATGATGATATCCTGATCAGCACAATCGAAGAGAACGGCGTAGGCCTGGTTATAAAACATATCGGCGATTCTGTGATGGCAGTTTTCTCAGAACCCTCCAGTGCAGTTGAAAGAGCTCTTAAGATCCAGGAACGTATCAGAGAATTTAATGAAACTCACCCGGAACTTGAAAAGATCCGGGTAAGGATCGGTATACACATGGGGCAGGTCACTGTTGAAAATGAAACAAAGCTGGATCTTTTCGGCAGTCATGTAAACCGGGCCTCACGAGTAGAAGGCCTTGCCGACGGCGGCCAGATATACATGACTTATCCTGTTTTTGACAGTGCAAAAGGCTGGCTCTTATCCATCAAGGATTCACATCTTTTATGGAGGCTTCATGGCAGATATTATCTTAAAGGAATAGATTCTCCCGTGGAAATTTACGAAGTTACCGATGGCCGCTACAGTTCGCCTAAGGCTCCGGTTAATGCACGGAAAAAACGTTCTTTTATTCCAGTCTGGGCATGTGCTGCACTTGTACTTCTTGGCATTCTGCTCACTGCCGGTTTTCTCCAGTTAAAAAGCACCGAGGTATACCTTGTTAACTGGAATTCTGAAGACACAATCATCGATCAGAAAGAGCAAATTATCCTTTCAGGGAATAAGGACCAGGAAAACCGGAGAGTACTCAATAATATATCGATAGGAAAACACCTCTTTCATCAGAATATCAACTACATAGTGAAAAATTATATGGAAACGGATATAAAAAGGGGAAAGAATTATATAACCCCCTCCTTCACTGCAAATTATCTGCCGGGGATGTCAAGGAGACTTGATTATTCTAAGGATAGCACATATATTCAGGACCAGCAGGACTTTACATATCTGCTCTATGACAAAAAAAACAATCGCATTGAAAATAAGGCGAGTATTGATATTTCTATCAAAGGCCTTGTAAACCCCAGCCATAATGAACTCATCATCTTTACATATAGCTGGCTTGTATCTTTAAACGGCAAGACCTTGAGTGAAAATGAGCTTCAGGTTACCAACAACCGAAGAAATATGGAAGCAAGAAATGTGACCGAAATTATATACGAAGATGATTTGCATTACTGGTATGCAAAGCGCTTTACCTCCGGTGATTCGACTGAACTTGAGATACAGTCTGCATATATTGAATATAAAAATAAATAAACATTTCCTGCAAATTGCAATTTCAATATTACTGGTGTACAATAACTTATATCTAACAAAGGAGAGTAATCATGCCTGTCGTTATTTTTCGCACCGTATTAACGGCTTTATTATTATTATTTTCCTCCATCGCATTGAACCATGCAGCCGAACTGGATCAGGAATTCATTACAGCTATCACAAACGGAGATACCAACAAGGTTAAACAGCTCCTTAACAGCTGGAGGGATGTTAATGGCCGGGACAGCAAGGGAATGACGCCTGTGATGTTCGCAGCAGCAAGGCGCAAGACCGAGATTTTCAACCTTCTGGTAAATAGGGGAGCGAATATTAACGCAAAAGACAATAACGATGATACCGTCCTTATATGGGCTGTGAGAGGCGCCGATGCGGAGATAGTTAAATACCTCCTTGATAGGGGCGTTGATGTGAAAGCGCAGAACAAGGGTGGCAGAAATTCTCTTATGATAGCTTCACTCTGGGGGCATCCCGACATAGCCGGTGCTCTAATTGATAAAGGGGCGGATGTGAATGTTCATGAAAACGATGGTTTTACTGCTCTGATGCTGGCATCCACCAATGGAAAGGATGGTTCCCTAAAACTCCTGATCGCCAAAAATGCGGATCTAAATGCCAGGGACATTGACGGAAGGACGGCATTGATGCTTACCTCCATGACAGGTTATACGAATATCATTGAAATACTATGCTCTAACGGGGCTGATGTGAAAGCAGTCAATTTGCATGGAAGCACAGCCATGATGTTCGCAGCAATCAATGGTCAGAATGAAGTAATAAAAATTCTTCTGAAATACGGATCAGAAATAAATGTCAGGGATGACGAGGGCAACACTCCCCTTATGTTTGCAGCTTCCAGCGGAGAGACTGAAACTGTGAAGCTACTCATAGAGAAAGGTGCTGATCCCGGCATCAGAAATAAAAAAACCCATACTGCTCTTGATTATGCCAAATCTAAAAAATATCTTGATATTGTAAAGATTCTCTCGGAGCAGATCTCGGTCCAGACCGAACAGAATACTGTAAGGATCGCCGTTTTCGACATGGAATCGAAGTCAAAAGAACTATCTAAAGATGAGGTTTCAACACTATCCGATTATATAAGATCGGCTTTTATAAATACAGGCATTTTCACAGTCGTGTCAAGAGAAGAGATAGGTAAAACAATTGAAGAGTCCAAACTTCAGATGTCAGGATTGACTGAGGAATCAAACGCCATAAAAGTTGGCAAGATTCTGAACGTAAAGAAAACTGTACTTGGAACTATCGGTAAATTCGGGAAGAATTATATAATCAATATCAAGCTAATCGATCTTGAGACTGGTAAATATGTATCAGCCCAATCGATTGAAGCGGAGACAAAAGAAGACATGCTGAAACTCATAAAACAGAAAGTCTCAGAACTGGCCAGCAAAGTCACCGAATAGGAGACTTTTATGCTGACCAGAGAAATTTATCTTAAATTTAAGTCCAGAGCCCTGCAAATCCTTAAAAAAGCCTCAATAGCCGTAACTCCCGAGGAGGCTGGCACTATGGAAGTAGCTGAATACAATCTTGGAATGCCCGAATCCATAGGACTCGAACTTATTGTATACGTCAATACGGAACGCTGCTGTGCGAAGGAATTGATATTATTTCCCCGGCAAACCTGCCCGGAACATCGCCACCCCCCTGTGGAAAATGGCCCCGGCAAAGAAGAGACTTTTCGTTGCAGGTGGGGAGAAGTTTACCTTTACACAAGCGGAGAACCATCAGTTAAGATAAAAGCAATCCTTCCTGCGGGTAAAGAAATTTTTTTTACTGCAAGACATGAGATCATTCTTAAACCCGGCAGGCAGTATACTTTACCCCCGGACACACTTCACTGGTTTCAAGCAGGTCCAAAAGGGGCAATTATCTCCGAATTTTCAACAAAAAGCAGGGATTATGCAGATATCTATACTGACCCCGCGATTAACGCGGCAGAGCCGCGCCAAATTTAGGTGAATTTTAATGTTCGATGTAACTTCTCTTGGAGAGATATTGATTGATTTTACTCCAGCGGGAAATTCGAATAACTGTAACCTCCTCTTTGAGAGGAACCCGGGAGGAGCTCCGGCTAATCTGGCTGTCAGCGTGGCAAGGCTCGGCGGGTCCTCTGCCTTTATCGGAAAAGCTGGTGACGACATTTTCGGTCGTTTCCTTAAAAACACTCTCAAAAAAGAAAATGTGGATGATTCAGGACTCGTTCTTACAAAAGAAGCTCTAACCACTCTTGCCTTTGTTGAACTCAAGGAAAACGGGGAAAGGGACTTCAGTTTTTACAGGAATAATAGTGCAGACACTCTTTTAAAACCCTCAGAAGTCTGTATTGACCATATCAAAAATTCCCGTTTTTTTCATTTCGGATCCCTATCACTTACTCACAAAAGTGCAAGAAAAGCAACAATGGCCGCATTACGGACGGCATTAAAATCGGGAGTTAATATATCCTATGATCCTAATCTTCGTAAACCTCTCTGGAAAAATTCTGATGAAGCAAAAAGGGCTATCCTTTCGGTCATGCACTATGCCTCGGTCTTAAAAGTTTCGGACGATGAATTATTTTTCATAACCGGAGAAAAAGAATTAGACAGGGGAGCTGAAATTATAATAAAAAGATTTAATACACCTATTCTCCTTGTGACAAGGGGAGCTGACGGGTCGAATTCATATTTTTGCGGAAAGGTTATCAGGCAGAGTGCATTTACAGATTTAAAAGTGATAGATACTACTGGGGCCGGTGACGCATTTTTTGGGTCTTTCCTGTATTCCCTCCTGCATGAAGCCTGCATGGATGTTCGGCATCTGACACAAACCGGAATGGATTTCTGCATGCGCTTTGCCAGTGCCGCTGCCGCCGTCTGCGTTTCACGAAAGGGTGCAATACCGTCTCTTCCAAAACGGGAAGAGGTTCTTTCTCTCCTCAATCTCCGACAGTCGGTTTGAATATCAGCCTTAAATCAAGTTGAAATTTCAGCTTTGTAAGTTACGATTTATATAATTAGCTCCGAATAAATCCTTTTTTGACAATAAAGATTTTCATAATTATAATTTCAGACTTTTCTGGACTGATATTTGTACGGGGAGACTGTAAATGAATGGCGATCGAATGAACAAGCTGACTAAGAATACTGACGAATCAATGAAACTCATTGACATCTGCAAGTTAAGCGAGGAAAAAGCCCTGGAAAAGATGGAAACAAGTGCTCAGGGTCTAAACGCCGGGGAAGCCGAAGAACGCCTCAGAACTTATGGCAGAAATATACTGCAAAAAGAACGGAAAAAGAATTATTTCCTGGATCTGCTCTTAAGATTCAAAGATCCCCTTGTCATACAGCTGGTAGTTATTTGTGTCGCCCTTTACTTTACAAGCGACCCGGGAGATCCCAGTCCGTTCATAGTTGCAGGAATGATAGTGATCAGCGTCTTTATAGCCTTTATTCAGGAAACCCGCTCCGGCAGAGCAGTCGAGGCCCTGAAAAGCCTTATAAAAACCAGCGTTCGGACATTAAGAAGCGGAAAAGAGGTTGAGATTCCCATAACTGACATAGTTCCGGGCGATATAGTAGTTCTCAATGCCGGTTCAATCATTCCAGCCGATGTAAGGGTCATCACAGCAAAGGATTTCTTCTTAAGCCAGTCAGTACTGACCGGTGAATCCATGCCTGTTGAGAAATTTTCAGAAAAATCTCAGGAGGTCAGTGAAGCCATCGAACTCTCCAATGCCTGTTTTGAGGGCAGCAATGTCGTAAGCGGAACTGCAAAGGCTGTTGTAGTAATCTCAGGAACCGGAACGATGCTCGGTGCTGTTTCAGGCGCTCTTGCCGGCGAAAAGGGAGTTACCGGTTTTGATAAGGGCATTAGTTCCTTCGTATGGCTGATGATCCGCTTCATGATCGTAATGGTAAGCATGGTGTTCCTGATCGTAGGCCTTACAAAACATGACTGGGCGGAAGCCTTTATCTTTGGTTTATCTATAGCCGTTGGCCTTACCCCTGAAATGCTGCCCATGATAGTGACAGTCTGTTTATCCAAGGGTGCTATTTCCATGTCACGCAAGAAGGTAATCATAAAAAAGCTAAAAGCCATTCAGAATTTCGGAGCGATGAACATTCTCTGCACAGACAAGACAGGAACTCTGACTCAGGACAATATTATTCTGGAAAGATATGTCGATATAACAAACAGGAAAAGCAGCGATGTTTTGTTATACGCTTATATGAACAGCTATTACCAGACAGGCCTTCGAAATCTAATGGACAGGGCTATCCTGTCTCATGAAAACCTTGCAGTCGAGAAGAGTGCAACGAAATTAGACGAGATACCTTTCGATTTTATCAGGAAGAGGATGTCCGTTGTTATTGAATGGGAGGATACCCCTGTCCTCATCTGCAAGGGAGCGGTGGAGGATGTATACAATGTATGCTCCAGCTACCAGGTTGACGATGATATATACCCTCTAATAGATATGATCAGGAACGACCTTTTAGATGAATACAGGCAGCTGTCCCTTGAGGGCTACAGGCTGCTTGCCATAGCCTACAAGGAATTCCCGAAGGGCCGTGATAATTTCTCTGCAGAGGATGAAAAAGAAATGATTCTGCTTGGATATGTTGCGTTTTTCGATCCGCCGAAAGATTCAGCCGCGAAGGCACTCGAGGCGCTTTCAGACTCCGGTGTAGACGTCAAGATCCTTACCGGTGACAATGAACTTGTTACTCAGAAGGTATGCAGTGATGTCGGCCTTAATATAAAAAAGATCATAACCGGCCATGAACTTTCAGGAATGGATGAAAAAACTCTTGGGAATGCCATTACCGAGGCAAATGTTTTCGCAAGACTTTCCCCTGCACAGAAGGAAATGATCATAAAAGTACTGAGAGGTATGAACCACATTGTAGGCTTCATGGGAGACGGGATAAATGATGCGCCGGCAATGAAGGCGGCTGATGTCGGCATATCTGTGGATACCGCTGTCGACATAGCCAAGGAATCGGCGGATATTATCCTTCTGGAGAAAAGCCTGATGGTTCTCAAAGAGGGAATAATAGAAGGCCGCAAGGTTTTCGCAAATATTATCAAATATATAAAAATGGGGGCCAGTTCGAATTTCGGCAATATGTTCAGCATGGTTGGTTCGAGCTATTTTCTCCCCTTTATTCCGATGGCGCCTATCCAGGTACTTACAAATAATTTCATGTATGATATTTCTCAGACAGGTATTCCGCTTGACAGTGTGGATGATGATTTCATTAAAAAACCCCAGAAATGGGAAATTTCTTTTATAAGCAAATTCATGATATTTCTGGGCCCTACAAGCTCCATATTCGATTACGCGACATTCTTCCTGATGCTGTATTTCTTCAATTGTGCACTATTTACAAGTCCCTCGGCCAGCCCTGCCATGAAAACATATTATGAAACTCTTTTCCATACCGGCTGGTTTGTGGAATCCATCATCACTCAGACTATGGTTGTTCATTTCCTCCGGACGAACAGAATACCATTCATTCAGAGCCGGGCAAGCGCTACTCTTACAATTACAACCCTCACGATTGTAGCTATAGGTATTTATTTGCCCTATTCCCCATTTGCCCCGGTGTTCAAGCTTACTCCGCTGCCGCTTATTTTCTGGGTGTGGATTTTAGGTTTCATGCTCCTTTATTCAGTACTCGTACAGGCGGTTAAAACCTGGTTTAATAAAAGATTCGGAGTGAAAATATGAAAAGTTTGCTGAACTCATTGCAGGAAGGGAGGCTTGTAGAACTTCCTGTAAACGATAAAGATAAGGCTCTGGAATACCTGGCACTCCTCATTGAGGCTATACCCGATATAGGTAGCGGCCAGGACCTTGTAGGAGAAGTAAAAAAAAGAGAAAATGAGTTTAACTCAGGAATAGGCATGGGAATAGCCTGTCCTCATGTGAGGACGGTGCAAAAGGGCGAGCTTTTATGCGCCGTAGGATGGTCACCTCATGGCATAGACTACGGTTCATCAGACGGTAAAAAAGTCCATCTGGTAATAATGTATTATATACCCGATTCTGAAAAGAATGAATACCTCAAGGAAGTGTCGGGGCTTGCCAAGGCTGTGGGTTCAAGTCCGGCGATAGACATGTTCGCCACGATGACCGACATATCCGATATAAGAAATATGCTCCTGGACTGGGTTGAACTGGCTATAGACAAAGCTGTTCCGGACGCTAAAGCACGTATGATCAAGCTCGAGGAAAAAAGCGCAGGAGCAGCCATGACCTTTTCGGTCGAGGAATTGAAAAAAACCGGATTCGAAGTCTATCCTTTTTCAGTTGTTATTGCCGGTTCATCGAAATGTCTCGTTTTATCTGCCAACCCTGAAATCCTTGAAGCCTTTGAATCCTCAGACGATGCCTTCAAACTACTTGAGGGAAGCAGCAATTTTGAATTTAAAAACTTCAGAGTGACAGTTCTTTCAAAAGTGAATTATCTTAAAAACCGTACCTTGATCAATTGTATTGGTGTAAGATTAAACCTGAAATGATCAGTCCGTTCTGTCGGAGCTTTCTAGTCGGCCGTCCTGTTTACCCCCTTCAGAGGGTTTAATTACCGGAACTTCGACAACAACAGAACCGGTAAAAAAATCATGTATCCTCTGCTGATAGACCCGGTTAAATAGCACAATCTGAAGGATATAGAAAGCCAAACCGGTCAGATAGATGATGATATAACGTACGATCCCCTGGAGTATAGACAGCCTTTTTCTTTCCAGAGTCATTACGAATATCTTCATGATCCTCCCGCCAATTGTCTGTCCGCCCCCGCTCCAGCTGAGCGAAAAGTATGAGGCTTCAATAACCAGCCTGGCTATTATGATCTGTAAAATATGCGAATTGATAAAAGAATTAACAGACTGTGTAATGGAATCCATAGTACTGTCAGAGAATTTTTTAAAATCGCTCCCTACTGTAGCGTTCATGAGCTGAAACAATTCTTTGTGATAGACAGTCAAAATAAAAATTGCTAGAATCAAAAACAAAATTATGCTGTCGATTATATAAGATAATACTCTTTTCCAAGCCGGTGCGAACCTGAGCGCTATTGGTGGTGTGTTTTCGGCTGCGGATGTTGTTCCTTCATTTTCATCAATCTTCATAAAATCACACTATTTCTTCTATCACGCTGAAAAGTCCGCCATATTTTTCACGCGTTTTCATAATAATTTCCAGCGGCAGGTGCGGAGCCGGTGGATTCCTGTCCCACCCGATAGAATCAAGATAGTCCCTTACAAACTGCTTATCATAACTTTGAGGACTTGTCCCCGTTTTATAACTCGTTTTGTCCCAGTAACGCGAAGAGTCAGGCGTGAGCACTTCGTCAATCAGTATAAGAGCACCGCTTTCATCAAGTCCGAATTCAAATTTCGTATCAGCGAGAATTATTCCATTTTTCTCCATAATTGAAAGGGCTTCCTTATATATTCTCATGGAGCATTCTATGATCCGGTCGGCGTTTTTTTTATTGATAATCCCGCACATCTCTGTATAGCTTATATTCCTGTCATGCCCTTCGGATACTTTAGTTGAGGGTGTAAAGATAGGCTCGGGCAGTTTTTCGGCAAGCTCAAGACCCGGTTTCAATTTATTTCCACCTGCAGTTCCATTATTTTTATATTCATTATAAACACTGCCGAAAAGATAACCCCGCACAACACATTCGACGGGAAACCTGTCCACCTTTTTCACTAAGACCGAACGTTCGGACAAACCCTCGTATCCATTGAGAAATTTCAATTCTGTTCCCGGTTCGTCTGATATGATGTGATTAGGAATGAATTTCATCCTGCTGAACCATTTATTGGATATCGCATTCAGAATGATTCCCTTTTGAGGAATACCTTCATCGAACACTACGTCGAAGGCTGAGATCCTGTCAGTAGTAATAATAAGCCATGTACTTTCTTTCACCTCGTAAATATCGCGAACCTTACCGCTGAAAAGCTTTTTAAGTTCCTTTATGCCGGTTCGGGTTATAGCTTTTTCCATAAGAATCAAAGGTCTCCTTTATGAGGAGAATCGCCTTGCAAGAGCCTGGCGATTCTTAGTATGCGGTAATATCTAATCTTCATCCCTGCCGGATATTCCTTTCGTATTCGAGTCTATTTTTTTGACAGGTTCCTTCGGCCTAAGGCTCCTTACAGCTGCACCGGCCTGCCACATTTCAGAGTTTTTGATAGTTAAAAGTTCTTGATTAAGCCTCACCTGGTAATCCGGCCTGCTGCCCTCTTTAATAACCCTCGCAGTCTCTACGCCGGCTTTTACTCTCTGATAGAGTTTCTTGAATGTAGGAAGTACTGCTTCCTTGAAACGGGGTTTCCAATCCAAAGCTCCCCTCTGAGCGGTGGCTGAACAGTTTGAATACATCCAATCCATACCATTTTCATCAACCAGGCGTATCAGGCTCTGAGTCAACTCTTCGACAGTCTCATTAAATGCCTCGCTGGGTGTATGTCCGTTTTCCCTTAAAGTCTGGTACTGAGCTTCCATTATACCTGCAAGAGCTCCCATTAAGACTCCTCTTTCACCTGTTAGATCACTGAAAACCTCTTTTTCAAAAGTAGTAGGAAATAGATATCCGGAGCCTATTCCGATACCTATCGCTATACACCTCTCATAGGCTTTTTTAGTATAATCCTGTGCAATGGCAAAACTTGAATTTATACCCGCCCCGGAAAGGAAATTCCTCCGTACTGAAGTACCGGAACCCTTGGGAGCCACCATTATGACATCGACATCGGAAGGTGGAATGACATCTGTCTGCTTTTTATATACAATTGAGAAACCATGTGAAAAATATAAAGCATTGCCTTCTTTCAAATGCTTTTTAACCATAGGCCATATCTGTCTCTGTGCCGCATCGCTTACTAGCATCATTATGACAGTACCCTTTTCAGCCGCTTCATCCAGCTCGAAAAGGTCCTTCCCGGGAACCCAGCCATCTTTTACAGCCCTCTCCCAGTCCCTCGGAAACTGTTTTGATTGGCCAATAAGGACCTTAAAACCGTTGTCTTTCATGTTCAGTCCCTGGGCAGGGCCCTGAACACCGTATCCTAAAATTGCTATTACTTCGTCCTTTAATATATCCCTTGCTTTAGAAAGGGGGAATTCATCACGAGTTACAACTTCTTCAAGTGTTCCGCCGAAATTGATCTTGGCCATAGAAGCCTCCTTTTTAATCAATCATCCGGTTTTTAACACCGGTGATAATTATATTATTGTATAATATAAAAATCAATTTTTCACAAGCCTTTCGGCAGTTTCCAGGCAGGATTTTCAGGAAAAGGATATTTTAAAAACTGATTATCTCTTCAAATAGCTTGATGGCGAATGTATCAGTCATACTCGCTATAAAATCAATTACAGCCCTTTTATAATGCAGTTTGTCTTCCAGGTTATAAAGCTTTTTAACCTCTTCATATTTCTTCTCTCTAGTTTTATATATATTCGAATACTTTATAAGCCATTTTTTGAAGTACTTGATCAACTGTTCAAAATTCTTGCCAAGATGGCTTAAAAAAAGCCTCATTTTATCCATATCATAATCAAAATCCATATCTGTCAGAGATCTATATATCGTTTCAATAACAAGAACTGCATAATTTTTAAAATATTCAAGTCTGCGGCACTTATAAATATTATTCTGACTGAAATCTTTGATGAACACCAGTAGCTTCGCAAACGATTCGCTGAATCTTAACCCGTTCAAGGGGCTGCTGTTCTTGCAAAGGTCGACCATAAAATAATGTATGATATTCGTATTGTTGATCTCCTCCAAATTTATGCCTCTTATTACGCTGGTGACCTCTTTTGCCAGTTTATTCAATTCGCTTCCTGTTATTATTTTCAGCGAAACAGCGTCCTCGATATCTCTCCCGAGGAAGGCAATTTTATCAGCGATCCTGACTATGCAACCCTCCCAGGTATAAGGAGACGGCTGATCTTCTTTAGTAACGGATTCAAATTTTATCACTTCATTCCTGGGTATTAAATTCATATCATCCTTTTCTCCGCAGTGGCATAATATCCCATCCCTGACACCATAGGTTAAGTTCAGATTATTGTACTTTCCTTGAGGATTCTGCAGCAATTCAATGTTATCAACGAAGTAAAGGCTGTTCATCTCATGCCAGAAATGTAATCCAAGCTCTCTCTGGGTGATCGTATTCAAAATCTCCTCTCCAGTATGTCCGAAAGGTGTGTGCCCTATATCATGCCCTATGGCAATCGCACTCGTCAATTCGGTATTAAGCCCAAGAAAAGATGCAAGGGTGTAGCTGATCGCCGACACATGGTTCACATGCTCTATTCTCGTGCACACATGGTCGTTTTTTGTTGCAAAAAATACCTGGGTCTTATGCTTCAATCTGCGGTATGATTTTGAATGCAGAATCCTGTTGTAATCCCTCTGAAACTGGCTTCTAAGTTCATTTTCCCTTTCATAAATATGTGATTCCCTTCGGATGGAGTTTTCGTATTTGTCCTTGAGATTCTCAATAGAAAATTCCTGGAATTTTTTCATATGCCCTTCAAATCATCCTCAAATAAAGAAAAAAAAATAGCAGTAATGAACGCAATCCTTTATACTATAAAGTGTTGTGCATTGTAAGTCAAATATAAATTGTCGGGGATATGAAGAGGCCAGGCCATAACCTGATTACCATTTCAGGTATGCGATTTCAGCCCGCTGACCGTCATATGCAATAGAAGCGGTATAATCGGCATCTTCAAGTTCAACATCATATATAGACCATTTACGGTCCGGTATTCTTTCCTGATGTATTTCAATTCCGGACTTAGCATCAGGGTCTGGAGAGACTGAAAAATTGCGCAGAGGCATATAAAAACCCCTTCCAATGGCCTTGATAAAAGCCTCTTTACGGGTCCAGCATTTAAAAAAAGCCCTTTTTCTCATTCCTGGGTCCAGCCTAAAGTACTCTTCAATTTCTTTTTTTGAGAAAAATCTATTGACAATCCTGTCGGCATCGGAAAATTCCCTCATATATTCAATATCTATGCCTATTTCTCTTCTTTCAGTAATAGCGTAAATTACATACTTTCCCGAATGGGATAAATTAAATCTTATATCCCTCCCGCCGGAATTTTCCAGGACTGGTTTCCCCTTCTCCATGACTGAAAACCGTAAAGCGTCTGGAGCAATGCCAGTGTAGCGTCCCAGTATTAATCTTAATAGGCCATGAGTGATTAAAAACCGTTTTTTGTCCTTATCAAAAACAAACCTTTTTATCCTCTCCTTTTCTCCAGGCGACAAAATACATGAGAGACATTCATGATTGGGACCTTCTTTTTCGATATCGGCAAGCCAGATATGTATGCTTTCCTCGGGAATCATTATTTTATCATCTATCATTATCCGCATACCCTACCAATCACAGATCAAATCAGATACATATAAGTAATTATAGCATTATTCCAGCTATAAATACAAAATCATAATCTGATTCAACCCCCTTCAGTAAAACTCAAAGACTGGATTATATCGGTCTTTTATTCCATAATAAAAAGGGAGATTTTTAATGCTCAATCTTATACAAGGTCCTTTTAAATCAGGCAAAACAGCTTATGTATTAAATATCATCAAACATGACATCGCTTCTAAATCTAATCCCCTTGTTATTGTTCCCACAAGGATATTACGAGACGAGTTCATGTCTTTACTTGCGGAAGAAACAGGGGGATTCGCCGGGAAAATTGTTTATACTCTCGGTGAATTTATGCAGACTGTGCTTTTACTGGCTAAGAATTATCCCGGGCAGATAAGCGATTTTGAATCATATATAATCGTTAGAATGATCATCGAGAAAAATAAAAAAAAATTCGGTTATTTCAGGGATATCGACAGCTACGGCGGGGTCATAAAATTGATCTATTCCCTGATTATGGAACTCAGGGCCGGTTCGACAATACGGGGGTGCAGTGACATTAAGAAATGCCTGCCTGATAATGGAAAAAATAACAGGATTAAATGGAACGATATTTTTCTCATTTATGATGAATATGAAAACATGCTTATAAAAACAGGACTCAATGATAATTACTCGCTTTTCATGGAAGCATCGGGCGAAATCCTGAGACTTAGTCCAATCCCATGGTCTCTTCTTGTCATCGACGGTTTTTTCGATTTTACGGCAACTGAATTCGAATTTATTAAAAACCTGACCACAGCCTTTGAAAGGGAAAATAAGAGAGCTTTCCTGACTCTCCCTTCTTTAAACTCACCCCTTATCAGGAAGACCTTCGATGACCTGAAAATCAAATTTAAGCTGGATATTACCAGGATGCCATCACCAAATAATCCCTTTTCAATCCTCTCAGGTGCAATCCTCGAAGGAAAGCTGGAGGGTAAAATGCCAGAACTCAACATTTCTGTGATAAGGGCTTTTGGAAAATACAGGGAAATTGAAAAGATAGCTAACGAGATAAAGCGCCTGAAGATCGCTCACAAAGTCAATTACGGTGAAATGGGATTAATAATTAGGAACATGGGCCAGTACAGTAATATAATTAAAAGCGTTTTTTCACGTTTCGATATACCCTATTACAATACCATGGACGAACCTCTCAAAGACAACCCTGCAATCATCTTTCTTTTTTATATTTGCGAGAGTGCATTTAAAGACGGAGCGATCGACAGTATAAGAATACTCTCGATAGTTAACTCAAATTATACTGCCAATCCTTCTTTTAAAATATTAAGCAGTCTGACTGAAGTAATACCCTCTTTTATTAAGGCCGACAGGGAAGGTTGGCTTAAGACCTGCGAATCGAGAGAAATGTATTACAGGGAGAAAAGGAATAAAATTTTTATAAACAATGAGGGAAATGAAATTTCTATCGAGGAACTGGGGCGTAAAATAAACTCCATATCACGGATAAGGGATACACTGGATGAATTTTTAGCCCTGATCCTGCCTCAAAAGGGACCCATCAGCATTGACGACTTCATAATTTGGTTTTCCAGGCTTACAGGTGGCCTTGGCATGGAAGAAACTCTGGGCGGAGACGGGGAAGAAGGTAGTGGTTTTGCAGCCCGTGATTTCACAGCATTTCGCAAACTGAAAGATACCCTTTCTTCGATCAGGAAATCACTGAAATTGTTAGAAATCAACCTCTTCTCGAATATCGAACTTTTTTCTCTGATAGAAAATCTTATCCAGAATACAAGTTATCGTTACCAGTATTATCCTTATGATGCCGTGAAAATTGGCGTACCCTTTGATATGAGGGAATCTTCCCGAAGAGCTGTATTTATTGCAGGTTTAAATGAGGGAGAATTCCCTCCGGGTGTTCCGCTGTCACTGATCAATGGACAGGAAAAAAGGAGGATAAACGGTCTCGCCTCAAAGATTATTTTCCAGGATGAGGAGCATACTGCTATATCGGCAAGGCTTGAGTTCGCCTTAGCCGTTTCACGCTGCACCGAATTTTTATATCTTTCCGCAACGCCATATGATGAATCCGGACGTGAAATAATATCCTCCCTCTACCTTCAGGATATAGAAAAAATGATTTTCCCTGAAAAAAATGCTGATGAGGCTGAACCCTTTATTTTCGAAATCGTCCCCTCTTCCCGCTGGATGGAAATTTTCGATTTTCAGACGCTTATATCGCATGATTTCGATCTCTTAGATGTAACCATAAAGAAGGAAATATTGAGGGAAAACCAGGGTATGGAAAGAGCTATGCAGATGAAGAATTATTTTGATCTGATAAGCGGAATAAATATGGCATACAGATTGGATATTTCTCCTGTAAAAACTGGTCTTTCCTATTTTGGAGACTGTAGAGAAAATTCTGATTGGATCGCCGATAAAATCAAGAAATTGACTTTCAGCAGTTCACTGCTTGAATCTTTCGGCAACTGCCGATACCATTTCCTGCTGCGCTATTTATTGAAAATCCGAAGTGATCAATACCCTTCCCAGAAGATCGAATCCACTCTCAAGGGAAGTTTTTATCATGCCGTCCTTAAAGATTATATACTGGAAACTTCTGAAAAGTCCTCTGATTTCCTTCTTGGTAATAAGAAAAAGATGTTCGACGTGCTGGACTCTTGCATCGAACGCAATTTCAGCGAATTCGCAAATTTAGAGGGTGAAAAAGAGTTATTTGAAATGGAAATGGAAAACTACCGCTCGTTTTTAAGGGAATTTATCGAATTTGATGCTGAGAAACTAAGAGACTACAAGCCGATCCTGACAGAGCATCCAATAAATTCAGTCCTCGAAATAGGTGAAGGTTACCTCTTGCCCATAACCAAGCATCGATAGAATCGATTCATCCGATGATGGGGAAAGAAGCTCTTTGAGAATAATAGATTATAAAACAGGAAGCGTCAGCCACTTCAAGAAGGACTATTTTATTCCCTTGAAAATCTTCCAGGGTTTTATCTATGCCTGGTCCCTAGATAAGCCGGTAAGTGAAATATCTTTTGTTTCGATTGAAAAAAAAGGCAAAGAAAGGA